>CEAZ01053196.1_pt1 | contig 9646 bp, 9 predicted proteins | sample 557361 | NCBI WGS metagenome assembly CEAZ01 (sample SAMEA3182074, study PRJEB8094) | gut metagenome | biome: human; feature: gut; material: Stool; isolation source: human stools | place: Canada | collected 2012-02-22 | reverse complement strand
GAGCCTCATGGAGACCGAGGGGCAGTGGTCCCAGCAGCGGGTGTTCTCCGAGGCATCGGCCGCCGAGGGCTTCGCCGAGCCCGCGGACAGGCAGGCCCCGACGGAGGGGAGGCGCCGCGCGCTCGGGCGGCGCGCCAAGGAGATCGTGGACGAGATAGTCGAGAGGCGCGGTCTAAAGAAGGAGTAATATCGGGACTTGCAGCGACGGACCTCAGGACACTCTTACACCACGTTCGCGCGCGCGACCAATTTCAAGTCCAGTTTTGCCGATTACGGCCAAGAATCGCTGCTACTAAAAAGGTAACAGTACTCATATTTGCCCTTTTTTGGCCGCAAGCCCTAAAACAAGCCTCGCCAGGGTTGGGAAACGGGCCAAATCGTCGGCCTCGAGGCTTATTCCACGGTGCCGTAGACAGCGCCCCAGCCGTGGGCGGCCAAGGCGGAGTTGAGCTGGTCGCAGAGTGACTGGCGGTCGTAATAGCCGGGCGGTAGCAGGTTGACGATTTCCATGAGATCGGGCGCCAGGTCCAAGATTTCGGCCTGTACGATCAGATCCAGGCGGTCGATGGCGTGGCGGTCGTAAAACAGCCCGTCGACCAGGCGCTGCAGGTCGCCGAATTCCTCGGCCTGGAACGATCCGTACTCCATAGTGCCTCCTTGGGCGCCCCACGCCGGCATGCGCGGCGATTCGTAATTCATTGCGATGGACTTAATCTATCACGGCTTCATAACGTTTCGACGGTGGCGGTCTATACTTAGAAGAACTGCAATGTACCGCTTCGCGAAAGGTCGCACCCATGCAGACGATCTACCAGAAGATGGAGACCACCGAACTCGATGCCGCCATCGAGGCGCTCAAAGCCGAGGTCGCCGAGGTCAAGGCCAAGGGCCTGGCGCTCGATATGGCCCGCGGCAAGCCGTCACCCGCCCAGGTGGACATCTCGCGCCCCATGCTCGATATCCTCAACGCCGACGCCGATCTGCACGACGGCAGCGTCGACTGCTCCAACTATGGCTGCTTCGAGGGCATTCCCTCGGCACGCAAGTTGGCAGGGGAGTTCCTGGGCTGCCCCGCCGAGCAGACGCTCGTGCTGGGTTCGTCGAGCCTTTTGATCGAGCATGACATCGCCGGCATGTTCTGGCGCTGCGGCTCGTGCGGCAGCGAGCCCTGGGACGCCTACGAGGCCGCACACGACGGCAAGAAGGTCAAGTTCCTGTGCCCCGTTCCCGGCTACGATCGCCACTTTGGCATCACCGCCGACTTGGGCATCGAGAACGTCCCCGTCGCGATGAGCGATAACGGTCCCGACATGGACGAGATCGAGCGCCTCGTTGCCGCCGACGATTCCATCAAGGGTATCTGGTGCGTGCCCAAGTATTCCAATCCCACGGGCATCACCTTTAGCGAGGACACTGTGCGCCGCCTGGTCGAGATGCCCACGGCCGCGCCCGATTTCCGCATCTTTTGGGACAACGCCTACTGCGTGCACGACCTGTACGACGAGTCAGACGAGCTCGCAAACATCTTTGACCTCGCTCGGGCGGCGGGCACCGAGGATCGCGTGGTGGCCTTTGCCTCGACGTCCAAGATCACCTTCCCGGGCGCCGGTATCGGCTTTATCGGTGCGAGCCCCGCGGTTATCGCCGAGTTCTCCAAGCGCCTGAAGGCCGGCCTCATCAGCGCCGACAAGCTCAACCAGCTGCGTCACGTGCGCTTCCTTCCCACCATCGAGGCGGTCAAGGAGCACATGAAAAAGCATGCCGAGTTCCTGCGCCCGCGCTTTGAGGCCGTCGAGCGCAAGCTCACCGAGGGCTTGGGCGACACGGGCTGTGCCACCTGGACGCATCCCCGCGGCGGCTACTTTGTGAGCTTCGATGGTCCCGAGGGCTCGGCCAAAAAGGTCGCCGCGCTTTGCGCCGACCTGGGCGTCAAGCTCACGCCGGCCGGCGCTACCTGGCCCTATGGCAAGGACCCGCGCGACACCAACATCCGCATCGCGCCGAGCTATCCCACGGTCGAGGACCTGGAAGCCGCGCTCGATGTGCTGGTGCTGGCCGTTAAGCTGGTCGCTGCCGAGCTTGCGCGTGCCGAGCGCGCCTAACGCGCGGCTTCCCGTACTATCCGCACTTTCGATACGTAAAGGAGCGTATACATGGATTTGGGTATTTCCACCAACCCCACGCCAGAGCTCTACACCATTAAGGTAACCGGCGAGATCGATATCTCTAACGCCGATAGCCTGCGCAACGCCATCGACCTGGCGCTCGAGCAGCCCACTGAGGCCGTTGAGCTCGATTTTGCCCAGGTGAGCTACATCGATTCGACGGGCATTGGCGTGCTCGTGGGCGCTGCACACCACGCGGTCGACCACGGCAAGCGCTTTAGCTGCACCAATGTGCAGCCTCCGGTGATGCGCGTGGTTCAGCTGTTGGGTGTCGACCAGGAGATTTCGATCACCGCTGCATAATCATTGCCCCCAAAAGGGCGTGCCGTTTGGCATATGTTTGTGATGCGCTCGGACGTTTTGGCGTCCGGGCGCTATACTTGACCGAATGAATAGACGAGTTCCGGCCGAATGGCGCGGTGCGGGCTCGACTCACATCGAGCCTTGGAGGTATGTGTGTTTGGTATTGGAGAGGGTGAGCTCGCGATCATCGTGGTCTTCGGCTTTTTGCTGTTTGGCCCGGATAAGCTCCCGCAGATGGGCCGCACGATCGGCCGTGCCATCCGTCAGTTCCGCGAGACGCAGGAAAAGATGACGGCCGTTGTTCAGTCCGAGATTATCGATCCGGTGAGCGAGGCCGCGTCGGCCCCGGTCAAGCCCAAGAAGGCTGCCGTCGATGACGATTCCGATGCGGACGAGGATGCTGCCGAGATGGCAACGCCCGCCAAGAAGGAGACCTTTGCCGAGCGTCGCGCCCGTCTTGCTGCCGAGAAGGCCGCAAGCGAGGGTGCCGTTGAGGGCGAGAATGCTGCCGAGGAGACGGAGGCCGATGCCGCCGCCGAGTCCGCCGATGCCGCTGCCGAGTCCGCTTCCGCTGCAGAGTCGGAGCCCGAGCCCGAGCCGGCAGAGCCCACAACGGCCGATCTCTATGCCCGTCGTCCCCGCAAGCGCAAGGCCGTCGTCGACCAGCTCGCCCGCGAGCTCGAAGCCGAGGACGACGCCACTGCCGCCGACGCCCCGAAGGGAGGCGATGAGTAATGCCTATCGGACCTGCGCGAATGCCGCTCTTCGATCACCTGGGAGAACTCCGTCGCCGCCTGACCATCGTGGTCGTGTCGGTGTTTGCCGCCGCTATCGTGCTGTATTTCGCCACACCCGTGGTGCTCGACATCTTGGAAGACCCCATCCGCTCCTTTGTGCCGGACGGTAAGTTCTACATCACCACCACGCTCGGCGGTTTTGGCTTGCGCTTCTCGCTGGCCATCAAGATGGCCGTGGTCATGTGCACGCCCATGATCATCTGGCAGATCCTGGCATTTTTCCTGCCGGCGCTGCGCCCCAACGAGCGCAAGTGGGTCGTGCCCACGGTGCTCGCCTCGACGGTGCTGTTCTTCCTGGGCGCCATCTTTTGCTACTTCATCATTATCCCGGCAGGCTTTGAGTGGCTCATCGGAGAGACCTCTGCCGTCGCTACGGCGCTGCCCGATCTGGAGAACTACGTCAACATGGAGCTGCTCTTTATGATCGGCTTTGGCGTGGCGTTTGAGCTGCCACTCATCATCTTCTACCTGTCCGTCTTTCACATCGTGTCCTACGCGGCCTTCCGCAGCGCCTGGCGCTACGTGTACGTGGGCCTGCTCGTGGGCTCGGCTGTGATCACGCCCGACGGCTCGCCCGTCACGCTGGGCCTTATGTACGGTGCCCTGCTTTCGCTCTATGAGATTTCGCTCGCCATCGCCCGCGTGGTCATTACCGCGCGCGAGGGCAAGGAGGGCTTGTTTGTGAGCCGTCTGGACCTGTTCTCGGACGACGAGGAGTAAATCGGTATGCACGAGGTTGGCATTGTCAACGGCATACTCGATACGGTGATTCGCGCGGCGCGTGGGGCGGGGGCCTCGCGCGCCGTTTTGGTAACGCTGCGTATCGGGGATATGACCGAGGTCGTGCGCGAGGCGCTCGACTTTGCGTGGGAGACGTTTCGCGACGAGGACCCGCTCACGCGCGGCTGCGAGCTTGCCGTGGAGGAAGTCCATCCACAAAGCGAGTGCCTGGACTGCGGCGAGGTCTTTGAGCACGACCGTTTCCATTGCCGCTGCCCCCAATGTGGCGGCGCCAACGTGCGCCTGCTGCACGGCCGCGAGCTCGACATCGCCAGTATCGAAATCGAAACCCCCGACGATTAGCCCACCAGCCACCTGGGAACGGGGTATAACTGTTAGAAGTTAAGGAGTGCCGAATATGGCCGAGAAAACGATTGATATCGCATCGCCGATTCTGTCGCGCAACGAGCGCCTGGCAGATCAGCTGCGTCAGCGATTTAATGAGGCGGGCACCTATGTGATCAATGTGCTGTCGAGCCCTGGCTCGGGCAAGACCACTACGATTCTGGGCACCAACGAGCGCCTGCGCGACAAGGCCGGCCTGCGTTGCGCCGTCATCGAGGGCGATATCGCCTCGGACGTCGACGCGATCACCATGAAGGAAGCCGGCATGCCCGCCATCCAGATCAACACGGGCGGCCTGTGTCACCTCGAGGGCAACATGATCATGGAGGCCGTCGACGCCTTCGACCAGGCGGTGGGTCTGGAAAACATTGACGTCATCTTTATCGAAAACGTGGGCAACCTGGTCTGCCCAGTCGACTTTGACCTGGGCGAGAACCTGTCCATCATGATCCTCTCGGTGCCCGAGGGCGACGATAAACCCATTAAGTACCCGGGCATCTTCCAGCACGCCGGCGCACAGTTGCTCAACAAGGTCGATGTGGCCCCGGCTTTCGATTTTGACATGGATAGGTATACTAAGACACTCGATGACCTCAATCCGCAGGCGCCGCGGTTTGCCGTGAGCGCGCGCAAGGGCGAGGGCATGGATGCCTGGTGCGATTGGCTCATCGGGCAGATTGAGCAAGCAAGGGCGTAAGTCGGCCGCCATACGGGCGGGCGTAGCCGCAGTGATACGAGATAGGAGCCTCTTTTGAAGCTCATCATCGCCGAGAAAAACGACGCCGCGCGTCAGATCGCCGAGCGGCTGTCCACGGGTAAGCCCAAAAAGGACAAGGTGTACAACACCGCCATCTACCGTTTTGAGTGGAAGGGCGAGGAGTGCGTGACCATCGGCCTTGCCGGCCACATCCTGGCGCCCGATTTTTGCGACAGCGTGCTGTTCGATAAAAAGTTGGGTTGGTATTCGGTGACCGAGGACGGTGAGATGTTGCCGGCCGATATGCCCGATGGCCTGGCCCGCCCTCCGTACGACACCAAGCGCAAGCCGTTCCTTGCCGATGGTATCTCCATCAAGGGCTGGAAGCTCGAGAGCCTGCCTTACCTCACCTGGGCGCCCGTCATTAAGTTGCCGGCCGAGAAAGAGCTCATTCGTTCGCTCAAGAACCTCGCTAAAAAGTCCGACAGCGTCATCATCGCCACGGACTTCGACCGCGAGGGCGAGCTGATCGGCTCGGACGCTCTCAACAAGGTGCGCGAGGTTGCGCCGGACTTGCCGGTTGCCCGCGCCCAGTACTCTTCGTTTACCAAGGCCGAGATCACGCAGGCCTTCGATAATCTCGTCTCGCTCGACCGGAACCTGGCCGACGCCGGCGAGAGCCGCCAGCACATCGACCTCATTTGGGGCGCGGTGCTCACGCGTTACCTGACGCTCGCCAAGTTCGGCGGCTTTGGCAACGTGCGCTCCACCGGCCGCGTGCAGACGCCGACGCTTGCCCTGGTGGTCGAGCGCGAGCGCGAGCGCATGGCGTTTGTGCCCGAGGACTACTGGCAGATTCGCGGCATGGGTGCCGCGCAGGGCGCTGCCGAGGACGATCGCTTTAAGATTGCGCACAAAACGGCGCGCTTTACCGACAAAGATGCTGCCGAGATGGCGTATGGCCACGTCGACGGCGCTACGACGGCGACCGTTGCCGCGGTGACCAAGCGCTCGCGTAAGCAGCAGCCGCCCACGCCGTTTGCGACGACCTCGCTGCAGGCCGCCGCCGCGGCCGAGGGCATCTCGCCTGCGCGTACGATGCGCATCGCCGAGTCCCTCTACATGGCGGGTCTCATCAGCTACCCGCGTGTCGACAACACCGTGTACCCCGCGACGCTCGATCTGGGCGCCGTGGTAAGCGACCTGGCAAAGATCAATCCGGCGCTGGCGCCCGTGTGCAACAAGGTGCTCGCCGGTCCCATGAAGCCCACGCGCGGCAAGGTCGAGACCACCGACCACCCGCCTATCTATCCCACGGGCGAGGGCGATCCGTCCACGCTCGACGGCGGCCAGCGCAAGCTCTACGACCTCATCGCCCGTCGCTTCCTGGCGACGCTTATGGGTCCTGCGACCATCGAGAACACCAAGCTCGAGCTCGATGTGAACGGCGAGCCGTTCGTGGCTTCGGGCGATGTGCTCGTGACCCCGGGTTTCCGCGAGGCGTACCCGTACGGCCTTAAGCGCGACGAGCAGATGCCGCCGCTGGAGCAGGGCGACACGGTCGACGTGTTCGACATAAAGCTCGAGGCCAAGCAGACCGAGCCGCCCGCGCGCTATAGCCAGGGCAAGCTCGTGCAGGAGATGGAAAAGCGCGGCCTGGGTACCAAGTCCACGCGCGCGAGCATCATCGAGCGCCTGTATGCTGTGCGCTATCTCAAGAACGATCCCGTGGAGCCGAGCCAGCTGGGCATCGCCATCATCGACGCGCTGACACAGTTTGCCCCGCGCATCACGAGCCCCGATATGACCAGCGAGCTCGACGGCGACATGACCCGCGTGGAGCGCGGCGAGGACACCGAAGAGCATGTCGTGACGCACTCGCGCGCGCTGCTGGCCGGCGTGCTCGACGAGCTGCTCAAGCACACGCAGGAGCTGGGCGATGCCATCAGCGACGCCGTCACGGCCGATGCGCGCGTGGGCGCCTGCCCCAAGTGCGGCAAGGACCTGGTCATGAAGACGAGCGCCAAGACCCGCGGCAGCTTCATTGGCTGCATGGGCTGGCCCGACTGCGATGTGACCTATCCGGTGCCGAGCGGCGTCAAGGTGAGCCCGCTTGAGGGCGAGGCCGCTGTGTGTCCCGAGTGCGGTGCGCCGCGCATTAAGTGCCAGCCGTTCCGCCAGAAGGCTTTCGAGATCTGCGTGAACCCGACGTGCCCCACCAACTATGAGCCCGACCTTAAAGTGGGCGAGTGCAAGGTGTGCGCCGAGGCAGGACGCCATGGCGACCTGATCGCGCACAAGAGCGAAAAGAGCGGCAAGCGCTTTATCCGCTGCACCAACTACGATGACTGCGGCGTGAGCTATCCGCTGCCGGCGCGTGGCAAGCTCGAGGCGACGGGCGAGACCTGCCCCGAGTGCGGCGCCCCCATCGTGGTGGTCAACACGGCGCGCGGCCCGTGGCGCATCTGCGTCAACATGGACTGCCCGACCAAGGAGAAGAAGTCCGCCCGCGGCCGCAAGACTGCGACCAAGGCGAGCACGGCGAAGAAGACCACGGCGGCAAAGAAGACGACGGCTAAGAAGACGACGGCTAAGAAAGCCACTGCCGCCAAGAAGACGACCGCGAAGAAGTCGACTGCCAAAAAGACCGCTGCTGACAAGTAGCCGCACGGTCGAAACGTCACCTAAAACAAAAACGAGCGAGGACCTCAAGATCCTCGCTCGTTTTTTTGGGTAGTCATTGGGGACGTTCTTTAATGACTAGTCGTTTAAGAACGTCCCCAATGACTAGTTTCGCATGCGACTAGTTCACTTCGACGGGCTTTGCGCCGGGGTAGCGGTCCTCAAAGTCCAGACGGTATTTGTTGTCGTTGGTGCCCGCTACGTTGTCGCGCGCCAGCGGCGCCACGATCTCATCCTTGTGGTTGGCGGGGCTGGAGTACTCAAGGCTGATTTCCCAAGCGTCGCAAATGATGTCGATGCGATTCTCCAGGTCGTCGTAGAGCGCGATGATGTCTTTCCACGAGCTGTAGTTCTGCGAGTCGACGGGAACATCCAGGTCCTCGACCTCGTCCTTGAGGGCGCCGATCTGATCCTCGAGCGCCTCGGCGGTGTCGCTGGCCGACTGACGCGAGCTGCGGTCATCCTTGAGATAGTACGTGTTAAACGTGGTGGCGCAGTCGCGGATCTGCTGGTCAAGATCGGAGAGCCTGCTGTAGTAGGAGCTCAGCTGGTCGTAGATGTTCTGCTCGCCGATGGCGTCGTCTTCGTCGGCGTCCTCGTCATCATCGTCAAGCTTGTTGGGGTCGCCCTTAACGGAGGCATCATCGTCATCGTGGTCGATTTTGACCTTTTCGATCGTCGTGCCCTTGGTATCATCGGCGACCTTGCCGAAAGGCTTGATCATAAAGAATGCGACCAGCGCGATAATCACGACAACGAGTACGGCGATAATGCCGATGAGCAGCGCATTGTTGTTCTTGGGGGCAGCGGGGGCGCCGGCCTGCGGAATGGCGGTCGGTATGGGCTGCTGCGGCGCGGAGCCGGCTGGCGTCGCCCATTGCTGCGTCGCGCCAGCTTCCGGCTGGGGAGCGGGCGCGGGCTGATGAGCGGACTGCACGGTCACGTCCGCCTGCTGGGGCTGAGTCGCCGTGGGCTGCTGCGCAGGCTGAACCGTGGTAGCGGCAGTGTCGAAGGCGGCATCGGACGCGGCGGCATGTTCGGCTGTCTGCGCACCCTCTTGCGGCTGAGAGGCCTGGCCATCATCGGTTGCCGGCGTTCCGCAGTTGGTGCAGAAGCGCTCGCCGTCTTTCAGAAGCTTGCCGCAATGGGTGCAAAACCGGGGCATGATGGTTCCTTCCATTCGATGTGTTGGCTAGATTATAAGGTGGTTCAGGTGCGGTCGCGCCGCGCCGACCCAACTGGTTATGTGAGGATAGTCGCGCCGCGCAAGCCCTGTCGCATGCGTCACAAAGACCGTGCTCGCTCGTTTGATGATGGACGCCGAGGCCCAGGCACAAGGTCGCGAGAACTATACGAGCGCTCGTGATGCTGCGGCCGTGTTGCAGCGGCTGGCGGCGGGGACCATCGCGACGCCCGAGCTCTGCGAGCGAGCGCGCGGATATCTGCTGGCGCAGGAAGACGCGCGCGGTATTGTCGAGGGCGTTCCCGGCGGCGTTTTGGTCGCGCACAAAACGGGCAGCCTGGCGAATGCTCAGCACGATGCCGCAATCGTCTACGCCGAGCGCCCTTACGTGCTGGCAATCCTCACCCAAGACCTCGAACGCGAACGGGCCCTAGCCCTCGAGCGCGATATTTCCTTCGCCATCAATGCTCGCGCCCACTCCTAACTTGCGGTGAAATAGGGATTGTGTTTGCTGTTAGAAGGCGTATGGGGGTGCGGACGATTTCTTGGACCGCGCCTAGGCGTATCCAAGCTTCCTGCGGTACTCCATCGGGCTCAGCCACCCGAGGGACTTCTTGATGCGCTCCTCACGATAGTACACGAGGTAGGCCTCGAGCCTCCCCATGAACTCCTCGGCCGTCACGCCCTCCCAGTC
>CEAZ01001034.1_pt1 | contig 9708 bp, 14 predicted proteins | sample 557361 | NCBI WGS metagenome assembly CEAZ01 (sample SAMEA3182074, study PRJEB8094) | gut metagenome | biome: human; feature: gut; material: Stool; isolation source: human stools | place: Canada | collected 2012-02-22 | reverse complement strand
GACAGCGCATTGGTAACAGAACCCTTAACGCCCTGTGCCGCTCTTGCAGGCTGCACATACACATTCTGGTCTGTATCGACATTATAGCCGAGATAGATACCGTCACGCTCACCGAGCATTTGCGTTGCGCCGAAGCCCAGACCGGCGAGAAAATCACTGGTGACATACTGCACATAGTCGTTCATATACCGCTTACTGGACGGGATAAACTCGTTATGCAGTCCTATCATATCACCGATGGGACGAACCAGCTTGATACTTGCGTCATCGTAGAAGTCGCGTACCTGATTGCAGCGGCGTTTGAGTTCTTCCGTATCCGGCGCGGTAACACGCACCACATAGGACAGCTTGTACATACTTTCCTTGCTCTGATCGAGAACGGTTTCCAGTTCGTCCACGCTTTCCAGCGCGTCCATCACCTGATTGGTGGTGTCTGAATTGGCTTCCCATGCGTGGTTTTCAAGGTCTTTCAGTTCTTTTTTCTTATTACGCACGGTAGAGAGTGCAGCCTTATTGGTTACGATCTCGACATTCATGCTCGTGTCGATAGGAAAATCAAACTGCTGCTCTTGGAAATAGAAAATCTCGCTGGACGGAAAATCCAGTTCACCTACCACATCGGAGATCGTAAAGTATGCGACATAGCTTTCCGAATCCTCGGACTTGATACGCATATACCTCTGCTTTTCCTCAATCAGACAACGGGCAGGCTTGATAAGATCGTACCGCTTAACCAGCGTATCACTCTTACGCTTTTTGAGCGGCAGCGTAAACTCAAAATCCTCATACGCTGTGCCGGTTCTGCCGTAGATATGCTCCAACAGATAGCCGAAGTCGTTCTTATCCAGCCTGCGTACCTTGAAACGGCGGGACAGCTTATTTTCCATCAGCTTTTCCATGCGGGAATAGCGGCGAATTTCATCGTTCGGCATACTCACGAAGTCACCCATGAACGAGTGACCGATAGCGTTTACGGCATCGTGCAGCAGGTTCTTTGCCGCGTTTCCTACTTCCTTAACGGACAGTTCCTTGTCCGTTACAACCAGCTTAAAGCCGATGAAAAAGCGGTAATCGACCTGTGTATCACCGAGAGAAGCAATCAGATTTTCCGTCTGTTCGTCAATCTCGGCACAGGCGATCTCTTTCAGCCGCCCGGTCACGCTTTTCTTGGAACGCTCCTGTGCGGCGCGGATACTGCTTTCCGTACTGATCTGCAAAGCATGAATCTTGCCGTCACGATTCTGTGCGATCAACTGCCGGAAAGCGTCATGCACCGCGTCTTTCTGTTCCAGTGAGAGGAACGAATAGTTGAACGGAATCAGTTCATAATACGCGAAGCACTCGCCCTCGCTGTTCCAAACGAGGTTATTTTCGATATATTTAATGGGATACGGCACGAATAATCTCACTCCTTACTATGGTAATGTCCGCATTCTCGCGGCGTTTTCGCAGCCGGACAGGCTTTCCGGCAAAGGTGACTTTCGGACGCAGCGCATAGGCGATCACGCCCTGCAAAAATTTGTACGGCTTTTTGCCGTCAAAGGTCTTTTTGCTCATAAACCATGTAACGCCAATCGGGATACAGCCATACAGGAACAGGGGATTATCCGTAAACGAGAGCGGCGGCATATTTTTGAACATCATAACGGCAAATTCCATCGAAATAAACCAAATGATCTGCGTGATCGTCATAGGAATCGGCAGCTTTGCGTCACCGAAAGAGTGGATAACCTGTTCCACTTTCCAAATGCTGCTGTAACTTCTAAGTTTCTTCACATTTCGTTTCTCCTTTCGTTGTTTTTGTATAGCCGAATGGAATGAGGGGGAGAGGAACGAGTTCCAGACGCTCGCGTCTTTCCTCTCCCCCTACGCGGTTGATGGATAACTTCGGTGAAGTTACCCACAGCCGCGCTACACCCCCTCACCATTCTCGCGGCGTCCCTCCTTTTTTAGAGAGAATTTTTTGCGTATTTAGGGAATTTCTGCTTTTCTGCGTTCACTCCCATAACTAAATTTTTGCAAAAAAAAGACAGCCCATTGCAGGCTGTCTTATCTCGCTTAGAATAAGCTGGGCGCGTAGCGCACAGTAACGATATGCACTTCTTTTTGCGGTTTCAGCACTCGATAAATGATAACAAATCGCTTTACGAAAAGCTGCCGATAACCGCTGTTTGCATAAGCACCGACGCGCCGCACGGCACCTCGTTCCGGTAACTGCTCCAAGCTGAAAATCGCAGTTTCCAGTTCGTCGATCAAGCGCAAGGCCGTAGTCGGTTCGGACAACTTCTCCGCAATGTAAGTGTAGATGTTATCCAAATCTCGATACGCACCGGCGTAAATCTTTACGGCGTACTTATCCAAAGTGTTTCCTCCGCAGGGAAGAAAGTGCTTCACGCGCGTCCATCAGAACGCCGTCCTCGGCATACTCTTTTTCGGCTGCACTGATTGCAGCGTCTATTTCATTGTTGCCAATCAGCTTGTCATAGGCTTCAATGCTCATTACTACCAAATCGCCGTAGCCGTTTTTCGTGATGAAAATAGGCTCGTTCTTTGCGTGGCAAAGTTCGGAGATTTCATTGGTGTTTCTCAAATCCGTCATAGGTCTAATTTGCGGCATAAGTCACAACTCCTTTCTGTACATTATTATAGCATAATTATGTACAAAATGCAAGAACTTATGCCGCAAACACGAATAATTTTACCAATCTATCACATCCGCAGTTCGAGCATATCGTTAGCAGCTTCAACCCAATATCCTTCGATTTCGAGATCACGCCCATAGGCTTCACGGTCAAAGTAGCGACGCAATTCCTCGTCGGAGATCAAGCCTTCCTGCAACATATGATCGGCTACATCCGCGATGTTGTCACAGCCGCCCCAAACGACAATATCGTCTGCCTTATCGGCTACCGTATCGAGATTGCCGTAAACATCCATAATTGCCTTTAAGTTATCCTGCACATAGTCCGGCAGTTCTTCTACAATGGCGCACAGGCGGTTGACTTCCTCAATCGGCGTGTATTCGTCAATGTCAAAAGGCAATTCGTAGTCGTGGATTGCGTATTCCTCGTACTGGGCGTTCAGTCCGATACGCTCTTTCACCTCGTCCATATCAACGGGCGGCTCAAACCATGAGCCTATAAGCTCGCCCTCGTTGTACTTGCCAAGATTGGCAATATATACGCGCATATCTTCCATTTTCATCACCTCTTTTCAGCCAAAAGAAAAGCGGCTGCATACACAGCCGCTTATTCACGCACCTTGTAAAAGCCATGAAACCCTCGAATCAGCTTGTCCTTTACCGCGATGGAATCGCCCATCTTGTAAAGATCGAGCCACTTGTAGAGATCGTCCGACAGTTCACCAAACGCGCCCATTGCAATATAGTGTTCGGCCAGCCCCTCATAGGTAGCTGCACCACAGACCTCAACGACCTTTTTCGTCATTTCTTCCAAGTTTGCCACCGTCATTTCGCGCGTATGGTAAACTTCGCGGTAAAGGAAGGACAGTTCGTTGCCGAAGCAGCCAACCGCGTTCTCCAATGCGCGTGCAGCGCGGTTGAAGTCCTCGATAGACGAACCATCGGGAATCGGCACATAAATATCCGATTCTCCGCAGGTCACGCCGCAGTCATAGACTTTCGATTCAAAATCGGCTGCACCATCTGCAACGCCCAATTCCTGCAACATTTCCACCGACAACGGCAAACGGATATGCTTGCTGCCATTCGGCAGTTCAAATCCAGCGTAAATTTTCATCCTGTTCACCTCTTTCAAGTCTGCACAAGGTACGCCATACGCTGTTCAGCAGATTCCCAATCATCGGTAATACCCATGAGATACGCAACAGGCACGCGGAAAAATCTTGCGATCTCGTCCCACACCTCGTTATCAATGGTTTCCACATGACCGTTTTCCAGCCGAATCAAGTTCTCTGCCGGAATACCTACCGAACGGGCAAGCTGTACAATGCTTACATCACGCAAAATGCGTAAATCTTTGATTCTGTTCATTCCGTTCTCCATTCTCACAAAAATAAAAAGCGGTTCATTGAACCACCTTTTATTAGGAAATCAGCGAATTGCCGATGGCAAGCAGGAAGTTCTTCACGCCGTCACCGTTGAAGATCAGCAGCGAACCGATCACGCCGACTACTCCCAGACCCGGCAGCTTGGAAAACTCACGCTTAAAGAAAAACCAAAGGCCAATAAAAATCAGCGCAACGAGGTAAATAGGCCCAGCGTTGTTCATAATCCAGTTGTACATATTCGTACCGAAATTCATAAGTAAATCTCTCCTTTTGTTTTAGCGGATATTGTTAGCGGAATGAATTTGCGATCACATCGGAATCACCCCCTTTCACCGTCTGACATGACGATCTTCTCCGTATCCGTAGTAAGCTGCTCGTAAACAGTACGCAGGCGTTTGGGAATTTCTCGATTGTCTATCATTTCCTGTACAATGTTCGTGCCATTCTTCTCATCTATCATCAGAGCAGTTTTCAGCGTAGCCGCGACCTGCGAGGACAGCCAGTTCATGGTTTTTCGCCAGTCGAACGGCTCTGGTCTGCTTGCCAGCTTCATTTTTTCGCGGTACTCACCGAGGAAAAGCCGCCATTCACGGCTTGTTTTCCATGATTCACGATTTTTCTTAGGATCACGATCTGCAATCCGCATATAGTAGTTGATATACGCGAACGAAATGCGTTCCGCATCCTCGTAAACACAGAGGTCTTTTACCGCGTTCAGCGCATGATCGTTTTTCAGACGCAATTCAAAGCGGTTCTTGACCTCTGTATCTTCAAGGGCAATACCGTTTTTGGAAAGCTGCTCATAGTCCTTTTCGTAAATGCAAAAGTACACATCTGAGCGGGTAGAGCCAAGGTAAAGGGTTTTACCCATGCTTTCACTGTACTGCTCGTCCACGCCCTTGATGAACGCGCCGGACGAATATACCGAGTGCTTATTGAAAAGCGTGATACATTCGCCGGATTCACATTTGTTGATAAGATACGGAATATCCAGCAGACCGACACGATCATTGATCGCAAGGTCAATGCGCTTAAATGCGCAGTTTTCGTCCAGACACAGCCGGAAGAAATCGTACCAGTCACGATCTTGTGCAACAAAGACCGCTTCCATCTGTCGGCAGCCTTTACCTTTCAGTTCAAGGATAGTGCCGTAAGTTTCATCCGATGAATGAAAGACCTCAATATCACCGTGATAATAGCGACCGTCATAATGACTTGGGTGTTTTTCGTCATGCGTCATGTACTTCATGTTGATTTTCAGCACTTTTTCGATCACATACTTTGCGTTTGTGGTCTTAAAGCGGATTTTCACATAGTCGATGAGCATATACAGCGGATTCGGCTGCAAGAGATCGAAGCCGTGTTCAATGCGATCACGCATACGAACCGTTGCTTCGCGCCGTCCACTTTCGATTTCGCTATAATAAGTTTTCCCAACATTAGCTAATGCCGCAAAATCAGCTTGTAAAATGCCAATTTTCTCACGCCGCGCTTTCAAAGTCTGCTGCCATTCAGCAGGATTAAATTCAGTCACACGACCACTACCTTTCATCAAATTCTGATTTCAAAAAAATCAGAAGCACAATTCAAAGTCCAAAATCCTTAGCTGTGGTGCGGAATTTGGGGAATTTTTATGAGGGTACAAAGTCGATTGTAACCCCCCTGTTAGTCACGGGGGGTTAAGGCGCGGTGGGCGCGGCATACGCCGCGCCCACCTGCCAATCGCGCCCCGCCTGCGCGGCAGCTTTCGCGCTGCCCGCTGCCGCGCGTCTGGGCGGATTGCAAGGGGACACACCTATGCAAAACGCCCACCAGCAGCATTACTTCTTACGGCTGCTGCTTTTCGACCCACTACTGCTCTCTTTCTGCTCACCGAAAAATACAGTGAGCGCACCGCGATAATACCACACCTTGACTTTCTCGTTCGGGTGGCGGTAATCGTCTTTCATGCACCAGTTCCACACCATGCTGTCCGCAAAGTTCAGCGGAATTTCCTCGGACTTGCCGCGCCACTGGGGATTTTCCAGCAGGCGTTCTTCCAGATAGCGCACAGCGGCGTTGATCTGTTCTTCCAGCTTTGCACCACGGCTGGGCGAATCCAGCACAAGACCGTTAAAGCGCGGAATGGACACCTTGCTTTCGGGTACATCGACAAATTTCAGTTCTTTTGCAAGATCGGACACCTGAAAGCGTTCTTTCAGATCTTCTTCGTTGCAAGGGAACACGACCATACTCATAATGTTCTCGTCCTTGCCACAGGTAGTAACCGGGCGTTCAATCGCTGTTTTCATAGTCTAAAACTCCTCTCATCATTTCTTCTGGTGGTTCAAATAAATCTTCTCCGGCAGGCATAGCCATTTCCGGCTCTACGGGTGCAGCTTCTTCCGGTTCTTCGGGTACGGCTGCTTCATCAGACACAATGCCATCTTGCGGAACATCTTCACACACAGCGGCACCGCGTTTACGAGCAGCCACCAAATCACCGATCACCTGCATAAACTTATGGTCTGACGGCACCATCGGCGTATAAAACTCCGAGATAACGCCCATACCGGAATCCGCATAGCCGCGACCTTTGATATTCTTAAAAAAGAAATCCTTCGTGGTTTCACCGAACATCATGCCATAGCCGAGTTCGGACATTCTGCCGAGCGCGACACGAAAATTAAACTGGTCACGGATACCGTCACCGAGATACTTTGCATCCGGACGCTGGCAGGCAAGAATGATAAAAAAGCCTGCCTGTCTGCCGAGCATGACGATTTGCTTTAACTTGGTCAGCACCAGATCACGCTCTTTGCTGTTGAGCATTTCCATAAACGCTACAAACTCGTCAAAGATAAGAAAATACGGCTCTAAACCGAGATAAGCATAGTTCTTGCCCGTAACATAGTTATCCATTTGCTTCATGGCTTCGCTGCGTTCAAGCATATCATCGCAAAATTGGCTGACGCACTCAACAATATCTTCTTTTTTGTGATAGACATTCGGCATGACATCTGCGAGATCGGCAAGATCGGCGTTCTTCGGGTCAAGCACATACAGCACAGACGGCTGACGCAGGAGCGTTTCGATGATTGTAAGAATGAAATAACTCTTGCCGCCGCCCGTACCGCCAGCGATCAGCATATGCGGCAGCGTATCGTACTCCCACCATGTATCATTCATAAGCCGCAACCGCCCATTTTCCGCTTTTACATCAGAAATGGAAATGCGATTGCCGATCATATCGTAAAGCATGGTGTATTCGATAAATCCGTTTGTCAGTTCGCGGCTAACGAGTTCGCAATACAGACCGCTTTCCAGCTTCTTTTCCAGCTTTGAAAGCTGCTCTTGATAGCTACCCATTGTGACCTCTACGCTGATATGAAGATACCCGTTTTTCGCGTAGTAGAATATCTTCGGAAACCACACGATCTTTTCTTTGCCGCTGCTCAATCCCAACTGCGCTAACATACCGCCGCTGTCTGTTACTGAATCGTACCAGCCGTTATCCAGCACCATACGCGCAAGTAACTGCCTATGGAAAAGCTGCTCGATATGATCTTCACAGCGTTTCCGTATGAGCCACAGCGCACCGCCGGAAACAGCGGCAGCTACTAATGCACTGAATATCAGATAGGGGATATTCAGATTAGCAAAACGGTTGAGATCGGCAGAGAACAGCGAAATGTGCTGCCAGTCGATAGACAGCAGCGTTTTGATGTTCAGCAATGCCATTGTGCCGAAAAAAGCAGGGGCAAGCACCCCTGCCGCAGACCTGACCACAAGGTTCTTGTCTGACGGCTTAATGCGCTTGCCCCGCCATACCCACAGCCGCCGCATTACTTCTTATCGCCGTGCGGCTGGTTCTGCTGGTGCTGCTGATCGTTCGGCTTGTTCGGCTGCTTGTCCTGCTGCGGAGGATTGCCGCCGCCGCGCTTGAGCACAATATCATCAGCCTTGATATACCAGTCCGCTTCGGCATTGTTGCCGAAAGTCGCAGACGCTACGGTATCGACTACCGGATTTACGAGTTCAACAAGGGCGTTGTACTCGTACTCGTGCAGCGGAACGCTTGCCGGAACGCCGACCGTAATCATGCAGCCCTGTGCCTTGCATTTGAGGTCATAGCTGCGCTCCTTTACCTCAGTGGACGCAGTGCCGTCCTCGTTGCGCTCGTATACCTCGCGGCGCAGAGCCGAGAAACGCAGTTCGCCAAAAGTTGCTTCGTTTTCAATATGAATACCGTTAGGAAGTCGCATAGTTTACACCTTATACCTTTCGTTCTTATATGGTTACTGATTGAATGATGGGCGTTTACGCCTTGGCAATGCTATCTGCGGACAGGATATAGTCCGTATAGCCGCGACCGTTGATTGCGTAGCCGGTAGCCGTGATACGCGGATTGGTCAGCTTGATCTCCTGCATATACTCAAACTTCGGCTCATCGCGGGTAGCCTTGACGATAACCTCAATATCGTCTGCACGCTGCACAGAGGAATACAGCTTGTAGCGGCGGTACTTCAAACGCGAACCGCCCGTTGCAGTACGCTCAGTGTCACCGCGCTGCGGCTCGGCAACGCCTGCAAATTCCAGCGTACCAAAAGTCTTTTCCATGTTCGGGATTACAAAATTCAGTTTCATAGTCGTTTACCTCATTTCTGATTGTCGTTAGTGTTGTGTGCGTCCGCATGACAGTCGCACTTTTCGTCCGGGTCAAGATACGCCCCGCAATCGGGGCAGATACGGTAATACATTCTTATCCACTCCTTATTTGAGGGCATGAAAAAACCGCCTGCCAGCATGGCGGCGGCGATCTGCCCGTAGCGTTGATGATCTTGGTTTCGTCCGGCTCGGCTGTGGCCTTGGCAGGATGGTTATGCTCGCGCTGACGGAGCGAATAAATCTGCCTGTACAGCAGCAGGCGTTTCAGCAGCGTACCTGCCGGGAGAATAGGCTTATAGATCAAGGGGATTTCTCCTTTCTTTCCATCAAGAAGTGCTGCGACATTCGCAACAACGCTATCATTTCATCGGGTTCAAGCATCTGCATACAAGCCAACAACCGGTATTCCGCTTCGCTGGAAACGATATATTCAAGCGGCTGTTTACCCTTGATGTATCGCTCTTGAATCTGCGTAGCGTCCAACGATGAAGCCGACAGTATATCCGTCAGCCCTAAAAGATAGCTGATAGAAATGCCGAAATATTCGGACAACTTTTTCCATACAGCACAATCCCTCGGAACAGTGCTGCCGTTCTCATAGTTGGTTAGCATACTCTGCGAAATACCCACACAACCAGCTAATTTCTCGGCTGTCACTCCGTTCGCTTTTCGCAATTCCTTGATTCGATTGATAGATAACACTCCTTTTCGGGTAAAGTAAAAACCGCCCCTTAACTGGCTGTTAAGTGACGGTTTATGTATTGCAGTGTCTTTTATTGTTAGCTGCCCTTTGTGTACCAAAGAATGTACCAAAGTTAATAATATTAGATAATACTTAATAAAGCTGAACAGTCATTTTCGGAATAGATAATACTTATCAGCAAAATCATGTTTTCTTACAGAAAACATACCGTATGATCTGTTTTTCTGTGCCGTAAAGTGCGAAAAATTGATATGTCGTTTTGTGTTGTCATTTTCCTCGGAAAAATGTGAAATAAAACTTCGTTTTTCCGACAATCTGTGTTCTGACTA
>CEAZ01017458.1_pt1 | contig 9811 bp, 7 predicted proteins | sample 557361 | NCBI WGS metagenome assembly CEAZ01 (sample SAMEA3182074, study PRJEB8094) | gut metagenome | biome: human; feature: gut; material: Stool; isolation source: human stools | place: Canada | collected 2012-02-22 | reverse complement strand
ATCGGCGACAGCGATGTGGGCAAGTACTGCAACTTCGGCTGCGGCACCGTCACCTGCAACTACGACGGCAAGGACAAATTCCGCACCACGATCGGTGACTACTGCTTCATCGGCTGCAACACCAACCTCGTGGCTCCGGTCAAGGTCGGCGACGGTGCCTACACCGCCGCAGGCAGCACCATCACCAAGGATGTGCCCGCGCAGGCCCTCGGCATCGCGCGTGACCGCCAAACCAACCTCGAAGGCTGGGCCGCCCCCAAGATGGAAGCCTACATCGCCAAAAAGAAGAAGCTGGAGGATGAGCAGGGCAAGTAAGCCCCTGCACGTTCTGAATGCCCCTCTCAGTCTCGCATTCGCTCGCCAGCTCCCCCGATGGGGGAGCTTTTGCCGTACTTCACCGTACAGTATAAGACCTCGCCCATTGACAGACTCCCCCGGCCGGGGGAGGTGGCACGTTAGTGCCAGAAGGGGACAGGGTGGCATTGCGAAGCAATGACGGAGAGGGTTCTTTTTCGTCGCTTTACGATTTTTCACTCTAAATGTATATCTTTTTACGCGCACGTATGTTATACTAAGAACTTGCTTTCAGAGCAAAAATAAAACAGGAAAAGGCAAATCATCTATGAATGCAAATGACATCTGGCTGATCGCCGGTCTGGGCAACCCGGAGTCCAAGTACGACGGCACCCGCCACAATGCCGGTTTTGCCGCGCTGGACCATCTGGCGGGCAAGTGGGGCATCGCGGTCAGCAAAACCAAATTCCAAGGCCTGTGGGGCCAGGGCGAGGTGGACGGCCACAAGGTCGTGCTGCTCAAGCCCCTGACCTACATGAACCTTTCGGGCGACTCCATCGCCCCGCTGGCCGGCTTCTTCAAGATCCCGGCCGACCACGTCATCGTCCTGTGCGACGACATCACCCAGGCCCCCGGCAAGCTGCGCATCCGGCCCTCCGGCTCGGCAGGCGGCCACAACGGCCTGAAGAGCATCATCGCCCGGCTGGGCGGCGAGAACTTTCCCCGCATCCGCATCGGTGTGGGTGCCAAGCCCCGCCCCGACTACGATCTGGCCGACTGGGTGCTGGGCAAGTTCCCGCCCGACGACGTCAAGGCCATGACCGACCGCTACCCCGATCTGGAAGCGGCCGCCAGGCTCATCATGGACGGCAAGCTTGGGCTGGCACAGAGCCGCTACAACGGGTAATCGGATGCTGTAAACGAGAGGAGGTCCACGATGTACGAATCCCTGCTGAAGCACACGGCAGAGTACCAGAAGATTTCTGCGAGCCTTGCCACGCCCGGCCCGGCGGCGCTGTTCGGTCTGCCCCCGGCGGGCCGCGCCCTGCTGTACGCAGCCCTGCAAAAAGACCTGGGCCGGGTGCTCTGCATCGTGACGCCCGGCGAGGCCGAGGCCACCCACTTCGCCGACGACCTCAAGGCGCTGGGCCTGACGGCGGCGGTCTTCCCGCCCCGCGACTTTATGCTCCGCCCGGTGGAGGGTGCCGGCCGTGAGTACGAGTACCGGCGGCTGTCGGTGCTGGGTGCACTGGCCGGCGGGCGGCTGAACGCCGTCTGCGTCCCGGCAGAGGCCCTGCTGCAATACACCGTCCCCCGCGCGGAGTTCCAGAAGAACACCCTCACCCTCAAGCCCGGCATGGTCTACAACCGGGAGGCGCTGGTGGAGCGGCTCTTCTCGGCCGGCTATGTCCGCCGCAGCCAGGTGGACGGCCCCGGCCAGTTCAGTGTGCGCGGCGACATCGTGGACATCTATGCGCCCGACATGCACCAGCCTGCCCGCATCGAATACTGGGACGACGAGATCGACTCGCTGGCCTCCTTTGACCTGCTGACCCAGCGGCGGGACGGCTCGCTGGAAAAGATCTATCTCTCCCCCGCCCGCGAAGTGCTGTTCGGCAGCACCGCCGACACCGCCGAGGCCCTGCGCGCGGCCCAGAAAAAGGCGCGCGGCAAACACCGCACGGCGCTGGAAAAGGCCATGGAGACCGACCTGTCTCAGCTGGACTCCGGCCTGATGCCCGAAGCCATGGACAAATACTACGGCCTGCGGTATTCCGCCCCGGCCACCCTGTTGGACCACCTCGATTCTCCGCTCTTCGTGCTGGACGAGGTGGGCGGTATTCGGGACGCCCAGAAGGCCACCGAGTTCCGGCGCGGCGAAGAGCTGACCGGCCTGCTCGAAGAGGGCGTGCTCTGCCCCGGCCTGGATGTGCTGTACCAGACCATGGACGACCTCGTTTTCGCGGCGCAGAAACAGAGCACTCTGCTGTGTGAGAACTTCCTGCGCGGGATGAACGAGTTCCAGCTGAAAGACCTCATCAACGCAGAGGCCTTTGCGGCCCCCAACTGGGGCGGCGACCTGGCCTCCCTGCGGGAAGATCTCGACCCGCTCATCGCCAAGGGCTATGCCGTCACCCTTTTTGCCGGTACACCCAAAGGCGCGGCGGCCCTGACCCGCGACCTGGCTGACAAGGGCTACTCCGTCAGCATGAGCCGGGACGTCCGCCCCGCCAAAGGGCTGGTGCAGGTGCTGCCCGGCCACCTGACCGCTGGGTGTAACTTCCCGTTCGCCCGGATGGCGGTCATCTCGTCCCGGCGGCATGGTCTGGACGAAGCCGCCGAGGCCAAAAAACGCAAAAAGAACAAGAATGCCCTGTCCAGCCTGTCGGACATCAAGCCCGGCGACTATGTGGTCCACCAGAGCCACGGCATCGGCATGTATGCGGGCATCCAGCGGCTGGAAGTGCAGGGTGCCATCAAGGATTATCTGAAAATCCAGTATTCCGGTTCGGATGTGCTGTATGTGCCCGTCACCCAACTGGACCTGCTGAGCCGTTACACCGCCCCCGGTGACGAGGAAAAGGTCAAGCTGGCCAAGCTCGGCGGCACCGAGTGGCAGCGCACCCGCGCCAAAGTCAAAAAGGCCACCGAGGAGATGGCGCAGGAGCTGATTGAGCTGTATGCCCGGCGGCGGCAGGCCCCCGGCTATGCCTTCCCGCCGGACGGCGACTGGCAAAGCGATTTTGAGGCCCGCTTCGAGTACGATGAGACCGACGACCAGCTCAACGCCACCTCCGAGATCAAAAAGGACATGGAGCGCAGCTACCCGATGGACCGCCTGCTCTGCGGCGACGTGGGCGTCGGCAAGACCGAAGTGGCCCTGCGGGCCGCGTTCAAGTGCGTCATGGGCGGCAAGCAGTGCGCCATCCTGGCCCCCACCACCCTGCTGGCCTGGCAGCACTACAACACGATCCTCTCCCGCATGGAGGCGTTCCCGGTCAAGGTCGGGATGCTCTCCCGCTTCCGCACCGCCAAACAGCAGAAGGAGACCCTGCGCGGCCTGCAGGCAGGCAGCGTGGACATCGTGGTGGGCACCCACCGCCTGCTGTCCAAAGACGTCCGCTTCCATGACCTGGGCCTTGTCATCATCGACGAGGAGCAGCGGTTCGGCGTCAAGCACAAGGAAAAGCTCAAGGAGAACTTCATCGGGGTGGACATGCTGACCCTGTCGGCCACCCCCATCCCCCGTACCCTGAACATGGCCATGAGCGGCATCCGGGACCTGTCCACCATCGAGCAGCCGCCCATCGAGCGCCAGCCCGTGGAGACCTTCGTCCTCGAATACAACGACGTCATCCTGGCCGAAGCCATGAAGAAAGAGCTTGCGCGCGGCGGGCAGGTCTACTACCTGCACAACCGGGTGGACAACATCGAGTCCACCGCCGCCCACGTCAGCCAGATGGTGCCCGGTGCCCGCGTCGGCATCGCCCACGGCAAGATGACCGAGGAGGAGCTGAACCCCGTCTGGCAGCACCTGCTCAACGGCGAGATCGACATCCTCGTCTGCACCACCCTCATCGAGACCGGCATCGACGTGCGCAACTGCAACACCCTCATCATCGAGGACGCCGACCGGATGGGTCTGGCCCAGCTGTACCAGATCCGGGGCCGCGTGGGCCGCAGCGGCCGCAAAGCCTATGCCTACTTCACCTTCCGGCGGGACAAGACCCTCTCCGACATCGCACAGAAGCGGCTGTCCGCCATCCGGGAGTTCACAGCCTTCGGCTCCGGCTTCCGCATCGCCATGCGCGATCTGCAGATCCGCGGCGCGGGCAGTCTGCTGGGCCACAGCCAGCACGGCCACATGGAGGCCGTCGGTTACGACCTGTACGTGAAGATGCTGGGGCAGGCCATCGCACAGGCCAAGGGCGAGCCCATCCAGCGCGACAAGAGCGAGTGCCTTGTGGACCTGCGGGTGGACGCCTACATCCCCGAATCCTACATCGCCGACGGCCCCGGCCGCATCGAAGCCTACAAGCGCATCGCGGCCATCCAGACCCCCGAAGACGCCGCCGACGTGCTGGATGAACTCATCGACCGCTACGGCGACCCGCCGCCCTCGGTCAGCGACCTGGTCAACGTCTCGCTGGTCCGGGTGCAGGCCACCGCCGTGGGCGTGTACGAGGTCACCCAGAAAAAGGACACCCTCGTCCTGCAGGTCGAGACGCTGGATGTCCCGATGATCCGCGGCTTGCTCGTAGCCTTCAATGGCCGCGTCACCGCCGGTGCCGGCAGCAAACCCTATCTTTCCGTCACCCTGCAGCCCGACGAAAAGCCGCTGGACCTGCTGCAAAGCATCCTCAAGGCGATGGCCGAGATTTTAGGAACAAGATAAACCCCTCCGCGATGCCGGAGAGGTCGTAACACAAAACATCAGGAGTACACTTTTATGAAACACAAACTTCTTGCCCTTCTCTGCGCGGCGGCACTGGCCTTCGGTCTGGCTGGCTGCGTCCTTTCCACGCCGGACACGGTCGGTTCCATCGGCAATGTGGAGATCTCCTCCGGCCTCTATCTGCTGGCGCAGTACAACGCCTACCAGTCCGCCGCAAAGCTCGCTTCCTCCGACCAGGATTCCACCAACGTCAAGAGCTTTCTGACGGAGACCATCACCACCGACGCGGACTCCGGCGAGACCGCAGCCGTCAGCGACTATGTCGCCCAGAAGACCCAGGAGAATCTGGAGCTGTACGCCGCCGTCGAGACCCGCTTCGACGAGCTGGGCGGCCAGCTGACCGAAGCCGAGGAGGCCCAGGCCGACAGCTACGCTTCCCAGCTGATGGACCAGTATGGCGACACCTACAAGGCCAACGGCATCGGTCTGGAAACGCTGCAGCGCTTCGAGCGCATCCTGCTCAAGAGCACCGACCTGCTCGACCTCGTGTACGGCACCAACGGCGAGACCCCGGTTTCCGACGCCGACCTGACCAGCCATCTGGAGAACAAAATGTACAAGCTGGCCTATTACAGCATCCCGCTCTACAACTCCAGCACTTATGCCTTCGCCGATGACGACCAGAAGGACACGATGCTCCGCCTGGCACAGGCTGCTGTGGACAGCTACAACGCCTCCGCTCCGGCAGATGCGGTCAGCCAGTTCACCGCCTTCAATGAGGTGTCCTCTGCGGCTCTGAGCGGCATCTACGCCGTGCTGGACTCCACCGTCCCCACCGACGGCACCGCCTCCCTGCAGACCGAGCTGCTGAGCAGCAGCACCCTCGACTCGGCGTTCTCCACCGAAGGCTCTGCCGACACCATCCGCAGCCTGTCCTTCGGTCAGGCCGCCGCCGTGCAGTATTCCTCCCTCTCCATGATGCTGGCCGTCCGTCTCGACCCGCTGGACGGGGCAGCGCTGGACGACGTCCGCGCACAGGTCCTGGCCGACATGAAGAGCGATGAGCTGCAGGATGCGCTGGCTGCCTATGGTGCCTCCATGCAGCACAGCCTGGACAGCTCCGCCATGGGAAAGCTCCCGGCCCGGAAGATCGCGGCCGCAAGCTCGAACTGACCATCCCCTGAAACGAACAAAGGCGTCTGCACCCGGTCGATGCAGACGCCTTTGTTTTATGCTTTTTTACCGGCGGTCACTTGCGATGACCGGCCCAGCCGTCCACGGCGCTCACGAGCGCCCGGCCGCGGCGGCCGAAGAGCTTGGGCAGCAGCATGCGGGCCATGGCCCAGACCCCTGCAAAGTTGTACAGGATGACCGCTGCAGTGATGAGTCCGGTCCACAGGCCGTAGAGCGGGACATCCGCCAGCAGGACGAAGGCTTCCGCCGCCAACGCGCCGAAGTTGACCGCCACCCGCACCGGATGGATGGACATCCCGATCATGTGATGGGCATCCAGCGCACGGAGGGTGAACACCAGACCCAATCCCAGGAAGGACGCATACGTCGCGCCGATGGGGCCCCACCACTTGATGAAGAAGTAGTTCATGATGCAGTTGCTCACTGCACCGGAGAGCATGGTCCACAGGCTGTGGCTGGATTTTTTGTTGACGACATAGACGCTGTTCAAAAACTGGTTGTAGCAGCTGCAGGTGGACGCCAGCGTCAGGAAGGGCACGAAGTGCCAGGCGTAATAATAGTTCGCCTTCATGATGTGCATGACCGGGCGGCAGAGCCAGATGATGCCCGCCGCGCAGCAGAACAGCACACTGGAATAGGTGCGGAAGATCTTGGTGAAGAACCGAGCGCGCCCGTCCTCTTCCGTCACGGCGGAGAGCTGCCAGGCGTCGTAGAAGATGAGGCCCAGCGTGGTGAGGATGGTGGGCAGGAAGTAGCCGGTGGAGAGCAGGCCGCTCCAGGCGTCGCCGCTGTGGCCGTCCAGCCCGTTGCACATCTCACGCACGAAGAACAGGTCCGACGCATTGATGACCCAGAAGCTGATCTGGGCCGGGATCATGGGCAGCGAGAAGCGGAGCATCTGCTTCCACAGGTCTTTGTTCAGGCCCTTCAGCTCCACAAAGTTCCAGAGCTTTCCGGTCAGGCAGAGGAAGAGCACACTGACCAGGTCGCCGCTGATGATGGCCAGCAGGTAGCCGTTGGCCCCCCAGTGGAACCCCACCAGATACAGCGCGTAGAACGCCATGGTCGCCACCGTGCAGAGCACACCGTCCACGGCCACCAGCTTGTTCCACTGGCGGCTGCGCACGAACTGGGTGCAAAGGGTGCGCAGGCAGCTCATAAGGACATAGATGTAGATGAGCAGGCCGTACTGTGCCATATCGGGCAAAAACTGCGCGATGGGCCAGCAGAGCACCAGGATGCCGAAACCGCCCAGGATGGTCAGCAGGCCATTGGTGAACACCTGCTTTTCACTGTTGCCCTTGTCCAGGCCGAACCGGATGATGGCGTTGGACATGCCCATCGACACGAACGGGATGAGCAGGTTGGCGTATTGGCTCAGGATCTTCGAAAGGCCAAGGTCGGAGATCTCCGCCATGGCATAGGTCAGAAACGGCTGGACCAGCAGGGTCAGCAGCTTCGACGAAAAACTTGAGATCGCAAAAATGATGGTATTTCCGGCCAGCTTGGAATACTTGTCGCCGCCGGAGCTTTTTTCGTTTGCCACGTTTTTCAACTCCTGTACTATCCGCCCCTGTGCGCAGGGCCCGCTTGTTCTGGAGCCCGCAGGGCGATTCTCTGATACGTTTCCCTCCACGAATACGAAACTGCGAGGGTTATTTCAGCAGCTCCCGCCGGGCCTTCCAGTCCGGGAGGATCTTTTCCACTTCCGCCCAAAACTTCGGGCTGTGATCCAACACAAGAAAGTGGCAGTACTCATGTACTACCACATAGATCTGTGCCGCTTCGGGCATGTTGTAAAGCTCCAATGCCAGCGTGATCTGCCGCTTGCCCGGTGTGCAGACGCCCCAGCGGCTCGTCATGCTCCGCACCTTCAGGATGGGCTTCTGCCCGCCCAGCACCTCGGCAAAGGCCGGGTAGACCTTGTCGCTCATGACCGAAAAATGGGCCAGCGCCACGTCCTTTTCGGGCAGGGGCCGCCAGTAGGTGCGGGCCTCGCGGTCGGCCAGGTCCCTCTGCGCCTCCTGCACCCAGTCCCGATGCCGCAGCACAAAGCGGTCGGCCTCCTCCCACGAGGAGCGGAACGGGATGCTGACGGCCACGGTGCCGTCCGGATGCACCCGGATGTTCAGGTTCTTCACCTTCCGGCGGGTGGCCTTGTAGAGGATGCCGCCCGCCGTGCGCAGGGTCACTTCCGGCTTGCGCTTCGGCATTTCCGCCACTCCTCCACCGGCAGCTGGGCCAGCACCACGGCTGCAAAGATGAGCACACAGCCGGAGGCCTCCCGCACCGAGAGGTTCTGGTGCAGGATGAGCCAGCCGCCCAGAGCGCTGAACACGCTTTCCAGACACATGATGAGGCTTGCGACGGCGGGGTTCAGCTCTTTCTGCCCCAGAATCTGCAGCGTATAGCCGACGCCGCTGGACAGCACACCGCAGTAGACGATGGGCAGCCAGTTGGTGCCGAACTCGGCGAGGGTGGGCGTCTCAAACAGGAAGGCGGCGGCGGTGCTCTCCACCGCCACCACAACGAACTGCACCAGACTCAGCCGGACGCCGTCCACCAGCGGGGAAAAGTGGTCGATGGACATGATCTGGAAGCTGAAGAGCACGGCGCAGCTGAGCAGGACCCAGTCGCTGGATTCAATGCCGCCAAAGCCGTTCTTCATGCAGAGCAGATACAGCCCGCCCACGGCGATGACCATGCTCAGCCAGAGCCGGGCACTGCCCCGCCGCCCCACGAACAGCCCGAACACCGGCACCATCACGACGTACATCGCCGTCAGGAACGCGGCCTTGGCCGTGGAAGGGTTCAGCGTAATGCCGATCTGCTGGGCCGCGCTGGCCGCAAACAGAAAGGTGCCACAGACAAAGCCCGCTGTTCCCAGCGTTTTGCGGTCGGCAGCGGTCTGCGGCCTGCCGGTGGGTTCGCCCCGGCGGCGGCGAAGGGCGTCAAAGGCGTAAACGGTAGGCAGGAGCACCAGCACGGCCAGCCAGCTCCGCCCGGCCAGAAAGGAATAGGCCCCCATGCCGGAGCCTGCACTCTGGGCCACAAAGGCCGTGCCCCAGATCAGGGCGCAGAGCATCAGCATCAGGGAATGCCGGGTCTGTGTATTCATCCGCCGATCCCCTCCACCTTGAGCAGTCCGTAGAGGTAATACTTGCTCGAATCATAGGAGATGGTCAGCCGGTAGCTGGTGTTGGGGTCCAGATTGCCGATGTCGCAGTGGTAGTTCTGGCCGTCGGTGACGAAGTAGTAGGTGGTGTCGTCCACATACTGTGCGCCGCCATCGACCTTCTTCCACAGCGAGATCTTGAACTTCTGCACACCCTCCGCCGTGCCGCAGCCGTAGACGGAGAGCAGCCCGTTCGGCGCGGTGAAGTAATCGGTCTGGCGGCTCCAGATGCCGTTGAAGACGATGTTCAGCGAGCCGTTGGCCACAGCCGTGGTGTATTTGGCGGAGGTGTCGGCGATGCCCTCGATCATCAGCGGGTCGCTGCTGGGGGCCGCCCACTGGGTGGTGTCCTCCTCCTGTACCTCGTCCGACGCGCCGGTCAGCTTGTGGGCGATGGACGTCAGTGTGCTTTTGCAGCCGGTGAGCATCAGCGCAGCCAGAAGCAGCGCCAGCGCAAAGGCAAAGATCCGTTTTGTTTTCTTCATGGTTTTTTATCCTCAAAAATCGCAGAAAAGTGTACTTTTGCAAGGCATGATACAGATATAGTATACCGCATTTTTTTCCTGCATACAAGACACTTCAGCGCGTTTCCCCATTCTGTGCCGTCAGGGCCGCGCATTCGGCGGCGGCAAGGTCGTTCCGGGCCGGACCGAAGAGCGAATCGTACCGGTAGAGCGCCCAGCCCTGCGCGCCCCGGCTGCGCAGATCGGCCGTCTGCCGGGCCAGCGCGGAACCAGTGGCCCACTGGCTCC
>CEAZ01066103.1_pt1 | contig 9870 bp, 8 predicted proteins | sample 557361 | NCBI WGS metagenome assembly CEAZ01 (sample SAMEA3182074, study PRJEB8094) | gut metagenome | biome: human; feature: gut; material: Stool; isolation source: human stools | place: Canada | collected 2012-02-22 | reverse complement strand
TATTTATATATTAGTTCTCTAGTAGTAGAAACTTTTCAAAAATAGTTATTTTAACGTAGTGGCTGATTGAGCGATGTATGTGAAACTTATCTATTATTAAGCAAAAATAGCAAAATTGTGTATGTGAAATATTTTATAATATAGAAAGTTTTCTATATATGCAAAATCTGGAAGGAGAAAACGAGGCTATGGATGAAGGAAAAATGGAGGTCAGGAGAACTGCTCCATACTTTACATTTGGTGTATATATCGAACAGCTGCCTTGGAAGTACGACAACCTGTTTGCGGATTACCGAACCTTTGTGGAACCATGGAGAACAGGAAACAGGGGTGATGATGATTTGGGAGCTGGACAGGGCGCAGATGTCAGAAATGATGACAGCTTTGAAAACGGCAATCAAAACTGCGCTCTTGCGAAAAGGACAAATGGCCCGCAGGCAGGCAGCGGCGCCCGGCTGACAAAGAACCAGCTTGCCCTGATGATCTACTTCGCTTTCGAGACGAACCCCGTCACAGGAATCTGTAATACGAGCATACCGGGCGTCATGTCCCTCTTCGGATGGGAGCAAAGGCAGAACAATACCCGTGGTGTGAATATTGCAAAGACCGAGTTGAGGCTGTTGGAAGAGCGGCGCGACAACCCCGCCTGCAAGGATACCATCGGCATTGTGCCCATGTTTGAGCCGGAAAGCATGAAATTCTCCCGGAATTTGAAATACCGGCTGGATGGCGATGGAGAATGCGATCCTTCTCTGGGGAAGTTTGTTTTTATAGATAGCCGCACCTACGCCAAAATCAGCGACCATTGTTTCACCCATCAGAAAGGGAATCCTTCTGATATGCTCTATGTCTACATGTATCTGAAATCCATTATGTCTTATGTTGAGGACCCCAATAAAAACCAGAACAAAGCAGGCAGATCCGGCGACGAATCTGGCTGGTGCGGTTGGGGCGACCCGGAGGATATTGCAAACGACCTTGGCATTGGAATATACAAGCTCAAGAGCATTTTGGCGGATCTGGACGAGAGCGAAGTAATCTGGTCGAAGCAAAGAGGAAGGAGCAGAATGTTCTATTTCGCCACCAAAAACAACCGTCTGCTGTGGGACAATCTGGAAGAGAGGATACGTCAAAAAGCCGGCAGATGAGCCGCTGGATAGTTTTAATCATGCCCAATACCGTTTCGAGGTGATAAACGATTAAAAACAGGCAATTCTACACCCTGAAATTTGACTCTGGAAAGCTGAAAGCGTGTCAGTACAGGATTGAAACCACGTTCGAGGAAGCCTATGGACTTGGGGAAATCATTGCTTTGGCCGACAGCCAAATCCTCAGAACCATCAGGGCGGTTCGCAAAAGAACGGTCGATCCGGTCAAACTGGAGCGTCTTTATGCGGAGAAGGAGCTTTTGCACAGGCGATGCATGAAAAAGAAGCATGACCCATGGTATGCGGTCAGGCTCAAACAGATCAGGGACAAGATTTATCGCACGATGTATATTCTGGACTACGTAACGGTTGTGATGGAACATAAATCTCATTATGACCACATTTTTGAACATGGTTTTGAGATCAACGGCAACAGGTATGTCCGGCTGAGCTGTTCAGCGGGGCAGGCGAGGCTGAATACGGTTGTGTTCTGCTGTGAAGATATCGCCGGAGAGGTAAAACGCCGGCTGAACAATGACAGGGATTTGAGCAAAAAAATAGCGCCCAGCAAGTTCAACGCTTATTTCGGGCTTGCAGGAAGCGCAACGCACAGAGTAAGCGAGCCAAGATTCGTGGTTGTGAAGGATTTTATCAATACGTCCACCTTCATGGCGCATTTTGACACCGAAACAGAGTGGACGAAGGATGACATGATAGATACCCGCGAAGTGACCGCCGAGATGAACCGGACAGACGGTATGGGCCTAATTTCTCCCGCGCAGGCTGAAAAATGGGCGAAAGAAATGGGACTTAGCCACATTCCGAGCCAATTTTGTGTGAGGCAGGCATTTTTAAAGGGAATGCTGTGTGTATTCCCGTTCCATGAGTTCTGCGAGGAGATCAATGGCGGAGATTATATCATTGATACCGTCTATACGGACAAAAATGGGAATCCGGTGCGGGTGGATCTAAGAGATTACGATGTGATTGTTACGGAATCTCAGTTTAAATTATGGGACAGTTGGCCGAGCGCGGAGGAGTATGTTCGATGTTGCCACAGAAATGGCCTGTATTGGGGAGTGACCCAATACGCGCCTGAAACAGCAAAAGATGTTCTGACGCTCAATTATCAGTTTATTCAGACGTTGGATCTGGACAAAAGGGGCGCCGAGCGGCTTTGCGAGCCATTCATCCGGTGGATAGAAGGAATTACGATGGAGAAACCGGACGAAATGCTTCTGTTTTTGCTTGGCCCCAACAATACGAGAGAAAGCATCCAACGCTTTCTGAAAAGCGACGACAAATGGTGGATCAAGGCACTGATAGCAAACCCGGAGTGCGCAAAAGATCCATATATTCGCAGCAAAATCCGGGATCTGGCGAGAAATCGCATTAAAAGCGCCTGTATGGGCGAGATTATTGTGCCCGGCAACTTTCAGGTGCTGGTTTCTGACCCGTATGCCATGATGGAGCATGTGTGCGGAATAGAGCCGAAAGGATTACTGGGGCCTGGGGAATACTATTCCAACTACTGGAACGAGCGTGGAGTGACTATTGTGGATACCATGCGCTCTCCAATGACATACCGCTGTGAACATGTGGTGGCAAAGCTCATCAGGAATGAGCGGACGGAAAAGTGGTATCGCTACTGCAAGCTGGGTTTTTTGGTCAACTGGTATGGTCATGAAACAGTAAATTGGGCCGGAAGTGACTGGGATTACGACATTATAGCCACAACAAGCAATAAAACCATGATCGACGGGGTATATCCTGATGAATTGACCGTTACTTATGACGCACCAAAACCAAAGAAGATTATTTTTGATGAAAAAGACCTTTTTGAAGCAGACAAGTTCAGTTTTGGATCAATTATCGGCAGCATTACCAACAAAAGTACCAATGCATACGCCTTGCTTCCGCTGATTGAGGAAGAGTATGGAAAAGACAGCGAGGAAGCCAGACTGATTGTTTCCAGACTACAGCAGTGCTGCGTAGCTCAAAGCAGGGCTATCGACAAGACAAAGATTGGTCAACCGGTGAAGGGCATCCCTGACGTATGGATACGGAGGCAGAGGATTGAAGAAGGAGACAGCGAAGAGCTGAAAAAGCAAAAAGAGCTTCTCAATCGGTGCGTTATTGGCAGAAAGCCGTATTTCTTTCGGCATCGGTATGCTGACAGCAAGAAAGAACATGACAACTACCGGAAAAGCAGAGACGTGGTGTGCCAGTCACTGTTTGGTTTAACGCTGGAAGAACTGCTGAATGCTCCCAGAAAAACGCAGGCGCAAAAGGATTGGCTTAAAAACTACTACGAGTTTTCGCCTTTGGTAGAGAGCGACAGTCCGATGAACCTTGTCTGCCGGCAGATTGAAGGCGTTGACTTTGAAATAACCGAGAAATTCAGGAATGAAAAAACCTGGAATCCAGAAGTATATCTTTCAGAGACAGTGGAAGGCTGGATGGATTATTATCCGGAAGTCACGAAATGCTACGACCGATATTTGAGAGACGTGGTGAGCGCGAGAGTGCAGTCCTCTGTCCCCTTTGACAAAGAAAGGGCCGTGACAAAACTGCGTGAAAGCCTGTCGTTTATTTGTTCAAACCCGGTTATTGTGGCGAATTGTCTGGTGCGATATCTTTTGATTGACAAGCCAAGAAAAGATCTGGAGCTTTTTTGGGCGGCCTATGGCAGAGAACTGGTGAGAGCGGCGGCCCAAAAGAATGCGGGCGTGTTGATGTTTCCTTTCCCTGAGCGGGATGGTGATATCCAATATTTGGGGAAAAAGTACAGGCGATTTCCTGTAGACGATGTTTTTTGGAGCTTACCGTATCATTTTCGCATGGAGCATCTTTGGGATCTTTGGGATAAAACCCATGGTAAGGTTTCCAAAGAAGCACATGGACAGGTTTTCAGGGAGGATGATAAGTATTAAGAGTGTTAGCGATAACTATCGCCAGAAAGAAATGGCGCAGAAGATATTCGGTTACGGATTTCAGACGGAAACTATCAATTCACAGGGCTGGGAACTGAAGCTGCTGGCGCTGTATTTGAGAGACGAGTGTGGTATGAAACCTGCTCAGATCCGGGAATATTTGGAGAATTTTTGTTCTAAATATGCAAACGGGTATCATTACAGGGCATATTACCGGGTGTTGGACGCTGCCACCCGCTTTGCTGCCGACAGGACGAATGCCCTGATCCAGATCGACGCGATAGACGCGACCAAAGGCGAAATTGACTATATTGATGGACTTGACATCCCATATGATCACAAAAAGGTCATGTTTTCGCTGATGATGTTGAAGAAATTGGACGCGCTATGCTATGAACAGCGGCACGATGGCGAAGTCTATAAAAGCGGGTACTTCCCAGCTGATGGCGAGAAGATGCGTACACTTAAAAAGGTGTCCGGTGTTTCTGCGAAAATCTCTATCCCGAAGGACATTTTCTTCGTATGGCGGGAAAAGGAGCTCATCCGTGTAACGTGCTCAGGTTTCATCCTTGATTTTATGGACAGCATACCAGAAAGCGGAGAGCGGGTAGTCAGCATGGAGCATTTCGACAGCTTTGGCGCGTACTGGGATCTGATGCACAAGCCTGAAAAGATGACGGAATGCGCAGTATGTGGCAAGCCAATTCGGAAGACAAGTAATAATCGGATCTATTGCGCGGATCATGCCGCCTTCCGGGTAGGGAATGCTCTGCATGCTACCAAAAAGATGGAATGCGAACACTGCGGACGCGAGTTTTATGTAAGCGCTCATGCAGTAAAAACAAGATTGTGCCCACCATGTGCGAGAGGCTTGTGAATCGCTTCGGGGCGCGGAGCAGGAGACGGGTTTTAGTTTTTGCAATGTAGAAAGGTGCCTGTAACCCTTACGCACCAAGGGTTACAGGACTTTTTATTTTTTCGTTATATATGAAAGGGGTAGAGAACATGCTGCCCTGAAATGATAAGAGAAAGGGTTGAACATAATGGTTCAGATCACCAAGGAAGAAGCTCAAATGGTACGGGAAGTATTTGGAGAAGGCGTAAGCGTATACCGGACATGCCGGCAGAAGAGCAAGCGCCATCACTATCTGATGAGCTGCGAACCATATGCGCTGAACGCGGTAAAAGATTATCAGGAAGGAAAGAGTCTTGGAACAATCAAAGCGCGTTATGGCCGGTATCGAAATCAGACGCGCCTTTATTGATGAAAAACATCGGACTGAAAACGACAAATACGAAAGGATGATTGAATAATGGCTAAGATTCAGAAGAGCATGACCTTCTCGGGTGCGATGATCGACGTTGAGGAGGGGGTTATTTGTGAGTACAACAAGGATGGCGATGTTGCTGGAACCTATCAGATTGCAGATGTGCTTGGTCAGTGGGATGGAGTTCCCAATGTCAGCGTAACCATTAAGGTTTCCGATGAACTGACGGGCGCCGGGGAGAAAGAATGACCTCCCCGGATTTTCGCCCCAGAGAGGGTGAGAGCGAGTTTCAGTTTTTATGGCGCATTGGAGAGGCCAAAACAAACGGTCTGATAGATGCCGACTGGGAAGAGATAGGCGAAATCATGAACCACTATTTCAGAGCGGACGAAAGCGAATATCGGACACCTTCTGCATACAGGAAGCCATACCAATATGCCAAAATGATCTTTTCCGATGTTTTTGCGGAAAAGCCCACCATAGCTTCTCCCGGTGGGATGAGTGAAATGTTTGAAGTCAAAGCCGAACTGGAGAAGGAGAGGGTGCGGCTTAGAGACGAGAGAGTGCAGTACAACAAATACATCCGCGACGCCGCGAGATATGAGCGCAGACTTGAGGAAATTGAGCGCGCTCTGATTGAATATGGTGAAAAGCGGTATGCAATGGATGACGGCATATACACAACGATGATCTCTTCTGCTCCGCACAAACATCACGAGATGCTTGTCCTTCTTGGAGACTGGCATATTGGCATGTGCTTTTCCAATGAATTCGGGAGCTATAACGTGGATATAGCCAAAGAGAGACTGAAGAAGCTGCTTGCGAAGATAGATGAAATATGGGCGCTTTATCCTTTTGACGCCTGTAATGTGGTGCTGCTTGGAGACAATATTTCCGGCGGCATCCATATGTCGCTACAGGTTGCGAATCAGGAAAACACTATACAGCAGGTAATGACCGCCTCAACACTGATGGCGGATTTTTTGGCGTCTTTATGCGTCAGGTTCCCATGTATAAACTTCACAAGCGTTGCGGGGAATCACAGCCGCCTTTTGCCGGAAAGGAACGAAGCGCTGAAGGGAGAGCGGCTGGACGATCTGGTGGCATGGTATGCCTCCAAAATGCTGATCAGGTTTCCGAATTTCCATGTTATTGAGCAGATGGACAATACGCTGACTGAAATGGAGATTTGCGGTAAGCAATTCCTCTTTGCCCATGGAGACAACGACGATCTTACACAGGCCGGTGTTTTGAAGTTATCGGCAATGATGGGGGCGCTTCCCTATGCGATTTGCATTGGTCATTACCACTACCCCAAGATGGATGAGATATGCGGCGTGAAACTGATACAGAATGGGACTCTGATGGGAACGGGAGATGACTATACCGTACAGAAACGGCTTAGCGGAAAAGCGAGCCAGACGCTGGTGGTGTGTACGGAAGACGGGATTGAAGGGGTGTTCCCTGCTGTATTGGAGTAAAATCGGCTTTTTACGGACTAAAACGTTTGAATCTATCCAATTTTCTATACAAAGGAGTTGTTCTGATGAACGAAATGAAGGTTTTTACCAGTTCTGAGTTTGGCACTGTGCGTACCGTGACTATTGACGGTGAGCCCTGGTTTGTTGGGAAAGATGTAGCCGGGATTCTTGGGTATGGAAACACGAGAGACGCGATTCTGTCCCATGTGGATGAGGAAGATCGCAGAGTGATCCAAAAGTCGGAAAACGCGACTTTTGAAATTCCCAATAGAGGCATGAGCCTGGTTAACGAGTCTGGTCTTTATTCTCTGATCCTTGGCAGCAAGCTGAGTTCCGCAAAACGCTTCAAGCATTGGGTAACTTCTGAGGTGCTTCCTTCTATTCGCAAGCATAGCGCCTATCTGACGCCGGAAAAGGTAGAGGAGTTTTTGCTGAATCCTGATACGATTATTCGGCTTGCGACAGATTTGAAAAATGAGCGTGAGGCAAGAATCGCGGCGGAAACAAAAATCAGGGAGCAGGCTCCAAAGGTGGCGTTTGCCGAGGCCGTGGAAAAAACGAAAGAAAACATCCACGTGGCTGAAATGGCGAGAGCGCTCAGTAAAAAAGGATTCGTTATCAGCCAGAACAGGCTGTTTTCCATCTTGAGGGATCGAAAGATCCTTATGTCTGGCCGGTATCCCGGTGAAAGAAACCTTCCGTACCAGAAATATATTGATGACGGGTATTTTGTCGTTCAGGAAAACTGTTTTTACAACCGTTATTCAGGTGAGGAAGAGCTTTCCTACACGCCTTTGATTACACCCCGTGGACAGATCTGGGTGGCAAACAATATCAATATGTGGCTCAACTGAGCGGCATATGACCGGTTCCGCGTCTGTGTTTTTCGCAGACGCGGAATTTTTGGGGGCGTATAGCACAATGGTTAATGCTACCGGCTCATAACCGGCGGATTCAAGGTTCGAGTCCTTGTGCGCCCACCATGTGCGGTTGTGATGGAAATGGAAGACATAGGAGATTTAAAATCTCCCGCCTGATGGCATGCGGGTTCGATTCCCGCCTTCCGCATCAGAAGAAAGATTTTAATAAATTGACCCTGTGTGGTTTATGCACCGGGTCAATTTTATTTGTGGCAATAGTTCAATGGCAGAGCGCCAGCCTTCCAAGCTGGATGTTGCGGGTTCAAGTCCCGTTTGCCACTCCAAGTGCCATCGTGGCTCAATAGGAAGAGCAGCCGATTTGTCAATCAAACTCAGTGAAATAAATATGGGATTAACCTCTAAGCAAAAAGGCAATCTAACCGAACTTCAATGCTTGGCTGCATTTATGGAGCAAGGTTGTGGAGTTAGTGTCCCATATGGGGACAATTCCAAATATGATTTCATTGCGGATGTAAATGGCAAACTGTTAAAAATTCAAGTCAAAACTTCATCTCTTAAAGACGAAGGAGCAATTAAATTCTCTTGCAGAAGCACTCATGTCAATTCCTCTGAAGTCAAAAATGAGAGATATTCAAGTGATGATATTGATTTCTTTGCAACGTATTGGGGTGATAAGTGCTATTTGATCCCAATAGCAGAGAGTCCAGCTAGCAAAACTTTGCGATTTGTCGCTCCCCAAAATGGTCAAATCAAAGGAGTTTCCTTTGCAAAAGACTATGAATTGGAAAGACAGTTACAAAAGGTAAAGGAGGAAGTAGCTGAACATTGATAGATAAATTAGCAGGTTCACGGTTCGATTCCGTGCGGTGGCTCCAGAAAAGGTGTGTTCTATGCGTGTATGGAAGAGCACCGAAAGCAACTGACAAAACAGGTGACGAGATTAACCCGTGCTGAGCAGTTGGCCTTATTAGAGTGACAAATCGGAAAGACGGTTGACTTCTGGAAAGACAGAGAAAAGTCCGTTATAAATGGATGAGTAATCATGTTTATGCGGACATCGGTGGTTGTTCTTAGCAAATATGTCTCAACCCGTTAAACAAAAAGACAGATGGCCAGTAAGAAGAGGGACTTCAACCTCTTAGGCTCCTTTAGCTCAGATGGAAGAGCAATAGACTTTTAATCTATGGGTCGCAGGTTCAAAACCTGCAAGGGGCACCAGGCCATTAAAGAGATGCGCAATCTTGCGAAGGGCGCGTCCGCCGGAATGTTTGCGAACAAACGGTTGGAAACCGGGTTTAAACGGTGGCGGAATAGACGCTCTGCGTTCCTACGTGGAGTGGTAAAACGAAACGGAGCCTGTAAGAGTTCTGAATCGAAACAGTAGACGCTTAGATCATAAGGCCATATAGTTGCCGGGGTGCCGAAGTGGCTCATAAAACCGGAGGGCGCTTGTAGGAATGATGGCTATGTGAGGTGCAAATCCTCACCCGTTTAAACCATATGCAAGACAACGCGGGATAGAGAAGAGGTTATCTCATCAGCCTCATGAGCTGAAGATCCGTGGTTCAAATCCACGTCCCGCGCCCACATACTCCGACAGGAAATGGCGCCGATGTGTGTGCCATGCGGGTTCAATTCCCGTGCGGAGCACCAGAGCGCGATAGTTCGCGTTAAGTATTCGATACAGAAGGAGTTGGTATTATTTCTACTTTGATGTTTTATGATACCGGTGTGCTGATTAGAACGTTTGGGAACGGGGAGCGCTGCCATGAACCATGGCAGGCTTCTTTGGCAAGCATAAGAGAAATGACAGACATGCTTTACGATCCCAAAACCAGTTCTGAAATGAAAAACAAAGTAAGAACGGCGCTTCAGACACTTCGCGGAGAGTATTTGGAACAATTTATTGGAAGATTTGAAGCGGAAGTGATGGCGGAAGTATACAGATATTTTACTGAAGAAAAAACGGATCTGATATTTTACACAGATGATTTTGAAAAGTTTGTTTCAGCCGGGAAGTTGCGGATACCAAGAAAATTTATGGCCGAAGAAAAGATGGAGACAGCGCCTGTTGGGTATAAAGAACTTTCTCCGACGGATGATCAGTGGGTTGCACTTTACAGTGGTGGTAAAACAAACATTTTTGATTTGGAGATAAA
>CEAZ01028290.1_pt1 | contig 9890 bp, 10 predicted proteins | sample 557361 | NCBI WGS metagenome assembly CEAZ01 (sample SAMEA3182074, study PRJEB8094) | gut metagenome | biome: human; feature: gut; material: Stool; isolation source: human stools | place: Canada | collected 2012-02-22 | reverse complement strand
GCGATACGCTGCTTCTGGCCGCCGGAGAGCATGGCAGGATAGGTATCGGCCTTGTCGGAAAGGTCGATGCGCTCAAGAAGCTCCATCGCAAGCTTGTCGGCTTCCTCCTGAGTCTTGAGCTTCAGCGTGACAGGGGCGAGGGTGATGTTCTTCTTGACGGTCATGTTCGGGAAGAGGTTGAAGTGCTGGAAAACCATGCCCATCTTGCGGCGGTGCAGGTCGAGATCGACCTTGGTGTCGGTAATATCCACGCCGCCAAATATGACCTTGCCGGAGGTCGGAGTCTCCAGCAGGTTCAGGCAGCGCAGCAGCGTCGACTTGCCCGATCCGGAGGGGCCGATTATCGCGACGACCTCGCCGCGCGCAACGCTGAGACTGCAGTCATTGAGCGCCTTGACCGTTCCGCCGACGTATTCCTTTTTGATATGCTCTACGCGGATGAGCTCACTGCCTGTCGCCACGGCGCATCCTCCTCTCTACCGCTTCGATAGCCTTGGAAGCGGGATAGTTTATGCAGAAGTATATAAGCGCCGCAAGAGTATAGGGCGCGAGGGATATATACGTTGTGGAGGCGACGGCCTTTGCGCCGAACATAAGCTCCGACATGCCGAGCATGGAGCAGATCGAGCTCTCCTTCACCATCGTGACGACCTCGTTTGCGAGCGCGGGGAGAACATTCTTTATCGCCTGCGGCAGCACGACGAGCTTCATGCCCTGCCATTTGGAAAGGCCGAGGGAGCGCGCGGCTTCCATCTGCCCTGCGTCCACGGCGAGGATGCCCGCCCTGAATATCTCCGCGACGTATGCGGAGCTGTTGAGCGCGAGCGCAACGACGCCGGGGATAAAACGGCTGAGATCGACAAAGCCGAGTATCGTGACGCGCGGGATCGATATGACGCCGAACAGGCCGAAGTATATAATAGAAAGCTGCACGAGCATCGGGGTGGAACGGAACACGGCTATGTACGCGCCCGAAATGGTCTTGACGAACTTGTTCCTGCTCAGGCGCATAAGCGCCAGCAGCATCGCGGGAATGACCGCGAGACTGACGGAGACGATTGCAAGCAGAAGCGTATACTCTACGCCCTGCACAAAGAAAACGCCGTACTTCGGCAGGAACGAGAAATTAAAAAAGCTGGCGGGACTCATGTCCTTAAATAGGTTGCTCCACCACATGAATGATGTTTCCCTTCAAAATTATATATTTACCACAGGGTATATTATCGTACCACGTTTTATGCCGTAATGTCAACCGACACAGTCAGGTTTTTGACGGATATGAAACGGATATAAGAAAAAAGCACACTAAACAACGGAGCAAAGCCTTTTTACGGCTTTGCTCCGTATTGTCAGTGATTCGGTTGGGACGGCTTTATCAGCCCTCTGCGGTGACCTCAACTGCGACGTCTGCCAGAGAATCAGCATCGGCGATGAACTCATCGACCTTGTTGTTCTTCAGCATATCAGCGATCGCCTCGTTGATGCCGGGGAGCAGACCCTTGGGGTCGCCCTTTGCAACTGCGATGCAGTAGGGGTAAGCTTCGCCGAGATCGATATCAGCGATGACGAGGTCGGGGTTGGAGTCGGCATACTGCATTGCGACGGAGCCGTCGAGGACAACAGCGTCGACCTTATCGTTGGCGAGCTGGTTGACAGCATCGGTAACGACCTGGAGGGAAACGAGGTTTGCACCCGGCATATCGTTCTTGACGATGTCTTCCTTGGTGGTAGCGGTCTGAGCGGCAACAGCCTTGCCGGAGAAGGAATCAAGAGAGGTGTACTCATCGGCCTTGTCTGCCTTGATGAGGATCATTGCGGGATAGTCGGTGTAGTAGGGGTCGGAGAAATCGGCAGCGTTCTGGCGCTCCTCGGTGGCTTCCATGGCGGCGATGACTATATCGAAGTCGCCCTTCTGGAGGCTTGCAAGCAGGTAATCAAAGCCCATGTTCTCGACCTTCAGCTCCTTGCCGGTGTAATCGGCAACGTACTGTGCGACAGAGACATCAATACCGCCGTAGACCATGTTGCCGTCAGCATCGGGATACATGAACTCAAACGGGGCATAGTCAGCAGAGGTGCCCATGACGAGGGTCTCGGCTGCGGGGGCTGCGTCGGATGCCGCAGTATCGGCGGCGGGAGTGCTGGAGTCAGTGCTGGAGCCGCAGGCGCACAGAGCGACTGCCATTGCAAGAACCAGAAGCAGTGCAGTGATCTTTTTCATTTTTCTTATCTCCTCATTAAAAATTCTCATGTAACGCTCAAAAATAAATATATATTCATTTGAGTTGCACAGAGTATACATCTATACTCGAATATTGTCAACTGGTGTTTTTGCTCAAGTTGACAAAAATTACATCTTGTTTTTGTGTACATTGTCAAGTGGGGTGCTTTTGCCCGCCGTATTCCGGCTGCATATTCTTTTCTAAAAATGCCTGCGCTTCAAGTAAATAAAGCAAAGGTCATGAATTACGTCTTGCAGTGTTGGGCATACTGCGATATAATAGGCAACCGAGCTTCACGCTCCGCACGATAAATACAGATTCAGAGAAAGAGCGGTCAAAAATGAATATTCCCATGAATAACTCGTATATTGAAGTAGACGTGCAGATACTGCGCGAGAACATAGCAAGCATCGCCTCCACGCTCACGCCCGGTGCGGGGATCATCCCCGTGCTCAAGGACGACGCTTACGGCCTCGGTCTTGTGCCGATCGCCCGCGCGCTCGAACCGCTGGACTGCGTGCGCTGCTTTTCCGTTTCCCATGTGTCCGAGGGGCTTGAGCTGCGCCGCGGCGGCATAAGCAAGGGGATACTTGTGATGAACTCCGCGCTCCCCTTCCAGCTTGAGTCCGCCGTCGAGGCCGGGCTATCGCTCGCCTGCGGCCGCCCCGGCTTCGTCACGGAGCTTCAGGCAGCGGCGCGCGCCGCCGGCAAGATGGCGCATATTCATATTAAAATAGATACAGGGCTGCACCGCATCGGCTTTGTCCCCGGAGAGGAGCTCGGCGCTTTCATCACGGAGCTGCGAGCAGCGGGCGATGATATAGTCGTGGACGGCGTGTTCTCCCACTTCTCAGCGCCTGAGAGCATTGAGCGCGACGAGGAGGAATACGCACGCTTTCTTGAGGGTATCGCCCAGCTTGAGAGCGCCGTGGTGCAGATACCGTTTAAGCATATCTCCTGCTCCGCAGCGTCCGAGCGCTACCCGAAGTTTGACATGGACGCCGTGCGCATAGGCCGCCGCCTGTATATGGACGCTCCGGATGAGCCGCTCGGGACGATAAAAGAGCTTGCGTCATGGCGCAGCTATGTCGCCGCGGTGCATGAGCGCCGCGCCGGGGATCGTCTCGGCTACGGCGACGGGCTGACGCTCGATAAGGACACGCGCGTCGCGACCGTCGGCATCGGTTACGGTGACGGACTTGCCCTCCGCTTTGCCGATGTGAACGCGCCGGTGCTGATATGCGGCAAGATGGCGCACGTGATCGCGGTATTCATGGATCAGTGCCTTGTCGATGTCACGGGCACAGACTGCGTCCCCGGCGACGAGGTGACGATATTCGGCTATGACGGTCACGGCGGATATATCTCCTCCCAGTCCCAGGCGCTGCTGACCGACGCGCTCGAAGGCTGTGGCATCACCTCCGGGCTCTCAACGCGCGTAGCAAGAGTATATATCGGCTGAAGAATAAAAAAGTAAACAGTGCAGATACTGACGTTAGCACTCTTTTCGTAAGAGTGCTAACGTTAACTTTTTATTCATATCTTTCGCTATATTTGTTAATAATTGTAGGGTATCTTATATACACGATGAAACAAAAGAAATGAGGTTTCATCCGAGAGTTAAATCAGTAAATAAATTTTGGAGGTATATATATTATGTTTGAACTTATTCCTTTTGATCGCCGTAATCATTCCGTTTCCGCTTTCGATCCGTTCCGCGCCTTTGACGATATGGAGCGCAGCTTCTTCAGAGACGTGCCTTCTGTCGCTTCCTTCCGCACCGATGTTACCGACACCGGCGACGCCTACAAGCTCGAGGCTGAGCTGCCCGGCTTCAAGAAGGAGGATATCAAGATAGACGTCGAGGACGATTGCCTGACCATCAGCGCCGAAAGAAAGGTCGACGAGGATAAGAAGGACGAGAAGAACAACTTCGTAAAGCGTGAGCGTTACTACGGTTCCTACAGCCGCAGCTTTGACGTCTCCGGCATCAACATCGACGGCATCGAGGCTTCCTACACGGACGGCGTTCTGACGCTGACGATGCCGAAGAAGGCCGCTGAGGTTCCAGCAAGCCGCCGTCTGGAGATCAAGTAAGCTCTGATTCTCTCCCTCCCATAACTCACACATATATTTTCTCCCGCACCGCTCTGCGCGGTGCGGGAGATTTTTTTATTTGCAGCTATTGTTTTTCCGCGCGTATGATGGTACCATACCTGCATACTCCAACGCGCATTCTTATTTTAGTATAGGATAGGAGATACTGAAATGGTGAAATACGAAGCCGGTTTTATCGGTGCGGGCAACATGGGCGGCGCGCTTGCGCTCGCAGCAATAAAGAAGGTCGGGGGAGATAAGGTCGCCGTGGCGTGCAGCAGCGAGGAGAGTACCGCCGCAAAGGCAGCAAAGCTTGGCTGCGCCGCCGCACACGCAGAGGACGTAATAGCTGACAGCCGCTACGTCTTTTTAGGCGTCAAGCCGCAGATGCTGCGTGCCGTCGTGCAGAGTCTCGAAAAGCCGCTGCATGAAGCTGAGACGGTGTTCGTGTCGATGATCGCGGGGGTGAGCCTTGATACGCTCGCGCAGCTCCTCGGCGCGGACAGGAAGATTATCCGCATCATGCCGAACACGGCCTGCGCCGTAGGTCAGGGCGTACTGCTGGTGTGCGCGAACGCGAACGTGACCGCGCAGGAGCTGGCGGGGTTTGAAGAAATGATGGAGCACTCAGGCGTTGTCGACCGCATCGATGAAAAGCTCATCGACGCGGCCAGCGCAGTGTCCGGCTGCGGCCCTGCCTACGCATATATGTTCATTGAGGCGCTCGCCGACGGCGGCGTCAAGTGCGGTCTGCCGCGCGCGAAGGCAATACGCTACGCCGCGCTGATGCTGCTCGGCAGCGCCGAGATGGTGCTCCAGTCCGGCAAGCACCCGGAGCTTCTGAAGGACGAGGTATGCAGCCCCGGCGGCAGCACTATCGCGGGCGTTGCCGCGCTTGAGGAGCACAGCTTCAGAAGCGCCTGCATCGATGCTGTCGACGCGGCCTACGAAAAAACGAAAAAGCTCGGTTAACACAGCTTATAAAAATCCCTCGACCGCTCAGTCAGAGCAGCCGAGGGATTTTGTTTTATCTGTGCAACAGCTTAATCGTGGCAGTGCTCGCAGTCGTGGATCTGGAACTTCTCAGGATCGTAGGCAATACCGTTTTTGTCATAGTAATCCTTGACGGCGGCGCGTACTGCTTCCTCGGCAAGGACAGAGCAGTGTATCTTCTGAGGGGGCAGACCGTCAAGCGCTTCGACGACCGCCTGATTGGAAAGCTCCAGCGCCTCCTCAACGGGCTTGCCCTTAATGAGCTCGGTCGCCATGGAGCTGGTAGCAATGGCGCTGCCGCAGCCGAAGGTGTTGAACTTGCAGTCGGTTATCACGCCGTCCTCCACCTTGATATACATACGCATGATGTCGCCGCACTTGGCGTTGCCGACCTCGCCGATGCCGTCGGCGTCATCCATCTTGCCGACGTTGCGCGGGTTCTGAAAATGATCCATGACCTTATCGCTGTAAAGTGCCATATTTATATATCCTCCAGTATCAGTATAATGAATGTCAGATCAATTAAGCTCAGATAAGGTGCTTGCGCTCACCCTTTTCAAGCTCGTCCCACACGGGGGACATGTTGCGCAGGTACTCAACGACTCTGGGAACGACCTCGATGATATGGTCGATCTGATCCATGGTGTTGTACTCGCCTACCGACAGGCGCAGGGAGCCGTGGGCGACCTCATGCGGCAGACCGAGCGCGAGCAGGACATGGCTCGGATCAAGGGAGCCGGAGGTGCAGGCGCTGCCAGAGGACGCGCAGATGCCGTTGGCGTCGAGCATGAGCAGCAGGGACTCGCCCTCGACACCCTCAAAGCACATATTGACCGTGCCGGGGACATGGTGCTCAAGGCTGCCGTTTATCTTGCTGTGCGGAATTTTGCCAAGCTCGGCAAAGAGCTTATCGCGCATCGCGCACATCTTCGCGGAGTTCTCCTCCATATTATCGCAGGACTCCTTGAGTGCCGCCGCCATTGCGGCAATGCCCGCGACGTTCTCGGTGCCGGCGCGCTTGCCGCGCTCCTGAGCGCCGCCCTCGATGAGATTGAGGATGGGGATGTTCTTCCTCACGTACAGGGCGCCGACACCCTTGGGGGCATGGAACTTGTGCCCGGAGATGGAGAGCATGTCAATATTCATCTCCTCGACGTTTATCGGCATATGACCCGCTGCCTGAACAGCGTCGCAGTGGAACGGGACGCCGCGCTCACGGCAGAGCGCGCCGATCTCCTTCACGGGCTGGACAGTGCCTATCTCGTTATTGGCGAACATGATGGTGACAAGACAGGTATCCTCGCGGATGGCCGCTGCAAGCTCATCAAGGCGGACGACGCCGTCCTCATGCACGTCGAGCAGTGTAACCTCGAAGCCCTCCTTCTCAAGCCGGGCAAGGCTGTGCAGCACGGCATGGTGCTCAAACCTGGTGGAGATAAGGTGCTTCTTGCCCTTGCGCGCACCAAGGCGGGCGGCGGAGAAGATGGCCTGATTGTCGGCCTCGCTGCCGCCGGAAGTGAAGATTATCTCGCGCGGGCTTTTCGCGCCGAGGCAGTCGGCCACGGTCTGTCTGGCCTTGGCGACATCCTCCGTCACCTTCTGGGCGAAGGCGTAAAGGCTTGAGGGGTTGCCGTAGTACTCGGTCAGGTACGGCATCATCGCGTCAAGCGCGGTCTTGCTGACGCAGGTGGTTGCGGCGTTATCGGCGTATACGAACATAGCTGTTTATCCTTTCAGATTTATTTTTTTCTCCATTTATCTCCGGTGAGAAGATCCTGAAGCGTTATCCCGTCAAGGTAGGCGTTGATGATCTCATCAAGCTCCATCCACATCGGGACGGTGATGCACTCGCCCGCGCGGTCACACTCTACGCTGCCGGCCTTGATGCAGGACACGGGCGCGAGGTTATCCTCAACGCAGCGCAGTATCTCACCGACGCTGTACTCCTCCGGCTTTCGGGCAAGCTTGTAGCCGCCCTCCTTGCCGCGCGTGCTGTCTATAAGCTCGGCCTTCTTGAGACTGCCGACGATAGCCTCCATATACTTCATGGAAGAATCCGTCCTGTCGGCGATCGTCTTGAGGGAGACATAGCCCTCATCGGTGCGCCTTGCAAGGTCTACCATAATACGCAGGGCATAGCGCCCTTTTGACGTCACATTCAAGAATGACCCCTCCTCTGCGGAAAACATACTGCATACAGTATGTTCTAATTCCTACAGGTTTAATATACCATAAGTTTACTGGGAATTAAATTGGTCAAGTTTTACAAAGTTATACGCGTATAATTTTGCAGACTGCCGGGAAAGGCAGTCTGCAAGATCATTTCACCAACTGTGTACCGGGGTAATAGTGCGCGAGTATCTCACGGTAATCCGCGCCGCTTTTCGCCATGGCGTTCGCGCCGTACTGGCTCATGCCAACTCCGTGTCCGAAGCCTGTGACTGTGAAGAGAAAGCTGCTGCCGGTGTATTCCAGTGTGAACGCCGTCGAGCGCAGAGAAAACAGACTGCGCAGCTCCGTGCCGCTGAGCTTCTCCCCGCCGAGGACGGCGGTGGCCACTCTGCCGCTCTCGTCGCGCGTGATCTCTCCTATCCATTCGCCTTCATCGCCGGTAAAATCCGCGTTTGGGTGGGCATAAAGCACAGTATCTCGGAAGTCCAGCGCGCTCAGCTCGACGCTGCTTATGTAGTCCGGTACCTCCTCCGCCGTTTCGGGGCTGTCCACACTGATGAGATATGGCCGCGCGCTCCAGATCGCACCGCAGTCCTCGGTCGCCCCGGCGGAGGACGAGTGGAACGCCGCAAACACCGGTGCGCCGTCATAGCACAGGTACTCCCCCGCCGTGGCCTCGACGGCGGTCTTTATCTTTTCGAGCCTTTCATCATAGCTGCCGCCCCAGTTCTGACGCAGTGTGTCCTCACTGCTCCACGCCTGACAGCAGGCAAAGTCCGTGCAGACCTGCGCAGTATCGCCGTGGCGGCCTGTCGCGGCGCAGTAGAGCGCATAGCTGCGCGCCGCGACACTCTGTGCTTTCAGCGCTTCCGGCTCAAAGGATGCAGGCATCTCCGCCGCGACAACTCCGACAAGGTAGCTCTGCATATCCATCTCCTGCACCTCATCGCCGATCTTTACGGTAACGGTCTCAGGTGCAGGGTACGGAGCCGAAGCCGCGGTCGGTTCCGGTGTCCCGGTCGGCTCCGGTGTCAGTGTACGCGCCCCGGTGCTGGCTGCAGGCTCGTACGCAGGCCGCGCATATGCGTCTTCTGCCGCCGCGTCGGTCGTTCTGCACTGGATAAAGGTCATCGCAAAGGTCAGGAAAAAAGCGGCATAAGCCGCAAGCAGCACCCTCTTCACGCCGTATTCCCCCGTTTCATCTTGACTGAATATGGAAAAAAATATATAATATATTGATTTCTCCGCAGACGGACATATCCAAGCGGCCTGTCCGCTTAATCTAATGTTATTGAAACGAGACATTGAATATGCAGAAAAAATCTTTGGAAATAACCTGCTATGTTGCCGGTGCCGGCGCGTTCGGCGTGTTCCTGCGCTGGCTCCAGGATCAGCTCGCCTTCGACGAAAACGGGCTGTCGAAACCGAGCGTGTTTAATTTTCTTGTCCCGCTGCTGCTCCTCGCCGCGGCGTGGATGTTCACCCGGTTCATAAACAAGATCCAGGACGACAAGCTCTATGTGCCGCGGGACTTCTGCGATGCGCTGTTTAACCCCGGCAAGCTCTTTGCCTTCGCCCGCTGGGCGATAGGTCTGCTGATGTGTCTCGGTGCCGTCATCCTGCTGGTCACCTCGGAGACGGACGTCGACGCAGACTTTATCCGCATAATATGTCTGCTGGCTTTTCTGTCCGGGCTTGCGTTCCCGTTCGTCCTCGGCTCGGCTAATTACGATGAGTTTGCAAACGTCAAGTTCGTGCGCCTGTGCATGATGATGCCGATCCTGCTCTTCGCGGCGTGGCTCATTCTCTGCTACAAGCAGAACTCGTACAACAGCGTCGTCTGGTCATACGTGATAGAGATGGCAACGATCATCGTCGCGCTGCTGGCGTTCTTCCGCATCGCGGGCTACGCCTTCTTCGCCCCGAACTGGCGCAAGTGTATGCTCGCGATAATGATGGGCGCGGCAATGTGCATCATGTCCCTTGCCGACGAGCGATATATGGGGATGCACATCATTATGCTCTCCGCGGCGCTGATGCTTATTCTGTATAACTGGATCCTGTTCAAGAACCTCCGCAAAAAGGTAAAGCGCAGCGAGGTGCAGGAGCCGCAGTCCGACGAAGGCGGATTTGAGCAGATGAGATGACGAATGAAAATATCCCTCACCGGAAAGGCGAGGGATATTTTTGGTGGTGCGAGCAGCACTTTTCCATTTCGCGCGTTCGTAAATTCGTGAGTAAATTTGCAGTATAAAACCTGATTTCATATGCTCAGACCTGATTAGGGCAGCTCACAAATGTGCCGAAAAAGTTCAGGTTTCAATAGCAAACAATAGAAAAACCCCGACATTTCAATGAATGTCGGGGTTGGATCGTGGTGCGCGAGGCGGGACTTGAACCCGCACG
>CEAZ01000664.1_pt1 | contig 9922 bp, 10 predicted proteins | sample 557361 | NCBI WGS metagenome assembly CEAZ01 (sample SAMEA3182074, study PRJEB8094) | gut metagenome | biome: human; feature: gut; material: Stool; isolation source: human stools | place: Canada | collected 2012-02-22 | reverse complement strand
AACTTCATCTTCCGCACCCGTGAGTTCGAGCAGATGGAGATGGAGTTCTTCGTCACGCCCGGCACCGATGAGGAATGGCACCAGTACTGGATCGACGCCCGCACCCGCTGGTACATCGACCTCGGCGTCAAGCCGGAGAACCTGCGCCACTACGAGCATCCGAAGGAGAAGCTCTCCCACTACTCCAAGCGCACCGTGGACATCGAATACAAGTTCGGCTTCCAGGGTTCCGACTGGGGCGAGCTCGAAGGCATCGCCAACCGTACCGATTACGATTTGAGCGCGCACTCCAAGCACTCCGGCGAAGACCTGAGCTACTTCAACCAGGCCACCGGCGAGAAGTACGTGCCGTACGTCATCGAACCGGCCGCCGGCCTGACCCGCTCCCTGATGTGCTTCCTCGTGGACGCCTACGATGTGGACGAGGCCCCGAACACCAAGGGCGGCGTTGACAAGCGCACCGTGCTGCGTCTCGACCCGCGTCTGGCCCCGGTCAAGGCCGCCGTGCTGCCGCTGAGCAAGAAGCCTGAACTGCAGACCGTGGCCCAGAACCTGGCCGACGACCTGCGCTTCAACGAGTGGATGATCGACTACGACGAGTCCGGTGCCATCGGTCGTCGTTACCGTCGTCAGGACGAGATCGGCACCCCGCTGTGCATCACCGTGGACTTCGACACCCTCGAGGACCACGCTGTGACCATCCGTGAGCGTGACACCATGGCCCAGGAGCGCGTCGCTCTTGACAAGGTGGCCGATTACGTGGCCGCCCGCATCGGCGAGAAGCGCACCCGCGTGCCCCTGAAGCCTGTGGAAATGGGCGGTGAGCCTTGGCCTGAGTCCGGCGTTCAGGAAGCCGGCGGCCTGTACTAAGCCGGAGTCGCACAACTTGGGCTCCCCTCTGTGGGCTGAGCCGTAAGGAAGACATCCCAGTGGGCTGTTTGTAGGCGAAGTGGCGGCGATAGACGCCGGGGCTCCTCTCTCAGGGGAGCCCCTACTTATTTTCTTAGGAATCACATGGCACAATCCGAATCCGAAACAGTGCTCACCGAGCATCACGAGACCGACAACCTCGACCCACGTACGGACGCGCCGGCGCGCCCCGGGACCCCGGTGCATATCGCCCCGGTCCAACTCGGCAACATCACCGTGCCGACCCCGGTGGTGCTCTCGCCGATGGCGGGAGTGACCAACTGGCCCTTCCGCGTGATTTGCGAGGAATATGGTCCCGATGGACTCTACGTGGCCGAGATGATCACCGCTCGAGCCCTCGTGGCGCATAACCCGAAAGCACTGCGCCTCTGTCATTTCGCCAAAAGCGAAAAAATCCGTTCACTGCAGTTGTACGGCGTGAACCCCTCCATCACCGAACAGGCGGCGAAAATCGTGGTCGACGGCAACATGGCCGACCATGTGGATCTGAACTTCGGTTGCCCGGTGCCCAAGGTCACTCGTCGAGGCGGTGGTTCGGCCTTGCCTTGGAAAACCGACATTTTCACTGAGCTATTACAGCGCGTGGTCGCCGTATGCGAGCCGGCGGGCATCCCCGTCACCGCGAAGATCCGCGTCGGCATCGACCATAACCATGAGACCTTCCTCGAAGCCGGACACATCGCGCAGGAGGAGGGCTGCAAGGCCGTAACCCTGCATGCCCGTACCGCCGCCGAATACTATGGCGGTCATTCCGACTGGTCCCGCATCGGCGAGCTCAAGGAACACCTCAACATTCCGGTATTCGGCAATGGCGATATCTGGGGTGCCGAGGATGCGCTCGAAATGGTGCGCGAGACCGGCTGCGACGGTGTGGCCATCGGCCGCGGATGCCAGGGCCGGCCGTGGCTGTTCGCCAACATCAAAAACGCCTTCGAGGGCAATCCCGAACGGCTCAACCCGAATCTGGGCGAGGTCTGCCGCGTGATTCACCGTCATGCCGAGCTGCTTACCGAGTTTTATGAGGGCGATGAGATGATGGCCGTCCACGATCTGCGCAAGCACATCGCCTGGTATCTGAAAGGATTCCCGGTGGGCGGCTCCACCCGCAAGGCCTTTATGGAATGCGAGAGCCTGGCCGATGTGGACCGCGAGATCGGCAAGCTCGACCCGACTATCGAATACCCGCCACGCGTGGTCGACAAACCGCGCGGCCGCGTGCGTTTCGCCAAGAAGGTGCACTTGCCGTATGGCTGGTTGGAATCGCGTACCACCACCCACGAAGAGCGTGAGGCGCTCTTCGGTGACGACCCAATGGACGCCAGTTACTGAGAAAATACTGAAAATACACGCAACACGCGCCATTCTGCGCGTGAATTTCCCTCCAAGAGTAGCCTGTTTGCGCTACTCTTGGGTGTAACCGTGAAGTGACAGGAGCCAAACGTGAGCGAGATCGCGCAGAATGAGTTCAACGACAAGACCAACATCAAGGTTGTTGGCGTCGGCGGTGCCGGCGGTAATGCCGTCAATCGCATGATTGCCGAGGGATTACAGAATGTTGAATTTGTGGCGGTAAATACCGATGCGAAGGATCTTCTGCGCTCTGATGCGGATGTCAAGATTTCCCTTTCCGATAAGTCCAGTCGTGGTCTCGGTGCTGGTGCCGACCCGGAGCGTGGAGCCAAGGCGGCCCAGGACCACCAGTCGGATATCGAAGAGGCGCTTAGGGGTGCCGACATGGTGTTCGTCACCTGCGGCGAGGGCGGTGGCACCGGTACTGGCGCCAGCCCGATCGTCGCTCGTGCGGCTCATCAACAGGGTGCTCTCACCATCGCGGTTGTTACTCGTCCGTTCAGCTTCGAAGGCCCTCAGCGTTCCGCTTCCGCCGAATACGGCATCGACAACCTGCGCAAGGAAGTCGACGCGCTGATCGTCATTCCGAACGATCGCCTGCTCGAGCTTTCCGACCGTTCCATCGGCATCATTGAGGCCTTCAAGACCGCTGATACCGCACTGCTTGCCGGTGTTCAGGGCATCACTGACCTGATTTCGATGAACTCCTATATTCACGTCGACTTCAACGATGTGAACTCCATTCTTCGTGGTGCTGGTACTGCGCTGTTTGGTATCGGTTCCGCACGGGGAGAGGATCGTGCCACGCAGGCCGCCGAAATCGCCATCAGCTCTCCGCTGCTTGAGGAAAGCATCGAAGGCGCACACGGTGCGCTGATCAACATCGCCGGTCCGACCGACCTGAAGTTGCAGGAGGCCTCTGCTGCCACCGAACTGGTGCGCAAGGCGATTCACCCTGAAGCCCAGATTATTTGGGGTCTTGCTCTGGACGATGCTTATGGCGATGAAGTGCGTGTCACTGTTATTGCTGCTGGTTTTGACCCCGTCGCCGCTCAAGATGACGACACTCAGAGCACGGTGACGCCGGTTGTGCCAACCGCCGCCGATCCTGCGACTCCCGTGGCACAGCCAGCTCCAGCACCGGCACCGGCTGCACAGCCCGCTGCCACTGCCCAACCGGCATTCACACCGGCTATCGGTGACTCCGCATCGTTGCCTTTTGATGATCCGACTTCCGCTCATCCGAATATCGCCGTGAACGATCCGGCTGGCGATCTCGACATCCCTGACTTCCTGCGCTGAAAGGATTGATCCATGGCTGGGTTCATGAAAAACGCGATGTCCTATCTGGGCATGAGTGACGTTGTGGACGATGAGGACGACTACATCGAGGAGGACGAGGAGCAGAAGCCGGCTTCGAAGTCCGCATTTGATTCCGACCATACGGTCACGCCGCTGGCGTCAACCACCGCGCCTGCCGCATCGTCGACTACCAAGCCGTTCCCCGGTGGCCGTGTGAACAGAATCACCACCATCCATCCGAAGTCATATGAGGATGCTCAACTGGTCGGCCGCGCATTGCGTGACGGTGTTCCGGTCGTACTGAATCTCACTGGTGTGGCCGAAGCCGTGGCATATCGCATCGTGGACTTCTCCGCCGGCGTGGTGTTCGGCGTGCGTGGTTCCCTCGAGCGTGTCACTCCGCGCGTGTTCCTGTTGAGCCCGGCGCAGGTGAACATCAAGGTCGAAGAGCCGACAAAACCAGCCTCGGCACACGATTTGTTCGCTGATTGACCGGTTCAGTAGTTTTCGCATTCGACGTTATATCGGTATTCGGCCGACTCCCAGCAAGGAGTCGGCCGATTCTTATTGTGCTCCGAGCAAACTTTTCATGCGCGGTTGTTAGTCTGTCAGCATGCTTTCCTTAGTGTTCTCTCTGATCGGCCGCATTCTTGCATGGCTCATTAACGCGTATATCACGGTTCTGTTCGTGCGCATGATTCTGGACTGGGTCTCCGTTCTCGCACGAAACTGGTATCCACGTGGTGTGGTGGCCCAGCTGATCAATATTGTGTATTCCATTACCGAACCCCCTCTGCGCTGGCTACGTCGCTATATTCGCCCATTGCCGCTCGGTTCGATTTATCTTGATGTCAGCTTCATTGTGCTGTATTTTGCGCTGGTGGTACTGGAAAGTGTTGTTCTGATAGTGTTCTGAGGCCGTTTTTGACCCGCCGGAGGCATATATCTGGCATAAAAACCCACGTCGAATGTTCTGAAACGATGGGGTCGTGATAGCATTCTGACTTGAGACCAACGTAAGTGCGGGCGATGCCCCAAAGCGAGGTGCAAGATTTATGGCTCTGTTGACGCCGAAGGATATTAGGGAGCATACCTTCCAGACTGTTCGATTCAAGGAAGGTTATGATGTCGACGAGGTCGATGACTTCCTTGATCAGGTCACGGAAACCGTCGAGGCTCTTGGACGTCAGGCGGTAGCCGGCGGTCAGGCCACCCAGACTCTGGGTCCTGACGTGACCAACCTTAATGCGAAGATCTCCGATCTTACCGGTCAGGTGCAGCAACTCGAGTCGGAGAATGCTGGTTTGAAGAACGCTGTGGCTCAGGCCCAGCAGGCCGCTCAGGCTGGCAATGATCAGGCAACACAGCTTGTCTCTGCCAAGCTCAGCGAAGCCGAGGAATCCAACCGCGCGCTGTCCTCCCAGAATGAGCAGCTCAAGGGTCAGGTCGATCAGCTGAACGCTCAAATCGATCAGCTCACCGCTCAGGCTGCTCAGGCCTCCGGTGACCAGGAGGCTGTCGGTCAGCAGATCGCCGCCATTCAGCAGGAACGTGATCAGTTCCGCGCGGCCAACGAGGAGCTGTCCCGTCAGCTCGCCGCTGCTCAGCAGCAGGGTTCCGCCGCTCAGCAGCAGTCCGCTCAGATCGCTGAGCTGTCCCGTCAGCTCGAAGAAGCCAAGCAGCGTGAAAACCAGCTTCGTGCTCAGGTTTCTAAGGTCGAGCCGAGCACCGAGACCGGTTCTCTGCAGAAGATCGCTGGCGCCGCTTCCATGCCGGGCACCGAGCCCGAGCGCGCCACCGCCATGCTGACCCTGGCTATGCAGCTGCACGATCAGTACGTGGAGAAGGGCAAGAACAAGGCCAAGGAAATCACCGAGGCCAGCCAGAACAAGTACAACGATCTGGTCACCAAGGCCAACAACTACTCCGAGCGTACCCGTTCCGAGGCCGACGACTACTCCACTCGTACTCGTTCCGACGCCGACACCTATTCGGATCGTACCCGCTCCGAGGCCGACGCTTACCGTGACCAGACTCACGCGGATGCCGAGACCTACTCCCAGAACACCCGTTCTGAGGCCGACGCATACTCCGTCAAGACTCGTCAGGATGCGGACAACTACTCCAAGTCTCAGCACGATGACGCTGACAACTACGAGAAGGAAGTGCAGCAGCGTGCCGCCGAGTATGACAAGAACACTCGTTCCGCGGCTGATGCGTACGACAAGAACACCCGCTCTGCAGCCGATACGTATGCCGAGCAGGTGCGCGACAACCTTCAGGCTCAGTCCAAGGTCGTCGAGGGCAACATCCAGAGCCTCAAGCAGTTCGAGACTGAATCCCGCGCCCGCCTCACCGAGTACCTCGGCCAGCTGGCATCGCAGGTTTCCGAGTCGAACAACTACGTCGACCAGACCTCGTCCAAGACCAACTGAGCGTAGGCAGGTACAGGTCGTATGACGAACCAACAGGGACGGCTGCGCACCCGCGTGGCCGTCTTTGCATGTGTGGCCGCGGCTGCGCTGATTGTCGATCAGCTCACCAAGGCTTGGGCGATGGCCGCGTTATCCAACGGTCAGACCATTCGCGTGATTCCCGGACTGCTGTCCTTCACCTTGGTGCGTAATCCGGGCGCGTCCTTGGGCATGGGATCAGGCGCTACTTGGGTAATCAGTCTGTTGGCCGTTGTGGCTTGCGTGGCCCTTGCTGTGGCTGGGGTGCGCACTGTCTCCATGAAATGGTCGGTGGCGATTTCTTTCGCGTTTGCAGGCGCTCTGGGCAACCTGATTGACCGTGTTATGTACGCTGACGGCTTCCTCGACGGCAAAGTGGTGGATTTCCTTAACTATGGCTGGTCCGTTGGCAATGTGGCGGATATCTATCTGGTAGTCGCCGGTGTGGCCCTGGTGATTCTGATTCTTATGGGGGAGCCGTTCTCACACAAGGATCTCATCGAGCAATCCGACGAATCCCTACAGTCTGAGCCGGAGGCGGACGCCAAGTAATGAGTCGAATAGTCCCTGCTCCCGATGCATTGGTGGGTAAGCGTTTCGACGTAGCCGTGGCCAAAATGCTGGGTATTTCACGATCTAAAGCCGCCGATCTGGTTGACTCCGGGCAGGCGCGCGTTTTAGGACGTGAAGTTGCGCGGTCCAGCACATTGCAGGCGGGGGAGACCGTCGAATTTGATTTGGCGGAGGAACAGGCCGAGCCTGAGCCTATCGCAACTGATATGGCCGTTGTCTACGAAGACGATGATGTCGTTGTAGTCGATAAGCCTGTAGGCGTGGCGGCGCATGCCTCGGTTGGCTGGACCGGTCCAACCGTGCTCGGATCACTGCGTGACCGCGGCGTGCATATCACTTCCTATGGTGCGGCCGGGCGTGAGGGCATTGTTTCTCGCCTTGATGTAGGCACTTCCGGCTTGATGTTGGTGTGCAAGTCCGACCTTGCGTACACCGAGATGCGTCGGCAGTTCGCCGAGCATGAGGTAAAGAAAACCTATCATGCGCTCGTGCAGGGTGGTCTTAAAGAGAACAAAGCAACCATTGAGGCACCGATCGGGCGCGCCAAAGTGTCCGATTTCCGCTTCTGCGTGACTCCGGCCGGCAAACCGGCCGTTACGCACTGGGATGTGCTGGAGCGTTTCGGCCATGAGGCCACTCTGGTATCCGTGAATCTGGAGACCGGACGTACTCATCAGATTCGCGTGCATTTCTCCTCGATTGGGCATCCCCTGTGCGGTGACCCCATGTATGGTGCCAATCCGGTGCTGTCTGAGGCCTTGGGACTTGACCGGCAGTGGCTGCACGCCATGAAGCTCGAATTCCGTCATCCCCGCACCCGCGTCTGGACCACGGTCCGGTCCCAGTACCCGGCCGACTTGGCTGCCGCCCTCGATGCCATGCGTGCCCGACATATCGAACCCGCTGAACCTGCCGAATATGCCGAAGTTCTGGTGGACTAATTCCGCAACGTGTGCATCATGCGTTTTAATATTTAGATTCAGTTCCGGCTTCGCCGGATTCATCCCAGAATAACGAGAGATCGGTCATGATGGCTCTCCGTCATGACCATACCCCAAGTGACTGCGGATGCTGAGTACCATTCAGTCCAATGGTCGGTAACCGTACGTGAATTACCGGTATTTCCGCTCAACGTGTCTCGGTACTCCAGCGTGAAGTGAACAGAAATGAGCCAAAGCAGTAATGAAGCCGGGCGGTATATGCCATCCGGATTGCAGAATCTCCTGCTGATAAAAACCGTTTCCTAGTCGTTGACCGTGCCCGTTCCGACGACGATCGCGGCCTACGACGCGTTCATCCTCTACCCGGCCCACCGATACGACATCAAGGGCAAGAGGATTCTCAAGCAGGAAAAGAAGTACTATGCCGTGGACTTGGGGATGCGACGTATCCTGTGCTCCAACAACGTGCGGGACATCGGACGCCTCCTCGAGAACGTGGTGTTCCTCGAACTGATGCGCCGCGAGGGCGACGTGTATGTCGGACAGAGCTCCGGCAGCGAGATCGACTTCGTCACGAACGGGCCAGGCGGACGTCGGTACTACCAGGTCAGCGAATCGGTGCACGATTCGGCGACGCTGGATCGGGAGCCGTCCTCGCTGCGCGCCGTGCGTGACAACTATCCCAAGACGCTGATTACGCTGGATGACGAACGGCCCTACTCCCACGAAGGCATCCGACAGATATACGCGCTTGACTGGCTGTTGAACGAAGACCACAAGAAACAGTAGATACTAGGGCGGCCAGCGGGTTAGCAAGACATCAGTTGGTGAGGACTGCTGACATTGCACTCCGACGGATGAATTGAATACTCATATGGTATCCGATTCTGAACAATTGAGTGGGGGCGTTGATGGTTGCCATCGTTTGAGCTGGCTAAATGCGATTTCGCGCCATGCTGTTTCAACAACGGTGGCAACAGCTACAGTTGAACTATGCATGGGTTGAAGAGTGCGATTGACAGGGGAGCGGACGCGTGGGCACGTTCGCTGCCTGGGCGCGTGCTCGACCGGTATGTGTCGCGGAGCGGCCCCCTGCTGGCGAATGGTCTGGCATATGGTCTGCTGTTCGCCTTTTTTGCCGGCGTCTGGATTGCGGTGAGCGTGTTCGGCCTTATCATGGTCGGCAACATTGATTGGCAGCAGATGCTGATTGACGCGGTGCGTGAAGTCATTCCCGGTGTGGCCGACTCGTTTCTGACGTCTTCCGCGCTAGGCGCCATGTCAAGCGCATTGACGTGGACCGGTCTGGCCACGTTGGCCATATTCTGGTGGACAGTGACCGGCTGGATGAACTCGCTGCGCCACGCCGTACGGGCCATGTTCGACGACTGCGGCGACGAGCTCAATATCGTCGTCGCAAGGTTACGCGATACGCTTGCCGCCATCGCCATCGCAATACTGTTCATTCTTTCGACCGCGGCCGGTACGGTGTCCGGCGGCATCGTACGCCGACTGCTGCAATGGGGCGGCATCCCCAGCAGTTCGTTGCCCGGCATCGTGCTTTTGGAGATGACCGGTTTCGGTACCGGTGTCGCGCTGAATTTTGCGTTGTTCATGTTGCTGCTGCGCGTGGTCTCCCACATCAAAGCCGGACGATTCACGATACTCGGCGCGTTACTGGGATCTCTGACGGTTTCCGCAATGCAGCTTCTCGGTGCGCGACTATTAGCCGGAGCCTCCCGGAATCCGATGCTTGCCCCGTTCGCCGCGTTGATCGGCGTGCTCATTTGGTTCAACCTCGTCGCCCAGGTCATTTTGCTCTGTGCCGCCCTCATTGCCGAGTGCCGACAAAAGAGCTGAGCGTCTGAACTGACTAATATGACGATTAGCGATGAAGCCTCTCTCGCCGAGATGATTCGCGAACTCAGCTGGCACTACAGTTATTGCCGTGGTCTCTCCATCTTGGCATATCGCAAACGAGTAGCTTCACCCGTGATACCGAGCTTGCGACCAATTGTTTCCCATGATTGGCCACGTTCATGCATGAGCAGTACCATCTGCGCAATGCGGGCATCAATGTATTCCAGTTCGGCTTTGCGTCGATTGATTAGACGGCTGAGCTCCAGTTCGGGAGAGAAGTTTGGGCTGTCCTCGGGAATGCCTTCTGCTGGTGATTCCTGAGACTCCACGGCATCTGCCGCAGCGTTGCCGATTTCCATGAGTTTGGCCTGTATCTCGGGAGAGTAGTCTTCAAATTTCATCGTTATCACTGCCTTAGTGTCGCTGTTGCTGATACTCCACTTTATAGGCATGTGGCCTCACCGGTAAATATTTACCGCCGCCCAGACCACACGGTATGGTGGAGCGCATGGC
>CEAZ01058530.1_pt1 | contig 9968 bp, 8 predicted proteins | sample 557361 | NCBI WGS metagenome assembly CEAZ01 (sample SAMEA3182074, study PRJEB8094) | gut metagenome | biome: human; feature: gut; material: Stool; isolation source: human stools | place: Canada | collected 2012-02-22 | reverse complement strand
TTATCGGAAGACCGGCAATCATTGATCGTCACAATGACGCGGGCAGACGTCGTATTGACGCTCTCCTACTCGCTCCAGACCTCGCAGATCACGGAGGTCAGTACACGCCGGAACGCGATTCTGCAGAGCGTGACCGATAGTTCTGTCACAGCCGAGCATATCGCGCTGCTGAATGCCTCCCTCGAAGAGGATCTACAGACGCTCAAGGCGCTGAATATTCCGCCGCAGAATTATTATTATGGATATTACCGGGTCGATTCCGGCGAAATTTTCACCTACAAGGTAGACCCGAACGCCTCTGTCACGATCTACGACATCGAGCAGGAATATGGCGCGGGCGAAGACCGGCTGTACACGTTCAAAACATGGCGGGACTTTGTCGCCGCCGCGCAGGAAAACGAAGGGCTGCTCGTCCAGCCGTATACGCTTACTTTGAAAAACGGCGTCGTGGTAAAAATCGAGGAAAAATTCTATAATTAAGGCCGCATCCAGCGGGATACCGGGGGCAAGCCGACACTGGACTTATAAAAAGCAGCCTGCAAGCGGTTTGGGCTTGCAGACTGCTTTTGCATAATCGGCGGTCAAGCGGCTTCTTTCTGTGCAGTTTTGCGGATCAGCCCTTCGTGCATGACAATCATGAGTACCAGAATGGCACTCAGATAGACAGGAAGCAGAGAGACTGTAATATGCCCGGCGATCAGACCGAACAGCGGCGGCATCAGGCTGCTTCCGACATACGCGCAGGCCATTTGAATCCCAATGATCGCCTGCGATTTATCTGCGCCGAAATGGTCCGGCGTGGAATGGATGAGGCAGGGATAGATTGGTGCGCAGCCAAGGCCGATCATAACAAAACCGGCGAGAGAAACAGATGCACCCAGCGGCAGGAACAAAATAACGACGCCGCAGGCAATTAGAACCTGCCCCATACGAACCATCTGCGTATTGCTGAGTTTCATTGCAAGGAAGCCGTTCAGCGCGCGTCCGATGGTAATGCCAATAAAAAACATGCCGCCAAAACGGAGGGATAAAGATGGGATTGCAGGTATGCGCTCTGAACCGGAACAATATGCAGAAGGAATTACAGTCTCATGGAACCATCGAATTTCCATGCGCAGCTTATGCTTCCCGTCATACAGATGCACCCGGCGATGCGATTCCATGGCATTGGCATGAGGAGTTTGAGGTAATTTACATTGCCGATGGTACGCTGAAGCTGCAAACGCTCGGCATGGAGCATTTTTTAAACAAGGGAGATCTGGTTACGATCAATGGAAATGTTCTTCACTCTATCGTCGGTCATCCTATGGGAGAACTGCAATCCATCGTGTTTTCCCCATTTCTGATCACCGGAGGCGCCAGCACGGCATTTTATAAAAAATACATTGGCCGACTGACCGCTTGTTCGGATTTTACCGTTTGGAAAACAGATGCCGACACAGACAGCAAGTGGTTTCTGGATGCTTTTTCCGCATTAAAAAACGATACTTTTGCGTATGAATTTACCGTCCGCGAAAACCTTTCCCATCTCCTTCTGCACTGCTATGCGCAAATGCGCCCGCATCTGTCCGCACAAACGGCCGAAAAACATGCAGACACAATACGCATTGAAAAGATGCTGCAATACATACAGGACTTCTACGCCGAACCGATTCCGCTCACAAAAATTGCAAACGTCGCCGGGCTAAGCGAACGGGAATGCCTGCGCTGCTTTCATCGGATGATTGGCGATACACCGATACAATATCTTCTGAAATACCGGCTCATGCAGAGCGCAGCAATGCTTCATGCCGCGCCTACCGCCTGCATTGCAGAGATCTCCGCCGCCTGCGGCTTTGACAATCCAAGTTACTTTTCCAAACAGTTCCGACGATTTTACCAATGTACCCCACGAGAATACCGAAACGCCGCGTGTGAATCCGGTATGCAAGCAAAGACAGAAGGTTCTTGACAGACGAAAAGCCCGGCAGGTTTTCCTGCCGGGCTTTGCTGTTTGGGCTTACTTTGCGATTTTGGTCAGGTAGGTGTAGATTGCCATGGCAACTTCGGCACGCGTTGCGTTCTGCACTGCGTTTCTGGCCTGTACGGAGGTCAGGATGCTCTCTGCAACAGCCCATTCGACGTTCTTCCTTGCCCAGCCGGAAACGACTGCGTCTGTGCTCAGCTGGCCGTCGGCCTCGATGATTTTGGCGTCGTTATACTGTGCGAAGCGGCTGAGGAATGCAGCCAGCTGCTCACGGGTCACGGACTTGTCCGGCTTGAACGTGCCATCGGTGAAGCCCTTGACAATGTTATTCGCCGCTGCCCATTCGACAGCCTCGGTGTAGTAGCAACCTGCCGCTACGTCCTTGAAGCTGCCGCTCGTGTGAACTGCAGGTTCCCCTTGTGCTCTATACAGGATCGTTACGACCATTGCGCGGGTCAATTCGCCGTTCGGACTGAACTTCGTGCTTGAGGTGCCGTTCATGATGCCCTTGCTGTACAGATAATCAACCGCGTCGTAGCAGCCATCATTTTTGCTCACGTCCGTGAACGGGAAATTCTTGTCGGTCTTTCCGGGGTTCGCCGGAATGATCGGGCGCGTGTTCCCGCCTTCATCCAGAATCTTGCCGCAGTTCTCGCAGACGGTTCTTCTGGTACGCGGGTCCCAGCGGTAGCTGTGGCCGGTTGCAGGCAGGACTCTGCTGAACCGCACATCGCCGCAACGGGAGCAGACCTCTTCTTCCTTACCGTCCTTCTCGCAGGTCGGCTCGGTGCGTTTTGTCTCGTAGTTGTGCCCCAACGCATTGAGTTCTTCGGTCTTTGTCGCGCTGCACTTCGTGCAGGTATAGGTCTTGACACCCTTTGCGGTGCAGGTCGGCTCGGTGGTAACAACGCCGTTGTCCCAGACGTGTTCGCCGGTGGCCTTGATGCCTTCTGTCTTGGTATCGGTGTAGTTCTTCTCGCCAAAGGTGACGGAAGCAGTATAGGTGCGCAGGCCATCCTCGGTGCAGGTGGGCTCTTTGGTGACTGCGCTGGTGACGGCTGCGGCGACAGTCTCCTCGTGAGAAGCGTCGTTTGCGCAAGTGAAGGTTGCCGACGCACTTTCATAGCCGATCCACGTCCATGCTGGTTCGCCATACTGGTGGCCGGTTGCGGGCAGCTTTTCGGTCTTTGTGCCTCCGCACGTCGAGCAGCTGTAGAAAGCGGAGCCGTCAGCCGTGCAGGTGGGTTCCTGACGCTTTGCGGTGTTCTCTGTCCAATCATGGTCGCCGGACTCGGTCGGGCAGTTTACATAATAGAAATTGATCCGGTCGTTTGCCTGAAGGAGATACTTGTCCAGCGTGGCGTAGGTCGTTGCATCCAGCATAGGCATCTTGCCGTTGACGGTGTACATCCAGCCAGACCATTCGCCGTGCGCCGGATCACCTGCGTACAGGCGGCAGCCTGCGGGGTCGGTCACACCGGTCACATAATTGCCGGAGCCTGTGTAAGTGTAGCTGTTGGAGGTCAGCACGGATTCCAGTGCGTCCCATGCCGTCTGATAGGCATTGCTCTTGCAGGTATAGGTTGCAGCTGTCAGATCGGCGAAGGCCGGTGCAAAGGTGCTGCCGGTCACGTTCACAGTGATAGTGATATCCTCAACAGACGGATCCTCGATACCGGTAGTTCCGATCACGGTGACGACCGTACTCACCGGCTGCTTGTAGAACTGCTTGAACTGCGCATAGGCAGGATCAGAACTGAACTTCTCGTAATACTTGCCATATTCGACATAAGTCAGAACGCTGTCAATCTTGACATGCGTGTTGTACTGCGGCTTCGTGACGGACAGCTTCTCGTGCGCGACCACACTGGGAACGCTGGAACGGAAGCAGCGGTACTGCTCGGAGTTGTACCAGCCGTCGATATCATCCACCTTCACGCCGAGCCACTGGGATTCGGCCGAGGTGCGGAGGAACTTGTAACCGTCACCGTCCGGGACGATCTCCATGAACGACCACAGATCGCCGGTAACGTTATCGCGCGCGGTATTGGCCTTGCGGATGCCCTCCCAGTAGACGTCCTCGGTGCAGACCTTCTTCATAAAGGCCGCAGCTGCATCGATCTCGGTCTGGGACATAGCCGGGACGGTGATCTGGATCTCCTTGCTTGCAAGGACCTGCATGTTGTCATAGTCCTTGCCGGAACCGCTGGGGCGGGACAGGATCTTGACGGTCAGCGTAACCTTGGCATCTTCCTGACCGGGCAAAGGCCGGTAGACCCACGCGCGGGCAGCATTGGCTTCGAGGGACTCCACGACCGATTCATTGCTGCTGGTGATCAGGATAGGGGTGTATTTTCCGTCAAAGTCTGCGCCATAATTGTCAGCAAAGACGCTGCGCATATCCGAGGTGGTGGGGAAATGGATGTCGGTGGTGACGTTGTTCACGTCAATCTTCGCACCGGTCGCGGGGACATAGAGTGCGCCGTAGGGGTCCTGCGTGCCGCCGGACAGCCAGAGTTCCAGACCTTCCTGATATTCGATAGCCTTCTGGGTGCCCTTGACCGTTACGGTGTAGGTAAAGTAGACCTTCAGATCGTCGCGGCCACTGTAGGTCAGAGCGGCGGTAAGCGTCACGCTTGTATCCGTCTTCGGGCGGCTGACCTTCACGGTGTATGGTGCGTAGAGCTTGGTGGTATTACTGCCAATGCCGATCACAGAGGTGTTCGAGGACTGCCATGTGACCTCGGCCCACAGATGCAGATCATTGGACGAATTGTAGTCCACATCATTCTCGTCTACTCCCTCTTTGACCATGTAGTGCGGAACGGATGCAAGCGTCGTGCTGTCGTTCAGTTCCTGCGGGATGACGATGCGACGGCCCTGCACGCGCAGCGCTTCGAGTGCCCTGTCCTCGTCCAGACCGATGATGACGGTCGCGCTCTCCACTTCATCGGTGTAGCCGTCACAGGTGAGGATCAGCGCGGCATCGCAGTACAGGTTAGTCGAGGAGGTCGTGCCGTTGTCGTTCCACTTATAATGCAGCGTGCCGTCAAGATCGATGCTGGCACGCGCGTCCGTGAACAGATCCTTTTTGGTAACAGCGCTCTTCATCGCAACGGTGACACCCTCAATGTTACCGGCAGTCAGGCGGGCCTGCGCCATAGTCAGAAGATTCTTGTCCGTCTTGAAGTTGGGCTGATAGTTTTTGCTCAGAAGCGTCTTTGCGGCTTCCAGCTTTTCACGGGCAGCCGCTTCCGCATCGGACATGTCCTTGGTCCAGCAAGCATAGAGGTCAAAGTGCTCGCCGTCCTCGCTGCCCTCATCGCCCCAGTCCCAGTCGCCGTCATCCCATTCGCGAAGCAGCTCCGCGCCGTCGGCGTATACCGCCTTGCCGCTGGCACTGGTGGACCAGCCCGCGAACGTGTAGCCTTCGCGGCTCAGCGTGCAGGCAGACAGGTGAATGGTCTCGTCAAACGGGGCGCGCTGGTCTTCCATGCTGCCTGTCACGTCAGCGCCGTTGGCGTTGTAGCGGATCACGTAGCTGAGGCTGTACCACTGCGCCTTGAGCGTCACGCCGCTGTCACGGTAGGCGCTGAGGTCATAGGAGGCCGTCACGCGGTCGCCCAGCGAGCCGTCCGCCAGCACGATGTACCAGTCGTAATACCTCTTTCCGCTGGGGAATTTGGCGCTGTTCAGCGCGGGAAGCACCGCATGGCCGTTTTCGTCAATGTCGGCGTCCAGAATGGCTTCCTGATAGCCATTGCCGTCAAAATGAACGGGCAGATTGGACTGCTCGGCCTCCCAGAGCGCGTAGAGCGTGGTGTCCGCCGTCAGCTCGACTGCCGCGCCGTCGTTATAGACCTTTTCGCCTGCGGGCAAAAGCGCCCAGCCCGCGAAGCGGAAGCCCGCTTTCGTAAAGGCGTTGGGCGTCAGCGTGCCCTTGCCCCCGGTCAGCGTCTGCGCGTCCATCGTGCCCTCGCCGCCGTTCGCGTCGAAGGTGACGGTGACATCGCTGGAAACAGGGTCGGTGCAGCGGATGTTCTTCAGCGTCATTGCGCAGGGCGTCATGAAATCTTCTTCCGAGTAGAAATCGATCTCGAAAATGTCGCCTGCTTTTACATCCACGTTGTACGGACTTGCGAGTTTATTGCTGCTGGTGCCCTTGGCGATTGCATTCCCGTTAAGACGCAACTCGGCGTAGCTGTAGGGAGAACGGTTACTGATGGAGAACAGATGCTTGAACCAGAAGTTGCAGTTTTTCTTGAACGTAAACGTCAGAATCGCGTGCGTGTCCTCATACAGCTTGCTGCCGTTCTTGTTGAAGACGGCCACACTGGTTCCGTTGTTGCCGGTGTTCCATGCCGCGGTCTTATTCGCTGTAGAAAGCGGCGTTGTGGTCACGGTGAAATAGTCGCCGAGGTTGTTGGGCCGGGGCGTTTCCGTCGTGTAATTCTGTGTAAAGATCGTTGCGTTGGGGTCAAAGGTGTAGCTTGCTGCGAAGACCTGTGCGGGCAAAAGGCTCAGAAGCATGACCAGCACAAGCACGATGGGTAGAATTCTCTTTTTCATCTGCAATGATTCCTTCCTTTATTTAATATCTATCTGAAAGCCCATTTAAGCAGCCGATAACTCCTTCCGATTGAATCAGCGGTTACTTGGGCTGAGTGCACACAGAAAAAAACGCCCAAGCGAGTCTCCGCGTTCGGGAAACTCACTTGGGCGTCGGTTCTTCCGATGGCCCGGCCTCACAGCCTGCAAACCATATGTTACTTTTCCTCCAGCTTTTCGCTCCGGGTCGCTTCCATCTGAACGGGCACGCCGTTCCGCATGACGATACGCATCTCCCCGTATTTCAGCTGGCGCAGTTCCGCGATAATCCGCTTTTCTGCCTTTGTCAGCCGAAGTTCATTCTGCTGCTCCATATTGCGGCTCCTTTCACCGTCCGATACAAAACAAAAAGCCGTGCGCCCCGATTTGGCCGCACGGACAAAGGCGTATAAACGCCCATCCTGTTCGGCTGCGGTGACGGCGCAAGCACAGGACAGCACTCGGCGTATCTGACTGATCCCTCCATGCCGGAAGGCTTCACAGTGACCCACTCGTGGGGCTTTGCACCCCGTTCCGCCTGCGGGTCAAGACCCGCGCGCGCTGTCCTTGATTCAGTTTGTTTGATCTATTTGTACTATAACAAATACGCTGTCGGAAATCAAGTCTGCAAACGGGATTTTAACAAGAATGCGCACGCGCATTTTCCGGCAGTATATTGCTCTTCCAATGCTCGACCAGCATTTTTTCCAGTTCCTTGGCGGCGACGCTGAGCGGCTGATCTTTGCGCTTAACGAGGCAGACACTGCGCGGCGGAAGCGGTTCAGCAAGATTAATGACGCACACATTGTCGGATGGGCGAATAAAATCCTGTGGGACGATGCCAACGCCGAGGTCAGATTCGACCATCGGGAGAATCTGATCGGCGGTAAAGGCCTCGATATCCGGACGGAACGGCAGGCCGTGAGCCGCAAAGAAGCCGGAATAAAGCGCATAGGACTGCGTATCCGCGCCGAGTGTGATGAGCGGATGGGTCCGCAGTTCCTCCAGCGTGACGGTACGGTCCAGCAGGTCCCGGAAGGACGGAGAACAGACGGCAACCTCCTGGATCTGCCGGATGTTTGTCTGTTGAAAGGCCGCCGCGTGCAGAACCGGCGTCGTGACAACGGCAAAATCTGCAGTCGTCTCTCGCAGAGCGGCGATAGCCTGCGGGGTCGAATGATTGCTGATGCGCAGGCTCACGCCCGGATATTGGGTGCGGAATGCCTCGAGCACCGGCAGGAGCACGCAGCGCAGCGCGCCCTCGCTTGCAGCAAGAAACACCGTACCGGCTTGCAGAGAACGGCTCTGCGCGAGTTCCGCTTCCCCGGCTTCCAGCTGTTCTACTGCAATTTTGACATGTCGGTAGAGCCGTTCGCCCTCCGGCGTTAACTTCATGCCGCGGTTCGTCCGGGAAAAGAGCGTGCAGCCCAGCTCCGCCTCGAGATTTTTGATCGAGCGCGTCAGGTTCGGCTGGTTGTTGACCAGCTCTCTTGCCGCCTGCGAGAGATTGCCGCATTTCGCAACATAATAAAAGATCCGGTAATAGTCATAATTTACGTTCATACATGTCTCCTCTGATATGCCATATTCATATGAAGACCATATTTATTTCGGATTTTACACATATCTGCATGCGCATTATAATATGGGCGCTTCGGGAAGTCAAGACAGCGTTCAACTGCTTTCCGAAAGAAAGGGAAACCAAAATGGCACTTACAATAGAGGCGCTGGCCGCCGCCGTCATTGATCTTGTCCTGCTTCGCGTCATGCTCCGTCTGGAAAATGAACCGGGCGCAGATCACCCGAAGGAGCGGCGCTGGATGCTGGCCGCGGGCGTTTTACTTCTCGTGGGCTGCATCGCGGAGATCGCACTGCGCGGCGCGCATATTATGCAGATCCTGCTTGGGATCGGCTTCAATCTCGCGTTTGTCGCCTACTTTTTCAGCTTCCGCGCCGCTGCGCAGGAAGCCTGAGCGGTGGCAGGCCTGATCAAAGGAGGATGCATATGAGCAAGAAGCGTAAGATCATTTCGCTTGCGGTCCTCGGCGTTCTGCTGCTTGCCTCGCTGGCGCTCAGCCTGCTGCTGGGCAAGGGCGGCGCGAAGGAATCCCTGCAGACGATCATGCGGGACGCGGTTCTGCATGAGGACAATAAAATCAGTCTGTTCGGGCTGATGGACGTGAATCCGGCGGTCGTTTCCGGGTTTATCGTCACGGGCGTGCTGCTGGTGCTGGCGGCGCTGGCGCGGATCTTTGTGATCCCGCGATTCAAATATAAGCCCGGAAAGCTTCAGCTGCTGCTGGAAGAGCTTGTGACATTCTTCCAGAACCTTGCGCAGACGAACAGCCCGCACCGCAATGGCTTTCTTGGCGCGTATCTGTTTGGTGCGGGCGTCTATGTGCTCTTCGGCACGCTCTTTGAGCTGTTCGGCCTGCAGGCCGTGACGACGGTCGGCGGCTCCATTTCCCTTCCCGCGCCGCTGTCGGATATCAACGCGGCCATCAGCGTGGGCTGCATGTCCTATCTCGTGATCCTTGGCGGCGGCATCGCGGCAAACAAGCTCCGCGGCGCTGCCAACACGCTCAAGGATTTCTCGCTTCCCATCTCCATGAGCTTCCGTCTGTTCGGCGCGCTGCTGAGCGGTCTGCTGGTCACGGAGCTTGTTTATTATTCGCTCAGCCTGAGCTTTGTGCTGCCGGTATTCGTGGGCGTCATGTTCACGCTCCTGCACGCGCTCATTCAGACGTATGTCCTGACGACACTCGTGTCGATCTTCTATGGTGAGGTCACAGAGCCGCATAACAAAAAAGTCAAGCAGGCCGCTTGACGAATGGAGGAACAGAAAAATGAAACTGACTGCAAAACGAATGGTATCCCTGATGCTTGTCATGCTGCTTGTCTGCGCGCTGCTCGCCGTGTCGGCCAGCGCTGCGGATACCGCTGACGCCGCGCCTGCCGCGGAAGCCGCGGCCGCGGCTGAAAACTCGACCGGCGCAAAGGCGATCGCCGCGGCCGTTGTCGTGGGTCTTGTTGCGACGGCCGGTGCGCTCGGCATGGCCATCGCCATCGGCAAGAGCGCCGAGGGCATGTCCCGCCAGCCGGAAGCCTCCGGCAGCATCCGGTCCTCGATGATGCTGGGTCTGGTCTTTATTGAGACCGCCATCATTTATGCCCTGATCGTCGCCATTCTGATCATCTTCGTGCTGTAAAGGAGAAATAGTATGGGAGTACCGCTGAATATCGACTGGCAGCAGATCCTGCTGCACATGTTTAATCTGATCATCCTGACGGGCGGATTGTATTTCCTTCTGTATCAGCCCGTCACCGCATTCATGAAAAAACGGCAGGAGTATTATGCCGGACTGGAAGCCGACGCGCAGGCAAAGCTGCAGGAGGCCGAACAGAAGGTCCGCGA
>CEAZ01065592.1_pt1 | contig 10006 bp, 8 predicted proteins | sample 557361 | NCBI WGS metagenome assembly CEAZ01 (sample SAMEA3182074, study PRJEB8094) | gut metagenome | biome: human; feature: gut; material: Stool; isolation source: human stools | place: Canada | collected 2012-02-22 | reverse complement strand
GATCCTTTGGTACAAGCTGATCTATATCCACCATTACCACGTCTCGCCGGTTATCCTGCTGCCACTGTTCCATTCTTATCCCCCTGCCGGTTCTCTTTTTTCCCCATTATACCAAATAGCTCGCATATTTGCGAGACTTCTTTGACAAGCTGAAAGGCTCCCCTTGTTTTTTCAAGGGGAGCCTTTTGTGCTTATTTGCAGAATCAAAGCCGCTCATTTCTGCGGTGCAAAATAGTGCGTCTGGGCGTAGGCGAAGCTTTCGTTGAAGCGGCGCGCGGCTTCGATGCTGAGTGCGTCCTTCGGGCGCATCATGTCAAAGGCATGCATATCCGTCTCGTAAACGTCCACGCTTGCGGGTATGCCGCAAGCCTTGAGCCGCCGGATATATTCCAGCGTCTCGGCATAGAACGGCTCGCCGGTGCTGACGAAGGTATATGCCGGGGGCAGCCCCGCCATGTTCTCGGCGCGGGCAGGCGCAGCGTAGGGCGGCAGCGTCTCCCGGTCGGCACTGCGCAGATAACAGCGCCATCCGAAGTGGTTCTTCCATGTGTTCCACACGCGCCCGTGGTTATCGCGCGAGGTCTCGGTGTCCCGGTCGTCAAGCATCGGGTAGAGCGGCATCTGAAAGGCGACGTTCACGTCTCCCGTGTCCCGCGCCCTGATGAAGACCGCGGCGCACAGCCCACCACCCGCGCTCTCGCCGCCGACCATGAGCTGATCTTCACGTATCCCAAGCTCCGCCGCGTGCTCCTTCATATAAAGCAGCGCCGCATAGCAGTCGTCTATCGCAGCGGGGTACGGCGAAAACGGCGCGAGCCGGTAGCCGGGCGAGACGACGACCGCGCCGAAGTGCGTCACCAGCTCAACAGCGCGGGAGATGTATACCATCTCTTTCATGCCGGAAATGTACCCGCCGCCGTGGATCCACAGTACACCCGTCGCCGGGGCGGAACGTGCCTCCGGTGACAGCACCAGCGCAGGGACGCGCCGGGCTCCTGAGGGGATGTATATTTTCTGCACCCGTATTCCGGGGCAGGGCTTCATTATAAGCATAGGCCGCTCCTGATGTGGTTTTATTTGTACTGTATTTTACATCAGAAGTGCGCTCGGTGCAAGGCGGGCTTTATTTTCGCACTATTCAAACCAGCGCGGTCATGGTAGAATAGACCAAAACTCAAAACTGAGAGGTCACACATGAAATACAAATGCCTTGTTTTCGACCACGACGATACCGTCGTGAACAGCACCGCGACGATACACCACCCCTGCTTTCAGGAATATCTCAACTCGCGCTATCCCGGGCGTACGTGTTCGCTTGAGGATTACTTCAAGAAGAACTTCGCCCCCGGCTTTGTCGAGATGTGCCGCGAGGAATACGGCATGGACGACGCCGCGCTGCAGGACGAGCTTGAATACTGGCGCGCCTACGTGGAAAACCACATCCCGCTCGCCTATCCCGGCATACGCGGGATAATGGAGCGCCAGAAGGCCGAGGGCGGGCTTATCTGCGTCGTGTCCCATTCACTTGAGCACAACATACGGCGCGACTATAAGGCCAACTTCCTGCCTGAGCCCGACGCCGTCTACGGCTGGGATTACCCGCCTGAGCAGCGCAAGCCCGCACCGTTCCCGCTTGAAGATATAATGAAGCGCTTCGGCCTTGCCGCGGGCGACCTGCTGATGATAGACGACCTCAAGCCCGGCTATGACATGGCGCTGAGCTGTGGGGTGGATTTCGCCGCCGTCGGCTGGGCAAACGACATAAAATCCATCGAGGATTTCATGCGCGCCAACTGCCGCTGGTACTTCAAGTCCGTCCCGGAGCTTGCGGAGTTCCTCGGCACGTGATCCATTACTATATTTAATGTTTAATATTTGTTAGGTGAACTTGACTTTCAGGCCACAGATGGTATAGTAGTTTCAGATTATGTTCCGATATAAAATCGAAAAGGAGCAAGCATATGGAAACTAAGCTTGAGAAAAAGTTTGGCCTGTTCACCGCGATATGCATGGTCGTCGGTATAGTCATTGGCTCCGGTGTGTTCTTCAAGGCACAGACCGTTCTCCAGAAGACCGAGGGCAACATGCCGCTCGGCATCCTCGCGTGGATCATCGGCGGCACGATTATGATAATCTGCATACTGGCCTTTGCCGCCATGGCGCAGCGCTACGAAAAGGTCAACGGCATCGTCGACTACGCCGAGGCCACCGTCGGCAAGAAGTACGGGTACTACATAGGCTGGTTCCTGACGACGACCTATTACCCCACGCTCACGTCTGTGCTCTCGTGGCTCTCCGCGCGCTACACCCTCGTGTTCATCACCTCCTGCTGGCCGGATTTCCCGCTGATAATCCCGGCGGCTGAGGGCGGCTGCATCATCGGGCCTGAGTGCCTTGCGCTGATGCTGTTCTACCTCGTCTGCGCATATGTCGTGAACGCGCTCTCTCCCAAGCTTGCAGGAAAGCTCCAGACCTCGACCACCGTTATAAAGCTCATCCCGCTGTTCCTGATGGCAGTGGTCGGCGTGATCGTCGGCCTTGTAAGCCCGGCGCATATGCTCCAGAGCAACTTCGCCACCGGCGCGGTCTCCGGGAGCGTCGGCGCGCCGCTGCTGGCCGCCGTGTGCGCGACGTCCTTTGCCTATGAGGGCTGGATAATCGCGACCTCCATCAACGCCGAGCTCAAGGACGCAAAGCGCAACCTGCCCAAGGCGCTGATAATCGGCGGGATAATCATTATCGTCACATACATTTCATACTATGTCGGCGTGGCGGGCGGCGCGACCGTCGATGTGCTGATGAACGACGGCGCGACCACCGCTTTCACGAACATCTTCGGCGGCGTGCTCGGCAATATCCTCAATCTCTTCATCGCCATCTCCTGCATCGGCACGATGAACGGCCTGATGCTCGGCTGCTGCCGCGGTATGTACTCGCTCGCCGCACGCAATGAGGGGCCGAAGCCTGAACTCTTCAGGCAGATAGACAAGGTCTCCAATATGCCGACGAACTCCGCCATTATCGGCCTGCTGTTCTGCGCGGTATGGGGCACGTACTTCTATCTGTCGAACCTCGCAGGGACTTGGAGCGGAGCCGTCGCCTTTGAGGGCACCGCGCTTGAGAGCGTACCCTTCCTGTTCGACTCCTCGGAGCTGCCGATCATCACCATTTACGCGATGTATCTGCCCATCTTCATCCAGTGGATGCACAAGGCCACCGATGAGACGGTCATGCGCCGCTTCGTCATCCCCGCGCTCGCGATAATAGGCTCACTGTTCATGGTGTACGCCTGCATCGTCGGCCACGGGCTTGCAAACCTCTGGTACCTGATAGTCTTCGCGGTGATAATGTTCATCGGCTATCTGTTCAGAAACAAGGATCTGAAATAAAGTTTTGCTGATAAATCCCGGACGGTGAAAACCGTCCGGGATTTTATAGGCTTTGCCTATTCGCCGTTTCCCGAAGCCTTGGAACCGCTTTCGGTTGTTGTTAAAATCACCAAAAAAATAATTGCAAATTGTTTAATGCTCCAAAGTTTTTTCTATCCGCATTTGTTCGGTTGACTTTGCCGGTAATGCTTGCTATTATGATGTCAAAGAGGATTGGTAACGTTACCGGGAACGATATCGGAAACGTTTTAGCAAACAGGGTCAGGAGCTGTCGTACCATGACGATCAAGGACATTGCCAAGCAGTGCGGGGTCAGCGTGAGCACTGTCTCGCGCGTGCTCAACAACCGGCCTGACGTGAGTGAGGCCGTGCGCCGCAGGGTGCTCACCGTCGTCGAGGCCGAGAGCTACATCCCCAACAACAGCGCGCGTGACCTTGTGAGCCGCCAGTCGGACGCGATAGGCGTCGTCGTGCGCGGCATGGGCAACCTCTTCTTTTCCGACATGCTCAAGACCGTCAGCAGCGAGATCGACAAGAGCGGCTACAACATGGTGCTGCGCTTCATCGATTCGGACGCGGACGAGATAAAGGCCGGTGCGATCCTTGAGCGCGAGAAGAAGCTGCGCGCCCTGCTCTTCCTCGGCGGACGCTATGATTACACCCCGGCTGAGCTTTCGCTCATCGGCGTGCCCTATGTCTGCTGCTCCTATTCCAACTGCTTCGGAACTCTCCGCGAGGAGGACTTTTCCTCCGTCACGGTGGATGACCATAAAACGGCCTATCAGGCAGTCGAGTCGCTCATTAAGCTTGGACACCGCCGCATCGCCGTCCTGCTGCCGAGCTGCGATGACCGCTCCGTCAGCGAGCTGCGCTACAACGGCTACTGCGCCGCGCTGCGCGATAACGGCATTGCCTTCGACAGTGCGCTCGTCGCCGAGACCAGCGGCTGCTTTGAAATGCCGGAGAGCTACGCCGGTATGTGCCGCCTTATAGACAGCGGCGCGGACTTCTCCGCTGTGTTCACACTGTCGGACACGATGGCGATCTCCGCGATGAAGGCGCTTGAAGACCGTGGACGCCGCGTCCCGGAGGACTGCTCCGTCATCGCGATAGACGGCCTGACCGTCTCGGAATACGTGAGCCCGACGCTGACGACCCTCGTGCAGCCCGCCGAGGAGATGGGGCGCGAGAGCGTGCGCATCCTGTTGGATATCCTCGATAACGGCGGCGCAAACCGCCATGTACGCCTTGAGGCGAAGATACGCCCCGGCGCTTCCGTGAAACAGCTTTGATTTTCCGCTCCAAACGGAGCCGAAGATACAACCTCTTATGAGGACAATTTCAAAAATCTTAAAAAGGAGTAAGCAACAATGAAAAAGATCATAGCTCTGGTTCTGTGTCTGGTCATGGTTTTCGCCCTGTGCGCATGCGGCGAAAGCAATACCGCCACAACCGCACCCGCTGCTGACACCGCTACCGAGGCACCCGCTGAAGAGCCCGCAGCAGCCGGTTCCGTCTACTACCTCAACTTCAAGCCCGAATCCGATGAAGCCTGGCAGGCTCTCGCAGAGACCTACACCAAGCAGACCGGCGTTCCCGTGACCGTCGTCACCGCCGCCTCCGGCACCTACGATCAGACTCTCACCAGCGAAATGGACAAGAGCGAAGCTCCCACCATGTTCCAGGTCGGCAACCCCGGCGCTGTCGCAACCTGGGGCGAGTACTGCCTTGACCTCACCGGCACCGATGTTTACAACGAGATGACCACCCACGCCTTCGACCAGGTCGGCGACGATGGCTTCACCTACTCCATCGGCTACTGCTACGAGTGCTACGGCATCATCGTCAACAAGGCTCTGCTTGAGCAGGCCGGCCACAGCATCGACGAGATCAAGGACTTCGAGTCCCTCAAGGCTGTTGCTGACGACATCCACGCCCGCGCAGGCGAGCTCGGCTTCGACGCCTTCTCCTCCGCAGGTCTTGACGGCTCCTCCAGCTGGAGATTCTCCGGCCACCTTGCCAATATGCCTCTCTACTACGAGTTCCGCGATGACGGCATCACCGCTCAGCCCGAGACCATCAAGGGCACCTATCTTGACAACTTCAAGATGGTCTGGGATCTGTACACCACCGATTCCGCTACCACCGGTGCTGACCTGCTCACCTCCACCGGCGACGCTTCCGAAGCTGAGTTCGGCGAGGGCAAGGCCGTCTTCTTCCAGAACGGTTCCTGGGAGTATGCAAGCCTCATCGGCGAGAAGTTCAACATGGATCCCGCAAACCTGCAGATGATCCCCATCTACTGCGGCGTTGAGGGCGAGACCGACGCAGGTCTCTGCTCCGGCACCGAGAACTGCTGGGCAGTCAACTGCGAAGCAGACGAAGAGGACATCCAGGCTACTCTCGACTTCATGAAGTGGGTCGTCACCTCCGATGAAGGCACCACCATGCTCGCCGAGGAGTTCGGCCCCTGCCCCTTCAAGTCCGCAAAGACTCCTGAGAACGTCTTCTTTGCTGATGCTGCAAACCTCACCAACGAGGGCAAGTACGTTGTGACTTGGGCATTCAACTTCACTCCCGCTGTTGATGACTGGCGTGCCGGCGTCGTTGACGCTCTCGGCCAGTACACCGCAGGCACCGGTGATTGGGACGCTGTCGTCTCCGCTTTCGTTGACGGCTGGGCGACCCTGTACGCAAACGAGCACGCATGATTCTGCGTGACCACCGCATAATCTAATACAAATCTTAAAGGGGGCGAGCTTTACCGCTCGCCCCTTGGTTATCACAGAGCCTCCGTCAAAGTGCTCTGCGGGTATTCCCTCTGCTGGAGGAAACAGCCGCAGCTTTCTTTGAGAAATATAACGATATAGACATATAAGAGGAGGAGACAGCTCATGAGAACCAAAACAAACAGCGGCTCGGTCGTGCTCAAGGCCGCTGCGATCGTTCTCGGCGCGTGCCTGACGATCATAGGCATGACAAGCGCGTCGGGAGATCTTGTTACAATATTGAAGCTTGCCGGAGCGGAGGGCGCCTTTGTAAGCTTTGCAAAGACGCTTGATAAGCTCCCGCCATGGTATAACACGGCGCTGGCACTGGCAGGCCTGCTGCTTATCGGCGGGATACTGAACGGCGTTGAGTCCCGCGGGCGCAACCATTCCGCGCTCAACTCCAAGCTCATCCGCCGCCCGGTGCAGAGGATGTTCCTGCTGTTCCTCGCGCCGACCTTCGCGGCCTTCTGCATCGGCTTTCTCTATCCTTTTGTCAAGGGCATCTTCCTGTCCTTCTGCCGGTTCAAGACCACCAGCAAATGGACATGGGTGGGCTTTGACAACTACATAAACGCCTTTCAGGACAGCACCTTTGTCCACGCCTTCTGGTACACGGCGCTCTTCGCGCTCGTGTCGCTGCTGCTGATAAACGTGCTCTCCTTCGCCGTCGCCTACGCGTTGACGCGCGGAATCAAGGGCACGAACATCTTCCGTACTGTGTTCTTCATGCCGAACCTCATCGGCGGCATCGTGCTCGGCTATATCTGGGCGATGATCTTTGACGGCATCCTTCTGCGCTACGGCACCTCGATACTCCTCAAGACGGAGTACGGCTTCTGGGGCTTGCAGATACTGATGGCGTGGCAGCAGATAGGCTACATGATGATAATCTACATTGCAGGTCTCCAGGCCGTGCCGGAGGATATCCTCGAAGCCGCGCGCATCGACGGCGCAAGCTCATGGCAGACGCTGTGGAAGGTCACGATCCCGAACGTCATGCCGTCCATAACTATATGCACCTTCCTCACGCTCACCAATTCCTTCAAGCTCTTCGACCAGAACCTCGCGCTCACAGCGGGCCGTCCATTCGTACAGGCCGGGGGCGAGACGCTCAAAACAACAGAAATGCTCGCGCTCAATATCTATAACGCATTCTATGCCAGCTCCACGAACCGCGGCATGGGTCAGGCCAAGGCCGTCGTGTTCTTCATACTCGTGAGCGTCATAAGCATTCTCCAGCTCAAATCCAGCAGAGACAAGGAGGTTCAGCAGTAATGGCAAGGACAAATACACTCAACAGCAAATCCAACCGCGGCAAGACCGCGCTGACCGTGCTCTTTGCCGCCGTCGCGCTGTTTTACCTCATGCCCATTATCCTTGTTCTGATAAACTCCTTCAAGGATAACGCCCATGTAAACACCGAGACCTTCGCCCTGCCGAACAGCGAATCCTTTGTCGGCTTTGCAAACTACGAAAAGGGCATGACCTTCGGCAGCTACCCTTTCCTCAAGTCCGTGTTCTACAGCCTGCTCATAACGGTCATTTCCTCGGCGCTGATACTCATCTGCACTTCGATGGCCGCGTGGTACATCTCCCGTGTCGGCACGCTTTTCAGCAAGATAGTGTACTATCTCTGCGTGTTCTCCATGGTCGTCCCGTTCCAGATGGTCATGTTCAATCTCGCAAAGACGGCGGACACCCTGAAGCTGAACGCGCCGTGGACGATCCCGATAATCTACCTCGGCTTCGGCGCGGGGCTTGCGGTGTTCATGTTCTCAGGCTTTATAAAGAGCATTCCGCTCGAAATCGAGGAAGCCGCGGCGATAGACGGCTGCGGGCCTATCCGCACGTTCTTCTTCGTCGTTCTCCCTATGCTCAAGCCCACGCTCATTTCTGTCGGCGTGCTTGAGATAATGTGGATCTGGAACGACTACCTCCTCCCCTATCTCGTCCTCGACAGAAAGCAGTACCTGACCATACCTATCCACATCCAGTACCTCAAGGGCAGCTACGGCTCCGTTGACATGGGTGCGACGATGGCAATGATAATGCTGAGCATAATCCCCGTTATCGTGTTCTATCTCAGCTGCCAGAAGCACATCATCAAGGGTGTCGCCGCCGGTGCGGTCAAGGGCTGATACATTACATATTTCTTCACATTCCGAAAAGCAGGTGATCTACATGAACCGCTCAAGCGGTGTTCTCATGGCCATGAGCTCTCTGCCGTCCAATTACGGCATCGGCACGATGGGCAAGTGCGCTTATAAATTCGTTGATTTTCTTAAGGCCGCCGGTCAGAAGTACTGGCAGTTCCTCCCGCTCGGCACCACGAGCTACGGGGACAGTCCCTATCAGTCCTTCTCCTCCTTCGCAGGGAACCCCTATTATATCGACCTCGACCTTCTCATAAAGGACGGGCTCCTCAAGCGCAGCGAGCTTGAGGGCATCGACTGGGGCAGCGATCCGGAGCACGTGGACTATGGCTGCATATTCGCAAACCGCTACCGCGTCCTGCGCCTTGCCTATGAGCGCGGCGCGGAAAAGCTCTCCGCAGAGCTTGAGAGCTTCCGCCGTGAAAACGGCTGGCTCGAAAACTACGCGCTCTATATGGCGCTTAAGTCGCACTTCGGCATGCTCAGCTGGACGGAGTGGCCGGAGGAGGATATCCGTCTGCACAAGCCTGAGGCCGTCGCGAAATACTCGGAGCTGCTGCGTGATGAGATAGCTTTCCACGTGTTCATCCAGTATCTCTTCTTCAAGCAGTGGGACGCCCTGCGCAGCTACGCGCGCGAGGCCGGGGTGAGCTTCATCGGCGATATCCCCATATATGTCCCGCTGGACTCCGCCGACGTGTGGAGCGAGCCGCGCTTCTTCCAGCTCGATAAGGACAATGTGCCCACCGAGGTCGCCGGCGTTCCGCCAGATGACTTTACTGAGGACGGCCAGCTCTGGGGCAATCCCCTGTACGACTGGGACGCCATGAAGGCCGACGGCTACGGCTGGTGGATACGCCGCATCGACGGCGCGAAGAAGCTCTATGACGTGATACGCATCGACCATTTCCGCGGCTTCGAGAGCTACTGGGCTGTCCCGAGCGATGAGACGACCGCGAAGAACGGGCACTGGAAGCCCGGCCCCGGCATGGATCTTGTCAGTGTGCTGACCTCATGGTTCCATGACCTGAGCTTCATCGCCGAGGATCTTGGTTATACCACTCCCGGCGTCAGGGCCCTGCTTGCAGATTCGGGTCTGCCCGGCATGAAGGTGCTGCAGTTCGCGTTCGACGCGCACGGCGAGTCGGATTTCCTCCCGCACAAGTGCAAGCGAAACAGCGTCTGCTATATCGGCACGCACGATAACGACACCGTGAAGGGCTGGCTTGAGACCATGTCCGCCGCCGACCGGAGGTTTGCCGAGCGCTATATGCACATCACCGCCGATGAGGGCTGGTGCTGGGGCATGATCCGTACAGGCATGTCGACCGTGTCCGACCTCTTCGTCGTGCAGATGCAGGATATTCTTGAGCTGCCCGGCAGCGCAAGGATGAACACCCCCGGCACGCTCGGCACGAACTGGCAGTGGCGTATGCTCCCCGGCGCTGACAACAAGCGTCTCGCAAAGCGCCTGCGCGTGTACACCGAGACTTTCCGCCGCCTGTAATTCAGTCTTTTCTTATTTCTTCTTTTTCCTTTATCAAGGCGCCCCTGCCGTCTGGCAGGGGCGCTGACTTTTTATAGGTTGTAAACTAAAAGTTGGGGTACCTGGGTAAACCCGGGCACTCCAACTTTTAGCATATTAAAAAATAAGAGTAGAGCATAACAGAAAAATCCTTTAAAATGAAGCTGC
>CEAZ01000056.1_pt1 | contig 10049 bp, 6 predicted proteins | sample 557361 | NCBI WGS metagenome assembly CEAZ01 (sample SAMEA3182074, study PRJEB8094) | gut metagenome | biome: human; feature: gut; material: Stool; isolation source: human stools | place: Canada | collected 2012-02-22 | reverse complement strand
TGGTGGGGGAAGGTGGATTCGAACCACCGAAGGCATTGCCAGCAGATTTACAGTCTGTCCCATTTGGCCACTCTGGAATTCCCCCATATTAACTTGCGTTGGAGCTGGTGGACGGATTCGAACCCCCGACCTGCTGATTACAAACGTTGGCAGAGTCGTCAACGCATTGATTTCCGGTGCTTTTCTCAGCTTTTGTGTCGGGGGGGCCGGCAGTATACGAGCCTGCTGCGTCCATCCAGTACATACACTCATGTTCCCGTTTGGGTCACAGTTTGGGTCAAACTCACCTGCTGTGCATTTAGCGTATAGCTACACTCGACTTCACATAGTCGAGATACTGATCCATCGTGATTTCCCCGGAAAGCATCCTGCGGCACCTCTCTTTGCAGTCGTCAAATACATGAAGCCCCTCCATGTGCAGCGCCCCTCCGCCGTGCTGGCAGATTATTCAATAAACAACCGCATAATTTTGCCTCTATTTCATACTGCTTTTGAGGTGAGTATACCACAAACTACGGACAATGACAAATCGCGCAGGGGTGCTCAAGATTTGCGTCGGTATAAACAAAGAAAAAGAGCATTCCCAATATGCCGCAATGGCTTCCCACATACCGTGGGAAGCTATTCAACGTAAAATAAGCTAAATATTTTTGTCAAAACATGCAAATGCTGCTTGAACTTACAATACAAATGTAGTACTATAAATTCATACATAGGAGGGGCACTATGGCAGAACCGAAATTAGAAATAATCCCTAAAAAATATTCCGGCGAATCAACGGTGATTTCCATGCGCATATCAAAGGCGATGCTTGCGGACATAGACAAGCTTGCGGCTGAGACGGGGCGTACGAGGAATGAGTTGATGGCGCTCGGACTGGAATTTGCGCTGAAACATATTGAGATCATAAACGACTAAACCGGGAGGATAGAGATATGGCAGTAATCAAATGCAAGATGTGCGGCGGAGATATGGAGATATCCGCCGACAAGACTTTCGGAACCTGCGAGTACTGCGGCAGCACAATGACGCTGCCTAAGGTGAGCGACGATCAGCGCGCAGCGGCATTCAACCGCGGCAACCACTTCCGCCGCGCGGGTGAATTTGACAAAGCGCTGGGCGTGTATGAGCGCATCGTCGCCGAGGACGACACGGATGCGGAGGCGCATTGGTGCTGCGCACTGTGCCGCTTCGGCATCGAATATGTCGAGGACCCGGCGACATACGAATGGCTGCCGACCTGTCACCGCGCCAGCTTCGACAGCTTCCTTGAGGATGTGGACTACCTCGCCGCGCTGGAGCATTCCGACGGCATCACCCGCCGTCAGTACCAGAAGGACGCGGCAAAGATAGCAGAGGTGCAGCGCGGCATACTCGCCACCTCGCAGAACACCGAGCCATACGACGTGTTCATCAGCTACAAGGAACTCGACGAAAACGGCGAGCGCACACGCGACAGCGTGCTTGCGCAGGACATCTACTATCAGCTCACCGAACAGGGGCGGCGCGTTTTCTTCTCGCGTATCTCTCTTGAGGACATCCCCGGCACACAGTACGAGCCGTACATATTCGCCGCGCTGAACTCGGCGAAGGTCATGATCGTCGTCGGTACGAGCGCGGAGAACCTCAACGCCGTATGGGTCAAGAACGAGTGGAGCCGCTTCCTTGCCATGATGCGCAAGGATAAGTCGAAGCTCCTCATCCCCTGCTACCGCGATATGGATCCCTACGATATGCCCGAACAGCTCACCGTGTTGATGAGCTACGACATGGGCAAAATCGGCTTCATCCAAGACCTGATCCGTGGCGTTAACAAGGTGCTCGATGCTGATAAGCCGAAGGAAAAAGAGACGGTGCATGAGACTGTCGTCGTCAAAAACGAGGGCGGCGCGAACACAGACGCCCTGCTCAAGCGCGGCAATATGGCGCTTGAAGATAAAAAGTGGGACGATGCTAAGGGTTACTTTGACCGCGTGCTCGACATGGATGCCGAATGCTCGGAAGCATACCTCGGCCTGTTTCTTGCAGAAAGGCAGTCAACGTCTTTCGATGAGGATATAACGACATATGCGAGACGTCTCGGAGATAAGCTTTGTAAGCTTGCCGACATACAAAGCTCTAATCCAGAAGCAACTTTAGATGAAATGAAACTCAGGCAGTCCAAGTTTGTTTCTTGCATAAGTGAAAACACAAACTTGAAGCGTGCAAAGCGCTTTGCCTCTTCGGAGCAGCTCACACATATAGAAACATATGAGCGTAAGATAGCCGCAGCATACACGGAGCTTGAGCAAAAATACATTGCCCCACTTGAAGCCGATATTTCTGCTAAGAAGAAACGGGCAGACGAGAAGAGAAATCTGCTTCAAGGCTGGCTGGTAAATCGCGGGCAGACAATTGCAAAAATGCGTCAGGAAGAAATTGGTGATCTCATTGGTTCTTATATACAGCAGTCAAAGGTCGACAGAGACACTTTGGCCGAGCAAAAGCAAAAGCTCGAACGCTCACTTTCGTCACTTACCGGATTGCGAAATGTACGCGCACGCGCAAACGTGGCTCACGAAATATCATTGCTTGAAAACCAAATCAAGGCGCTTGACAATAAGAGTGAACAGCTTATGCGTGGCGAAATCAATATTCCTGAATTGAGAAATAGCGTTATCCGTTATAGGCATACGAATCCGGAATGTACATTTATACAGCTGCAAAATGAATTTGCTTCAAAAGAATCTCTTGCGGCTGGAAGCAGCCACACAGTGGGGCTGAAATCCGATGGTACTGTGGTTGCTGTTGGCAGCAATGATTGCGGTAAATGCAATATGTCCGACTGGACAACTATTGTTGCCGTTTCTGCCGGAGACGCTCATACAGTCGGATTAAAAGCAGATGGCACTGTAGTTGCCGTGGGCAGCAATAATTATGGACGATGCAACGTGTCTGATTGGACGAATATTGCTGCAGTTTCTGCCGGAAGCAGCCATACGGTTGGACTGAAAAATGACGGCACCGTGGTTACCGTGGGCAGTAATACTTATGGACAATGCAATGTGTCCGGCTGGATAGATATTGTCGCCGTCTCTGCCGGAACGGGGTATACAGTCGGGTTGAAGGCAGATGGTACCGTAGTTGCTGTTGGTTACAATGATGATGGTCGATGCAATGTGTCCAGTTGGACAGATATTGCTGCTGTCTCTGCCGGAGAGTCTCATACAGTTGGACTGAAAGCAGATGGCACTGCTGTTGCCGCAGGTGATAACACTTATGGTCAATGCGATTTGCGCGGCTGGACAGATATTATTGCCGTCTCTGCTGGAGTTGGGTATACAGTCGGACTGAAAGCGGATGGTACTGTGGTCGCTATTGGCAGTGACTCTTATGGTAAATGCAACGTACGCAGATGGACAGATATTGTTGCTGTCTCTGCTGGGAGCACTCATACGGTCGGCCTGAAAGCAGATGGCACTGTAGTCGCGACAAAGTATACCGGTGATCAGGAAAGCTACCATGGTCAGTGCAATGTAGACGGCTGGACGGATATAAGGGTGCCGGAGAGATAACCAAATAGAGAGGATAGAGATATGGCAGTAATCAAATGCAAGATGTGCGGTGGGGACATGGAGATATCCGCCGACAAAACTTTCGGAACCTGCGAGTACTGCGGCAGCACGATGACGCTGCCCAAGGTGAGCGACGATCAGCGCGCGGCGGCATTCAACCGCGGCAATCACTTCCGCCGCGCGGGCGAGTTTGACAAGGCACTGGGCGTGTACGAGCGCATCGTCGCCGAGGACGACACGGACGCGGAAGCGCACTGGTGCTGCGCGCTGTGCCGCTTCGGCATCGAATACGTTGAAGATCCGGCAACATACGAATGGCTGCCGACCTGCCACCGCGCCAGCTTCGACAGCTTCCTTGAGGACGTTGACTACCTCGCCGCACTGGAGCATTCCGACGGCATCACACGCCGCCAGTACCAGAAGGACGCAGCGAAAATTGCCGAGGTGCAGCGCGGCATACTTGCGACCTCGCAGAACACCGAGCCTTACGACGTTTTCATCAGCTACAAGGAGCTTGACGAAAACGGCGAACGCACACGCGACAGCGTACTTGCGCAGGACATCTACTATCAGCTCACCGAGCAGGGGCGGCGCGTGTTCTTCTCGCGTATTTCGCTTGAGGCCATCCCCGGCACACAGTATGAGCCATACATATTCGCCGCGCTGAACTCGGCAAAGGTCATGATCGTCGTCGGGACGAGCGCGGAGAACCTCAACGCCGTATGGGTCAAGAACGAGTGGAGCCGCTTCCTTGCCATGATGCGCAAAGATAAGTCGAAGCTCCTCATCCCCTGCTACCGCGATATGGATCCCTACGATATGCCCGAACAGCTCACCGTGTTGATGAGCTACGACATGGGCAAAATCGGCTTCATCCAAGACCTGATCCGTGGCGTGAACAAAGTGCTCGACGCCGATAAACCGAAAGAGAAAGAGGCGGTACACGAGACCGTCGTTGTCAAAAACGAGGGCGGCGCAAACACTGACGCCCTGCTCAAGCGCGGCAATATGGCGCTTGAAGATGGAGATTGGAAACGGGCGGACGAGTTCTTCGAGCAGGTGCTCAACCAGAACGCCGAGTGCGCCGAGGCGTACTTAGGGAAGTTCCTTGTAGAGAACAAGTGCATGAGCACGGATGAATACGCAGATAAGCGAATTGAAGCGCTGCCTCCGTGCAGCACTGAGAGGCTGATTGCCTGTGAGGTACAGGAAGAGCGCATCCGGAAAGCCAAGCAGGAAAATGCCTTGCCCGGTTATCTGGAAGAAGCCGAAATAGAACGGCTGTTCGACTTTGACCGCAGCTATGATAGCTGCAAAAAGGCGCGCAGTGAGCAGCTTCAAAGCGAAAAGGACTTCTTCGCGCAGAACCGTGAGATAAAGCGCATTGAAAAATACGCATCTCCCGAAGTCTCCGAGCAACTGAACGGCATGAAGAACAAGGTTTTCTCATTTCTGCGGGATGCCATTGCCAAAGCGGAGAATGAGGACAAGACAAACGCCGCCCGAGTGGTCTCGGAGTACAACGCACACTTGGAAAAAGCGGAGGCCAAGACAAAAGGACTGCGAGCGGATGCCGAAAGGAAGCGCGAGGACGATTACAAAGCCGCCGTTGAAATGCGCCGCAAAGCTGCAAACGCGGGTGAATACTCTGCCGCCGCCAAGATGTTTGACGCTTTGGGCAACTATAAGGACAGCAAGGAGCAAGCCGAGCAGTGCCGCACCATCACAGAGCAGAGGCGGGAGCAGGCAAAGAAAAAGCTAAAGAAAATCACTGCCTTTATTGGTGCAGCAGCTGTGCTGATAATCACGGCAGTTTTGATCGTGACAAATGTGATCATTCCAGCAAGTCGGTATAAAGCGGCGGAAAATCACCTCGCTGATGGTGACTATGAGAATGCGATAGCCATGTTTGAAGCCTTGGGAGATTATAGGGACAGCACTGAGCGGGCGGACGAAGCCTCTGTTCTAAAAGAGAGGATGGACGAAGCTGCACGTACTGCCGCATTGGAGAAATCAAATGCTGATGCATACGCGGAGGCAGAAGCACTCCTCGACGCAGGAGACAAGGCACGTGCAGCCATAAATTTCGGTGCCATCGCTGAGTATAAGGATGCGAAAGAGCGCAGCCGTTCACTGTGGAATGAGGTTGCGCAGAGAAATACCATCTCTGCTGGAACCTATCATACGGTAGGACTGAAAGCCGATGGCGCTGTGGTTGCTGTGGGTCACAACAGTTCCGGCCAGTGCGATGTGTCTAGTTGGGAAGATATTATCGCTGTCTTTGCTGGAGCCTATCATACAGTCGGGCTGAAAGCTGATGGCACTGTGGTCGCAGTGGGTTTCAACGAACACGGTCAATGCAATGTATCCAGTTGGACTGATATCGTTGCTATTTCTGCTGGTGGTAATCTTACAATTGGGTTAAAAATGGACGGGACTGCGTTTGCAACCAGTTTTGGTGGTTACAATGTGCCTGATTGGACGGATATTGTCGCCGTCTCTGCCGGATGGTTGCATGCCGTAGGGCTGAAAGCTGACGGTACTGTGGTTGCCTATGGTGTCAATAACAACGCCCAGTGCGATGTGTCTGGCTGGAAAGATATTATCGCCGTCTCTGCTGGAGACAGTCATACAGTCGGACTGAAAGCCGATGGCACTGTAGTTGCTGTGGGTTATAACGGCTATGATCAGTGCGATGTGTCTGGTTGGAAAGATATTGTCGCTGTCTCTGCTGGAAACAGTCATACAGTCGGGCTGAAAGTCGATGGCACTGTAGTTGCTGTGGGTTATAACGGCTACGATCAGTGCGATGTGTCTGGCTGGGAAGATATAGTTGCCATCTCTGCTGGTGGAAACTATACAGTAGGGCTGAAAGCCGATGGCACCGTCGTTGCTGTTGGTGCCAACAACTATGGTCAGTGTAATGTGTCCGACTGGACAGATATAAAAGTGCCGGAGAGAATTTCATATTAAACACATTGACAATATTGATATATGGAGGTAATACCGCAAATGACAAATCGCATAGAATATGATGATATTTTAAATTCAATTGATAAAAACAATGCCTTTAGCAAAATTGCAGAGCTCTTTTATAAGAGAAATTTTTCTACCACATCCAAAGCAGAAATTGAACTTCTGATGTTCCACTTTTACATGCAAGCATTAATCAAAATGTGCACAGATGAACAAACCAACGTATTAGATTACAAGAAATGCTCTGATTATAACATCGCCAAACAATTAGGCATAACAGAAGGACGTGTTCGTAACCTTAAAGTCAAGGTTCAAGCCAGATATCCCGAAGACTTCGATTGGAAAAAATCATTCGAGTCATTGAAAAGCAATGTGCGTTATGACGAAAAAATAAATCGAATTATTATTCCAGTTCCTGACCCCAATTTATACTTGGAATTAAAGAATTTTATTGAAGAAAACGGCGGATATATAGAGGTACGCCGCTCGGGCAATTATATTCAAATTAGACCTGAATATTATATTTTCCTCATATACGATTCGGTCTCGGAGGATGACAGAAAGAAAGTTATAAAAGAAATTACCAGTATACTAAATGAGAAAAACACAAGTGCACCTATCTCAATAAACAGTAAGATAGATATGGTAAATCATATTTTGGGGATTGCTGAAAACAGTCTATCTATCTTGGCCTCTTTGATTGAAAAAATAGATAGTCCGTTAACAATAGCAATTAGTTTGTTGAAGATAAGTTTCAAAAGATGACGGAATGCAACTAAGGAGCTAACCCATGTCTAAATTCATAATTCAATGCCCGTCATGCGGGAAATATGCCGAGGCAAAGACCGGGTTCTTTGCAAGGAAGAAAATCGACTGTGCGTGCGGGTACACGATAGACGTCCGCACGGATAAGATGGCAAGCCGCCGCTGCCCGCACTGCGGCAACGACGTTGTATTTGACCAGTCCAATGGCGACAAAGCCCTCTGCCCCGTCTGCGGCGAGGCAATAAACACCTCCGCCGAGCGGAACAGAATGGTAGAATTTTCCTGCGCGCAGTGCGGCGTGCGTCTGCTTGCCGACCGCAGCGCGGAGAAGTACACCTGCCCTGTATGCGACTGCGTCAACGATGTGCAGGAGCGCATCGTCTCCGAGAAGATCAAGAAAGACGGCCTTGCCAGCATCATCAAATTCGAGGGCGACAACGAAGCGCTCATCTGGAAGCACCCGATTGAGGACTTCAATTACGGCTCTCAGCTCATTGTCCACGAGAGTCAGGAGGCTATTTTCTTCCGCGACGGTCAGGCGCTCGACCTCTTCGGCGCGGGACGCTATACGCTGGAGACGCAGCAGCTGCCGTTGCTCGAGAGCCTTTATAGGCTCCCGACCGACACCGAGGGCACATTCCATTCCGAGGTCTACTTTATCAATAAGACGGTGCAGATGTCCATCAAGTGGGGCACGCCTGACAAGCTCCGCTTCATCGACCCGCTCACGAGTACGCCGCTTGAGCTGGGTGTGTCCGGGGAGATGAATCTTCAGGTCGCGGATTCGCGCCGCCTGCTGCTGAAGCTTGTCGGCACGCAGAGCGGCATTGCATGGGACGACCGTGACGGCTTCGCCAAGTCCGTGCGCGAGTCCTTCCGCCCGCTGATCGTGAACACCGTCAAGTCCACGCTGCCCGGCATCATCAGGGACAGCCAGATCGACCTTTTGGAGATCGATCAGCATGTTGACGATATTTCGGCTGTGCTTCGTGAGAAGCTCCTGCCCGGCTTCGCGGAATACGGGCTTACCATCCCGCAGTTCTATGTGACGCATATCGTCCTTCCGGAGGATGATCCGAACTTCAAGCGCATCCGCGAGCTGCACACCGTCATGCTCCAGACCCGCATGTATCAGGCGGAGGCAACAGTCAAGACCGTGCAGGCACGGTCTGAGGCCAGCTACCGCACCGCGCAGGAGGAGAGTAAGGCTGCTATCACTGCCGCGCAGCGCAAGGTCGTGCTCGAACAGCAGACCACGGAGACCGAGCTTGCCCGCCGCGAGGCGGAGCGGAAGCTTATTCATGCGCAGGCTGACGCCGAGGCGCGCCGTCTCGAAGGCGCAGGAGAAGCCGACGTTACGCGCATGACGGGGCTGAGCGAGGCGGAGGTCATGCGCGCCAAGGGCTACACCCAACGCGATGTGCTGGAAGCCGATGTCAAGAAGGCCTATGCGGCCGGTCTCGGCCAGATGGGTTCAAACGGCGGCGGCAGCGCCCTCGGCGATATCGCGGGGCTCGGCGTTACGCTCGGTGCGATGGGCGGCGTGATAAATATGACGAAGGGCGCAGTCTCCCCGATGTTTGAGCAGCCCGCTCCCGCTGCCCCGGCCGGTTCCGGTTGGGACTGCCCCGCCTGCGGCAAAAAGGCTATCACCTCCAACTTCTGCCCAGACTGCGGCGCAAAGAAGCCGGAAGCAAGCTCCGGCTGGGATTGTCCAAGCTGCGGGGCAAAGAACATAGTCTCGAATTTTTGCCCGAACTGCGGTGCGAAAAAGCCCGTCCTGACATGGACATGCCCGGACTGCGGAACAGCGGACATCAAGAGCAATTTCTGCCCCAATTGCGGCAGAAAGAAGGAGGGCTAAAACATGACTAAGAATCTCGTTCGCTTTTACATATCGGCAGCGGCAGTGCTTGCCGCGTTCTGTGTCATCGCCTTTGTTGTGCCCTTTGCGAAAACCGCTGTTTTCTGGCTGTCACTGGTGTTCGGCGTTATTGCGATCGTCGTCCAGCTATACACGATGCCGCGCGCCATGGCCGGTGATACGCGCTCAAAGTTTTACGGCTTCCCGACGCTGCGGATAAGCTTCATTTATCTCGCGGTGCAGCTCATCCTCAGTCTGCTGTTCATGGCGCTGGCTGCAATAGCTCCCGTCTGGATCCCGACGGTACTGTATCTCGTGCTGCTCTGTGCGGCACTGATCGGCTTCGTCGGCGCGGACAGCGTACGCGAGGAGGTCGTCAAACAGGACGCAAATACCAAGAAGCAGGTATCCGTCATGCGCGCGTTTCAGTCGCAGGTCGAAAATCTCTCCATCAACTGTGATGCGTCCGTCAAACCGGAGCTTGACAAGCTTGCGGAGGAGTTCCGCTTCAGCGATCCCGTGAGCTCCGACGCGATAAAGGACGCGGAGGACGAGCTTCGCTGCTGCATCGACGAGCTCCAACGCGCTGTGTCGGAAGGCCGCAGCGTGGATATCCCGGAGCTTTGCCGCAAGACAGGCCTTGTTCTTGCCGAGCGAAACCGGCTGTGCAAGCTGAATAAATGAGTAAGACCGCCGGGCGATATCGCCCGGCGGTCAATGTTATCTCGCGGTATGACGTCATATTGAGGAAACGTGCGGGGATAAGGTACAATAAGGATAAGGTACAATAAGTTGCGCAAAAAGAAAAATGGATAAGAGAAGACATAGCTTGCAGGCTCTGGTAGAATGAAGTCACGACACACCATTCTGAAAGGAGACAGCAAACTATG
>CEAZ01062249.1_pt1 | contig 10084 bp, 11 predicted proteins | sample 557361 | NCBI WGS metagenome assembly CEAZ01 (sample SAMEA3182074, study PRJEB8094) | gut metagenome | biome: human; feature: gut; material: Stool; isolation source: human stools | place: Canada | collected 2012-02-22 | reverse complement strand
TCCGGCCCTCAAGGTATCGGGTTCCCACATTCATCCGCACATGTGCGGATGAATGTGGGAGGTGTTCGGATAAAGTTGATAATCAAGGTGCCGTCCAACCACTTTTACTTTGCGGCTATATGGTATGCAAAACTAGCTAACCTAGAATACAATATAGAAAACGAACGGAGGCCTCTTTTGAACCACGCTAAACATGTTATCCCGATGTCCGATACATCGGTCAGCATTAAGCCGGAGGATATTCAACCGACGGTGCTGCCCGATGCATTTATTCAGTCCGATATGGTGGGTAAACTCAACGCATTGAGCCTGCCACGCTATGACCAACTGCCTAATGTAACGCTCTATCGCGATCAGGTTATTGAATATGTTGCGCTATGGATGGAGCCGCTTTCGGTTTGCGTAGAGCAGCCCGTTATCACGCCATCGATGATCAATAACTACGTGAAGGTCGGCCTCGTTCCTGCTCCGGTTAAAAAGCAGTATGGCCGCGAGCAGATTGCGCGTCTCATCGCCATTTGTATTTTTAAGCAGGTGCTGCCCATCGCTGCGGTTCAGGCGCTCTTTAATATTCAGCGCTTGAGCTACGATGCCCTGACGGCTTTCGATTATGTGGTCGATCAACTTGAATCATCGATTCGTGCGGCGTTTTCTGTTGAGCAGACTCCCGTGCCCGATACCGCACATCAGGTTACGCGCGAGTCGCTGCTCGTACGCAGTGCGGTATCGTCTTTCGTTTCGAAGGCGTACCTGATGAGCTACCTCAAGTTCAATGGGTTCCATAGCTAACCGAGGAATAAGACGGGCGGGATAAAGAGCCATTGGCCCCTTATCCCGCCCGTACGTTTGTCTCGTTGGACATTATCGGCCCGAAGCCACGCCCATACCGTAGCCGATAATGAGGCCGTGCATCTCGGCATAGTATGAATCTAGCCCGTTACAGGGCATGATGATGGTCTTGGAGCCGGGCCAGTGTTCCGCAATGCGGCTGGCAAGTGCCTGGGCGCCCGCCTCATTCTCGACATGGTCGATAACGACCTCGCCACCAGTAAAGCCTTCGGCCTCCATGGTATCGATAATCTTGCAAAGCATCTTTTTTTCGCCACGGGTGTGACCAACGAGCTTAATCTCCCCCGCCTCGCTTGCTGTGCCTAAAACTCGAATGCTGAGTTTATTGGCAATAACACCGGCCGCCTTGGGTATACGTCCAGCCTTGGCGAGATTTGCGTAATTGCACAGGCTAAAGAGGATCTTGCTGTTCTGCTCCAGGCTATCGAAGTGGGCACAGGCGTTCTCAAAGGAGGTATCCGGGTTGCTTGCAAGATAACGGTCGAACAGTAAGAAGATCAGATCCATTTTGCCACCTGCGGCTCGCGAGTTAACCAAATGAATGTGACGGTTGGGTTCTTCGGCAAGCACCATGTCACGTGCGGTCGCCGCGGCATTGTAGCTTCCCGAGACGCCCTCGGAGATAGGCATGCAGATTATCTTGTCGGCAAGCCTAAAGAGTTCGGCCCACTCCCCTACGCTTGGACAGGCGCTTGAAGAAGCACTCGACTCCGCCTGCACGGCGCTATTGAGCTCGTGCACGTCGAGCGTGAGGTCATCGATAAACTCTCGCTCCCCCACTCGGATCTTAAGGGGTGCAAATGCGAAGGTGGTATGAGGTGCGGTTGGTTGCCAATCGCGAAGATTGCAGCTCGAATCGGAGATAAGTGCCCAGCTCATTGAGGGTCCTTTCTAATTGTTCCCCAACAATTATAGCCATCTTTTTGATTGAATGGACGGCTATCTAGTTTTGAATACTAGATAGCCGTGCTAATCCCAAGGCAAAAGGTGGGGGCAAAAAAATGGGCCTCGTGACTCAAGATCGCGGGGCCCACGTTCGTTCACTGTAGTAATAAATTAGTAGCGTACGAAGATGTAGTTGTTGTTCATACCGGCTGCGACGGAGCTGATGATGACGCCCGTGCTGTAGTCGGAAGCATGGATCATCTGACCATTACCAATATAGATGCCGGTATGGTAGGAGTTAACCACAACATCGCCGGGTTGCGGATCGGACACACGGGTCCAACCCATGAAGGTGCCGGTGGTGCCCAGACGGCAGTAGCGTCCCGTGAGGCAGTAGCTCACAAAGCCGGAGCAATCAAAGCTGTTCGGCCCAATGCCGCCCCAAGAGTAAGCGTATCCGAGCTTGCTATAGGCGCGCGAAACAACGGAACCGCCATCAACGGACTGGCTCGGCGCGGAAGGCGTCGGAGCCGGAGCCGGAGCCGGAGCCGGAGCGGGCGTCGGGGGCTGCGGAGTGGGAGCGGGCGCGGGCGTGTTTCCACCGCCGTCGTTGGTCGTACCGCCACCCTTGTTGGTGTTCTCGGTCGTACCGGCGGTGTCGTTGCTCACCGTGGCCTTTTCGGCGGTGCTGGCATTTATGCCAGCCTGCAGCGCGGCGTTGGCCTGGGCCTCGGCAGCAAGCTCGGCCTGCAACTGTGAATCCAGGGAGTTCACGACACTCTGGGCATCAGCCTGCTGAGCATTGAGTTCGTCGACCTTCTTCTGCGTCGCGGCGACGTTCTTCTCCTGCTCGGTTTGCTTATCGGTAAGCTGCTGCTTAAGGTCCTTGACCTCCTGAATGGTTTGGGCCTGCTTGTCGGACACCTTACCGTAGTAGAACAGGCGGTTGAGCATGTCGCCCAGATCGTCGACGCCCGTCAGAACCTGAAGGAGACTCAGACCGCCGGTCTTGTACTCACCGGCAACGTAGGTCGAAAGCTTTGCCTGACCTTCGACAATCTCTTGCTGCTTTTGCGTGATCTCGCCTGCAGTCTGATCAAGCTCCTGCGTCTGCGCGGAGAGTTCATCATGAATTTGCTGGGTTTGCGTGCCAATCTGCTCGAGTTTAGTACGAGCAGCGGCAAGGTCGGATGCGGTATCGGCGTAGGCCGGAGCCACGAGGCCCAAACCCAAAACACAAGCGAGGGTTGCCGTAGCAGCGCAGCGTGCCATAGTTCTGTGCGTATTTGCTGTGCGCATGGAGCTTCCTTTCCAGTACTAGGGTAACGGCTAGTCCACCGTCACCAGGCTAAAGAGCTCAACGTCCTCATGGGAAGGCGTGAGCTTCTCGCGCGGGTTAAGAAACGCAAGCTCAAGGATACAGCCATAGCCTACAAGCTTTGCGCCCATATCTCGCACCAGTTTACCTGTTGCCTCGACGGTTCCGCCCGTCGCGACCAAGTCGTCCAGAATCAACACGGTATCTTTAGAGCTGATGGCATCGGCGTGGATCTCGATAGAATCCGTTCCATACTCGAGCTCGTAGCTCTCGCTGACCGTCTTGCGCGGCAGTTTGCCCGGCTTACGTGCGGGAACAAAGCCGGCACCCAGGGCGACGGCCACGGGAACACCGACCATAAAGCCGCGGGCCTCGGGTCCCACGACCTTGGTAATGCCCATGTCGGCAAAATGCTCGGCCAGGGCATCCACCATGGCCTTCAGGGCCTCGGGATTGCCAAAGAGCGGTGTGATGTCCTTAAAGACGACTCCGGGCTCGGGATAGTCGGGGATATCGACGATATGAGATTCGAAGTCGTACATGGCGTGACCTTTCATGGATTGCCGGGTGGACGGCGGTTATTTACCCGTGTTAGTAGACGAGCTATGCGAGGTGACGATGACCTTGGACGGGTGTACGAGCGACTCGTCGTGTGCGGCAACCGCGGGGACGCTTGCCCCATCGTTTTTAGTCTTGGTGGATTCGGAACGCGCGATCTCCTCATCGAGAGCATCGATGTCAGCGTCCTCGACCACGGCGTTGAGCGACTCAAAGACACGGTTTTTAAGTAGCGCGGTGTGCACACCCTCGGTGAGGTCGTGCAGCTTCTTAAAAGCGCGCTCGAGCTTGGCGTCGCGCTCGTCATCGGAGGTATCCATGCCGAGCATGCTCACAAGCACCTGCTCAAACATCGAAGACTCGCGGTTTGCCGACGATACGTACTGGCGCAGGTTGCGCGGCTCAATGTGGAAGCGCGACAGCTCCGAGCAGTAACGGATAATCGGGAAATCTCGGCCATCGACGAGCTCACGGTTCTGCGGGCTCTTGATGACGCGGATAAGATCGTTCTCGGCAAGGGAGCGGATAAACGAAATCCCAACACCGAGCATGTCGGGGATCGTCTCGATGGGGTGCAGCTTTTGCTTGGTCTCCTTGGGCTCCGTCTTAAGCGGAACATCGGACAGAAGACCCACCTCGTAAGCCAAAGTGGACAGGTCCGTTGCGTTTTCCAAGCGCTGCTTAATGACGCTGAGCGGCATGTAGCGGGTCTTCTGCAGGTGCAGGATGACCTCGAGACGGTCAACGTCTTCCTTGGAGTACTGGCGATACCCCTTAGGCGTTCGATGAGGGGCGATGAGCCCCTCATCTTCTAGAAATCTAATTTTTGAGTTCGATAGATCGGGGTATGCGCCTCGAAGTAGGTTTACGACTTGGCCGATACTCAGATAGTTGCGTTCGGCCATTACCTACTCACCGGTTTCGATGCGCTCCGGCGTGCTCTCGTGGTAGATGAGCGTGAACGTACCGATCTGAACGGAAGAGCCGTCGTGCAGCGGAGCACCGTTGACGATGGCGCCGTCGACCCAGGTGCCGTTGAGCGAGCCCAGATCCTCAATACGGGCGCCCAGGCCCTCACGAATAATGCGTGCGTGGCTGCGCGAGACAGTCATGTCGTTGAGGAAGATGCCGTTCGCGGGATCGCGGCCGATAGTGGTCACGTCGTCCTCGAGTTCAAAGGCAGCTCCGGTCTGCGGACCCTTGACGATGGACAGAACCGGAGCTGTGATGCGCACGTTGGCCATAAGGTCGGGAACGGTGACATCGCTCGAAGGAACACGGAAAACGCAGGTAGCGTCCGCAGTCTTATCGTTCTGAGGCATATTGTAATCCTTGTTGTCCATGACAACCCCTATCTAACGCGGACGTGCCGCAAAAAATGTACCGTACGTAATCATACCCCAACGACCTAGTCTTCGATTTCGGGGTTCAGAAAGTCGATGTCCTCGTCCTCGGGATGCGCGATGGCCTGTTTAATGGCCACCCCTCCCTTAATGGTATAGATGACAGCGGTGAGCATGGAGAAGATGACGCCGCCGTATACAAAGAAGATGCCGAGGGGCACCGAGCTGCCATTGAGCCCCGGGAATGCCGTGTACGTGGCGGGCAGCATATGCCAGCCGTCCACGACGGGGAACCCAAGCAACATGAGCGAGAAGCCGGTCATGAGCAGCGCCGTGGCAATCTTGCCGGGAAAGACGACGTCGATGGGACGCCGGTGGTAGTGCCGCACGGTGAGCGTGCCGATGCCCAGGTAGATATCGCGGCCGATAATGAGCACGCAGACCCAGATGGGAAGCTCGCCGCGGACCACGAGACCTAAAACACCTGTAAATAGCAGCGCACGATCGCAGATGGGATCCATAACCTTGCCGAGCCACGAGACCGTTTTGGTCATGCGGGCAATCTGACCGTCCATCCAGTCGGTGGAGGCCGCGATGGCATAGATGACAATGGCGACGACACGGTTGTTGTCCGTCACAAACAGGTACAGAAAGACCAGCGTGAGGACGAGGCGCGTAAAGGTGATGAAATTGGAGATCGTGAAGATCTTATTCGACGGGTAATCGGAGGTGCCGATAAGCTCCTTTTTGATCTTCTTCTTGATGCCCACAGGACTCCCCCGCTGGTAAACGACAAAACTTTCGATACTATACCCGTTCTGGCGATGTCTATCCAGCGTAAGCATAGAGTGTCCAGACATGTGGAGGACGCCTCTGGGCTGCGCTGGATTCTGCATTTGTGTACATCAGCCTCCAAAAGCGACATTTTTCGGCATCTTTGGTGGCTGGTGTACACGTTTTGATTCGGTGATTACATCGATCGGGAAAGTTGTTGCTTTAAGCAAATGCGTGCGGGTCGAGATTGGCTGGCGCCAAAAGAGCCCAACGGCCGTTACGGCTTCGTTAGAAACGCGCCCCACCATGGATGGTGAACCCGAAAGGTAAGGCGCGCGGGCACGGCGACTCGGCCCGCGCGCCCGTAAGAGAAAGGACGAACCCATGGGTTACATGCTCGAGACGAGCGGGCTCACCAAGCGCTTCGGCCGCGGCGACCAGGCGCAGGATGCCGTGGCCGACGTGAGCCTTCATATCCGCGAGGGCGAGGTGTACGGGCTGCTCGGCCCCAACGGCGCCGGCAAGTCGACAACACTCAAGATGATCTGCGGGATGCTGCGGCCGACGGCCGGGGAGATCCTCTTTGCCGGGCACGCCTGGCGCCGCGAGGACCTCTACGCAATCGGCAGCCTCATCGAGGAGGCGCCGCTCTACCCCAACCTCACCGCGCGCGAGAACCTGCGCGTGCGCACCACGCTGCTGGGCCTTCCCGAGAGCCGCGTAGATGAGGTGCTCGCCGCCGTGGGCCTCGCGGACACCGGGAAGAAGCGCGCCGGGCGCTTCTCGATGGGCATGCGACAGCGCCTGGGGCTCGCGCTGGCGCTGATCGCCCGGCCACGCCTGCTCGTGCTCGACGAGCCCACCAACGGCCTCGACCCCATCGGCATCGAGGAGCTGCGCGACCAGATCCGCGGCTTCGCGGCGGCGGGCACGACGGTGATCGTCTCGAGCCACATCCTCTCCGAGGTGCAGCAGATGGCGGACACCATCGGCATCATCTACGGGGGGCGCCTCGCCTACGAGGATGCGCTTCGGCCCGGGCAGGACCTCGAGGAACTCTTCATGAGCGTCTGCCGGGAGGGGCGACGAGCGCGCGGGGAGGTGGCGGCATGACGGGCGAGAAAGGCGGCCTGCTCGCGGGCCTGCGCGCCGAGGCCCTGAAGTCGCGCCACGCGGCACCGGTTCGCCTGGCCGTGCTCATGGCGCTGCCGATGCCGCTGCTCGGCGCGATGCCCTACCGGAGCGTGCAGATCTTCAGCGCGTGGAACTACTGGTACGCGCTCTTCCTGCCCGTGGCTCTCTCGCTCGTGGTGGCGTGCGTCGCGCGGGCGGACGCGCGCACGCGGATGCGGGGGCTTCTGGGCCTGGGCTTCCCGCTCGGGCGCGCCTGGTGGGCCAAGGCGCTCTGGTGCCTCGCGCTCTGCACGCTCTCGAACCTCGTGGTCTTCGGCGTCTACCTCGCGGGCTCGGCGTTCTCCTCGCAGGGCCTCACGGCCGCGGGCACGCTCACGATGCTCCTCTGCGCGCTCGCCAACACGGTGACCGCGGCGTGGATGATCCCCGCAGGGCTCTTCCTCACGGCGCGGCTCGGCATGCTCGCGGGCATCTTCTGCCCGCTCGCCGCGCAGCTCATGGGTGGGTTCGCCTGGTCGCTGGTGCCGCTGCCGCAGCTCTTTCCGCCGTCGGCGAGCATGGTCATCCCCACGAGCTTCATCCCCGTGCTGCCGAGCGGCGAGCCACTCGCGGCGGACATGGCGCTCGGCAGGGCTCTCGCGGCGGACGGCATGCTCACGCTGGCGGGCCTTGCAGTCTGCACGCTCGCGTTCGCCGCGCTCACGGCGGCGGGCGCAGCCTGGTTCGCGCGCTCCGAGGAGAGGTGATGGCCATGACACGACTCTCCGACCCGACGCCGCGCATGACTCTCCCGCGGGCCCTGCTCTCCGAGGCCCTGCGCCTGGCGCGCTCCCCGCTCACGGCGGTGCACCTCGTCTGCGGCCTGGCAGCCGGTCTTGCCTGCGGCGAGTACTTCTCCGTAGCCCGATGGGACCCGGCGCTGGGCGCGGACGCCTACGCCCAGTTCCTCGGCGCCCTCATGCCGCTCATGTCCGCCATCGTCTGCGGGCTCGCCGTGGACGAGGAGCGCGCTGCCGGGCGCCTCGCCAACCTCACGGCGGTCCCCTCGCGCGGGCGCGCCGTCGCGGCGAAGCTGCTCGCCCTTGCGGCGCTCGGCGCGGGCGCGCTGGCCGTGGCGCTCGGCGTGTTCGGGGCCGTGCTCGCCGTCGCCGGGCGCCTGCCGCTCGGGCCCGCTCCGCTTGCGGCCACCTGGGCGGGCATCGTGCTGGGCAGTCTGCCCCTCTACGCGCTGGGGCTCGGCGTTGCCCTGCGCCTCGGCCGCAACGCCGCCATCGGCGCCGGCGCGGCGGGGGTGCTCCTCGCGTTCTTCTCGGTGGGCGGACTTGCGCACGGCCTCATGACCGGCGAGCTCACCGGTGCCCTGGTGACGCCCCTGAGCTGGGTGCCGCTCGCCTGGCCCGCGCGCCTGGGGTCGCTCGGGGTGGAGGCCTTCATCGACGCCGCACGCGCGGCGGGCCCTCTCCTCACGACTGCGCTCGCTGGCCTCGTGCTCACCCTGGCAGCCGACGCCGTCCTTCTCGCCTGGTTCTGCCGCTTCGAGGACGGGAGGGCAGATGCGTAGGAAGCCGTTCGCCGTCGTGCTCGTCCTCCTCTCCGCAGCGCTCGTTCTGGGCGGGAATGCCCTGCTCGACGCCGGCTGGGGGTCGGTGCTGCGCTCGATCGCCGACCGCGTGCTGCCCAACCCTGAGATCACCATGTGGGCGCCCGCGCCCGAGCCCGGCAGCCACGCGAGCTCCTACGCCGACGCCACCGGGGCGGGGGCGAACTACGTCTACCTGGTGGACGCGGCGGACGACAGGGGCAATGTCCGAGAGCTCCAGCTCATCTTCTTCGGACGGGAGTCGGACGGCGAGGGCTGGCTCGAGATCGAGGCGCGCGGCGGCTCGGGCGTGCGCTACCGCGCGTGCGACGCGGCCCGGGCACCCGCGGCTGCGCACGGGGCCCTGGACCGCTGAGCGCGGCGCAAGTACAATGCAACGGGAGTTTCAGGAGGTCGAACATGACGAGGATACTGGCAGTGGATGATGAGCGGGCGATCTTCGACGCGCTCGCGCGCGTCCTCGGCCGCGACGGCCATGAGGTCGTCAGGGCATCGGACCCGACGGCGGTCCCGGGGATGGACCTCTCGCGCTTCGACCTCGTGCTCTGCGACGTCATGATGCCGGGGCTCGACGGCTTCGAGCTCGTGCGGCAGATCCGCCCGGACTTCGACGGGCCCATCATCTTCCTGACCGCGCGCGTGGCCGAGGAGGACGCCGTGGCCGGCTACGGCCTGGGCGCCGACGACTACGTCCGCAAGCCCTTCGGGGCCGCGGAGCTGCGCGCCAAGGTCGCGGCCCATCTACGCCGTGAGCGCCGGCCGCGCTCGCACGCCCTCTCCTTCGGGGAGGTGCGGATCGACCTCGGGGCGCGCGGTCTCGCCGTGGGCGGCGAGGCCGTGCCGCTCACGCCCACCGAGTACGCCATCTGCGAGTACCTCGCCCGCCACCCCGGGCAGGTCATGAGCCGCGCGCAGATCCGCGAGGCAGTGCTCGGCTGGGAGAGCGACGCCGACGACGCGGCCATATCCATGCAGGTCAGCCGCGCCCGGAGGAAACTCTCCGAGGCCGGCGCCGACCCGATCGCGACCGTCTGGGGGATGGGGTACAAGTGGCAGCTCTGAGGACCGGGGCGCGAGGTCGCGGGGGCATGCCGCTCTCCTTCGTCATCGCGCGCTACTTCGCCTACGCGTTCGCGGCGGTCGCCACGGCGTGGCTCGCCTCGTTCATGGCGCTCTCCGCGGCGATCAACGCGGGCTTCGTCTACGAGGCAAGCTGGGGGCCGGCCAATGCGCGCGAGGTCGCGGAGGGCCTGGCACGCGACGGCGTCTGCGGGCAGCAGGACGTGCCGACGGCGTACCGCTACCTCATCCTGAACAAGGACGGATACGTGCTGATGACAGACCTCGAGGGCACGCGGCTCGAGGACGCGACGGAAATGGCCCGTGCGGCACTCGCCGCGGATCCGGGCACAGTGGAGATCGAGGGCGGGGGCTCGGGCCTCACCTACGCCGCGTTCCCGCTCAAGGGCGGCGGGGCCTGCGCACTCGTCAGCGAGTACCTGCCGCAGTGGGTCTCGCGCGACCTCGCCGGCCTGCTTCCCAACCCGCAGAACCTCGTGCTCGTCGGCGCCACGGCGGGAAGCGCGCTCGCGCTCGCGCTCGTGGCGCGCCGCGCGAGCCGCG
>CEAZ01018404.1_pt1 | contig 10144 bp, 6 predicted proteins | sample 557361 | NCBI WGS metagenome assembly CEAZ01 (sample SAMEA3182074, study PRJEB8094) | gut metagenome | biome: human; feature: gut; material: Stool; isolation source: human stools | place: Canada | collected 2012-02-22 | reverse complement strand
CAGTCATGCTTCGGATCACAAATATGATTCGAGATTCCATTCGTCCGGATGTTACCATGTTTACCGAGTGTGCCATCGAAACCATCGAAGAAAAGCCTGTCGTGGTTTTGACAGTGCAGCGAGGTACCGCCCGTCCCTATTACCTCGCAGGGAAGGGCATCCGCCCAGAGGGCGTGTATGTTCGCCAGAGCGCATCCTCTGTTCCATCTTCTGAGACAGCCATATTGAATATGATTAAGGAGACCAGCGGTGACCGTTACGAGGATGCCCGCTCCATTAATCAGCAGTTGACTTTTGAAAAAGCGGAAAGCTATTTTGCAAAGCGTAGTCTTCCTTTTGGAGATCAGCAGAAGCGCACGCTGAACATCATCGGCTCCGATGGTACCTACACCAACCTTGGTATGTTGCTATCTGATCAATGCGTTCACACCATCAAGCTGGCTGTATTTGATGGCAGCAAGAAAAGCGTGTTCCGTGATCGCAAGGAGTTGAGTGGCTCTTTGCTTACGCAGTTGGAGGATGCCTATTCCTACATTGATCAGTTCAACCATACCCATGCGGAATTTGAAGGGCTGGAACGCATTGACAGGCGAGATTACCCCAGCGAAGCATTACGCGAAGCATTGCTCAACGCCATCACCCATCGTGATTACAGCTTCAGCGGCTCCACGCTAATCAGCATCTTCGATGACCGCATTGAGTTTGTGACTATTGGTGGTCTGGTTCGTGGTCTTACTTTTGACGATATTATGCTCGGTGTATCTGCACTCCGTAACCCAAATTTGGCCAATGTATTTTATCGGTTGAAACTAATTGAAGCCTACGGCACTGGCATTCTAAAAATTAATGAAAGCTATGCTGACTTCGCTGTAAAGCCGCGGTTTGAGGTTACAGATAACGCCTTCAAAATTACACTACCTAACATCAACTATGCAGGTGCGCGAAAAGACGTAACCGCGACAGCCCCATTGAAGGTCGATGATAAAGCAGAACGGCAGGAAATGCTGCTCCGACTGGCTGAAAAGCAAGGATACATCATTCGCAAAGATGTGGAAGCTGAGTTGAAAGTATCTCAGGCGACCGCTATTTTGATTCTGCGGGATATGGTCGAAAAAGGACTCCTGATTAAGGAAGGCTCCGGTAAACAGCAGAAGTACCGCATTGCGGAATAATGCCCGTACCGAAGTGGAGGTTAATATGTATATTGAATTAAAATGCCGTTCCTGCGGTAAGGCTTTCCGTGTAGACTTTACCAACAATGAGTATGATGTAGATAAGTGTCCTAAGTGCGGAAGTCATCTTAGCTTTAGCGATGTGGCTCGAATTAGGGCAACTACGGAGCCGTTCTATACAAACGTTAGCAGGACGGATAGTGTAAGTGTATGTGGAATTCACACAGAAGAAAACTGTGCCGTTGGAACCGCAATCATCGCTGCTGACTTATTTTCCTCTGATATGGAGCATTTGAACGAAGTGTATCGTTCCGCTTCTCCGGAGGTGCAGAGCAAACTTGCAGCTTTAATCGATAAGTTCTATCTTTTGGTCAACAGTGATGCCCAAGATGGAAATATCGATAAACTGGATCTGACATTAGACAGCTTGCATACGTTGTTTCTGGAGAAAGTAAATGAAAACCACAAAGAAATGGCGCAGATACTTGGCCTTGCGCAGGAGGGATAAGAATGCCTAACCTTTCGCAATTAAAACGAGAACGTATGTTAGCGTTCTTGCAAAAGATAAAGGACGAGCACCGGGACGATGACGATATGCTCATCGCCCTGGGTGAGATTGAGAGCGAGCTGACCTCCAAGAAGTACGGTCTTGTGTGGGAGCAGCATGAAGAAGCCGTAGATGTGATGATGCGGGATAATATTCCTGTGTTTACGGAGGTGCCGGAGCGGGAAATCACTGCGGCACCTGGTCAGGGCTATAACTTCATTTTGGAAGGTGACAACCTCCACTCCCTGCGGTTGCTGGAGAAAACTCATAAAGGAAAAATCGATGTGATCTATATTGATCCCCCGTACAACACGGGAGGAAATGACTTTACATATGACGACCAATATGTAGATGGAAACGATGCATATCGTCATTCTAAGTGGATTTCTTTTATGGCTGTGCGTCTTCGCAGTATGCGGGAATTGCTTTCCAAGACTGGTGTCATCTTTATCAGCATTGGCGAACAGGAAGTTGCTAGTCTAAAATTGTTGTGCGATGAGATTTTTGGAGAAGATAACGGAATTACAATTTTCTCTCGTCAAATGAAGTCTGGCGGAGCAAAAGGCAAATTCTATACTCCCAATATTGACTATATCCTTGCATACGCAAGGAACATTTCTGAACTGCCGAATTTCCGTGCTATAATGACTCAGAAGCAGATCGATGTGTTTTATAGTAAAACTGAAACTGAAGGTAATCGTGTAGGCGAAGTATATGGTGAAGAGCGTTTATTTAAAGCCAGTCTTGAGGCACGCCCCAATCAGAGATACTATATTCAGTGTCCGGACGGAAGCTTTGCAATCCCTCCCGGAGAACATTTCCCTGCGAATCTTGTAGAAGGAGAAACTGTTCTACCCTCTGGCAGCGATAAGGTTTGGAAGTGGATTTATCCCAGGTATAAAGCAGAACTTGCGAAGAATAACATCGTATTCAAACGAACCAAGACATCTGGCTTGGTGGATGAACATGGAAATCAAAGTCCATGGAATATCTATAACAAGTTGTGGTTAAGTGAACAGCAAGATAAAGGTGTTGTGCCGTCTAACTTTATTACTGAATTTGAGAATAGACAAAGTGCTGCGGAAATGAAGAGACTCGGCATAAGCTTTACTTATGCAAAGCCTGTAAACCTAATCAAATACCTGCTCACCATTGCAAATCAGCCTAAGGATATTATTGTGCTTGATTGCTTCGCAGGTAGTGGCACTACAGGTCACGCAGTTCTGCAGCTTAACGAGGATGATGGTGGCAGTCGTCAATTCATTCTTTGTACCAATAATGAAGGTGATATTTGTGAGACCGTAACCTATCCTCGTATCAAAACCGTTATTACCGGGCAAAGATCAGACGGTAGTGCCTATTCGGATGGATTGTCAGCAAATGTAAAATGCTATCGTACTGACTTTGTTCCTCTGGATGACGAATATCTGTCCAGCACCCTTCTGGAACATATCCGTGAAATGATCCAGTTGGAGCATGGTGTCAAGATCGACGGCAGCCAGTATCTGATGGTAATGAGTGATGAGGAAGCCGATGAATTGCAGGCGCATTGGAGCAAATATGAGGGCGTAAAGGCCATCTATGCCTCCAAGGAAGTGCTGTTCACCACGGAGCAGAATGCTCTCTTTGCCGGCGCGGAAATCCACACCATTCCCGATTACTACTTTAACTTTGAACTGAAGGAGGTGGGTGAAACATGGTAAACGGTATCAACATCAATCTGTTTGATTTTCAGGAAAAGGCGGTCATCAAGCTGCTGGATATCGTAACGGACAGTCGTTCCAAGCAGACCACCATCGTAAAATCTCCCACCGGCTCCGGTAAGACCATCATTCTGATCGATTTTATCGAAGAATACCTGACCAAGATCAACAGCTGCACCGCCTTTATCTGGCTGTGTCCCGGTAAGGGTGATCTGGAAGAACAGAGCCGCCAGAAGATGAGTAAATTTGCGCCCCACCGCTATACGCAAAATCTGTTTGATGCCCTCCAGAATGGTTTCGATGCCGAAAGTACCACATTCATCAATTGGGAATTGGTGACTAAGAAAGGCAACACTGCCATCCGTGACAGCGAGAGGAAGAACCTCTTTGACCGGATTGCGGAAGCACACCGGGCAGGAATGGAATTTATCGTCATCATCGACGAGGAACACTCCAATAACACAGCAAAGGCAAAGACCATCATTGATGCGTTCTCAGCCAGAAATATCATCCGTGTCAGCGCCACTGCTGTGGAGAATAAGCGGTATGAGTATTTTGAGATTGATGAAGTGGATGTCATCAATGCTGGCCTGATTACCAAGGCCCTCTATGTGAACGAGGGCCTGGTGGATGGTATGGAGATCACCAATGATTATGAGTGTCTCTTGGATCTGGCAGATGCCAAACGCAAGGAGATCGCTGCCCGGTACAAAGAACTGGGCAAGGCCATTCGCCCTCTTGTGCTGATCCAGTTTCCCAATGGTCAGCCGGAAACCATCCGTGCGGTGGAAACTAAGCTGGAAAGCATGGGCTATACCTATGACAATGGCATGGTCAGCATTTGGATGAGCGAGGACAAGCGGGATCTGCCCGACAATCTCACCGAGAATGATGCTATCCCGGTATTCCTTCTGATGAAGCAGGCAATCAGCACTGGCTGGGACTGCCCTCGTGCCAAGATTCTGGTGAAGCTGCGTGAAGGCATGAATGAGGGTTTTGAAATTCAGACCATTGGCCGCATACGCCGTATGCCTGAAGCAAAGCACTACGAAGATGATCTGCTGGACTTCTGCTATGTGTACACCTTTGACGAGAAATACAAGGCTGGTCTGCTGTCCAGCATTGATAGGGCTTATGAAACCCGCCGCCTGTTCCTGAAGGATAAGTGTAAGACCTTCACTCTGGAAAAGGAAATCCGAGATATGGACTTCGATGGTCTGGGTGAGCGCGAGGTGCTGATTAAGATCCACGAAGCATTGGTTGCCAAGTACCATCTGGGCAGCGATAAGAAGCAAAACCAGATGCTGCTGGCGGATGCCGGATATATCTTCGGTGCGGAAATCCATGGACAAGCTTTGCAGGGTGAATTTGTGCGCACGTCTGCCTTGACGGAAAGCCATAACTATATCATGACCCATAAGCGCGTCGATACCCATAAGCACGGCATGCAGCTCATGCACAGTATCGATGCCATTAAAAGTTCCATTGGCATGGCACAGAACAAGGTCAAAACTATTCTGGAGCGGCTGTTCCGCAAGAGCGGCAATCCTGGCCGGAAGCTGATTGCACTGGAAACAGCCGAATTCTATGCTTTCGTTATCAATAACCAACACAAACTGAAAGAAGAATTCCGGGAAGTTACAGCACAGATGGCTATTCAAATGAGCATTCAACTGCATCCGAAGAAAAGCGTATTCCATATTCCGGAACAAGATTTCTTCCGTTATGACCCCAATGTGAAGAACGAAGTAGAGTACCTCTCCAATGCCTACCATGAGTATACTTCCGGTTTTGCTACCAGTCTTGTTCGGAGTACATGTGAAATGTTGTTTGAGCAGCATTGTGAAGGACGAGCTGACATCGAGTGGGTGTACAAAAACGGCGACACTGGTCAGCAGTATTTCTCCATCGTATATGTGGATGGCATTCAGAAGCAGTGGCTATTCTACGCTGACTACATTGTGATGAAGAAGGATGGCACCGTCTGGGTTATCGAAACTAAGGGCGGTGAGATCAAGGGCCAGGATAAGAATATCGACCGTCAGATCGAGAACAAGTTCAATGCATTCAAGGCTTATGCCGCCAAGCACAATCTTCATTGGGGCTTTGTGCGGGATAAGGATAATCAGCTTTATATCAACAACACAGCATTTGCCGCTGATATGGCTGATGAGCATTGGGTGCCGCTAACGCAGGAGTTTTAAGCGCATAGGGGGTGAATTCCTTGGAACAATCTGAAAAAAAGAAATCACATGATTTTAATATCTACTATCTGAATTTTAGTAAGGTATACGAAATTGCAATGATGATTAACAATGTTATCCTTACTAAAATTGAAACCGATAAATCAAGTAGTTTTGAAGAGCAATATGGATATACATCATCCTTCTCAGCGCAAGGTACAAAACAGTTTCTGGACGGAATTAAGGCCTCTATCTCTGCAGATGCGAGGGAAACTTCTACATCATCATCCAAAGTAGTGGAAAGCTTGGATGTAAAGACAACCAAATCCATTCTTTTGCGTAGGGTCATTGAGCAGTGTGCATCTGTGACTGTGTTGGATAGCTCGGCAGAGGGTGATCTTGTAAAAGTAGATCGTGTTAAATTAGAGTTGCTAAACGAAGAAAGTCTACGGCAATTCCTTATTCTACGTCGTGATGCATTAAAGGGTATGCGGGTAGAAGGTATGGAAGTAAATAATCTGGTCAGTTCGATGTTGCAAGACTATGCCTACATTTTGAAAGGTCTTGTATATGATGAAAGTATGGAAAAACCTGTATCTGAAATCATCATTAAAATTCCTATGGAGATTCAATCAGAATTTGAGAATAAGTACAATATCAACGATTTGCTTATTGGTCACGTATCCATTGTTGGCATCTACAAAGGCATCGTAGGCGAAGAATTTGTTACTTCAAATACATTCACTTATTTCCAAGAAGCAGGCGCTCGTAAGGAAAAGCAGGAGGTAGCCGTCAGCAAAATAATCAAAAGTAATACACAACCTGTATCACACGACACAGCAACGAAAACGAGTGATGATGACTATCATTTTGTTGACACGCTGGCAATAATTCAAGATGTTGCATTCAAGTTGGAAGAAGTTACCACTCCAAAACTTCACTGGTGGAACCATCTTGGTATTTGGCTGAGTAAACTGTGGAGGAAATAACTATGGGCCATACCTTGTTTACTTACCGCAATCTTAAGGAATTGAGAAAAATCCAAGAAGAAAGAGAAGTATTTGCCTTTATATTTGGAGAAACAAAGGATATGCTCGATTCCTGTTCTGAGGTTTGTATTGATATATCTGCTTTGGTTCATTTTCTGTTGAGCAATAAGAACAATATAGAAACGACATATATAAATTTCACCAGTATAGCGGAGGATACAGTTGTAATTGCAGAAGCAGCGATTGCAGAAAGCGCCATGGAGCTACTGCCTCTTTTGTTCTCTGATTACGAATGCTATTTCGGGGCAAATGATGAGGAGGGCTCTACCCCTGAAGAAACACACGAATTTAAACCGTATCCCAGACAAAAGATATACAAATACAACAACGCACAGGATTTGGACAGAATCATTCGATATGCAGAAACGAATGACATTCCGATTGCAACTTTTTCTCGTGCAAATGGTGAGCTGCGAAAAGAATTCGAAGAATTCAATAACTCTTCTAAATTGGCCCTATTGGATTTGACTTCCGTTTCATATGCGATTGAGGACAATAAAGCCCTGATTTATGCACTTGAACAGTTTCTTAGTACTATGCCAAATATCAGAGTTATTGCACAAACCGCTCAGATTGATGTGTTGTTGAAATATTTTCCGTTGTTTTTAGATGGACAAGAGCCTGTCTGCAAGTTGCTTCCTGATTTATCCGGTTTGGGAGAGAAAGAGTCTGAAGAAGGCGAACTTGCAAAAGTTACAGACTTGAGCGGAGAGAGTTTCGAGACATTCATCGATGCATTTGATCACAATTTGATAGGCCATAGATATTTCAAAGACAGGCTACGGTATTCCTTAAAGAATTTTATTTCCTTAAACAAAACAAAGGAACAAAAGGTTCTTTCAATTTTTTTGTTTGGTGCATCCGGTATTGGAAAAACTGAGGTCGCAAGATTGATTGCAAATGGACTTCAAAATGATTGTTATTTGGCTAAAATCAATTTCCAAAATTACAGTAGTCAAGATGCGTTGAATAGTTTAATTGGCAGCCCGGCAGGTTATATTGGCTGTAATCACGGAGAATTAAGTGAAAAAATTCAAAAGAGCAAAGTCGGCGTACTGCTTTGCGATGAGTTTGAAAAGACCACTCGCCCAGTTTTCTCATTCTTTCTGGAGTTGCTGGAAGAAGGCCGTTTTACAGACTCCATGGCAAGAGAATATGACATGGATGGATATGTTATTATCTTTACTTCCAATCTTCTCAGCGAAGCAGAATACAAAAAAGTTATTCCTCCCGAGCTTCAGACACGTTTTGATTTAGTGTGCGAATTTGAGGAACCAACAACGGCAGAAAAGACAGCATTTCTGGATTTGCTATTGGAGATGGCCAAAACCAAGTATTCTGATCAATTTGCAAAGATTGAAATTACTGAAGATGATAAGAAACAGTTATATGCCTTTGATTACTCCTCGCTTTCAGCACTGAGGGATATTAAGCGAGTCTTCAACAATCGCCTAATGGATTATTTCGTAGAGAAAGGTGTTTTATAACACGAAAAGGTATGGCTATTTTCGCCGTTCTGTGGTAATGTGTGTTGCTGCCAGGAAGTGCAACACATGAACAAACCACTGAAGGGCCTATACGACTGCTTTTATGTCTCGCCAGAACTTCCAGCGCAGAAGTACGAATATTTAAAAAAGGAATATGTTTTTTTGCCCTCGCGCATGGCAGGCATATCGCAGGATCAGGTCATGCTGCTCGACGAAACGAAATTCTTTCAACTGCTTTTGGAGCGCGGATTGGCAGACAAATATGAACGCTTCATGCTCGGACCGCAGACCGACCTCTATCGCTTTTTAACAGCGGAGTGCTGCTTGAGTCTGAATGACATCCGTGCGGTCAGCCGCTATCACATCTGCGCCGCAGATGCGCTTGACGCGGATCATTCGCTCAAAGAGATCCATGCGTTTGTAAGAGGGGCGGATGGCCGCGTCTATATTCCCGGCAGCAGTGTAAAAGGTGCGCTGCGCACGGCAATTTTGACAGATATGATCCTTTCTGACACCGCACCGCAGCCTGCTTTGGGCGATACTCGCAAAGGCTTTCCGGAGGGAAATTATCTTTATACACTGGCACTGAAACGAGACAGGGATGGCAGAGCGGTCAACGACGCGGTCAATAGCATTCTGCGGGGCATCAGTATCTCAGACAGTCTTCCGGTTGCAGATTCCTGCATGATGCTTGCCGGAAAAACCGATGCGCTGGTTAACGGTGAGACTCATCAGATCAATCTTTGCCGCGAGTGCATTTGCCCCGGAACGGTGCTTCATTTCAAACTGACACTGGATCAGTCTGTCCTGCATCAGAAAATTACGGCTGAGAGCTTGAAGAAAAGTATCAGGACGTTTGACGCATACTATGAGACAATGCTTCTTCGGCACTTTACGGCGCCGCGCAATGCGGCGGCGGTTTCCTATACGGGTATTTCTGATGAACATTCCTTTGCGAGTTCTGCTATCGTCGTGCAGCGAATCAATTCCATTGCTTACGGTTTCTCCTTATTGATTAGATGCCTGCACTTGTGTCAGCATGAAGTTCCGTACACCTGCGTGTGTACAGGCGGCCAATGTATATCCAAACAGCGGCACAATCAGGACGACAGCCGCCGGCACAGACAGCGGTGCGAGCAGCATAAGCACAGCCGCAGCAGCAAGCAGCGGGAGGGAAACCAGAAAATTCTGCCGCGCACACACGAGGAGCATCAGCCCCGCGTTTTTCAGACTCTGCCCAACAGAAAGATCGACATAGCTCAGAATCGACAGCGCGTAAGCGCCATAGAAAATCAGGAGCAGCAGGCCCAGAAGCGCGGCAAAAGACCACCAGCCGCTGTATGCCGCGGCGCGGAAGAAGCCGCCTGCCCAGATCAGAATGCCGGCTGCCGCCGCCATGGGGAGCGCAGCCAGAAGCGCGCGCTTCCATTCCCGCCTGAAAATACTCCAGAATTCCTGCCAGAGCATCTGCGGCCGGTCGTCAAACATATTGTAAAGCACACGGTTCATCGCACACAATGCAGGCGCGGCGGTCACAACGGGAATGCAGCAGAGCAGCACCATAAAATTCAGCTGCACCAGCGCCCAGAACTGCTCTTTCCAGACCCAAGCGTACAGCGCTGCGCCGCTTTGCGGTCTTGGCCGCTGCGGTTTGGCGTTTTTTCGATTCCAATATCCAAAACTCCACATATTTGATTCCTCGATTTTTAGTCGTTTTTGCGGAGGCCTCAGACAGCCACGTAAATACTGCGCTTGATTGCGCTGCCGCTTGCGTCACAGTGACTGGAGGAACGCATACAGCCGCTGCGCAATGCGCGCCGCGCCGGGATCCGATGGGTGCAGGCCGTCCGGCATATACAGCTCCCGGATGCATGCAACGTCGGGCTGCAGCCCGCTCGTGCGAAACAGATCCAGCACCGGAAGTCCGTAATATGCCACGACCCGGCGGATGGCTTCGGCATATTCAGCCAGCGGCGGCCGCTCCAGCCCAAGCTCATTGCAGG
>CEAZ01002913.1_pt1 | contig 10166 bp, 10 predicted proteins | sample 557361 | NCBI WGS metagenome assembly CEAZ01 (sample SAMEA3182074, study PRJEB8094) | gut metagenome | biome: human; feature: gut; material: Stool; isolation source: human stools | place: Canada | collected 2012-02-22 | reverse complement strand
TCGTCTAGCGGTTTAGGACGCCGCCCTCTCAAGGCGGAGATCACCGGTTCGAATCCGGTACGGGCTGCCAAGGATGACGCAGGTCAGGGCATGTAAAAGCTCTGGCCTGCTTTGTTTTTTCGGTACGTCAGGTGCAAATAAAGTGCAAATCGTCCCACGGGGTCACCTCACCAATCCACCTTGTCGCACGCCTCGCGCATCTGCTCGTCGGTCACGTGGACGTAGATGTCCATCGTCGTGGAGAACTGGCCGTGCCCCAGGATTCGCTGGAGCACTTTCGGGTCGGTCTCGTCTTTCGCCATCTTCGACGCGAAGCTGTGGCGCATGTCATGCACCGTGTACCCGTCGAAACCGAGCGCCCGCCGATTGCGACGCCACCACTGCGACGATACCCCCGGCTTCATCCACTCGCCGACGTCGTTGCATATTATCGGGTCTTCCGGTCCGGTCGGTATGCCGTGCTCTACCATGTACGCAAGACGGGCGTCGAATGCGGCGCGCAGCGACTTCGAGATGGGTATCCTGCGCGTCCTGTACAGCGTCTTGGTCTTCTCGCGCGGCACGCCGGTGTTGTCCATCGTGTGCGTGATGGACACGGAAAGCCCGTCTATGTCGCCGCATCTGAGACCGTGCATCTCGCCGCGGCAGATGCCGCCCCTTATGCCCGCCAGCACGACCAGCTCGGGCGGGTGCGTCGGGTCGAGCTTGTCCACTAGCTCGCGCATGCGCTCGAACGGGACAATCCTGCGCTCGGCGGTGTCGCTTGCCGGCGCCTGGGCGAAGTCGCAGGGGTTGGACGCGATCCTGCCGTCCCTGATGGCGTCGTGCAGCATCTTATGGAGAGTGCGCGCGATGCAGCCGACGTAGGTGCCCGACAGCTGCTTTCCGGACGGGGACTTCCCGTCGCGCAGCCCGTCGTACATGTGCTCGATGACGTCGGGCGTGAGCTCTGACAGCCGCGCGTCGGCTATGTGCAGCCTCATGCACCTCACGTGGTCCACGTTCTTGCGGTAGGTGCCGTCGGCGACCTCGTCTTTGCGCGACGCGAGCCACGCGTCGGCGTAATCGCCGAACCTGTCGCCGCATCGGGCGGTGGACCTTCCGGCCTCGGTCTCGGCTATGAGGTCGCGCAGCGCCCTCTGCGCCTCGCCGTAGGTGCCTCGCACGTTGCGGCAGCGACGGCGGTACTTTCCGGTCGCCAGGTCGCGTCCCAGGGACACCTGCAGCTTCCACTTGCGGCACTTGTTTCGGGGCTTGTCCTCCAACGGGTAGATGGTGCCGCCGCCCCCGACCCTTGTCATGGTGTAGAATCCTCCTAACTGGGAACGCCTCGACGAGAGCGCACACATCCGCGTGCACGGTACCGAGCGTTTCCCTGTTGCCTTAAGAACCCCGCTAGGCTCCGCCAAGATTCCAGCGGGGTTCGCTCTTCTTCCGAGACGCAATTTGTTGCGTCTCTGACTCAAAATCTTCATATCCGTCTGGTAAGATGTCATCGTTACCACGGCAGGGCATCGAAGATTCAATTCCTAGGTCCCCTGCCTTTTTCTTTGCCTCTGTAGGCGCTCCTTGACCCTTTCCGTATCGAGATAGGCGAAATACCTATTTGACAGCTGCTTGTACAGTGACGAGGCGTTCTTGCGCGACGGGAGCAGCACGCGCTCGAACTTGCCCATGTCGACGAGGTAATCGACCGTCCTGAAATAGTCGCCGTCACCGGACACGAGCACGGCCCTCTCCATCCTCGCGCTCGTGAAGTTGTCGCGCATCATCTCGAAGACGACATCGACGTCAACGTTGCCCTTCTTCTTGCCCTTGAGCTCCATGCCGTGCTCGCGGAATATGAGAACGTAGCCGTATTCCTGGAACGCCCGGTACATGTCCTGCCGCTCTATTTGGAATGCGCCCATGAACAGGTAGGCATAGACGACGTTGTACTTCTCGCGAAGAAAGGCGCGGAACTTGCGCATGTCAACATCCCAGGGATCTTCTGCCCTGTGGGTGGCCATGTACAGGTTCTGGTTGTCGATGTAGGCGAAGTTGCCCGTCATCTCGTTTGTAGATATCACGTAACTCTCCTCATTCCCCGTCACGCTTTCGTACATCATTCCCGATGGGCTCACATGTGCATTTTTTGCACATGTGGCCTCAAGCATGTGCTAACTGACGAGCATTACTCGGCAGTTCAATTTCCTGTTTCCGGCATGGGCTCTTCCGTGTTCTCGCCCATATCTCAATCCCTATTCTCAATCATTTTGTTGACGCCAGCAAAATGTTCATGAGCTGGCGTTTTCTTCGTCCCACCCTACGCCCTCGCGGCGCTTGTGGTCGCTCCTCCTCTCGCCGCCCAAGCGCTCGGTGTGGATGCCTTACCCCTCTCCCAGCACATCGTCGATGGTGGCCTGGGAGGGTGGATCGTAGGGGATGTACCTCTTCACCTTGACGATGGCGCGGTCGGTGACCTTGAGATTGCCGCTTCTGTCCATGGTCTGAGTGATCTCCATGTCGACGACGAACACGTCGCGCTCGTGCAGCCTGATCTCGCCGCTCTCGAGCTTCGGGCGAAACTCGGCGTCATGCATCTGCACCCGCGACCACTTGTCGCCGTCGTACTTGAAGGTGTAGCCGGTCTCAGCGCCATCGTAGGGGCCAGAGACGGGATTCAGCGCGATGTCATGGTTCACCGACACGATCTCTTCGCTCTCCTCAGGTACTCCTTCCTTTGCAACGTGCTCGTAGGTGTCGATGTCGGAAATGTCGGCCTCGGTGAAGTGGTCACCGGTCGTTCTTCCCGCACGGTAATCCTCACTTGATTGCACGGTCACGGTGACCTTCTTGCTGATTTTCTTTATGGGACCGATGGAAATCTGCTTGAAGGACTTGGCCACCTCCTTCGAGGTGATGATGTCGTGCTGTTTGCCGTTGACGGTCACCGCTTCGGCGCCGTCGCCGTAGGTGTAGGTACCGTCACCGTTGCCCTTTGCGTTTCCGATTTTGCCGCGCACGGTACGTATGATCTTGGGGAGCGTGACGGCGGCACCACCCGTGAACCCGAGGAACTCGATTGCGTTTGCCAGGGCATTTGCTTCCGGGCTCGTGAAGAAAGAGACCGCTCCGGGCGCGTAATTGAACACGAACTCGGCAATGAAGGATCCCTTTTGGAAGGGTCTCACCTTCACGTCGAGCTTACCCTCGTTGCCTGCGGCATCCAAGGTCTCTTGGACGAGGTCGGAGAGTGAGTAGATGATGGAGGCGAGCTCATGAGCTTCGACACCATCAAGCCCGTCATCAGAACTTATGCGATATACAATCTCGCAGCTTTCCATATGTCTTCCAATCCCAAACATGGTCGCATCATACAACGCCCATGTGACTTCAGCCCTACGCTATCTCCTCATTCTCCGTCAGGGCGCATCGTCACGATTCTCGGATTCGTTTGTGTACCCGTTCTGAAATAGCCGCCGCCATCTCACGCGACTCCCTGTATCGCCTGGACGATGTAGGGCATGACGGTCGGTATCGCGCCTATCGCGTTATCGAACATCCAGTCCGCGACCTTCCTGCCGGCCTTAGCGAGCTTCCCCTCGTCCTTGCCCCTCTCGTCCTCGAACTCCCGCAGCAGCTCGGCAAGTTCCTGCTTCCTTTCGTCATCCAGCTTGCCTTCGGGAAGCGACCACACTTGCGACATGACGCTGCTGAACGTCACCTCGGATGACGCCGTTGCCATAGCGGTGTTCATGTTCGTTATCGAGGTTTGCCCGGATGAGCATGTCGTAACGAAACCGGCAAGCCATCCTCTGAGCTTCGACAGGCCGGATCTCGTCCTGTCATCCAGGATATGCTCACACCCCGAGCACCTCATCTGGAACCTGTACCCCTCGGCCTGGTCCATCACGCGGTCGATCTCATCTTGCGGGCAATCTTCAAACACGAGGCTGTCGATAAGGTATATCAGGCTCATCGTCGGGTCGTTCGCGTCAACCATCTCAGAACCCCCAATCGAATGGCAGCACGTAGTAGACGACCCTGCCTATCACCGTGACGGTCTCGGTCCCCGGCTCGCCGTAGTCGTACACCTTGGCCTTGTAGGTGGGATCGGTCGAATCCGGCACCAGCTCGAATCCGTTGGCGAGCTTGTGGACTCGCTTTATCGTGGCGTCATATCCGTTCACGCACACCGCGTACGGCTGATTGTCACGCTCGACGTCCTCGCATGGGTCTACGAGGGCGTAGCATCCGTCGGGCAGCACGCGGTTCATGGAGCTGCCCTTGACCTTCAGCAGCTTCGCGTCCGGGTATTGCTCCATGACCTTCGTCGGCACCGGGTGGGTGTCCTCGGTCTCGACCATCTCCATCGTGGTACCGGCGGCGATGGAGCCGAGCAGGGGAACGTCCACGAACTCGCTGCCGGACTTGCCGACCTCTATGAGACGGTTCTTGATGATCCAGTTCGAGTCGATGCCCAGGGCGGCGAGGATGGGTAAGACGGTATTTACAGATCCTCCATTGATTCCGGCTTTCAGTACAGAATAGATTGTTTGGGGAGACATACCTATTTCTTTTGCAAATTTTGGAATGCTGCCGTAGAAGAACTCTATACGCTCTTTCAGCTTGTCTTCTAATACTCCCATGGCATCACTTCCTTTTGAATATCAATAAATTCATAGCTGCTTTTATTGAGCAATATAACAAATTTTTGATTTTCCATTGAATAATTAGCCAACTTCATATAATCTCTGAATCGTTATGAAACTCGCTAAGAAAAGGAGCTAGCCATATGGCACTCAATAATCTTCGCGGCGAAATGGTGAAGGAAGGAATTAAGCAATATGAAGTTGCAGATTTCCTTGGTATGACTGCATCCAACTTCAACCGAAAGCTCGCCGAATCCGTTCCGTTCACACGCGACGAGATGTTCGCAATCCGAGACAGGTACTTCCCCGGCGTAACGGTTGACCACCTGTTCCAATCCGACGGCGACAAGCCCACTAAGTCCGAGTCACTGCACGCGCAGGCCGAGGCCATCGGCGACATCTTGCGCCAGGCGGAACCGGACGACGAGGAAGGAATCGCCGAGGTAGAGCGCGCGTTCCACGAGTGCGTGGACGAGTGGGAGCGCCGGTACCCGGACAGGGCCGTCGAGACCGCTTAGGGGGAGGCCATCATGAACTGCGAACACGAGATGGGGGTATCGAGATGCACAGCACTAGGAGCAAGGTCCTCTTCGTCCTTGCGTTCACCATCACGTTCACGGTGTCCTTCTTGGTCACCTGCACGATTAAGGCAATATGCTTTTGATGAAGACCATGAACTCGGAGGAGAAGCATCCCCCGATGAGTCCCAGCAGACCGCCTGCGATAGCACCGACGAGCACGACCTTGTAGTCATGTCGCCACGCCGCCCTACGTTCGTGTTCCTCGCGGCATGTAATTCGGTCCATGTGATCCCGAGGGTCTCTTTCCATGCTCTCACCTCTGCATCCGCATCCATGCGGAGATTCTATCACCGTGAAAGGGGGAGGGGCATATGCAGACGTACGTGAGCCCCGACGAGTTCGCCGAGATGATGGGCCTGCACCCGTACGCCGTGAGGCGCATGTGCGCCAGGGGCGAGCTGGGGGCCGTCAAGTGCGGCAGCAGGTGGCGCATCCCGGTGGGGGAGTCCCCCAAGGCCGAGGAGCCAACCGGGGACGCGCGGCTCGACGTGATCGTGCACGCGCTCGACGAGATGGGCGAGGCGATCGCGGCCATGAACCGCGAGCTGGACGCCATGAGGGGCTGAGGCGCCGCGCCGGGTGCGCGGGGCGGCCGATTTAACCAAGACGGGAGGAACGAATGAAATGGACGGATTCGATCAAGATACTCCTCATGGGCTTCATGTCATTGGAGCTTGGCATCATCTGCCTGTTGCTCGCGTTGTAGTTCAGGACACGATGGACAGCACGAGCGAGATCACGGCGACGATGACACCGGCAAGGCCCATCAACACGCCTACCCAGGCGGTCTTTCGCGCTTTTCTGGCATCGGACGACGCAGATTCTGCCGAATCCCGGGCGATGCGGACCTGCTCGTCTGTTTTCTCGAGAAGCCTGGAGAACGCCGGGTCATCCTCGAGGGTACGCGGCTCGAAGGCGAAATCATCGCTCGCCGCTTCGGCCATCTGCTCCATCCAGGGACGGCTCGAATCGTCTTTGAAGTCGCCCGGGCCGGCGAACGGGTGGTGGGTGCGATCGCTGGTCATCTGGTCCTTCTCCATTGGCGTCTCGGCCATCCTGGTCGCCTTTCTGCTCGTGATGCCGGCGATGTGAGTCTAGCACCGCTTCGAGGTTTCTACGGTTAGGAGATTTGCATGAAGCACATGGGAGAGCAGCGCACCCGCGTGACGGGTGCCGGGGGACCTTTCACCCCCGTGCGCACCAGGCTCGAGCTTGAGCGTCACGAGAAGGAGATCCGGCGCATCGACGCGACATGCACGGTTCTCGGCATCTCGGTGATGCTGCTCGGATGCGCCTTTCTCCTGGCGAGATGTTCGGGGGCGCTGTAGATGGCATCGGTCACGATCGACGGCAGGACGGGCAACTTCCTGATCCGCGCATATGCGGGGATCAATCCGGACACGAGAACGCCGCGCACGATATCGACGACGCTACCGGCCTCGGTGAGCGACGATGATGTCGATGCGGCATGCGACGAACTCGACGCGCGCGCCGCCGTGCTCAAGGGTCACAGCGACGCGATGACGATAGGATCTGCGCTCGGCTACTACCTCTCCGAGATGGACGAGCTCGAGGTCATGTCGCCCACCACCATATCGAGCTATCTCAGCTACCTCGAAAGGCACATCAAGCCGCACATCGGAACCGTCTACTACGACGAGGCGAACGAGCGCCTGTTCCACGACTTCTACCGCCTGCTCATGCGGCCGAAGCTCGACGGCGGGGCCGGGCTTTCCGGCACGACGGTCAGCAAGATCCACGCCTTCATGTCCGGTGCTTTCCGATACCTCAAGTCGAGCGGCCACGCGCCGTCGAACCCGCTCGGTGATGTGCGACCGCCGAAGGCGAGGTCGCGCGAGGTCACCCCGCTCTCGTCAGAAGACATGGCGAAGTTGATCTCGTGGCTCGATTCGATTCTCACGAAGTCCGTGACGAGCGTCGAGGGATACGAGATGTACGCCTTCGCCGTGATGGTATGGGTAGATCTCAACTCGGGACTTCGCCGTGGCGAGCTTTCGGGACTGCTCGACCTTCACGTCGAGCAGAAGGCGGACGGGGACACAGGCGTGCGCGTGGCACGCGTCCTTGCCTACAGGCGTGATATGAGGACGCGCAAGACGACGCTTGTCGCAAAGAGGCCCAAGTCGGGCAAGTCGCGCTTCGTGACCTTTGACGAGGCGACGGTGAAGGTGCTTTTCGCGTACCGCACGATACGAGATGCGGTGCTTGCCGAGCGCGGCGTGCGGCCGCGAAAGACGCTACCCCTCTTCTGTCATTCGGACGGCTCACCGTTTACGCCGCGCGAGATAACGGCGCTGTTCGGCGCGCTTGTCGCCGACCTGGGACTCGACCCGGAGACGCACCTTCACACGCTGCGCCACACGCACGCTTCCTACCTGATCGTGGGAGGCGCCGACCTTCGGGCGATCCAGGAGCGATACGGGCACGCGAAGTTCGAGACGACCGTATCGCTCTACGGTCACATGATGCCAGGACGCGATGGTGAGGTCGCGCGCATCTTCGCCAAGGTCGTTGCGGCGCATTCCCAGGCCGCAGACGAGGACGATGAGCAGGGTGCGGGATGGGTGCCCGAGTGTCCCATCCTGGGGCGGCCTTGCGCGAGATACGCGAAAGGGGACTTCGATGACGAGGTATGACGAGTTTCTCGAGGCCAAGCGCGCCATGGCGCCGCAAATGGGCTTCGAGGTCGCAGAGGACGAGATAAGCGGCGTTCTGTTCCCGCACCAGCGAGACATCGTGAGATGGGCACTCGCAGGTGGTCGTCGTGCGATATTCGCCGCGTTCGGCCTGGGAAAGTCAATCATGCAGCTCGAGATCATGCGCCTTATACTCGCGCACGAGTCCGGCCGATGCCTCATCATCTGCCCGCTGGGCGTTCGCCAGGAGTTCATGCGAGACGCCGAGCTCCTGGGAATCGAGCCTACCTTCGTGCGCCGTGATGACGAGCTGAGAGGCGATGGGCTTTATTTAACAAACTACGAAAGCGTGCGCGATGGCAGGCTATCTCCCGACCTTTTCGTCGCCGTGAGCCTCGACGAGGCCAGCGTGCTTCGCTCGTTCGGCTCGAAGACCTACCAGACGTTTCTCTCGAAGTTCTCGGGCGTGCGCTACCGCTTCGTCGCAACTGCTACGCCGTCTCCCAATCGGCACAAGGAGCTCATACACTACGCCGGCTTCCTGGGCGTCATGGACACGGGTCAGGCCCTCACGCGCTTCTTCCAGCGAGATTCCACCAAGGCCAACAACCTCACCTTGTACCCGCACAAGGAGCGCGAGTTCTGGCTGTGGCTCGCGACCTGGGCGGTGTTCGTGCAGCGCCCGAGCGACCTGGGGTATTCCGATGACGGATACGACCTGCCCGAGATGGAGGTCGTCTGGCACGAGGTGGCAGACGGGGACACCGGCACGGTGCTGGACCGCGACGGCCAGGCGATTGCCTTTCCCGACGTCACCATGTCGCTATCGACCGCCGCGAAGGTCAAGCGAAGCTCGATGGAGGCCAGGATCGCCAAGGCAGCAGAGATAGTGGCGGCATCGCCCGATGACCACTTCGTCCTGTGGCACGACCTGGAAGACGAGCGTCGCGAGATCAAGCGGCAGATGCCAGATGCGGTCGAGGTCTACGGAAGCCAGGATCTCGACGAGCGTGAGTGCCGCATCATCGGCTTTTCCGATGGCGAGTTCAGGCTGCTTGCCACCAAGCCGATCCTGTCGGGTTCGGGCTGCAACTTCCAGCGGCACTGCCACCGCGAGATCTTCTGCGGTGTGGGCTTCAAGTTCAACGACTTCATCCAGTCCATCCACCGCGTGCACCGCTTCCAGCAAAAGGAGCGCGTGCGCATCGACATCGTGTACGCGAGCGCCGAGGCCCACGTGGTCGACGTGCTCAAGGAGAAATGGAAACGACACGAGGAGCTGAGTCACCAGATGGAGGAGATCATAAGGGAATACGGGCTGGCCGACGCCGCCATAGCGGACGCCATGGAGCGCTCGATAGGGTGCGAGCGCATGGTGGCCCAGGGCGAGGGTTGGAAGGCGGTCAACAACGACACGGTGAACGAGACCAGGCTCATGGCCACCGAGTCGGTCGACCTCATCGTCACCTCGATTCCGTTTTCCAACCACTACGAGTACACGCCGAGCTACAACGACTTCGGGCACACCGACGACGACGCGCACTTCCTGCAGCAGATGGACTTCCTGACGCCCGAGCTTTACCGCGTGCTGAAACCCGGTCGCGTCTACTGCTGCCACGTGAAGGACAGGATCAACTTCGGCGCGGTGACCGGTGCCGGGATACCCACCGTGCAGCCCTTCCACGCCGAGGTCATAGACCACTGCATATCCCACGGATTCGACTACATGGGCATGATCACGGTGGTGACGGACGTCGTGCGCGAGAACAACCAGACATATCGCCTCGGGTGGAGCGAGAACTGCAAGGACGGCACCAAGATGGGGGTGGGCTCGCCCGAATACGTCTTGCTTTTCCACAAGCCGCAGACCGACCGCACGAGGGGCTACGCCGACGTGCCGGTGTCAAAGTCCAAGGACGACTACACCAGGGCGCGCTGGCAGGTGGACGCCCACGCCTTCTGGCGAAGCAGCGGCGACAGGCCGCTTTGCCCGGATGACTGGGCGGCGATGGCACCCGACGAGATGCAGAGGTGCTTTGCCGAGATGACGATGGCGAACGTCTACGACTACGAGAGCCACGTCGAGATAGGGGAGGAGCTCGACGGTCGCGGCAGGTTGCCGGCGACCTTCATGGCGCTCGCCCCGGCAAGCTGGCACCCGGACGTCTGGACCGACGTCAACCGCATGCTAACGCTGAATACCGAGCAGTCGCACAAGCGGCAGGTCAAGCACGTCTGCCCCCTGCAATTCGACATCGTCGACCGCCTCATCGAGCGATACAGCAATCCCGGCG
>CEAZ01053765.1_pt1 | contig 10303 bp, 7 predicted proteins | sample 557361 | NCBI WGS metagenome assembly CEAZ01 (sample SAMEA3182074, study PRJEB8094) | gut metagenome | biome: human; feature: gut; material: Stool; isolation source: human stools | place: Canada | collected 2012-02-22 | reverse complement strand
CGTGGAGCATATAAAAAGATCGGTATTCCGGCACGTACAGGACTTACCAGCGTGGTTACCAGACTGTCTACAGAAGAACAGCGTAGCCGTACAGACGCTTCCGTATCCTGGCTGGCTATCAAATTTGAAGCTATGGGAGTATTTAACCCAGAAGACTATACCACAAAGTAAAACAGGGGGCCTTAAGAAATGGCAAAACAAAATAAAGAATATGTGTACGTGGATTGTTACCAGTGTGACGAAAACGGAAAAAGTAGCCCGTGGAAGCGTAAACACTTGGACGACGTACCGAAGTGGCAACACGAAGAAGCAAAGGACTTTAATTGTTTTGCCACGGTCCAGAAATACGCAAATGAGAAGAAGACAGAGGGGGAAGACTTCTTAGCCCCCCTGTACTTCGACCTTGACTATAGCGAAAATCCGGCAGTAGCCCAGGAAGAAGCTATTAAGCTGGTGGAGTTCTTCACCGGGGAACTTGACATACAGGAACAGGACTTACATATTTACTTTTCCGGGTCTAAGGGCTTCCACATTCTGGTAGACGAAAGAGCGTTAGGCGTAGAACCTAGAAAAGACTTGCAGAGAGTATATAAGCATATTGCCGGATACCTTCGTTACAGGTTAGGAGAAGTACAGGAACAGGAAGACGAAAACGGACGACCAGTAGAATATACAGAACCTTTAAAAGCTGTAGACCTTGTGGTTTATACCGTAAAGCGTATGTTACGTCTTCCATATTCCAGACACCAGAAGACCGGGCTTTACAAGATCGAACTTACCTTACAGCAGCTTAAGGAACTGACATTAGATGAAATTAAGGAAAGAGCGCGTACTGGCCAGCCTATCCAGAGAGAAGAAAAGACAGTACGTAAAAGACCAAAAGCCGGGGTGTTCTACGCGGACAAGTTACACGAATACGAAGAAGCCGCCGCTACAACGTCCGATAAGCGAAGTAAAACAGAATATATTTTCGTTAAGGATAAGCCGCCGGTATGTGTAGAAGACATTCTTAACAATGGCTGGAAGAAAGACGGCGATCGTAATAACGCCACTGTGCAGCTTTGCTGCTACTTTAAGGCAGCCGGATACAAAAAAGAAGAAGCTACAAGTATCCTGGAAGACTGGGTAGTAAAGTTTACCAGCGCGGACAGTCGGTACAGTATCCAGCAACGTAAGGCGAACACCAGAAACGTTATAGAAAGTGTTTACGGAAGTGAAAAGGACTACCAGTTTGGGTGTGCTTTTATACGATCACTTCACGGTGAAAAGAAGAAAGGCGACAACGATTACGACAGGGTACCGTGTGCTGGTGATATGTGTCCTTGTATTAAGGGTAACACCGACGTAGCCGAAGAAGCTATAAACCTTCCGCTTGCGAAGACTTCCGACGCTTCCCTTACAGGTAAGCTGATTACGACCCGCGTAATGGTAGCCGGTAAGAAGCACACGCCTTACGTTGTCCCGAAAAAAGTAGAGTATTCATGCTGGGGACAGGAAAAATGTAAAAAGTATGGCTGTCCGCTGCTGAACATTCCTACAGCTACGGCATATAAGGAACTGAACGCCCATAACCGTGAACTTATTCAAATGACAGAAACGGGCGACGACAATATAAAGGGAATCCTTCGGGAGATCAGCGGGATACCGTCTTGCGGAAAGTATGATACTTCCATTGTGGAAACGATCAACGTAGACGAACTTCTGGTTATTCCTATGGCGGAAGAAGACGGCGTTAAAGAAGACGATACCGGAAGCTATGTACTTCGTAAGATTTACGCTATCGGTGGTATGAAGATTGAAACGAATAAATACTATGAGATCAGCGGTTATATGTACCCACACCCGAAGAACCAGGAAAGTACCATTCTGGTAACGAACGCGACACCTTTACAGGACGTCGTAGAAAGCTTTTCCTTGACCGAAGAAGTCCGGGAAGAACTGGACAGCCTTAGACCGGAAAGTATGACAGTGGAAAATATCGTATCGAAGCTGGGAACTATACTTAATGATTTGACATATAACGTAACGCATATCGTAGAGCGCGACGAAGTTCTTTTAGGTCTGCTACTGGTTTACCACAGTATTTTACGTTTCCGTGTTCCATGGGATACCGACCCTATAAGGGGGTGGGTAGAACTTAAGATAGTCGGCGATACTGGTACCGGTAAGTCTGCTTTAGTCGAAAAAATGATGAAATATATCGGACTTGGTAACCGTGTAAATGCAGAGAGTACAAGCCGTACCGGTCTTACTTACAAAATGGAACAGGGTAACCGCGGAAGCTGGTATATCGTCTGGGGTGCTTGGCCGCTGGCGGATAAAGAACTTATATGGGTAGACGAAGACACCGGTATAGAAAAGGACGAATACGGGGAAATGACCCTTGCAAGATCAGACGGTAAGCTGGAAGTTAAGAGAGCCGTTACAGCTGAAACGCCTTGTAGGGTAAGGGCTATCCTTTCTGGTAACGCGCCGAAAGGTAAACGTCTTTCCGATTACGCCCAGGGTGCCGAAAGCTTAAAGGACGTATTTAACAATGAGGATATACGACGCTTCGACTTCGCTATATTTATGAGATCGACCGACGTAGACCCGGAAAAGTATAACCGGTCGCTTCCGTCATTTCCGCGAACCATGAGCGACGACGCCTTAAAAAATAACGTGTTATTCGCATGGAGCAGAACCCCGGAACAGGTTGTATTTTTACCCGATACTGTAGACGCCATTCTGGAAACAGCTACGAAGCTGTCTAAGGTATACGGAAACGCTACAGATATTCCGCTGGTATCGCCTTCCGATCAACGTAACAAGGTGGCACGTTTGGCCGTGGCCCTTGCTTCACTTACGCACAGCGTAGACGAAAGCGGGGAACGAATTACCGTTTACCCGGCACACGTAAATTTTATTTATGACTATCTGGTACAGCTGTATAACGCCCCTGGTTGTGGCCTTAATTACTATGCACGACTGGCAGTATCAGAAGAAATAGTAGGGGATAAATTCGACAAGATTACAAACGAGTTAAGAAAGCTGGATACCTTAAAGGGTGCCAGTAAGTATAACGAGTTCATAGACCTTTTCGCCAGACAGAAATACTTACGACTTGGCGACGTAGAAGCTATGTTAAGCATTGAGAAGGAAGAAGCAAAGGCTATTATTAACCAGTGTGTCCGCCTTCGTATGCTGACTATGACAAGCGGCGGATACAGAAAAACGCCGCGGTTTAACTCTTATATATCAAAGTGTTTTGAAATGGGATTATTCGATCACATGGAAAACGACATTTAAAGAAGGGGGTTCTATATTGAATTTAAGTAATATGTTCCCAGCTTCCGGCGGTCTTGCAGCACAGATTAAAAAGCCAGTCGCTACGGCAGTAGCAAAACCTACAGACAATAAAGCTGTAGGTTCTTCCCTGGCGGACTGTATGCAGACAAGAAAGCGTCCGGGAGAATGGGCGATCAAATGGCCGAAACTTCGTAAGCAAGTCGTGTACGGCTTTATCACGAAATACTGTAACAAGGAAGGGGTTAATACTATGGGATATTCCAGACAGGCTGTAGCTGATCTTGTTAATTCCTGGGTAGGAAAGAACGAAGCAGACGGCAGCTATAAAACAATCATTGACATTTACAACGGTTATAAGGGGACTTTCCCGCGTGGTATCAAAATGGACTATAGCTGGCCGTGGTGCGCTTGTACCTGGTCCGCGGTGGCTATTAAGCTGGGTTATACCCCGATTATGCCTATTGAAATTTCTTGCTACTATCTGATCGAAGCAGCTAAGAAAAAGGGTATCTGGATTGAAAACGACGCACACGTACCGAAAGTCGGTGAAGCGGTTCTTTACTACTGGAAAGATGGTACGAACTTCGCTACCACTGACTGTACAGGCGTTCCAGATCACGTAGGTACTGTAACAGAGGTTTACGAAAAAGCGGGTTACTTCGTCGTGTCAGAAGGTAACTACAGCAACGCCGTTAAAAAGCGTACTATGTTAATTAACGGTCGCTATATCCGTGGCTTTATCAGTCCGAAGTATACCGACGATACAGTTACACCGGTTACCCCGGCAGCTGGAAAAGACCTTACTACGGTAGCCCGTGAAGTGATCTTAGGCGTATGGGGAAATATGCCGGAACGTAAAACGAAGCTGGAAGCCAGCGGCTACAATTTCACCGACGTACAGAACAAGGTAAACGAACTTCTTAACAAGAATGTTTCTACACCTTCTAAACCACAGAATACGGGTGTAACGAAAGTAGTAGCGGGTTCCGGGGCTTCAAGCTTTGACAAGTCCCTTGCTGGTTCTTACGTTACGACGACTGGCTTGTATATGCGTCATGGTGCCGGTAAGAATAAGCGCGCTATGGTTCTTATTCCAGAGGGTACAAAAGTACAGAACTATGGATACTACACAAGCTATAACGGTACAAAATGGCTGTATATCCAGGTTACACTTAACGGTGTGCAGTACACAGGATTTAGCTGTAAGACATATTTAAAGAAACAGTAAGATAGGCGGGCGGTTACTTCGGTAGCCGCCTTCTTTTTTGTTGTCCGAAAGTATAAAGTTGTCTTATTGACAAATTGTAAAACATATCATATACTTGTCTTGTAGACAAAAATATACTTTAAGACAACGAAAGGAAGGTAGCCTATGCAGAATAATAAGACATTCTATAAAAGATGTTCCACAATGGAACAGGCTGTAGACTTCGCGGAAAAATCCCAGGGAACTATACAGGAAGACGGCTGTACTGTAGCCTTTGACGCGTTCTACAGCATATCTAAGGCGCTGTTTAATGTGAAGTCTGATAAGTACCGTGTGTATATCAGAATCCGCCTTGCAAATGGAAACCCACTTACATATATCGTAGCCGCCAAACGTTCAAAGGACGCCTACGATATGGCAAAGAACAGAGTGAAAGAAGGGTGGTTTTAATGCCGGGAAATACAAAGAAACACAGACGCGGAAACGGGGAAGGTAGCGTATACCAGCGTAAAGACGGAACCTGGGCGGCGGTTCTTACTGTCGGCGTTAAGTCAGATGGTAAACCAGATCGGAAGTTTTTGTATGGAAAGACCAGGAAAGAAGTAGCGGATAAGCTTAGAGAAGCACAAAATAAGCTTGACGCTGGCGTTATCCCTGGGGGCGACAATGTTCTTTTTAGTACGTGGGTAATGAATTGGTTAGAGGTCGTTATAAAACCCGGTATTAAAGAACGAACCTACATAAATTATAAGGCATCTATAGAAAAACATATTATACCTGGTATCGGACGATACAAGCTTAAGGACATTACCGACGAAGTAATACAAAAATACTTGAACGATCAGCAGGAACACGGAAACCTTAAACTTGAAATTAACGACGACACAGGCGAAGCGGCACCGTCCCACGGACCGGTAGCGGCGTCTTCTCTTATCCAACAGCGACGACTTATTATAGCTGCTTTAGAATACGCTGTAGACAAGGGACGTATAAATAGAAACCCTGGAAAAAAGACAAGGCGGCCAAAAAGTAAACCGAAGACAAATAATATACTGACAGACGAAGATATGGAAACACTAGGTATTAAAGGAACGAAGTACCGTTATTATCCGGCGTATATGCTGACACTTACTACAGCTTGCAGACGTGGCGAAATACTTGGCCTTGACTGGCAGCACGTAGATATAGGGATACCATGGACAACAGTAGACCGGTACTTTCCCTGGGGCGATATAAAGAAGCTTCCTAAGTGGGACACGAAAGCCTTAAAAACACTTCTGGAAGATCATAATATTACACTGGGGGACGGATACTTACGGCTTGTGTATCAGATGGTAGACGACAACGGTACCCCGTTTAGGGACGAACTTAAAACTGATCTGTCCAGGCGTTCCCTTATGATTACCGAAGAAATGGTTCTGCTTCTGATCTTCTGGCGGCTGCTACAGAATACAGAAAAAAGGAAAGCCGCAGAAAGAGGGATAGAGTACAACCCGGACAACCTGGTATTTTGTACCAGGAAAGGGACTTACATTTACCCTAGAAACTTTACAAAAATGTGGAGTGAAAACCTTCGATCTATGGGTATCGACCATAAGCGTTTTCACGATCTACGCCATACAGTGGCTACGGTTATGCTGGAAGACGGCGAAGCTATGAATACAGTACAGGAACAGCTAGGACACTACGACGCTGGCTTTACAGCTTCCAGATACGGACACGTTACCGCTAAAATGAGAAATAGCGCAGCTGTAAAGCTTGGTGAACGTCTGGAAAAGGTAAGGAACCCGGAAGCAGAGGACGCAGAAGACGCCAACAGCGTAAAGAATGAAGATACCGTTATTCCTTTCCAGGAAGGACGCAAGCTTAAGTCTGCCGCGTGTAAAATTAAATAGTGGACAAAAACGCCGACGCTTATTATAATTGTCTATAAGACAAACGAAAGGGGTGGAAACAGTGATAGGCAAGAACATACAATTTTACCGTGATCTTCGCGAAATGAAAGGTAAAGACCTGGCCGCGAAGGTAGGGTGTTCCGTCGGCGCTTTGTCCCATATAGAGAAAGGAAGCAGACAGCCCAGCGTAGATATGCTATATAAAATAGCTGACGCGCTGGACGTTTCGGTTATAAACCTGGTACTTGACGAAAAGGAAATAAATAGATTTTACTATGACGACGCTGTTAAGGCGTTCCACCCAGGAAGCGAACAGCTTAACCGTGTCCTGGATATTCTGAAAAAGGATAACGCCGCCTGGTCGGACGCGAAACGTATAGCGATCGTAAACTTAGACGACGTGTAGCAAACTGTAGTAAAAATGTAGTAAAAGGAGATTTTAAACAATGAAAAATGCTTATAATACCAGTGCTTACGAGTCCTTCGCTTACGTCTACGACATTTTCATGGACAATATCGATTACGAAGAATGGGCAGACTATATTACAGATCATCTTAAGAAATATGGCATCGAGGATGGTCTGGTACTGGAACTTGGCTGCGGCACCGGAACGATGACGGGATTGCTTGCAGACAGGGGGTATGATATGATTGGAGTGGACAATTCCGGAGAGATGCTTGCAGAGGCTATGGAGAAACGGATGGAGTCCGGACAGGATATTCTGTATCTTCAGCAGGATATGCAGGAGTTTGAATTGTATGGAACTGTCCGTGCCATAGTCAGTGTCTGTGACAGTCTGAATTACATTACGGAGAGAGAGGAACTTCTTCAGGTTTTCCGTCTGGTCAATAATTATCTGGATCCGGAAGGACTTTTTCTGTTTGATATGAACACAATACATAAATACAGAGATATTCTTGGAGATACCACCATTGCGGAGAATCGGGATGAAGGGAGCTTTATCTGGGACAACAGCTATGACCCGGAAAATGGACTGAATATCTATGAACTGGCAGTCTTTCTTCCGAGAGAGGACGGCCTTTATGAGAAGGCAGAGGAGGTTCACTGCCAGAAGGCTTACTCGCAGGAGGAGATAGAAGAACTGATCCGTGAGGCGGGAATGGAGCTTCTGGAAGTGTACGATGCATATACAGGCAGACCGGCAGCCGACGACAGTGAGAGATTATTCTTTATCGCAAGAGAAAAAGGAAAAGCAAAATAAGAAACGAGGTAAGATTCATGAGTGATTATATAGTAAGAGCAATTGCAGCAGACAGTCAGATACGTGCGTTTGCGGCGGTTACAACAGAGACAGTAGAGACAGCAAGGAAGGATCATAACACCAGCCCGGTTGCAACAGCAGCACTTGGCCGTCTTCTGACAGGCGGGGCCATGATGGGAATTATGATGAAGGGTGACAAGGATATCCTGACTCTTCAGGTAAAGGGTGACGGTCCGATCGAGGGAATTACAGTAACAGCAGATTCCAAAGGAAGAGTAAAAGGATATGTGGGAAATCCGGATGTGATCATTCCGGCAAATGCCAACGGTAAACTGGATGTATCAGGAGCAGTCGGAAACGGATTCCTTCAGGTCATAAAGGATATGGGGCTCAAAGAACCATATGTTGGACAGGTAGGACTTCAGACCGGAGAAATCGCAGAGGATCTGACCTACTATTTCGCAGCAAGTGAGCAGGTTCCGTCTGCGGTAGGTCTTGGTGTTCTGATGAATAAAGATAATACGGTACGTCAGGCAGGAGGATTTATCGTTCAGGTCATGCCTTTTGCAGAGGAAGCCACCATTGCAAAGCTGGAAGAAAACGTACAGAAGATTCAGTCTGTCACAACACTTCTGGAGCAGGGACATACTCCGGAGAGTCTTCTGGAGCAGGTGCTTGAGGGCTTCGATATTGAGATCAACGACAGAATCCCGACAGAATTCTACTGCAACTGCAGCAAAGAGCGTGTGGAAAAAGCACTGATCAGCATTGGAAGAAAAGATTTAAATGAGATGATCCAGGAAGGTAAGAGTATAGAACTGAACTGTCATTTCTGCAACACAAATTATGAATTCAGCGTAGAAGAACTTAAAGAAATCCTCAGAAAATGTAAATAAAAGGTAATTGTTCACATAAAGGAGGAACAGGGACATGAAGGACGGTTTTATCAAGGTAGCAGCAGGAACACCGGATGTACAGGTGGCAGACTGTGAATTCAATGCATCGGAAATCATCAAGATGGTTCATGAGATGGAAGCAGAGGGAGCAAAGGTCATGGTGTTCCCGGAATTATGTATCACAGCGTATACCTGCGGGGATCTTTTCTGGCAGGAAAACCTTCTGGAGGAAGCAAAGAAACAGTTATTCCGCATTGCAGAAGAGACAAAAGATGTAGAGGCGCTGATTTTCGTAGGACTTCCGCTGGAATACAAGGGCAAGCTTTATAATGTGGCAGCTGGTCTGAATCATGGAGAGGTGCTCGGTTTCGTACCGAAGATCCATATTCCGAACTATAATGAATTCTATGAGGCAAGATATTTTACTTCCGGAGAGAATGTGGACGGAACAGTGACTGTCCGCACAGAAGATTATGGATTCTGCCATATGGATGAACTTGACGATAATGACGATGTGGAATTTGATCTTGAGGCAGAGATCGAAGCACTGGAGGAAGCGGAATTCGAGGAACTGGAAGAGGTTGAGGACGACCCGGATTATATTGATGAAGATGAAGAAGAACTGATGGAACAGGATATCCCGATTTCATCCAACGTACTGTTTACCTGTCCGGATATGCCAAAGCTCAGGATCGCAGCAGAAATATGCGAAGATCTCTGGGTTTTGAATCCGCCAAGTGTGGCACACGCCTATCATGGAGCAAACCTGATCGTAAATCTGTCTGCAAGCGATGAGGTTGTCGGTAAGGATTCCTACCGCAGAAGTCTGGTAAGTGCACAGTCTGCAAGACTCCTCTGCGGCTACATCTATGCGACTGCAGGTGAGGGAGAATCCACACAGGATGTTGTCTATGGAGGACATAATCTGATTGCAGAAAATGGCACAATTCTTGCAGAGAGCAGACGTTTTGTAAACGGTGCACTCTATGCAGATCTGGATATCCACAGACTGGAGAATGAGAGAAGAAGAATGACAACCTGTCGTTTTGCACCGGATCTGGCTCCGGAAGGACAGGATGTATTCTATAATGAAGTTTATTTTAATATCAGCAGAGGAACCACAGAACTTACACGGAAATTTGATTCCAGACCATTCGTACCGGGAGTCAGAGAAGAAAGAGAACGTCGCTGCGATGAGATCCTGAACATTCAGGCGATGGGACTTAAGAAACGTCTTGCACATATCCACTGCCAGAATGCAGTGATCGGTCTCTCCGGCGGACTGGATTCTACTCTGGCACTTCTGGTGACTGTCCGTGCATTTGACATGCTTGGAATGTCAAGAGAGAAGATCACGGCAGTAACCATGCCGTGCTTTGGAACCACAGACCGGACATATAACAATGCCTGCCAGTTAAGTAAATGCCTTGGAGCATCGCTTAAGGAGGTAAATATCCGTGAGGCGGTAAATCTTCATTTCCGCGATATCGGACATGATCCTGAGGTACATGATGTCACCTATGAGAACGGACAGGCACGCGAACGTACACAGATTCTGATGGACATTGCAAACCAGTCCGGCGGTATTGTGATCGGAACAGGAGACCTCTCCGAGCTTGCTCTTGGATGGGCGACCTATAACGGAGACCACATGTCCATGTATGCAGTGAACGCATCCGTACCAAAGACCCTGGTCCGTCATCTGGTAAGATATTATGCAGATACCTGTGAGGATGCAAAGCTTGCAGAGATTCTTCTGGACATTCTGGATACTCCGGTGAGTCCGGAGCTTCT
>CEAZ01064479.1_pt1 | contig 10305 bp, 6 predicted proteins | sample 557361 | NCBI WGS metagenome assembly CEAZ01 (sample SAMEA3182074, study PRJEB8094) | gut metagenome | biome: human; feature: gut; material: Stool; isolation source: human stools | place: Canada | collected 2012-02-22 | reverse complement strand
GCGTGGCGTCAAGCACAAGTCCGGTCGAGAGAACAGCGGCACAGAGAAAGGTTTTGAGGACAAGGTCGAACTCGTTTTCAAGATAATAGTCGGTATTGAGCAGGCGGGTGATAAACAGCCAGATGGCGTACCATATGACAAGCTTCACCTCGACCGCGCCGCGAAGTCCGCATTTCCAGAAATAGAGCGCGAGCATTACAATGATGGCGCACCTGCCGTAGACGGAATATAGCGCGCTCCAGTGCTCCGGCGCGGCGGGACTCAGCATGAAGAAGGCAAGCAGGGCAGCGGTCATGAACGCGTGGAACCGCGGCCAGCTTTTTTCCCTGCTTTCGATTTTTATATGCTCCATTGTTTTCTACCCCACAAAATTCGTACCGCATATTTTATCATAAGGGCAGGAATATTGCAAGACGAGGAAATGCTCAGCGCGCATACCCGGCGTGCCATAAGGAGCCTTTGCTGACGCCGCAGGCGCCTGAGGGGATAAACGGTTCCTTAAACTTTTTGAAAGCTCATGGCGCGCTGCAAAATACATTGCAGCGCGCCATGAATAAATAATTCTATTGAATTTTACGCCTTTTCGCCGGGCTCTTCCTTTTCGTGCCTTATGGGCTGGAGAGTTGCGGGGTCGATGTAATCAACGTCCATATAGTCCTCCGTCTCATACGGCAGGTCGCTGCGCTTGAGCTTTCTGTCAATGAGATTATTGATGAGCGTGTAGATAACGACGAACACCGGCACGCCGAGGAGCATTCCCCAGAAGCCGAACAGACCCGCGCCGAGGATGATGGAGAACATGACCCAGAAGCCATTGATGCCGATGGAGCTGCCGAGCACCTTCGGGCCGATGATGTTGCCGTCGACCTGCTGGAGCACGATGATGAAGATAACGAATATCAGGCACTTGAACGGATCGACCAGCAGCACCAGCAGCGCGCTCGGCACAGCGCCGATGAACGGGCCAAAGAAGGGGATAACGTTTGTAACGCCGACGATGACGCTTATCAGCAGCGCATAAGGCATACGCAGCAGGATGCAGCCGATGTAGCAGATAAGGCCGATGATCGCCGAGTCAAGGAGCTTGCCGTTTATGAAGCCCATGAAGGTCTTGTCGGTGAAGTCAAGCCCATCGAATATCTTCTTCACTGTCTCGACGGAGAAGAGACTGTACATCACGCGCTTGGCGTTTGCCTTGAAGGTCTCCTTGCTGCCGAGCATGTATACCGAGACGATGATGCCGATGACGAGATTATAAACCGCCATCACAACATAGTACACTCCCGTGCCGACATTGGTGATAAGGTTGCCGAGGCCGGGGAGCACGCTGTTCTTGAGCCAGTTTGCGAGGAACTCGTTCACGTCTCCCAGCGCCTGAACGGCGTACTGCTCGATCTCCGGATAGTCCTCAAGCAGCTTCGTCAGCCACTGCGTGCCGTTGTCTATGTAGGTCGGGCTGTTGACAACGATCGTTTCAATGCTGCTGTACAGCTGCGGGATGATGAGGTAGATCAATGCCGCAATGACCGCCAGCATGATTATTTCCGAGAAGAGGATCGACATACCGCGCGCAAAGCCGTGCCCGTCGGAGCGCTTGTTCTTCTTGTAGAGCTTTGACGCAAGCGGACGGAAGAGCTTGTTTTCAAGCGTGCGCACGAGCGGCCCAAGCAGATAGCTTATCACAAGACCCCAGATAAATGGACTGAGGATCTTGACGAGCGCGCTTATCGCGCTGCCGACGGCGCCGATATAGTTGAGCGCCATGTAAAACAGTATCGCCGCGGCAACAACGCAGAACGCTGTTATGCCCCAATAGAGATACTTTTTATCCCATCTGAACGGTCGTCTCATATACGGCTTTCCTCCAATGCCAGCTTCTTTTGTATAGCTTATTGTACTCTGCGGCGTTTATTGCCGTCAATATGTGATTTGTAAATTTTTGACGCGGGGATGCGGAGACTCATAAATAAAACGGCTCTGGTTTTATGTAAACCAAACTTGACGACTCGGTAACATTTTATTCATTTCTTTGTGTTGAAAACCCTGTTGAAAGTGTTAAAAACTCCCCTTACTATCAGAGTTCGGCGCTATACGCCGGTATTGCATATTTTGTCGTATCCGCTCGAAATTTCCATAATTTTGTAAACCTGAACATAGACGCGCTTCGTTGTACATAGCTTTAAGCAAGGTGCCCTCAACGCCCATGGCAAAAATCTTTGCGACTTTTTTATTGCGGCAAACGCCGCATGGAGGAACGCTATGAAACGTCTGCTGCCGCTCGTCATTCTCATCTCGGTGATATTCACGCTTGCGTCTCCCGCGGCCATCGCGCTCGACACCGACGGGCGCGCCCAGCCGGAGATCAACGCCCCCGCTGCGATACTGATGGAGAAGGAGACAGGGACTGTCCTCTATGAGAAGAACGCGCACGAGCCGGGCTTTCCCGCAAGCATCACGAAGATCATGACGATGCTGCTCATCGTGGAGGACATTGAAGCCGGCAGGCTCAGTCTCGACGATACTGTCATCGCCAGCGAACGCGCGGCGTCCTTCGGCGGCAGCTGCGTGTACCTCGAAGCGGGGGAGCAGATGAGCGTCAGCGATATGCTCAAGTGCATCGCGGTCGTCTCGGCAAACGACTGCGCCGTCGCGATGGCAGAGCATATGAGCGGCAGCGAGCAGAAGTTCGTCGAGCGCATGAATAAGCGCGCCGAAGAGCTTGGGCTTGAGAACACGCACTTCTCCAATTGCAGCGGCCTGTTTGACGACGGCGCGCACTTCACCACCGCCTACGATGTCGCGCTCATGTCCCGCGAGCTTATAAAGCACGACCTTATCAAGGACTATACCACTATATGGATGGACAGCATACGCGGCGGGGAATTTGAGCTGAGCAACACCAATAAGCTTGCCTACTGGTACCCCGGCTGCACGGGACTCAAGACCGGCTATACCTCGACCTCGCGCTACTGCCTTTCCGCGACCGCCGAGCGCAATGGCGTAGAATATATCGCCGTCGTCATGCACTGCGAGACGAGCGATTCGCGCAACAAGGACGCGGAAACGCTGCTCGACTACGCCTTTTCGGGCTTTCGCCTGTGCCCGCTCAATGACGGTGAGCCGCTGCCGGATGTCCATGTCGAGCTTGGCCGCGCCGGCAGCGTCAGGGCCGAATACACGGGCGACAGCATGGCCGTTATTCCAAAGGGCGGCGAACCGGAATATTCGCTCGAACTGCGCCGCAGCGTACCCGCCCCGGTACAGCGCGGCGACAGGCTCGGAACGCTGACCGTCAGCGCCGACGGCCGCACCGTCGCGGAGGTTCCGGTGTGCGCTGCGGAGGATGTGCCGCGCCTCGGCTTCTTCGGCTTCTTTGCCCGCCTCGCAGCGGGAATGTTCGCAATATAGCGCATAAAAAGACTCCCCTTGTTTTTCAAGGGGAGCTGTGCTTTTAATTCACCGGTATGCTTATCTCTGTGACGAACTTCTCTCTGTCGCTCGTGATGCCGTAGTCGATCATTGTTATCTCGCGCGAGAACCCGGCGGGCTTCATCCTGTGCGCGCGGATATGCTCCATGAGCCGCCAGTACTGCTCCGCCGCCTCCGTGTGGCTGCCGCGGAAACGCACCGACACGCACTGCGTCTCCGGCAGGAGAACGGTCGTGCCGTCGAACCTGTCCTCATCGTCGAGGATGAGGAACACCCCGTCGTACTGCTCGAAGCAGCCCGCTTCAAGGTTCTCCGCGGATATCCCGACGCCGACCTTGCCGAGAAACAGCGCCGTCTCCGCCTGAGACTGCTCAAGCTTGCGGATAGGCATTTCCATGTCCAGGGGGCTGCTGATCTTCAGCGCCGTGTCCATCCACACTATGCGCATTGCGGGGGTTGCGGCGCATTTTATAATGTCAAGCTCGGAGTCCTGCGCGTCGCGGATGCGGCGCAGGTTGTTGTCTATCTTCCGCTCGATGCGCTGGAGCTCAATCCGCTTTCTTTCGATCTCGGCCTTCTGCTGGCGCAGCTTTTCTTCCATCCTGTCAATGTCGCGGTTTTTCAGAAAGTCCGATATCTCCGGCAGCGGCATATCCAGCTCGCGCAGATAGCGGATGGTGTTGAGCACCTCAAACTGGCGCACGCTGTAATACCTGTAGCCCGTATCGGGGTCGACGCGCTCCGGTGTCAGCAGGCCGAGGCTCTCATAATACCTCAGGCTGCTGACGCTGATGTGGAACAGCTTTGCCATGTCCCCGATCTGGAACAGCTTCGGCATTTCCATTCCGTCACACCACCCCTGCCGCAGCGGCTTTCCCGCGGCGGCTTATGACCGCGAATGCGATAACGCATATAATGACCGACACGAGTGAGCCCGCCGCCGTCGCAAGACCCATCGGCAGAAGCGTCGTCGGGAAGAGCTTGGAGGTGAAATACACGCCCGGAACGCGCACGAGCGCGACGGCGATAATGTTGTGCATAAACGACAGCCCGGATTTTCCGCAGGCGCAGAAATATCCGCTGAAGCTGAAGTGGATGCCTGCGAAGATGCAGTCGAAAATATACCCGCGCAGGTACTGCCCGCCTGCGGCAATGACTGCGGTGTCAGGCGTGAACAGCCCGACGATGCTCTCGGCGATGAACTGGATAAGTATCGTGACGATCACGCCAAAGCCCGCGGCGATCATGACGGCGTAGCGCAGCGTCGCCACCGCGCGCTCTGGCTTGTTCGCACCGATGTTCTGCGCGCCGAGCGCCGAGACGGTCGAGAGCATGGACGAGGGCACAAGGAACACAAAGCTTATGAACTTCTCTACAATGCCGACCGCTGCCGCGTCGGTGAGCCCGCGGCGATTGGCGATGATAGTTATAATAATGAAGGCGACCTGAATAAGCCCGTCCTGAATGGCAATGGGTACGCCGATGGACAGCAGCTGCCCCATCATGTCGCGGCTGGGCTTGAGGTCTTCACGGCGCAGCGCGATACCGGTCTTCTGCCGCAGCATCATGACGAGGGACACTGCGACGCTTATCGCCTGCGCAAGCGTCGTGCCGAGCGCAGCACCCGCAGGGCCCATTCTGAGCGCGCCCATGAACAGGTAGTCCAGCGCTATATTTGCCGCGCACGCGACGGCGATGAAATACATCGGGCTTTTTGAATCGCCCATGCCACGGAAAACGGAGCTGATGATATTATATGCCGTGATGAGCGGGATGCCGATAAAGCAGATGGTGAGGTATGCGACCGTGCCCTCAACAGCCTCGGCGGGCGTTGAAATGACCGCGACGATCTGCCGGACTAAGACAAGCAGCACGACCGTCAGCACGACAGAGAGCGACATGAAAAGCGTCGCCGTGTTGCCGATGGCCTGCGCCGCGCGCTTTCTGTCGCGCGCGCCGACGGCCTGCCCGATGCTGACCGTCGAGCCCATCGCAAGGCCGACTATCATGACCGTCAGCATATGCATAACCTGTGAGCCGACCGACACCGCCGTCGTGCTTGCCACGCCCTCAAACTGGCCGATTATGAACAGATCGGCAAGCCCGTAAAGCGTCTGCAAAAAGTATGACAGCAGATAAGGCAGTGAGAATATGACGATGTTTTTGAATACGCTTCCGCTTGTAAGGTTTCTTTCCATTTGCGTTTCCCTCCGGATTTCTGACTACTGCATTATAATGAACTCTACAATAATTGTAAAGTCAAGAGAAAATTTTTTATAATGCCGGTGAATAATCTGAGCGCTCCGCGGCCACGGAGCGCTCAGATTATACTACTATGTTTATTCTTCGTCTGCGTCAGTCTCGTCCGCGTCCTTGAGATCCTCAGGGAGAAACTGCATGAGGTCGTCCTTCGTCGGAGCGTCCAGCGCGGCAACGCGGTTCGACTGGCGCACTACCGTGTCCTCAAACACGTTTCGCACATCGCGGCCGTTGCCGAAGTTCTCGCCGCGGTTTTCGTACAGATCTTCAAACATCCCCTTTGCTTCGGCCTCGGCCTCCTCGGTGAGGGCGTAGCCGTTCTTTTTGCACTGTCCCTTGAAGATGTACAGGAGCTGCTCGCCGTTATAATCGGGGAAGTAGAAGTATTTATTGAAGCGCGACTGGAGACCGGGATTGGAGTTTATGAACTTCTCCATAGGCCCGTCATAGCCCGCGACGACGACTATAAGCTCATCGCGGTGATCCTCCATCGCCTTGAGTATCGTCTCTATCGCCTCGCGGCCGAAGTCGTTCTCTCCGCCCGAAGCGAGGGAGTAGGCCTCGTCAATGAACAGCACGCCGCCGAGGGCGGACTTGATGACCTCCTGCGTCTTGAGCGCGGTCTGCCCGACGTAGCCTGCGACGAGCCCGGAGCGATCGACCTCGATGAGCTGCCCCTTTTCCAGCACGCCTATCGCCGCGTACAGCCCGCTTATGATGCGCGCGACCGTGGTCTTGCCCGTGCCGGGGTTGCCCATGAACACCATGTGCAGGCTCATCGGCGGAATCGGCAGCCCGTTTTCCTTGCGCAGCCTGCGCACCTTGACAAGGTTCATCAGGTTCTTGATGTCCTTCTTCACATCGTCAAGCCCGACGAGGGAGTCAAGCTGCGCCATGAGCTCGTCAAAGTCCGGCTTCTTCTCCTCCTCAGCGTCCTGCTTTTCGGCATCGCGCTCTTTGAGCTTTTCGCCGCCCGCGGTCTGCTCCTGAAGACGGTGCTTTTCCTGAAAGCCCGGCTCGGAGCTTGTGACATAGTCGAGGGGATTGAGCGCCTCGCGGCTCTTGCGCACGCCGCTCGTGTCACATATCGCAGTGAGCTTGTCGGTACACTCGGTTATGTAGGCGGCCTCGTCGTAGCTGACGTCGTCGTCAACAGCGGCGAGGTAGAGCAGGATATTTGTGAGCATGCGGATAAAGGTGCGGGAGGCCTCGGTGCCGCGCTTGGCGTCGCTCTCGGCAAGGTTCCAGTAGAACACCGGCGGGAGAAATACCTCGCTTTCGCACACGGAGCCTGTCAGCGACCAGAGCATCCATTTCGGCTGCGGCTGGTTGCGGGAATATATCTGGTTTGCCATGTCGACATGGCGCTGGGTGATCCCGCCGCCGCGGCTCCACAGCCCAAGGGCGCAGCGGGTCATAAACTCATCCAGCTCCTTTGCCATGGCGATGCCGCCGACGCGGTAGAAGGCGTCGGTATTGGCGGAATATATCTTATGAAAATCCTCAGGGGAGCGGTTCCACGTAGTAGGCATGACAAAATCTCCTTAAATCCACGTTCTGATATATGGTATTATACCTTCACAGAGCCGGGGAGACAAGAGTATATTTCATTATAGGCTTAGGTAAGACTGATAAAATAATGAGAAAACTGAGAAGAAGCGGCGGAGCTGTTGACAGGAATTCTTAAAAGCTATACAATTTATCCGTACAAGCAAAGGACGTTTCTTGTACGTTATGTACATAATGTCCGAGCTGCAAACCGGGAAATCTCTCTCAGCCCATAGGGGCGGGGAGATCAAAATAAATCTAACGGAGGAAAACACATGAAAAAGTATCTGGCACTGCTGCTTGCACTCGTGATGGTTCTGTCCCTGTGCGCATGCGGCAACAGCGCTCCGGCCGCAACTGAGGCCCCTGCCGCTGAACCCGCAGCCGAACCCGCGGCTGACGATCTCGTCTCTCTGGCTCAGGCCGAGGGCGAACTGGTCGTCTACGGCTCCTGCGAGGAGGAGTACCTCGCCGCTGCCTGCGAGAATTTTGAGAAGCTCTACGGCATAAAGACCACCTATCAGCGTCTGTCCACCGGTGAGGTGCAGGCAAAGATCGAGGAAGAGAACGGCAATCCGTCCGCTGACGTCTGGTTCGGCGGCACGACCGACCCGTACAACGTTGTCGCCGGCGAGGGTCTGCTTGAGGCCTACGAGGCGGAGAACGCTTCCCACCTGCTCAGCGATATGTACCGCGACAAGGACGGTTACTGGTACGGCATATACAAGGGCATCCTCGGCTTCATGGTCAACACCGATGAGCTCGAGCGCATGAACCTTGAGGCTCCCCAGGATTGGCAGGATCTGCTCAAGGACGAGTACAAGGGTCTTATCTGGCTGTCTAACTACAACACCGCCGGTACCGCAAAGCTCGTCATCAACACCATGATCCAGAAGTACGGCCACGATGAAGGCATCCAGTACCTCGTAGACCTCGACAAGAACATTCAGGTTTACACCAAGTCCGGCTCCGGCCCGTCCAAGAACGTCGGCACCGGTGAGTGCGTCATCGGCATCGGCTTCCTGCATGACGGCATCACCCAGATCGTTGACAACGGCTATGAGAACATCCAGCTCATCATCCCCAGCACCGGCACCTCCTTCGAGATCGGCGCTACCGCTATCTTCAAGGGCTGCGCTCACCCCAATGCTGCAAAGCTCTGGATCGAGTACGCTCTGTCTCCCGACTGCGTGAACCTCGCCAAGGACAACGGCTCCTATCAGTTCCTCGTCATTGACAACGCCGAGCAGCCCACTCAGGCAGCAGAGTTCGGCCTTGATCCCGACAACGTCATGGACTATGACTTTGAGGATGCAAAGCAGAACATCGGCACCTACATTGAGGAAGTCATGAACGCTATCGCCGCTGCCGGCGCTGACACCGGTGCGGATCGTTTCAAGACCGAGTGATCAATAATATCCGCAAGGAAGGCGGCGCTGCCGCCTTCCTTTTTTAGAATCTGAATCCTTTCAAAGAGAGGAGAATACATATGGCAAGAAGCCAGGGCGCGGCGCTGGATCGGAAGAAGCTGATGGCTGACCCGATCATGGTCACGACCATCGTCGTGCTGATAACATTTCTGACTTTGTTTATTCTCTACCCGCTGGCGATACTGCTGGTGGATAGCTTCGTGAGCGACAATGGACTCACCTTTGATATCTTCAAGCGCATCTTCAATATGCCGACCTTCACCAAGGCGATAACGAACACGCTGAAGGTGGGCTTCCTCGTCGGCATACTCTCCGCGCTCATAGGTCTGCTGTTTGCGTATGTCGAGGTCTATGTGCGCATGAACAAATTCGTGGGGGGCCTGTTCAAGGTCGTGTCGATGCTGCCGGTCGTGTCGCCGCCGTTCGTGCTGTCGCTGTCGATGATAATGCTCTTCGGCAAGGCGGGCATCATCACGCGCTTTCTGCTCGGCATTTACGACAACAGCGTCTACGGCTACTGGGGCATCGTCATCGTCCAGACGCTGACCTTCTTCCCGGTCTGCTACATGATGCTCAAGGGACTGCTCAAGAACATCGACCCCTCGCTTGAGGAGGCCGCGCGCGACATGGGCGCGGGGCGCATGAAGGTGTTCACGAGCGTGACGCTGCCGCTGATGCTCCCCGGCCTCGGCAACGCCTTTCTTGTTACATTCATCGAGTCCATCGCGGACTTTGCTAACCCCATGATAATCGGCGGCTCGTATGACACGCTGGCAACGACGATCTATCTCCAGATCACCGGCGCTTATGACAAGGCCGGCGCTGCGGCGATGGCGGTCGTGCTGCTGTGCATAACGCTGCTGATGTTTGCCGTGCAGAAGTATTACCTCGAAGCCAAGACCGCCGCGACGCTGACCGGCAAGGCCTCGCGCGGCAGAATGCTCATCGAGGACAAGAGCGTGCGCGTACCGCTGACGGTGCTCTGCGGGCTGGCAGCAGGCTTCGTTATCCTGATGTATATCTGCGTGCCCATCGGCTCCTTCTTCCCGACCTGGGGCTATAAGTTCTTCCCGCTCACGGGCAAGTGGTTCAAGCTCGTCTTCACGCGCTACCACGGCTTCCAGGCCTTCCGCGACTCCTTTGTGCTCTCGCTGATCGCCGCCCCGATAACGGCGCTGCTGAGCATGATAATCTCCTACCTCGTCGTAAAGCGCAGGTTCAAGGCCAAGGGCTTTATCGAGGCGGTGTCCATGCTCGCGATGGCCGTCCCCGGCACTGTTCTCGGCGTCGGCTACATCCGCGGCTTTGCAAGCGGCGTGTTCCACACGGGCTTTTTGCAGGGCATCTACGGCACGGGGCTTATCCTCATCATCGTCTTTGTCGTCCGCTCCCTGCCGACCGGTACGCGCAGCGGCATCTCCGCTCTGCGGCAGATAGACAAGTCCATCGAGGAGTCGGCCTACGACATGGGTGCGGACAGCTTCAAGGTGTTCATGACCGTGACGCTCCCGCTCATTAAGGACTCCTTCCTCTCAGGCCTTGTCACGGCCTTCGTGCGCAGCATAACCGCCATCTCCGCGATCATCCTGCTCGTGACGCCGCAGTTTCTGCTCATCACGGTGCAGATCAACGAGTTTGC
>CEAZ01045644.1_pt1 | contig 10320 bp, 10 predicted proteins | sample 557361 | NCBI WGS metagenome assembly CEAZ01 (sample SAMEA3182074, study PRJEB8094) | gut metagenome | biome: human; feature: gut; material: Stool; isolation source: human stools | place: Canada | collected 2012-02-22 | reverse complement strand
GTGAAAATTCTGACATGGCAAAATCCTGGGCAACTTTTTGTTGCTCAGGAACTTATAAATAAAGTTAAATTATAGTGTTGCGGAATTAAGGTAAATAAATATTAATATATTTGCTTTTATAATTTTGCAATATTACCAAATACAAAATAACAAAATTCATTAATCCCTATCAAAAAAGCATTATACACGACAGGTGAATACTCCTTTATTACCATGTGATTAATAATTTTATAGCATTTTCAGAAAGCAGGATTTTATTAGAAGGACAGTAATAGTATTAACTATTAAAAACAAATATTTAAAATAATAAAACACAGAAAAGAAAAATATATCAAAAATGAGACAGAACTTAATCACATAGAGTAAAAAAGTTCCCAGAGTACTTATAACCTTACAATTAACTTTATTTTGGTTATTTCCCTATTGGCTGTATCCGTCTTCTTACATCCTTGGATATTTCCAGAAACATATAATTCAATCTGCCTGAATGAATCCCCTTTTCATTCTCTTGATATTTCCGACTTGCATATTCCTTAGATTTATCAAAAGTTATACGGGACATTTGATTCTGTGTTTTCCCCACCATAGTAGAATCCAACTGTTCATCAGGAAAGAAATCATCCAAATCGACATCTCCAATCATAGTAGTCTCAAGAAATTTCATATCCTTATGATTCGCGTCAGTATAATAACCTACAAACATATGTCCGGGCGTACGTACCAGTATCGGCTCGATATTGATGGCACGAAGCAAAGAAGCAAACAAAACACTGCCGTCTACACAGTTAATCTGCGATGACTCCAAAGCATCATCAAACGTCCGGACTCGTTGCGAGAATACCACATTACTGGATAAACTAGTATTAGAAACAGAGCTATACCGGAAATTACGTTTCTGTAAAACATTCCACAATGCATAAACCTGATTATCGACAGCTTCAGGACTACCTTGATAACCAAGAAAACGGTTCACAATACGAGTATTCAATGCTTCACGCAATAGCTGGTCTATCATAGGGTTTTCTTCATTTACATACGCCGCAAAGAAAATGCCGGTATCATGAAATCTTGTACCTCCTGTAACATATCCCAATAAACACTCATTAATACTGCGCACCGAAAAAGTACGCACCCGTTGCCCCAGCTCTTTCCCGTTCATTTCTACCGTAATGGCAACACTAATCGGCTCCGCTTGATTATTATTCTTCAAAGCTTCATAATTCCAAATAACATCGGGATAGATTGCATATTCAGTACGCGGTTTTGCCAATACAAATTCTGAAACAGAACGAGAGAAGAAAGGGGTTTCCGCAACTTCTATCCTCACCCGGCTATAAGCCTTTGTAGAGCGGACTTTCACTGCAATACAAGATTTGGGATTCCCTACAAACATTGAGTCAGCCGGTACAATCACTTGAGCGTCTGTTGTTGCGACAGACAAAATGCTGGAAGGAAAAATATTACCGCCCAATTCATCCGTTATCTCAAAACCGGAACGGAAAGGAACGACGTTCAACCAAACCGAACCAATGATTACAACAGCCAATACAGCCACTATCAATGACATACGCCACTTAGATTGCCCCCACCTTGTTATATTCATTAATTCTTTCATATAGTCACCCTTCTTAAAACAACACAAAGATAATATTTAATTAACTGAAATAGAGATTTTGTAATCACAATGTAATACTTGTTTCATTCCATCGTAACAAAAACGCCGCAATTTTGTCGAAGAAAAGAAATAAAGTTTAACTTTGTAATAAAGAGACGCCGTATGTCTCTCTTTACATTAATAAGAAGTACAATGAACGAATACCGGATTTTAGTAGTAGATGACGAAGAAGATTTATGCGAAATCTTAAAGTTCAACCTTGAGAACGAAGGCTACGAAGTAGATACCGCAAATTCTGCTGAAGAGGCCTTAAAAATGGATATCAGTACTTACGACTTGTTATTATTGGATGTGATGATGGGAGAAATCTCCGGATTCAAAATGGCAAGTATGCTAAAAAAGGAAAAGAAAACAGCCAAAGTCCCTATCATTTTCATTACTGCCAAAGATACGGAAAACGATACGGTAACCGGATTTAATTTAGGCGCGGATGACTATATCTCCAAACCATTCTCTTTACGAGAAGTAGCAGCACGCGTCAAAGCCGTGTTACGTCGTACACAGCAAGCTGAAACCGAACGCGCGCCGGAACAAATCGTCTACAAATCATTAGTGCTCGACATCATAAAAAAGAAAGTAAGCATAGATGGAGAGGAAGCGCCTCTTACCAAGAAAGAGTTTGAAATACTGCTCTTGCTACTGCAAAACAAGGGACGTGTATTTTCCCGTGAAGACATATTAAGCCGCATCTGGAGTGACGAAGTATATGTGCTGGACCGCACCATAGACGTAAACATCACCCGCCTGCGCAAAAAAATAGGAATATATGGCAAATGCATTGTAACTCGTTTAGGATATGGTTATTGCTTCGAAGCCGAATAATGACAGGCATTTTTTGTCATTCAGCCGGAAGTTATTCCTTTCGGTAATCTCATTGTTTCTTGTTTTTGCAACCTGTTTTATTGCTTATCAATATCAACGGGAGAAAGAGTATAAAGTCGAGCTACTTGACACGCAACTCCAAGACTATAACGAACGCCTGCAACAAGAGCTGCGAAATATTCCGGACAGTTTATGGACATCTGCCTTAAACCGGTACATAGCCAAAGGTCCACACAAAGATCTTCGTGTTACTATCGTAAATCTGCAAGGTCACGTGCTTTATGACAGTTGCGATGAAACTTCCCAAGAAGTATTCAGCAATCACATCAATCGTCAGGAAGTCCAAGAAGCATTAAAAGACGGTAAAGGATATGATTTAAGACGTACCTCCGAAACTACAGGTATACCTTATTTCTATTCGGCAACTCTCTATCCCGATTATATCATCCGCTCGGCATTGCCCTATAATGTAAACCTTATAAACAGCCTGGCAGCCGACCCGCATTACCTTTGGTTTACAGCCATCGTAACCTTATTGCTGATATTCGTCTTCTACAAGTTTACATCCAAACTGGGTACCGCAATCAATCACCTGCGCGAATTTGCCAAGCGCGCCGACAAGAACGAACCGGTGGAAACCGATATACAATCCGCCTTTCCGCACAATGAGCTCGGCGAGATCTCCCAGCACATCATACAGATATACAGACGCTTACGTGAAACTAAAGAAGCGCTGTACATTGAACGCGAAAAGCTTATCACCCATCTGCAAACCGCCCGTGAAGGATTGGGAGTGTTCACCAAAGACAAGAAGGAAATTCTTGTCAATAACCTTTTCACCCAATACGGCAACCTCATTTCCGACTCTAACTTACAGACCACAGAAGAGATATTCTCCATCTGTGAGTTCCAGAAGATTACCGACTTCATCAGCAAGGCGCAAAAACGGCCTTCGGATAAAGAAGAAAAACGGCTATCCATCAATATTAATAAAAACGGACGCATATTCATTGTAGAATGTATCATCTTCCAAGACTTGAGTTTTGAAATCTCCATCAACGACATCACTCTGGAAGAAGAACAGATACGCCTGAAACGGCAGCTCACGCAGAACATCGCCCACGAGCTGAAAACTCCCGTAAGCAGCATTCAGGGGTATCTGGAAACCATCGTCAACAACGAGAACATCTCGCATGAAAAGATGCAGACTTTCCTCGAACGCTGCTATGCCCAAAGCAATCGCCTCAGCCGCCTGTTGCGGGATATCTCCGTACTGACACGTATGGATGAAGCCGCCAATATGATTGATATGGAAAAGGTAGACATCAGCATGCTTGTCACCAATATAGTCAATGAAGTATCATTGGAACTGGAAGAAAAGCGTATTACGGTAGTCAACAGCTTACAACCCAAAATACAGTTAAAAGGCAACTACTCACTACTATACTCCATATTCCGCAATCTGATGGATAATGCCATAGCCTATGCCGGCACCGATATTCACATCAACATCAATTGTTTCCGTGAAGATGAGAACTTCTATTATTTCAGTTTTGCGGATACAGGAATAGGAGTTTCACCGGAGCATCTGAATCGTTTGTTCGAACGCTTTTATCGCGTAGATAAAGGACGTTCGCGAAAATTAGGCGGTACGGGCTTAGGACTTGCCATCGTAAAAAATGCCGTCATCATTCATGGCGGAACAATTTCCGCCAAAAATAATCAAGGTGGCGGACTGGAGTTTGTATTTACATTGGCAAAGGAGAAATAAATTCTCTTATTCGGTTTTGTTTGTTACTTTTTTCATTATCTTTGCAATGCATTGGTTTGCCCCTTTTTTTCAAAGGGGGCAATTAAAAGGGAATCAGGTGTAAGTCCTGAACAGTCCCGCTGCTGTAAGTTTCACATAATGTTGCAGACAATAAATTCTCTCTCCATGCCACTGGATATGTTGTCCGGGAAGGCTGTCTGCAACAGAAACAAGTCAGAAGACCTGCCATGCGTTATCTTATCATTGCTTTCGAGGAAAAAGCGTTGAGTCTAATGAGCCGGATAAATTCTATCCAATCATTTCATTCATCAAAACTCTTTCAAAGAAAGTAAAAAGAGAATAAACTCTGCCAAGTTTATTTAAATGATGTCCGGCCGAAGTGATTCGTCCGGACATTTGTTTTACAAAAAGTCACAAAAAACATTGCCAATCATCCATAAAATCCTTATATTCGGCACATAAAACGCAAAAACGGATTCATCCGTTGACCTATTGTCGAACTTATAAAAAAAGAATCTATGGAATTACCATTCGCCGAATCATGGAAAATCAAAATGGTGGAGCCTATCCGTAAAAGCACCCGCCAGGAGCGTGAACAGTGGTTGAAAGAAGCCCATTACAATGTTTTTCAACTAAAATCAGAACAAGTTTATATCGACCTTATCACCGATTCGGGAACAGGAGCCATGAGCGATCGACAATGGGCCGGTATCATGCTCGGAGATGAAAGTTACGCCGGCGCTTCCTCTTTCTTCAATCTGAAAGAAGTTATTACCCGGCTGACAGGTTTTGAATATATCATTCCTACACATCAAGGACGTGCCGCCGAAAATGTTTTATTCTCTCATCTGGTGCACGCTGGAGATATTGTACCGGGAAATTCGCATTTTGATACCACCAAAGGGCATATTGAAAGCCGAAAGGCAATCGCACTGGACTGCACAATAGACGAAGCGCGACAAACACAACTGGAAATTCCCTTTAAAGGTAACGTAGATCCTGCAAAACTGGAAAAGGCCTTAGAAGAGCATAATGACCGCATACCATTCATCATTGTTACCATCACCAACAATACAGCCGGCGGACAACCGGTTTCCATGCAAAACTTGCGCGAAGTCCGAAATATCGCGGACAAGTACAACAAACCTGTTCTGTTCGATTCTGCCCGTTTTGCCGAAAACGCCTATTTCATTAAAACACGCGAGGAAGGTTACAAAGACAAGAGTATAAAGGAAATAACCAAAGAGATGTTCGCTCTTGCAGACGGTATGACCATGAGTGCCAAGAAAGACGGCATCGTAAACATGGGAGGATTTATCGCAACCCGCCGTCAGGACTGGTATGAAGGAGCAAAAGGATTCTGTGTACAATTCGAAGGTTACCTTACTTATGGCGGTATGAACGGCCGCGATATGAATGCACTCGCTATCGGCTTGGATGAAAACACCGAATTCGATAATCTTGAAACCCGTATTCGCCAAATAGAATACCTGGCTAAAAAGTTAGATGAATACGGAATACCGTATCAACGTCCCGCCGGAGGACACGCGATTTTTGTAGATGCTCCCAAAGTTTTGACACATGTTCCTAAAGAAGAGTTTCCTGCGCAGACTTTGACCATCGAGCTATATCTGGAAGCCGGAATACGCGGGTGTGAAATCGGTTATCTACTTGCCGACCGTGATCCCGTTACCCGTGAAAACCGCTTCAACGGATTGGATTTACTCCGACTGGCCATTCCACGCCGCGTATACACGGATAACCACATGAATGTAATCGCCGCCGCGCTTAAAAATGTATATGATATGCGTGAAACAATTACCAGAGGAGTACGCATCGCCTGGGAAGCTCCGTTAATGCGTCACTTCACAGTGCAGTTGGAAAGGCTGTAAAAAAACTTTTCTGCCATAATGAATGTTATATGACTAAACATCAGCATTTACAATTATGGCAGAAAATTATGAATTAATAGACAACAAAGAGCGCCATCAGTATGAGTTCCATGTCGAAAAGTATACCCCAAGAATAGAGTATATTAAATCAATCAATGGCGAAATATTTCTAACGCATACAGAAGTTCCCGCCGGTTTAGGCGGCAGAGGTATTGGCAGCCAGCTTGTTGAAAAAACATTGCAGGACATTGAAAGGCAGCAACTCCGCTTGGTTCCTTTATGCCCATTTATAGCGGGTTATATTCACAAACATCCGGAATGGAGACGGATTGTCCTAAGAGGTGTTCACGTTTAATAAACTACAAGCTCAACGTTAGTACAAAATCCGGAAACAAGTAGTAGTGAATCTGAAAATTCCGTTTCTCCGCTGTACGATATTCCGCAGCGGAGAATACTCCTTGTTCGTCAACTATAAAAGGCATTACATGCAAATGTTCCCGAAAATCGACATCGGAAGCATTCATACATTTAAACATGGTTTCTTTTGCAGACCAGTGAAGTAACAACGACCAAGTTTCCGTACCCCTGAATAGTAATTCTTGTTCATCCGCACGCATAAATTTATGCGCCACTTTCCGTACCCGTTCGCTATAATACTCGATATCAATACCTACTTCTTTCTTTGGATCACCTAATAAGACAGCGACATAACCTTTTGTATGCGAAATACTGATAGAAAAAGAGCCGTCTGCCAAATAAGGCTTTCCATTAGAATAATAGCGTATTTCTTTCTCCTCACCAAGCATTGTATACAACAACACACGCACAGCCAGCCACTCCAATCTACGAGAACCGGCTGCAAATTTCCCGATACCCTCTTCATATTTCCCTTTATGAGGAAGTAAGGCAAGCATTTCTTCCAGGCTTTCACTTGTTTTCCAGATACCCCATCTGTATGAATTCTCTGTATATTGTTTAAAAACGGGCATTATTTCTCTGTTTCAGTACCTTCCCGAACCGGCTCATTAATTGTAAACTTCACCTTTAAGATACGGCGGTTATCCATTTCAAGAACCTCAAATTCATAACAATCATAGGTCACTTTCTCATGAAGTGCCGGGAACTCCCCTTTCAACTCAAGCAAAAGCCCCGCCAAAGTATCGGCGTCACCTGCCACCTCATCAAAGGTTTCTTCATCTATCTTGGTTATCTTATAGAAATCCGTCAGTTGTGTTTTAGCCTCAAACACCCATGTATGGTCATTGAGTACAGCATATGTACGCTCTTCATCATCGTATTCATCACGAATCTCGCCCACAATCTCTTCAATAATGTCTTCCATCGTGACAATACCCGACGTTCCTCCGAATTCATCCACCACAATAGCGATATGAATCTTGTTTGCCTGAAAATCACGCAACAAATCATCAATCATCTTGGTTTCCGGAACAAAATACGCCGGACGAATCAATGACTGCCAACGGAAATTATCCCCCTTATTCAGATGAGGGAGCAAGTCCTTGATATAAAGCACCCCCTTTATATTGTCACGCGTCTCCGCATAAACGGGAATACGCGAATAAGCATTCTCCACGATACACTTCAACACATCCTTAAAAGGAGTACGGATTTCCAAGTCAACCACATCCAAACGCGATGTCATGACTTCCTTGGCCGTTTCACCACCAAAGCGAATGATGCCCTCCAAAATATTATTTTCTTCCGAGAGCTCGGCTTTATCCGTCAACTCCAACGCATGTGAAAGTTCATCTACTGAAATATTATGATTCTTACGCACAAAATGCTTATTAAGAAACGAAGTAGAGCGTACCAGTATTGACGATAACGGATAGAATATGGAACGGCATGCCATGATACCGGGAGCTGCAAAACGGCAAAAAGCCAATGTTTTTTGCGCCGAATAAATCTTCGGCATAATCTCACCGAAAAGCAGCAACAGGAAAGTCAACACAACCGTCAGGATTAAAAACTCCGCAATGGCTGAATGGAATTGGAACACATTCATAAAAAAGAAATTGCAGAGCATGATAATCGTTACATTCACGAAGTTGTTCGTAATCAGTATCGTGGCTAACAATCGTTCTGTATCATCCAATAGATTTTTGATTTTCCCGTCAGAAGGGTGTTTCCCCTCTTCAACAGAATTCAAATCGGACGGCGAGAGTGAAAAGAATGCTATTTCGGAAGCCGAAGCAAAACCGGAAGCAAGTAAAAGCACCCCTGCCAATACAATGGCTATAATAGCCGAAACAGAAGGAGCATGTACGGTTATACCGTTAAATATATCCGCCAACTGGCATAAATAAGCGTCTGGGTCCAAAGATTTTGGTTTTAGTTAAACAATTAGAACGGTAAATCGTCCGTCGGATTATTTTGCACAGGAGTAACCTGCGATTGTGTTGACTGTACGGGAGCACCCGTTTGTCCGGGCATACCGGCCTGCGGCGCGGTTCCGGGCACTGCGCTTCTCGCAGAGAGCATTTCCATGTTATCCACAAAAATTTCTGTTACATAGCGTTTCGCACCGGTCTGATCATCATACGAACGAGTCCGTATTTTACCTTCCACATAAAGCTTGTCTCCCTTATGCACGTATTTCTCAGCCGTTTCCGCCAGTCCGCGCCAAAGGACAAGATTATGCCACTCCGTACGTTCAGGAACTTGCGTTCCATTTGCCAATGTATAGGCACGGTCTGAAGTAGCCAAAGGGAAAGTAGCGACAGCTACACCGGTATCAAGGTATCTCACCTCAGGGTCTCTGCCTACATTTCCTAATAATATCACTTTATTTACTGACATACGCTTTCAACTTTAAAATTTGTTGCCAAAATTAACGAGAATAACAACATCATGCAAGAATACAGCCAACTTTTATACATACTTCTCCAAAAAAGCATGTACTAAACGAGATACCGGATATTGCTCCAAATCTTCCATTCCGATACACTGATATTCCGAAAAAGAACGGGAATTCTCCGGCAAAACAACTTCATAAAAGTTAGCATAAATCACACGATGAGACAAAACATGTTTCACATTCCGAAGCACCGAACGTACTTCCGGTATCTCCCCCTCCGCCATAAGTGAACGAAAGGAAACCGATGACAAAAACTCATCTTCCGATAAATCCCTGTCTGTTTCAACCAATGGCAACTCAAACAAATTTTTCCAAATATCATCGGCCGTTCGTTTATGTATAAAGGTACACGCGCCCATGCGTACATATATATAATTAAAATAACGGTTAGACGTCTTTATCCTATGCTGCTTCACGGGAAGCTGCATAACCTGCCCTTTCGATAAAGCGGTACAACTATCCGCTAAAGGGCAAAACATACAATTAGGCGACTGTGGCGTACACTGAATAGCCCCGAAATCCATTATGGCCTGATTATACGCAGCCGGCCGGGATTTATCAAGCATTTCATCGGCTAAAGCTGCAAAAAGTTTCTTCCCTTCCGTAGAGTCAATAGGAGTGTCGATACCCCAATAGCGGGAAAGCACACGATATACATTTCCGTCCACTACCGCATAAGGCATATTATAGGCTATGGAACAAATAGCGGCAGCCGTATAGTCCCCTACTCCTTTCAAGGCACGGACTTCCTGATAGCTTTCCGGAAACTTACCGTTCATACTCTTGGCTGCGGCATGCAGATTACGGGCACGAGAGTAATATCCCAATCCCTGCCAATATTTCAAAACCTCGTCTTCCGAAGCCGAAGCCAAAGTTTCCACATCAGGAAAACGGCGGATGAAACGAAGGAAATACTCATATCCTTGCGCCACTCTCGTCTGCTGTAAAATAATCTCAGAAATCCATATCCGGTAAGGATCGGCAGTATCCCTCCAAGGCAAATCGCGTTTATTGTCCGCATACCAATCCAATAAAATTTCAGTCAATCTATTCATCCTAAAATCCGCAAGCAATCTCAATGGCAATCTCAATTGCAGTAAAGAGCTTGAACACTATGCATCATGATAGTATGAGCGTGAATTTTGTCCGATTTGTGCATACCTTCCCCTTACCCCACAATGCGACTTGAGGCAATACGCAGATTAAAACCATAAGGAACGGACTTTATCCGAATCCAGTTTTGAAAGGTCTTGCATAAGCCCGGTTTTCAGTATAGATATTC
>CEAZ01014434.1_pt1 | contig 10335 bp, 5 predicted proteins | sample 557361 | NCBI WGS metagenome assembly CEAZ01 (sample SAMEA3182074, study PRJEB8094) | gut metagenome | biome: human; feature: gut; material: Stool; isolation source: human stools | place: Canada | collected 2012-02-22 | reverse complement strand
GCCATCATGTTTGCAGACGACAAAAGTATTGAAAACTTCCAGCAATTATTTTTCGAGTTCAAAAAATATCTGGAACTCCAAAAAGAATACACCAAACTGGAATTAACGGAAAAGCTGACTATACTCCTTTCCACCTTAATTATGGTTTTGGTACTTATCATCCTCGGGATGGTGGCTCTGTTTTATTTTTTATTCGCCTTGGCATATATTTTAGAACCACTGGTAGGCGGTCTCATGGTAAGCTTCGGCATTATTGCGGCCATCAACATCTTACTAATTGCCATTGTCATTATTTTCCGCAAGAAACTCATCATCTCCCCGATGGTAAACTTCCTTGCCGGTCTGTTTCTTAACGATTCAAAGGAATAAGTCATGAACAATCAGCAACAAAAACCTCAGACAATCACATTAGAATACATCGCCCGGCTCAAAGCGGAGAAACTGGAAGAGATACGGGAACAAAAAAGGGCAATGAGCCGGACTACGCGAAGAATATTTGCACCGCTTGCACCTGCCGCTTCTAAAGGAGATGCGCTGATGAGATCGTTCAATACAGGAATGGCGGTCTTCGACGGAGTCATGTTAGGATGGAAAATACTAAAACAAGTCCGTCGCTTCTTCAGAAGAAATTAGGAAAAATCTATCAAGAGCTACAATTCAGCAGCCATTGGCACAATCAATTTACAGCCATAACCAGCAGATAACCAGCATTTATAAGGATGTACACTTTTACATGGCAAGAGTATATGCTTTTGTAGTGTAAGAATATATACTTCTATATGACAAAAGTATATATTCTTCCGACCCTCTCTTTCATCCCGATTTATCATATCATAAAAAATCTTTTCCCTTAAAGACAAGATCGGCAGCATTCTTTGCCCCTATCTTAATCATCAAGCGTTTGCGATAAGTTTTAATCGTATTTTCACTGAGATAGATTAATTCCGATATTTGCTTGTTATTGAATCCCTTAACGATATATGCCAGTATCTCTTTTTCCCGTGAGGAAAGGTTCGGTCCTTTATTCTCCGTACAGATATAAAACTCTTTTCCATGCCGGATCATATCGAGAAACATCTCGTTGAAATAAGTTTCTCCACTCCGCAAAGCAGAAATCGCTTTTTGTAGCTCCGACAAATCTGCATTCTTCGAAACCAAGCCATCAATATCGGCATCAATAAGTTTAGCCAGCATCCAAGGCTCTTCATGCATCGTATAGATCAGAATACGACTATCCGGTGCCTTATCGCGAAGCATTCGGAGTACACTGAAACCATCCGCTTGGGGAAATTCAAGATCTAATATATACATATTATAAGGAGAACGCGCAGAAAAATAATGTTCCAGTTGTTCCACTTCCATAATGCCATCGCATTTCACACCTTCCAATGCAGAAGCTATCTTCTTTATACCCTCCAAAACAATCGGATGATCATCGACAACCAGTATTTCACAGCATTCCACTTCCATACACCACCTCTTTTAGATTAAAACGTAAGCAAGAAAACCGTTCTTCCACTTTCGTTCAATGTTTCAAAAACGGCCGATATCGCTTTGGCACGGTCTTGAATTGTACGTATACCGATACCTCCTTGCTTATTTGTCGCATCCGCAGCCATAGCAGTAGAGAAAGCATTGCCATCATTCTCTATCCTCAACCGATATTTTTCATCGGTCACAGCACTGAGTGATACACTGACTGAGTGTGCTCCGGCATGTTTGGCAATATTCGTCATCAATTCTTGGGTTATACGGTATACTTCGTAAGCAGTTTCTTGTGGAATCCGTTCCCAACATGTGTCCGAAGCTGCTTCGTAAGCCAACACGAATCCATATGTTTTCTGCATATCGGTCAGATAGTAACCGATAATCTTATCGATACTTAAATGATTGAATTCGGGTGGCATCAATTCATGAGAAATATTGCGGACATTCTGCCTAAGCTCATTTACAGACTTCACCATTTCCTCCTTTTCATCCGGATTGTCTCCCACCGAACTCAATTTCATCTGTAATCCTAAAAGATCGTTAGCTACTCCGTCGTGCAGTTCTTTGGCAAAACGTTTACGTTCACTTTCCAATCCTTCAATGTATTTTCTGGCAGCTTTCAAATCGCTTTCCTGTTCCAAAAGCTTCATGTTTTTCTCAATCTGTTTTCTTTTTTGCGTTGCGATAATAATGCTGATAGCCAACACCGCTATAAGTATTGTACCGATAATTCCCATTGCCATTCTATTTGCTTCCTGTTTAAGTTGTTCTTGTTGCAGACGAGCTATTTCCAATTCTTTTTCACGAGTTTCATATTTAGCGGAAAAATCCGACAGTTGCATTTCCACCTTTCGCCGGGCAAGCGAATCGGTCCACATACGAGCACTATCCATATAAACATATGCTTTATCCTTTTCTCCAAGGTTCTGATAGCATTTTGCCATTCTTAAATAGAGCGCATCTATGGCCGTCTGTTCGTTCTGTGGAATATTTTTAAGATACCGCAACCACTTGACGGCTTCTTTATACTGCCCATATTCCAGTAATAATCGCGCTTTCATTTCAATAAAGCCCAACCCTTCCACTGTTTCCGGCGGTGTTATTTTAAGCAATTCATCGCCTCGGCGCATATAGTACATTACCGAATCTTTTTCCTGCCGGTTGGAATACATCGCCATTATATTGGGCAAACAACGCAACTCTGCCCGTGGAAGGTTGTGCTCTGAAGCAACCGCAATGGCTTTTCTGAGAGAAGGTATCCCCCGCTCCGACTCCTTCCTTAACATATATATAGAACACTCTATCTGATATGCAAAGACGATATCCGAAGCATTATCCGTTTGCTCTACATAAAAGATAGCCTTACGAATGTAGGTCAATGCTTCGTCCAGCCGCTTATTATTGGCATAAAACACAGCAAGATTATTATAAATATTGGCAAGCCATTCATCATTTCCAAGCTTCTCGGCCGAATCCAAAGCTTTTTCATAATAGACAAGAGCCGAATCCGGCATCTGACGGCGACGATAAATAATGCCGAGCGTACTGTAAGCATCAACCAATCCTTCAAGATCCGGATGCTCTTTCCGGTTCAGCAACCGAGCCGCCTCCAACTTATCCGCAAGGGCACTGTCCATATCGCCTGTTGTATAATATAAAAGCCCTCTTCCATTGATTATTTTCGCATACCAATCTGTACTTTTCACTCCATTCTGACTTAGGGCCGCATTGTAGAAATAGAAAGATGAATCATATTTCGCTTCATCCATGCACCTTTCTCCCTGTTTACATAAATTCTCTATAATCACATCCGAAGATCTTACCTCCGCCAAAACACCTGTAATTCCTACCAATAAACATATAGCCAATAGAAATTGCTTCCTCATAATATAAGATAAACTTTAGTTTTGTTTTTTAGCGAGACAAAAGTAGCATATTTTTCTACATACATCCCTTATCAAGTTCATACTTTTAACCGCCTAATCGGGCGAACAATGCAAAATCACCCTTTTGGGTGACAATGACGCATATGTAATTGACCTACCTTTGTTGCAATCAATAATATTACTAATTTTTTCTTAAGCTTATGAAAGAACAAATTACCACATGGTTGTTTCTACTTCTATTGGGAAGCGGTTACAATATCGAATCGGTGCAGGGACAGAATATAATAAATGAATTCCCTTATGAACTGTCCCCCGAATCTTATAGTAAATGGACTTTAGAAGAAGGGTATGACTGGATTGTCACCTCCTCCATGGGCAAACCGGTCTATGGGTTTGGGGGAGGAGAATCTTACACCTATGCCATCTCACCACTTTTTGATTTTTCATCGCTCAATCAACCGGAAATAACATTTACAGGAGGATATTTTACCTTTGAGACGCTTGATGAGCAAGGAAATATTCTTTTCAGTAGTTTCTGTGATGAAGAAGAAAAAACAGTCACTTTCAATCTAAACGAGGAATGCCGCCAATTCAGATTTACAAAAACTCCCCGTGGAGTAGTTTCGGTAAAAGATCTGATTGTCGGTGAAGCGGGAACTACTGATATAAGCCCGATCTCACAATTCCCTTATACTTTAGAGCCACAAGCTCGCGGTTGGAAACTGACAAAAGGAGAATGGGGTTCTATAGCCCCAATCATCAGTGGCAGCAGAATCGATCTACTATCCCCAAAAATTACCTTGCCAGAGAAAGGCGGTTCATTACTTATCACTGGGAAAAGCGGTCATCTCAATATTTATGGAAGTATAGACGGGGAAACGTACGATCTGCTCAACTCAACTAATACAGAGTCCACAAGTAATACTCCCCTGTCAAAAGACATTCATTATTTAAGAATAAACAATATAGTACCTTCCGTAAAAATAGGTGCACTAACAATAAACGGTTTTAGTAATGACTTGAACTGGACTGTCAGCGATGACACCTATACTCTATCGGGAGAAGAATGCGAAGCCGGCCAAACAGCCTTTTGCTGGTTGCCGGAAGTTTCTTTAGCAATAAGTAAAAATGGTAGTAAAGGAATGGCTTCCTTTAAAATAGCCAGTTCTTCCATGGAAAACATAGAACTATACTTCATAGATAAAAATAACATAAACAAAGAAATTCCCATTACTACGGTCAATGGAATAGCTACGGTCGATCTGGGAACTTTACCTACAGGTACATACAAAATGATACCCGGCTTCAAGGCAGTAGTCAACAAAAAAGGGAAAACACCTACAGTAGTAATCAGCAAATTCTTTGCCGGAACAACCAACAATGCTATGCAATTCGACTTGAATTACTGGTATGACGAAGACAGAGACGGACAAATGGAATTCTGTTTCGGACAAGAAGAGTACGGTAATTATTGGAAATCTTTTGGGAAATACAAATTAATAAACGGCAGGGCGCAGAAATATGAAGATTTTCCGGAGAACATTAGCAGCCTGATGCCTTGCAATATAAACAACGACAAAACCATTGACTATTGTGGAGGCATATTACGAGGTAACGATGAGAATCATTCTTTTGACTACAAAGTCTACACAAACAATGAACAAGGTGAAAACAAAGATTCTCAAATATTTGAATCTTGGGGAACATCCCGTATAACCGGAAAGTCCGGAGAAATTTTTGTCCCCTGCGATTACAATAATGATGGATTAACGGATTTCTTGTTACCCCATTCTAAAGTTGCCGTACAACTGATAGATGGCTCGTTCGAAATTCACCAATTAGAGATATTAACGCAAGATGAATATCTCAACCGCGACAAAACAAATGACGAATGGTCACAAAACGGAAATTATAGCGGAGTGGTTGTTCAAGACAGAAACGATGCATTCCTTAGCGGAAAAGACATGTTTATCGGCGGAAAAGGAGAATACACCGGCAGCATGGGTTATCAGACAAGCAATATCGATTTCAACAAAGACGGCTATCCGGATATCGTAAACACCGGTACCGGAGAAATCCTATTGTATGTAGCAAAAGATAAATATGTGGGATTGCCAATGGGAGGTGCCATTTACTTTAGAGACTTAAACAACGACCAACGATTAGATTATATCGTTTATGAGCCTGCCAGTAAAACCGTTACTGCACATGTATACCAATCAGATGGAACAGAGAAGACACAACAACTCATCAGTAATCTGAGTATGGATCAGCAAGTATGGTGCTATGACTTTGATAAAGACGGAGATATAGACATCTTGTTGCCGTTCAGTTATCTGGATTCTAATGGAGCAGCCTATCTTGTCATTATGGAAAACGACGGAAAAGGTAAATTCAAAATGCACGAAACGGCTTTTGACGAGGAACTGGCATTTAAAGCTTGTGCAGATATCGACCATGACGGATATTATGATATTGTGGCCCAATATGCGCCAAAGAAGTACTCCGACGTAGTCAATGATGTATTACTACTGAAAGGCAATAATAGAATGCAATTCGAACTTCAGCCTACTCCTCTTATCCACCTGACAGAGTCTAAAAACAACTATCGTATTCAAGCGGCAGACATCGACAATGATGGTTACTACGACATAATGAGCCAATATTACAACGATCAAGGAAAAGAGACATCGATGGTATACTCTGTAAAAGATCTTTTGCCTGATATTACTGCTAATCAGGCTCCGCAAAAGCCGGAAAAACCTTCCTACTTGTTTGAACCTTCCACAGGATTCTTAAAGATAAGCTGGCAACCCGGAAAAGACACAGAATCCTCTTCCGTTGATTTAACTTACGCCTTACGCATCGGTACCAAGCCGGGTAAGGGAGATATTTACTACGCCCACGCCACAGAAAACGGAATGCGGTTAAATCTATTGGATGGTAACATGGGGTATAACCTTGACCGTATCTTGGATGCCTCGGGATGGAATGCCGGAAAATATTATATCGCTATACAAACCATTGACCCGATGCATAAAGGTTCTATGTGGTCGGAGGAAACGATATTTGAAAAGTCACAATCCGGTTCCGGATTCCGCTTATCCGACGAGAGAACGGTATGCGATACAATAACCTTGGCCTTGCTTGCCCCTAAAGATCCTTCTTTAGAGTATAAGTGGGATATGGCAGATGCAACCATCATTTCCGAAAGTAATAATGGTTCTGTCTACCAGATACGGTTTACAACTCCCGGCGAGAAACGTATTTCGCTGCAAACGGTGGATACACAAGGAAACGTAACGGCTGTTACCGACCAGACAATATTTATCTTTGCCAATAGGTTAGTTATGGAAAAGCTATCAATGTCACCGAAAACAACTACCGAAGGTGCCATAGACATTGACAATGACGGAATGCTGGAGTTACTCACTGACAACGGAATATATGAGAATGACGGGAAAGGCAACTACACCAAAGTGAAAAAAATATATAACACGAATCTATCTTTCAATGACAAATCATACATTACAGATCTTAACAGAGATGGCTTGGCTGATATTGTTATTCGTAGCTATAGCTATTATGATGGCACCAAGCCAACTAACCGCCATTATACCAATCAGGGAGATAAGATTCTCACCGAAGAAATTCATGATGTAAATTCCGTCACAGATATATGGTATGAATTAAAAACCATGGACTTTAATCATGATGGCTATATGGATTTCTTTTCAGACGGCAGTTATCTGTTTATGAATACCGGAAACGATATAGATTTTACCGAAATTGAGATTCTTAATAGTTATAACAACATCACTGCCGACTTTAATAAAGATGGATTTTATGATTTCATCGGAAGGTTATATCTGGGTAATAACGAATATGAATACGTAATACATCTTAATAATGGAGATGGCAGCTTCCGCCAATGCCCCATAATTGTTCCCGAGGAAATTAAAGAAGACCAAATAGAAATTTCTGCCGTTGCCGATATGAATAACGACGGCTATCCCGATCTACTCATCCAGAAAAATGACAATACAATCCTCATTCTTCTAAATAATAAGAATGAAGATTTTAAAGAGGTGAAAGAAATCACATTACCAATGAATTTGGATGGACTGGAAATCGGGAAAATATTCGATTTTGACAATAACGGATATCTGGATTTGTCGCTTCTTTCCAGATATAACGGTTCCATTCTCTATTTTTACGATGATTTACAAACCAAGTTCATTAACTATGGAGACAACCGTTCCGACTACAACGGAATTGGGATTGATGGATCAGATAAATACATTGAAATTGATGTCGATAGAGACGGAGTGCCCGATTTTGTAGAATCGAATCAATGGGCTTCTGACCAATATTACAAAAATCTTTCTACTGTTAGCAATACCCGCCCCGAAGCCCCGTCAAATATTCGCGGAACACAAACCGAAGATTTTGCCGTCATAAAGTGGGATGCGGCCAAAGATGCAGAAACGCCATATACATTGATGCGCTATAATATCAGCGTTAAGAAACAGGGACAGCCAGGAGAAGGTGCCTATATCATTTCTCCGATGAACGATCTCAATGCCGATGTGGCAGTGATTACCGATTTCATCTACACCAATGCCACCACTTATTCTATTCCGCTCTCTGCAATGCCTACCGGAACTTATGAAATACAGGTACAGGCTATTGACGGATGGAATGCTACGTCCCCCTTCTCCGAACCCTATCTATTAACAATAGAATCTAACCCGAAGATGCGACTGCCGTTATCCGTTTGCGCAGGAACATCTGCCATAGTCGCCTACACCGGCAATGCCAGTTCATCCGGCATTACTTGGGATTGGGACGGAGGAAAACAGATATTCTATACGGACTATGGTAAAGAAATACAGTATGAGGTAGTTTGGGATACGGAAGGCAAGAAACAGATATCCGTTACTTCCGACGGGGTAACGTCTACTGCCGAAATTTGGGTAGCTCCCGCCATCAACCCGGAATTCTCTATCCCTTCGCAAGCACTGCTCGTTGCCGAAACACCGATGACTTTGCCGGAAGGCGACTACGAATATTCATGGGAAGTCAGCAAAGACGGAAGTGATTTCAAAGCACTGGGCGAATACAGAGTTCCACCGGTTCGCATCGTACGCAACGGAAACAGCAACCAAGCAAAAGCAACCTTTATGAGCACCGGCAATTTCGTATTGCGCCTGTCTGTTTCTACTCCTTGCGGCATCGCTACTTGTGACAAGAGTATTACAGTCGCAGACGAACTGTCCCGACAGGAAATCAACCTGATTACAGTAGATCCTGCCACCGGAAAATACAGCATATCCTGGCAGTACCCGACTGCAATCCCTGCATTTGTCAGCAATGTAAACATCTACAAAGAAGGAAGCAAGTACAATGACTTCTATTTATTAGCTACCGTCCCTGTTTCGCAAACGAGCTTTGTAGATATGACATCCAACCCGCAAGTTCAAGCATCGCGCTATCGTCTGACATTGCAAACCAATTATGGTGCAGAAACCACTCCCGGCACGCCTCACCAAGGTGTACATGTCATGATAAACAAAGGTGCAGGCAATGGGTGGAACATCACTTGGAGTCAATACGAAGGAGCGACCATAGAGACATACCGTATCTTAAGAGGTACCACCCCAAATAACCTGACCGTAATAGCAGAGATCTCGGGTAATAACACCTCTTACTCAGATCTCAATGCTCCCGCAGGCATCCTCTACTATGCATTGGACTTTGATGCCAAATACGAAGACAATTGGAAGCCGATGCAAACCGGCCGACAAAGCAGAGCCGGCAAAGTAACCGTACGCTCAAATATTGTCAGTACTGACGGTGCAGCCAATGTAATTTTTGCAGAAGATATTATCGTCCATTCAACAGAAGAACCAACCCTTTCACCGGAACAAACCAGCATCCATCTGACTGCCGATATCTATCCGTTAAATGCTACATTCAGGGCGGTCAACTGGACAATAGTATCGGGTAATAACATTGCAACTGTCAACCAGAACGGAATACTGACTGCCAAAGGCGATAAAAACGGTTCAATAACTGTACGGGCAAGTGCGATCGATGGTTCTAATGTGTACAAGGAAATAACCGTCACTGCAGATGGGCTGACCTCGATAAACGAACTGGAAAAGGAAGACAATACTCTTATATATCCTTCACCCGTAACGGATATGTTATATATCAAAAACATGCCCGAAGGTAATGGAAATAAAAATAAAATTTACATTGTCAGTTTAAACGGTCAATTGCTTTATATGGAAGAAACAGCAAGCTCGGAAGCTAACATTTCGTGTAGCAGTTATTCCACCGGCATCTATCTATTGAAGATTGTATCCGAAGACAAAGTGACTACCCGGCGGTTTATAAAAAAATAAACTCAAAAAACTTCTATTCAAAAAAAGATCCCTGCTTCGGTGTTGAAGCAGGGATCTTTTTTTACTTAAGTTTCGACCGTATCAAACGGATATAATCTTCTTTGGGGCAATTGTCTCTTTTTTAACATTGTTAATCACCTTTTCCAAGTATTAATTCCTGTTCTACAAAACATTAATTCTTTAAGTGCAAGAATACGTATTCATGGCTATAAAGAATTAATATTAACAGAGTGTTAATATTAATTTCTTTTTCCGATGAATATGCATGCTTCTTCTTAACAAAATACCACATTATATACTTGATATACAATATTTTATCTTAAAAACATCATTTCTCTGTTCTATCTTGCTTTGCCGTTTTTTCAAAAGGTAGTTTATCTATACTTATCAATACAACAACTATATCAGTACTACCACCTCACAGTTACTCCGGATATATACGCCTTCTTCTATACCTCCCAACATTTCCATCCTCGGTTGGCACAGATGTAAACCACATACGTACGCACCTTATAATTCGGGAAATGCCGCAGTGTGTCTTCGGCATAGCG
>CEAZ01035640.1_pt1 | contig 10421 bp, 11 predicted proteins | sample 557361 | NCBI WGS metagenome assembly CEAZ01 (sample SAMEA3182074, study PRJEB8094) | gut metagenome | biome: human; feature: gut; material: Stool; isolation source: human stools | place: Canada | collected 2012-02-22 | reverse complement strand
GCTCCTGCGACTGGGCTTGAACCAGTGACCGTCCGATTAACAGTCGGATGCTCTGCCAACTGAGCTACGCAGGAATATTCAATTTTCATCCCGACCGGAGTTACCCGTTCAGGTGAGCTCCTGCGACTGGGCTTGAACCAGTGACCGTCCGATTAACAGTCGGATGCTCTGCCAACTGAGCTACGCAGGAATATTCAATTTTCATCCCGACCGGAGTTACCCGTTCAGGTGAGCTCCTGCGACTGGGCTTGAACCAGTGACCGTCCGATTAACAGTCGGATGCTCTGCCAACTGAGCTACGCAGGAATATTCAATTTTCATCCCGACCGGAGTTACCCGTTCAGGTGAGCTCCTGCGACTGGGCTTGAACCAGTGACCGTCCGATATACGGTTCTGGCTCGCAGCCGTAGGGCTTTTTGCAACAGGAGTAGACAATACACCAGCCTTGCTGTTCCTTCAAATCGGCGTGTCATCGCGCATGTTCGCCTTGCAGCTGGTTTTCCGAAGAGCATCGGCCAGAAACGCGCAATAGTATTCCTTGGGAAGTGATGAAGAAGTCACTTCCCTTTTCTATGCGCTTAAGGAGCCCCATGAGGTATTGGAACGACAACAGGAAGAGCTGCGAACACGTCGAGCCACGGGAGGATTGGAAAGAATCCATTGAGAAATGGATCGACTGGATGGACGCCATCGGACGCACGAACGACACCCTGCGCACCCGCTGGTACCAGATCGTTCGATTCTCCAAAGCCGTCGATAAAAGCATCACCGACGTGACCGAAGACGACCTCATATTCTACCTAGCCGGCATGGGAACCGAAGGCAGACGCGGAGTACGCAGCTGCGTCAAGGTCTTCTACCAATGGAGCATGAAGCGAGGGCTCGCCCGCCGCAATCCGGCGGACGAAGTGCCCACCGTGCCCATGACCCTTCCGTCCGGCTGCATCTGTCCCGAGGAGAACATCGAACAAGGACTCGCATCACCCGACGAGAACGCGCGGCTGGCCGTCATGCTGGGCGCGTTCTGCGGCCTGCGCCGCATCGAAATGACCAGAATCAACCTGAAGACCGATCTGGAGGAGAACGCCGAGGGCATGGTGCTCCACGTCCACGGCAAGGGCAACAAGGAGCGGATGCTTCCCGTGCCGGCAAAGCTCGCTTCGGCATTGCGGAAACGCACCGGCGTATGGCTGTTCCCCGGAGACGTGCAGGGACACTGCGGCGTCGATTACGTGGCGAAGAGGATCAAGACGGTAACCGGATACCCGTCGCACAGCCTGCGCCGTAGGTTCGCCACATGCGTCTACTACAGGAACGGCTGCAACATCGTGCTTGTCAGCCGTATGCTGGGGCACGCCAACATCGCCACCACCATGCGTTACATCGGCCTCGTGCAGGACGAAATGCGCAACGCCGTGGAATCCACCACCCGCACCGACATGAGACTGACCATGCCCATGAACCAGGTCGTCGGAACAGCCGGCAGCGTCGCCACCTATTCCCTTAGCACCGCGAGGATCGGATGAACAAACGGTATACGCCAACATGCTTCTTTGCGCATATTGGCGTATACCAACACCGCTCACCGAGTGTTCCCGAGACTGGAAAGCGGCAACGCGGCTATGTCTATCCCCAGCGCATCGGCTGCGGAGAACACCGCTTCAATCGGGGCTTCGCCCCGCTGGAGCAGAGCATCGGCAAACCGGGGATCGATACCGGCCTGGGAGGCAAGGTCGTCGGCGTTCCAGGAATGGTTCGCGGTCTCTTCACGGAAGGCGGCTGCGATATCCGATTCGGTGCGGGCGAAAAGAGTCCGGCGTTCACGCGGCGCTTGGAAACGGCTGAGGTAACGCGCGTACTCCAATTGCGCCTTTGTCGGCTCAGGCAAGTTATAGTCCAGATTCGACATCGCAGACCTCCTTAGCGTTCAGCGGGTTGGACTGGAGTCGTTCGACGCACCGAAAATAGGGAATCCGGGAACCGCATCGGCCGACGATGGAGTGCCTGGAGTGCCGTACAACGTCCCGATCTGTTCGATCGCCCATGCGCTCCAACGTGGGGATTCGACCGTGGATGTCATCAGGCCGGCGGGGAGGAACCGGCGCATCTCGTCGGCGAAGGCATCCGAGCCGATCACATCGGCGACCCCCGCCACGCGATCAGCACGGTCTGCCCAAAGTCCTTCTTCGCCGTAATCAGATGATTTCAATTCCGCAAGCTCCATCGCCCGTCGGGAATCGACGTCGCCTCTCGACGCCAACCAGCACATGTCCCACAGGTCGCGTCGCCGCAGGTGCGATGCGCAGGCATAGGAGAGCAGCTTGTCGGCAAGAATCTCGGTGGGGCTTTCCACATCGAGGATGATCTGACCCGACAAGGCCGGGAACATCGGATAGTTGACCAAGGCGGGACGATGCTGCGGCTCGTACGCGGGAATCGATGCCACCTCCAGCTTGATTGTCTGGCTCGGCAGATCCTTGCGCTGACCGGCCGTGCGAATCGCTATACGCCATCTGCGCGTCAGCCCATCGGCGTCGGGTCTCGGCTCCTTGACCCGGACCGTCACATCATCGCCCATCCCCGAGAGCGAATCGGAGATGCAGGAGCCAAGCCCTTTAAGGGTGTCCATGTCGAACGAGGTGCCGCCGGCAAAATCAAGGTCCTCGCTGTACCTTGGGGACCCGTGGCACAGGCGCAGACTCGTGCCGCCCTGGAACACCAGCGAGGAGAAGAAACCCTCGCGCATCATGGCATCCAGGATTCGATAATGCAGAAGTTCCTTCTCGACCACGGGAAGCAGATTGCCCATGCCCTCGGCGGAAACGATCTGTGCTGCCATGGCTTTGTACTTGAACGGTTCGTCAGTTCCAGTCATCGTCGTCCTCCAATTCATCCATATCCACCAGATCGAGATTGCGTCCGACGGCCTTCAGGTCACGATACGCCCACTGTTTCGACGCGAGCGGCGTCAGTCCGTCATCGCGGGCGATCAGGTTCGGCAGGATGCGGTCCCAGCTGAGCTTGCAGTGCGTGAACTCGATCACCCCATACGGGGTATGGAACTCGCCTTCGCGACCCGTGGTCATGAACGTGACCCTATCCACCGGAATCTGGCTGATCACGTTCCAGCGCGACAGAGCGCTTTCGAGGCTTTCCCACACCAGCTCGCCGGAACGCAACCGCTTTGCGACCTGATGAAGTGTCCCCTCGCCGAGATGGGAGGAATACGCGAACACGTAGACGCCACGGGCGGCACGGACCAACGCCTTCGCCGATACCAGGCTGGACAGGGTTCGGTTCAGTTTCTGCCCCTGCTCACCCAGCACGACGGCCAGTTCGTTCTTGCAATACACGTAGCACGAGTACTTGGCATCCATCTCGCGCAGCTGGTCAATCGCCTCGCTCCTTTTCATGTTTGTGAGTATACACGAACATACGCAAAAACGCATATTCATGTACACCTATCACAATCCTGAAGCGTTCCAATCAGAGGGAACGCCCTCGTGCCGGACCGTCTTCGAGACCAATCCCGTCGATGGCGTTTTCCGAGAAAGGGTTCTCTCTTAATCTGCCGACGATTTCCGCTACGGCGCGCTCTTCCTGATCGACGCATTGGACAAGCTGGGAAATGAACGGCTTGGGATCGCCGTCAACCTGCCATGCTTCCAGACTTTTCCCATAGCTGCGGCCGGCATCATGTTTGATTGCTACGGGCCGGTAGCCGGCAGCCATGAGCATGAGATTCAGAATCTGTCGCCCGGTTCGCCCGTTGCCGTCCGTGAATGGATGGATGTTCTCGAACATCGCGTGGAATCCGGCAGCCTTGAGGATCGGGTGGTCTTTGGAACCGTTCACCGCGTCCACGAGCGCTTCCATGTCCTCGTAGATTTCAAGTGGGTCGGCGGTCTTCACTCGGGTGGCGGTGATCCTTGCCTGGTAGCCGTAGGGGCGGAACCGACCCCTGAGCGCGGGCTGCATGTCCAATGCGGTGACTTCATGCAGCTTTTGGATCATCTCGACACTCAGCGTCCGCTCCTCTTCAGCGAATCGTTCCGCATAGGCCATGCCATCCGCAACGCCACGGGCGGCGAAGATGTATCTTGCCGGCGAGTCGGTCGGCACGAACTCGCCCTCCAACACCAGTTCGGTGTCCTCAAGCGTCAGCGTGGATCCCTCGATCGCGTTGGAGTTGTAGACATAGCGGGCCATCCATTCCCTGCGGTAATCCTCAAGCGCTGACTGCTCCACCCCATCCAAAGGAAACATCTGCCTGAACCGTTCTCGGGCAGCATCGGAACGACGAAGCAAGTCGGACACCTCCGCGTCCCGCTCCAGAGAGTCCAAGAGAGGAGGAAGGTTTCGGATTTTCTCAGTCAGCGCTGGATTCGGCATATCGGCTCCTTAATCGATGCTTCCATAAGTCTACAAGCGCAGGCGCGTCACATGGACAGTCCGACGATTTTTTTGCCTTCGAGAAAGTCCTGGAAAAAGGCCGTGGAATCATCGTTGCCGTCCGATGATTCCACGGATGGCTCCTGGCGGCGCATTTCCTCGACTTCTGCGGCGGTCTGCTTCGTCGCCTGTTCGAGCTGGTCGCACAGGCTGACGGTCTTGCCCGTGAAAGCGGCCGCGAGGTAATGCGGGTCAATGTCCAAGGCGATGGCATCGGCGCTTCGCAGGCATTCCCCGGCCTGCTCGATCAATCTCATGGCCTGTTCCACACGCGCCCTGGCACCATCGAGACCGGATGCTTCAAGCCCCTGTTCCAGGGGTTCGTCCGACCAGGAGCGGATATCGAGCCGGGGATCAAGCGTGAAATCCACCCCCGCGTCACGCAACGCAAGCACGGCGCTGCGGTAATGCCCGCTCTGCCAGTCCGCTATGAACCGGTCCGCGAGCCCCTTGTCCTGAGTCCCGCATTCCTCGGCGAGGAATCCGCGCAGCGCCTCCTCGTCATCCTCCTCCATGAGCGCGGCGCTGACGGCCACATGGCCGGCCGTCATGCGACTCGAAATACAGCATCGTGTCGGGCAAACGATCACGGTCCGCGTGCTCCAGCAATTCGCCTATCATCCGGTCCATTCCCGCCGTGACCTCATGTTCATCACTCATATTCGTTTCTCCTTATTCCATATCGTTTTCCTGTTCACCGGGTCATGCCGTACGGCGATGCCTGGTCGAGGTTCAACGTGCCGGACGGATCGCAGACGAGGGGCGTGCGATCCTCGGCTTTCTGGATGGTTTCGTCTCCCATGGTCATGCCGAGCGCTTTCAGGGCGTCGTCCTCGTCGGGAACCGCATGGCCCCCGAGGTCGGCCATCGTCCATGTCAGACGGGCCGTATTGAGGGCGAGCCTTTCTTCCTCGGTGCCTGCATGTTCCGATATGAGGCCGAGCACTTCCTGGGGCGTGTGCTCTTCCAGCCAGCCTGTTCCGATGCGATTGTTGGATTCGATGGCTGTTCCCGCGAACCGGGGTCGTAGCGTCGGCCTGCGGCGTCGAACGGTTCGCCCGCCCATGCCTGCTCGTAGGATTCCAATGCCTCGCATCCCTGGTCGGTGAGCTGACGTATCTCCACCTCCACACTGCCGTCGTGGTGGTGGCCGCGCATCTTAAGGATTCCGTTCTCGTCCCAGATGTGGTCGATCTCGCAATCCTTGAACGGGGAATCATCGCCGTTCATCAGATCATCGAAGGTCTCGAACGAGGATATGCCCGTGCGTTCGCCGTCCCATCGGCCGATGACGCCGAACGCGATCAGCGGGTTGCCTCCCATCGGGTTCCTGTACGAGGAGAGCGCCGACTGGGATCCATTGAAGAAATCACGCAGAGCGCCGGTCTCCATCCTGTAATCGGTTTGACGGGATTCGTCCGCGAAGGCATCGAACGTGATCGACGTGCCGCTCTCCTCGTACAGCCGCCACAGGCTGTCGGCGCGGGTGCTGTGTTCACGGTAATACGGGTCCCCGTATTGCGGGTCGTAGTCGTCAGCGTTGTAGATGTACCGTTTGCGGGGTTCGGGATCCCGAATCTCGTCGATCCAATTCATGTCCATCGTGTGCTCCTTGGTTCTGTTCGTCGTTGCCGTACGGCGTCAGCGGCCGTGTGTCGTTTCCATGCCGTCATCCAACGCGAGGCCGAGCCCTGCGGTCTCAGGAGACGTTTCCTGTGGGTCGGCCCAGCCGACGGCGAGGTCCAGCGCGCCGCGCAACGCCTGGCCGGAAAGCCGGTACGTCCAGAAATCGTTTGCCTCGTAAGGGAAGGATTCGCCGGACACGATGCCGCGCTCGTCATGCAGGCTCACGTCGAACACTCCGGGTTTGGCCGTGATCAGCGCATGACGGGCGGAACCGGGAGCCGAGACCTCCAGCGCCTTTCTGCCGTCGGGAGACCCGGTGGCGGTGAATTTGATATCGGGGTGGTGCGCGAGGCTGTAGGAAGCGTTGGACCCACACGCCAGCGGGACCGTATCTCCCAGCCCGCTGTCTGCGGCCAGCTGCTGTGGGCTGTAATCCATGCCCTGCGTGTAGTCGATGGGCTGCGCGTCGGTGTAGAAGCATCCGCCGCCATCGTCCGCGTCGATCGCGTCTTCCACGAGCCGGTCCAGGCGTGCGGGGTCGTCCCATGCGCTCACGAGTCTGGCGGGTTCGGCCTGGTTCTTCCATGCCATGTAGCGGTCGCGTTGGTCGCCGCAGATGCCGTCGAATGATTCCTGGGAGATGAACGTGCCGCCGTCCAATTGGTAGCATTCCCCGTCCGGGTCCAACGCGCGCTCCTTGAACTCCTTTTCGGCGGCGGCGTACAGGCGCTTGTCGAGCGGTTCCATGGCCGCGTCGATGCCCGCCATCATCTCGTCCACGTGTTGCCGCATGTCGGGCTGGCTCGTTTTCCACCATGCCTGCAAGTCGGCGAGCACGTCGGCGGCGTTCTCCCGTTCGCACACGTCGAGCAGGTCATCGTCGTATTTTTCCACCGTCCAGGAGTAGAAATCCCAGTCACTCGAACCGGTCAGGCGTTCGATGCCCTTCATGCGGTGGAAGTCCATCAACCCGCCGCCGTGCTCGCGCACGATGCCCGCCAACGGCAGATCGGCCTCGTCCATCAGGCCTTTCCAGTATTCGGGGACATTCCCGTTCTCCATGTCGTTCTCCTTTCCGAACGCCTTTTCGATCACGAGCGGGTCTCGTGGGTCAACAGTGCGGTCGATCCGCAGTATCTCGGGCATGACCGCCTCGCTTTCACGGCCGATGACGAACGTGCCGATACCGGCCTTGACGCGATGCTCGGGAAGCCTTCCCGAACCGTCGCACATCACCGCCGGCCGGAACAGCGAATCCCCGTAGGCGAGCGTCACCGTGTCGCCCGGCCTGGCGAGAACCCGTTCGACGGCCATGCGTGAGAGGCCGTGCGCGTCGAGACGGCCGGAACGCCAATCGTTGGCCTCGGCTGCTGTCAGGGTGAAGGAAACGGAACGCCCTTCCTGGGCCGAGGTCACGTCGAGCCTGACTGGCTGCATGGCCTCGAAACCGATCCAGATGCCTTCCGGCGTCCTGTCCGGGGCTTTCACGTCAATGTCCGTGAACCCGTATTCGGTCAGCACGTCCGTGACCCTGATCCTGAGCGCGTTGTCGGGAGGCAGATCAGGGCGTTCATTGGGAATCGGGAGCGAGGACGCCTCGAACCACACGTCCTCGCTCGGATCGGTGTCGAAGCCGCCGTCCGCGTCGGAATACGCCATGTGGACGCCGAACTCCAATTCCTTGGCATCGACGGAAGAGACCAGAATCGCGTTCCCCAGCACGAGATCGCGCGCGTTCCTGCGCAGGATGGATTGCATGTCGGGCTTGGCGGGATTCCCGGCCGCGAGCAGGTCGCGGTTCACACCCTCCATGTCAAAAGGCGTCAAGGCCATCTCGCTCGCCCTTTCTCACTTGGAAAGGCCGGAACCGGCCGTGTCGGTCATGTTCAGCGGGTCCGAGGGGTCGCACGCCTGCGCGCGTTCCGCGAACGAGGTGACGGCACCGGGCAGCGCATATCCCAGATCGAGGTCGATCGGGCTCACGCCGTCGTCTTCGCCGACGGACGCTGCGGGCATTGCGCCCATGGTCTCGCGCAGCACGTCCACGGCGTCGCCAGTAGCGGCGCGCGCGTCGATGATCCGGTGCATCGTGTCCTCAAGCGCGGCATGGATATCGGTGGAACCCTCCTCCACGATGCACTGGTATGAGGGGGCTCCCCAGTTCGTGCCGGTGCCGGAAATCGTGTAGTCCGCGATGCGTTCGCCCGGCTGGACGAGCGAGGCGAGGTCGAACGCGGCCGGCGAACCGGTCTTCGCGTCGAAATCATCCAGCCATTCGACCTCCTCGGCGATCTCCTCGCGCGAGTACCGGCCGTCGATATCGCTCGGCCAGTCCGCGTCCTCCAGATAGCCGTTGTCGCCAAGCGACACATCGCCGTCGAGCTTGAGGTCCCGGCCGTACATCTCCATATCGATCAGATAGCCGAGCCCCGTATCGAACATGGACCACACGGCATCCGATGCCCACCCATGGTTCACGGCGGTCCAGGCATACTTCGCCTCCTTCGATTCGGCCGAGGACGGCGCATCATAAGAGTGATAGGGGATCTCGTCCGAGTTCAACGCGAGGTTCGCGTACTGCAACGGGGTGCGCGAGGCCGCGTCAAGATCGTCGCGGACCATCCGCACCTTCTCGTACACGTCCGGGTCGTCGTCCTCGCGCGCCTCGAACGCGCGGCACATGAGGTTCAGGTCCGTCAGCGACTCGTATTCGCCGGGATTCGCCACGGTGGCGAGCAGTCCTTCCCCGCCCTCGTAGTCGTGGATCGCGTACTCCTCGTACCGGCCGCCCAATCCCACCTCGGTCTTCAGGGTGTCCTGCAAGCGTTCGGCGGGCATGGGCAGCGTGATCCACGCGCCCTGCAACACGCCCTCCACGTATTTGCCCAGGTTGGCGACGTACACGCTGATCTGGTAGTCCTTCAATCCGGCCATGATGATGCTCCTTCGCTCGGGTCTTTTATCGTGTGGCTGCGGCCGAGGCAGACGTATCGGCAATGCTCAACGGGTCGGCCGGGTTCGCGGGATCGTAGGTTTCGGACGTTTCGGCCTTCTCGCCTTCGTCTTTGCGGGCGAGCCGGCCGTCGTCCACCATCGCGTCGATGATCTCCCATCCCTCCTCGATGCTGCGGTCCCGCAATTCCCTGGCCGAGATCATGTCGCGCATCGCGTCCATGTTCTCGTTGTTGTCGGGCCAGTCATGGTCCTTCAGCCAGTGCCGAAGGTCCTCCTCCGTCCAGCGGATCTCCGCAATCGTTTCATTGCCTTGCCCGGCGTTGCTTTGACCGGGATGAAGCAACGCCTCAGATCGGAGACCGAAATACGCTTTGTCTTCCTGGAGGCCGGACAGGAAGCCGGAGGGCGTGAACCCGTTGCGTGCCGCGAACTCGCGGGACCAGCATTCGTCGAACTCCTCGTCGGGGTCGAAGTCGAGGAGCCCGTCCGCCATGGCACGCCTCAGCCCCTTCTCGTCCGCCTCGGCCGGCACCGTGACCGAGACCGTGGCGTGGTTGGGGGCCTCCAGCGTCATGTACAGTTCGCTGTGGCCGGCGTCGCGTTGGATGAAGCATTCCCCGTTGCCCCAGTCGAGCTCGTGCTGCTCGATCAGCTCCTTCGCCTTGTCGGTCAGGGCCCGTTCCTGGGACGTGTATTCATCGGGTTCCATCAGCATGATGCGTCCTTCCTTCCCTTGGATGATCGGTGCCGCGCCGTCCGGCGGGCATGGCTCCGATCATCAGCCCATACGGGCGGTCGCGCGGGGCATGGCGTCTACGGGGCAGATGATTCCGCCGAGATCTGATGCTCGGTCCCTTTACGTGTCCCGCCCCTCAGTACCAGTTATGGGCGAGCCAGAACGTCTTGGCGGCGCTGGGGCTGCCGTACCGGCCGGCGATGTAGTTCAATCCCCATTTGATCTGGGTGGCGGCGTTGTCCTTCCAGTCGTCTCCTGCGGAGGCGAGTTTCGACGCGGGCAACGCCTGGGGTATGCCGTACGCGCCGCTGCTCGGGTTGGTGGCATTCCACTGCCATCCCGATTCCTTGTTCCACAGCCATACGAGCGCGTCATAGTCGCCGTCTCCCCAGTCCTTGTACGAGGCGATCATCTTCCGGGCGATGGCCCGGGCCTGTTCCGGCGTGGCGTGGGTGCCGTCGCCGTCGTAGTCCACCACCACGTCCGTGGAGCCCGAGTCGGAACTGGAGCACGTCCATGCCGCCTCCACCGGATCCGAAGAGGAGGACGAGTCGGACGATGACGACGAATCGGACGATTCGGAACCGGATGACGTGGAATCCGTGCCGGCGGAACCATTGGTGGACACACTGCCGTTGGGCAGGATGTAGAC
>CEAZ01029807.1_pt1 | contig 10432 bp, 10 predicted proteins | sample 557361 | NCBI WGS metagenome assembly CEAZ01 (sample SAMEA3182074, study PRJEB8094) | gut metagenome | biome: human; feature: gut; material: Stool; isolation source: human stools | place: Canada | collected 2012-02-22 | reverse complement strand
CCCGCCAGCTCCACAGCATAGAAATAAGCCCCGATGTTGTCGACAGCGACGATGTCGAGATGCTTCAGGATCTGATCCTTGCGGCCGTCAACGGCGCTATCAAGCTTGCTGACGATGAGACCAACAAGGCCATGAGCAAGCTTCAGGGCGGCATGGGCGGCTTCCCCGGCCTGTTCTGAGATGAAGACCCCTTGGACAGACAGCGTTGATATCAACGCTCCGCTTCCCGAATACCCGCGCCCGCAGATGGCACGGCGCAGCTGGCTGAACCTGAACGGCCCGTGGCTCTATGCCTTTACGGACAGCAGCAGGAGACCGGCCGAGTACGACGGCGAGATAACCGTACCGTTCTCACCGGAGACGGAGCTGTCCGGAGTCGGCAGAGCGCTGAAAAGCGGGGAGTACCTGTGGTATTGCAGAGAAGTCGAGATACCGGCGGAGTTTTCCGGTAAGCGCCTGCTGCTGCACTTCGGCGCGGTCGATCAGTGCGCGGCGGTGTGGGTGAACTCCACGCAGGTCGTGCGGCACACAGGCGGCTACCTGCCCTTCGAGGCGGATATCACCGACGCTGTTGAGGACGGCTATGCCCAGATCACCGTCAGAGTGACCGACGATACCGACAGAAGCTTCCAGTCCCGCGGCAAGCAGAGCTCAAAGCGCGGCGGAATATGGTACACTCCGCAGAGCGGTATATGGCAGACGGTGTGGCTCGAAGCCGTACCGGAGACGTATGTGCGCTCGCTGCGCATCACCCCGGATATTGACAAGGCAACGGTCACGGTCGAGGCCGACGTAAGGGGAGACGAGCAGGCATACGCGCATTTTGACGGACAGGACTATCCGCTCCCGGCTGAGATCCCCGTGCCGGGCTTTGAGCCGTGGTGCCCAGAGAACCCGAAGCTTTACGGCTTCAGCGTAAGCTGCGGCGAGGACGAGGTGTTCAGCTATTTTGCGATGCGCAAGATAGCCGTCGCAAAGGACAAAAATGGAGTGCCGCGGCTGTTCCTGAATAACGAGCCATACTTCCAGAACGGTCTGCTCGATCAGGGCTACTGGCCTGACGGACTCTATACCGCACCGACGGATGAGGCGCTTATCTACGATATCAGCACCGCCAAGGCGATGGGCTTCAATATGCTGCGCAAGCATATCAAGGTCGAGCCGCTGCGCTGGTACTACCATTGCGACAGGCTCGGTATGCTCGTCTGGCAGGATATGCCGAACGGCGGACGGCGCTATAACCCGGTCATCATCTCCGCGCCGCTCGTGACGGGCATACATCTGAACGACTCGGCACACGCCCTCTTTGCCCGGAGCGACAGCGAGGGGCGCGCGCAGTTCAAGTCGGAGCTCGGCGAGCTTGTGAACCATCTGTACAACTGCCCATGCATCTGTATGTGGGTCATCTTCAACGAGGGCTGGGGTCAGTTCGACGCAAGGAAGATGTACGACTTTGTCCGCTCCATGGACAAGACCCGCGTTATCGACCACGCCTCAGGCTGGCATGATCAGGGTATCGGCAATGTGCAGAGCCTGCACGTGTACTTCAGGAAGTACCGCTTCAAGCCTGATAAGAAGGGCCGCGCGGTGCTGCTCAGCGAGTTCGGAGGGTACAGTCATCAGGTGCCGGGGCACTGCTACAATAATAAATACTTCGGATATAAGAAGTTCGAGATGCCGTTCCAGCTTGAGGCGGCGCTTGAGGACTTGTATCAGACGGAGATCGGCCCGGCAAAGCTGCAGGGGCTTTCGGCGGCGGTGTATACGCAGCTGAGTGACGTTGAGGATGAGCTCAACGGCCTGCTGACATACGACAGAAAGGTCGTAAAGATCGCGCCCGAACCGATGCGCAAGATAATAAATGTAGGTAAATAAACACCGCGTCCGTGTTCGGCCATGCCGGATACGGACGCGTGAGCTTTCAGGTGAGTGTATGCTGAAAAAAGCCTATCTTGAAATTACGAACATCTGCAATCTCTCGTGCAGCTTCTGCCCCGACACGCGCCGCGAAAAGCGCTTCATGACCCCTGAGGAGTTTGAAACGCTCTCCCGGAAGCTGCGCGGACACGTGGAGTATCTCTACCTGCACCTTATGGGCGAGCCGCTGCTGCACCCGCAGCTTGAGGAAATACTCGGAATAGCCGCGCGGCAGGGCTTCCGCGTCATAATCACGACGAACGGTACGCTGCTCGACAGACGCGGGGAACTGCTCGTTTCCTCACCGGCGGTGTACAAGGTGAATGTTTCGCTCCAGTCGTTTGAGGGCAACAGCGCCGAGGAACCGGATGAATATATCGGGCTGTGCGCGGATTTTGCGGCGAAGATGTCCGCAGCAGGGAAGCAGTGTGTACTGCGCCTCTGGAACAAAAACGGGCTCGACAGTCTGAACCCGCGGATCGAAGGAGTGCTTGAAGCGCGCTTTCCGAAGCCGTGGCGAGACAGCCGCGGCAGCCGGTACATCGCGGAGCGCGTACTGCTCCAGCCGGGCGAGCGCTTCGACTGGCCGGACATGAGCGCGGAGGACACAGGCGCGCAGCGCTTCTGCCGCGGTCTGCGTGATCAGATAGGCGTGCTGTGCGACGGGACTGTTGTGCCGTGCTGCCTTGACCACGAGGGCGACATAGCGCTTGGCAATCTGTTTGAGGACGAGCTTTCTTGTATTATGTCAACCGAAAGAGCTCGCAGAATATACGACGGCTTCTCGCAAAGGCAGGCGGCAGAGGAGCTTTGCCGCCGCTGCGGATACTCAATGAGATTTACATAATGTTATTTACATAATTTACAAAGGATTATAAGAAGCTGCGGCGTGGTAAAAGAGCATAGATTTTCGCCGCAATGGGTAAAAAAGTTTATGTAATTGGCATAGGCCGCCGGGGCTTGTATTTCCCGTCGACTTGTGCTACACTGTCGCCGTCAGAAAAACATGTGTCTGTGAAAAGCGGACATGGAGGATAAAGAAATGAAAGTTGCAGTTTTAGGATTTGGTACTGTCGGTCAGGGCGTTTATGGTATGCTCGCCCACAGCAAGGGACTTGAACCGGGGCCTGTGCTTGTCAGACCCGGAAAGGATAACGAGCCTTGGAAGGTCGCGGATATGAACGCGATAGTGTCCGACGCATCCGTCGGCGCGGTCGCGGAGGTCATGGGCGGGGTAGAGCCCGCGTTCAGCTACTGTGCCATGGCGCTCAAGGCCGGCAAGCATGTCGTTACCTCGAACAAGGCGCTCGTCGCGGCCAAGGGCATAGAGCTTGCGGAGATCGCGAGGGAGCACGGCGCGGCATTTTTGTTCAGTGCAGCCTGCGGCGGCGGTGTGCCTTTCCTGCATAACCTCTCGCTCGCAGTGCTCAGTGACAGAATAGAGAGCCTCGGCGGCATACTCAACGGCACGACGAACTATATGCTCGACGCCATGCAGCGCCGCGGCCTTGATTACGGCGCAGCGCTCTCGGACGCGCAGAAGCTCGGCTATGCCGAGGCTGATCCGACGGCGGATGTTTCCGGGCTCGATGCGCTGAGAAAGATAATGCTCGGCTGCGCGGTCGGTTTTGATGCGCTCCCCGATGAGGGGCTTGACCGCGAGGGTATCGAGAGCTTCACTGCGGCGGACGTCGCGGATATCAAAAAGCGCGGCCTTACCTGCCGTCTCCTTGCACGCGGCGGCAGAACAGATACAGGCGTGTACGCTTATGTCGAGCCCGTGCTGTTCACAGCGGCGGCGCCTGAGTGCTCTGTGCTCGATAACTTTAATCTCGCAAGATACCACGGCGAGGATTCCGGCGATATAGTCATGATCGGTCAGGGCGCAGGGCGCTGGCCGACGGCGTCGGCTGTGCTGCGCGACCTGAGCTGTGTCCTGCGCGGCGAGCGGGAAATGCTCGGCGCGGGCTGCGTCCGCTGCGCGGCGGACAACGAGGGCTGCGTGCATTCGTACTATGTGCGTCTGCCTGAGGAGCTTGTTTCAGAGCTTCCGGTCAAATCGGCGTCGGCTGAAAACGGCGTTGCGAGAGTCATCACGGAGCCTGTCAGCGTCGCGTCTATGCACGCATTCGCCGCAAAGCAGAGAGAAAACGGCGCGGAGATATTCTTTGCCGCTGTGGAGGAATAAGAATGAAAGTAGCAAAATTCGGCGGCTCCTCCGTCGCGGGAGCCGAACAGTTCAAAAAGGTCAAGGCGATAGTCGAAGCCGACCCGGAGCGCCGGGTGGTTGTCGTCTCGGCGGCGGGCAAGAGAAATGCCGATGACCATAAGCTGACCGATCTGCTGTATCTGTGCCATGCGCACCTCAATTACGGCGTTTCGTGCAGCGATATCTTCAGCACAATCGAGCAGCGCCTTACCGAGATACGCGACGAGCTGGGACTGAGCTATGACGTCGAGGCAGAGCTCAAGGAGCTTGAGCGCACGCTGAGCAAGGACACGCCTGTCGACCTGCTCGTGTCGCGCGGGGAGTATTTCACCTCAAGGCTCATGGCCGAGTATCTGGGCTACACCTTTGTCGACGCTGCTGACTGCGTGATTTTTTCCTTTGACGGCAGCATAGACTATGAACGCAGCTATGCCCTTATCGCCGAAGCTGCGGAGAAGTACGGCAGGATAGTCATCCCCGGCTTTTACGGGCGCGTGAGCACAGGCAAGATAAAGGTCATGACCCGCGGCGGCAGCGACATAACCGGCTCACTTGCGGCAGTTGCCGTAAATGCCGATGTGTACGAAAACTGGACGGACGTATCCGGTATACTTATGGCTGATCCCCGCATCGTCGATAACCCCGAGCCTATCAAAAAGATAACCTACGCCGAGCTTCGCGAGCTTGCCTTCATGGGCGCGACAGTGCTGCATGAAGAGTCCGTGCAGCCGGTGCGCGAAAAGGGGATACCCCTCAACATAAGGAACACCAACCGCCCGCAGGATCCCGGAACGATGATAGTCGGAAACATCGACCGCGAGAACAGCGACGACCGTTTCATAACCGGTATCGCAGGCCGGAAGAACTTTACGATAATCACGCTCCAGAAGCATGATATGCACACGAGCCACACGCTCCGTCAGGCACTGGAGGTCTTTGAACGCTACCATGCGCCGATAGAGCACATCGCGCTGGGGCTGGATTCCTTCGCGCTCGTGACTTCGAGCGCCGGGCTTGGCGAGAGCATATATCAGCTCATGGGCGATCTTCAGAAGGCCTGCCACCCGGATGATATCAGCCAGCAGGACGATATCGCGCTTGTCGCGGCGGTCGGACGCAAGATGCCGTTCAGACCCGGCACATCCGGCAAGCTGTTCAAGGCGCTCGGCGACGCGGGCGTCAACATCCGCACCATCGCTCAGGGAACGGATGAGCTTTCGATAATCGTTGGAATAGACAATAAGGACTATGAGACGGCCATCCGCGTGCTGTATGACGGATTCGCCGGTTAAGGAGGAAATGAAATGGAAAAGATCAATGTAGCGATACTCGGCGCGAGCGGCGCCGTCGGCAGAGAGATGCTGAAAATTCTTGAGGAATACGATATCCCGGTCGCAAAGCTCTTTCCGCTTGCAAGCGCGCGCAGCGCGGGCGGCTATGTGAAGTTCCACGGCGAGGACGTTCTTATAGAGGAAGCGACTGACGAGAGCTTCGCGGGCATGGACTATGTCCTCGGCGCGGTGAAGAACGGTATGTCCAAGCGCTTCGCCCCGGCGATAGTCAAGAGCGGCGCTGTGTATATCGACAACAGCTCCGCTTTCAGGCTCGATGAAAATGTGCCGCTGGTCGTCCCTGAGATAAACGGCGCGGACGCCTTTGAGAACAAGGGCATTATCGCAAACCCAAACTGCTCCACGATCATTACCCTTATGGCTGTCGCGGGTCTTGCAAAGCTCTCACCGATCAAGGCCATGGTCGCAAGCACCTATCAGGCTGTCTCCGGTGCGGGTCAGGCGGGCTTCTCCGAGCTTCAGGGACAGATGGAAGCCATCGTTGCCGGCAAGCCGACTGAGCACTCCACCTTCCCGACGCAGATATGCCTGAATGTTATTCCCTACATCGGCGACGAGCTTGAAAACGGCTATACCGATGAGGAAATGAAGATGCAGAACGAGGGACGCAGGATATTCCACCGCCCGGAGCTCAAGGTCACCTGCACCTGTGTGCGCGTGCCGGTCATGCGCTCGCACTCTATATCCGTCACGGTCAAGACCGAGCGCCGCATTGAGCTGGATGAGGCCAGAGCCGCCATCGCGGCATACCCCGGCGTGCGCCTTATCGACGATTATCAGGGACGCAATTACCCGACGCCGCTTGACACCAGCGATCAGGATCTCGTCTGGGTCGGCAGAGTGCGCCGCGACCTCGTGGATGAGGACGCGATAACCCTTTGGTGCTGCGGCGACCAGATACGCAAGGGCGCTGCCGCGAACGCCGTGCAGATACTCAAGCTGCTCGCGGAAGGTAAAAAGTAAGTTAACATAATTTAGATAACATAACACAACACCCGAACGAAACAAATCGTTCGGGTGTTGTGTGCTTTTCATATGCAGAATGCTTAAAATAGCAGGTCAGTTTTCTTGACATCTACTGCACATTGCGATATCATCATATACATATCAAACCTACACGACAACAATTGCGGAGGTGCATATATGAAACGCAGTGAGATAAACAAGGCGCTGAAAGAACTGGAGGCAATGTGCGCAGAGTACAAGTGCTATCTGCCGCCGTTCTGCGGCTTTACGCCGGAGCAGTGGAAGCACATCGGCCATGAGTATGACGAGGTGCGCGACTGCATGCTAGGCTGGGATATTACCGATTACGGTCTCGGTGATTTTGATAAGGTCGGCTTTTCGCTCATCACCATCAGGAACGGCAGCCGCAAGATGGCGGACAAGTACCCCAAGGTGTACGCCGAGAAGCTGCTGTATCTGAGAGAGAGCCAGTATTCCCCGAATCATTTCCACTGGTATAAGACCGAGGATATAATAAACCGCGGCGGCGGCAATGTGCTGATCCGCGTGTATAACTCCCTGCCAGATGAGGAGATCGACTATGAATCGGACGTGACCGTACACACCGACGGGAGGACGTACACCGTCCCTGCCGGGACGCAGATACGGCTCACCCCCGGCGAGAGCATCCATATCCAGCAGTATCTGTACCATGATTTCACCGTCGAGCCCGGCACCGGCCCTGTGCTCCTCGGAGAGGTCAGCCAGTGCAATGACGATAACACGGATAACCGCTTCAATCCGCCGGTTGGACGCTTCCCTGAGATCGAAGAGGATGAGCCGCCGTACAGGCTGCTGTGCAATGAATACCCGGAGGCAGAGTAAATGATAGTCACGATACATAACAATCAGTTGACGCTGACTGCTGATACTCTCGGCGCTCAGATGCAGAGCATCACCTCGTATAAAGGCACGGAGTATCTCTGGAACGGCGACGAAAGATACTGGAAGGGACGCGCCCCGGTGCTCTTTCCGTTTGTGGCAAGGCTCAAGGACAAGACCTACACCGTGAACGGCGGCACGTATCAGATGAAGATACATGGCTTCGCCTCAGCCTGCGAGTTTGAAGTTACAGAGCAGACGGAGAGCAGTGTTACCTTTGCGCTGCGAGATAACGAGGTCACGCGCGCGCAGTACCCCTTTGCATTCCTGTTCAAGGTGAAATATGCTCTCAAGGAAAACACTGTTGAGGTGACGTATACCGTAGATAACCCAGCGGATGAAATGCTGCACTTCGGCCTCGGCGGACATCCTGGCTTCAATGTTCCGCTCAAGGAGGGGACTGCCTTTGAGGATTACTATCTGCGCTTCTCGCAGCCCTGCGAGCCTGACAGAGTAGGCTTCTCATCGGAGCTTCTTGTGAGCGGCACCGATAAGCGCTATGAGCTTGAGGACGGGCAGATCATCAGGCTTCGCCATGACCTGTTCGACCATGACGCCATAGTCCTTAAAAACATGGCGAAGAGCGTCACCATCGCCTCGGATAAGACCAAGCGCTATGTGACCGTCAGCTATCCGCAGATGCCTTATGTCGGCTTCTGGCACGCAGAGCGCAAGGACGCGCCATATGTCTGCGTCGAGCCTTGGGTGTCGCTGCCCGCGCGTGACGGAGTGGTCGAGGATTTTGCCTGCAAGGGCGACCTGATTCATCTCCCCGGACACGGCAACTATGAGAACACATGGTATATTACGATAGGAGAAGAATGAGCTATGTATGATGTTGCGGCGCTCGGCGAACTGCTTATTGATTTTACCTGCCTGTCGACAGATGCGGACGGCTACCCGACTATGGCGGCGCACCCCGGCGGTGCGCCGGCAAATTATCTTGCCGCGCTGACGAAGTTCGGTGCAAAGACCGCCATGATCGGCAAGGTCGGCAATGACGCTTTCGGCAGACTGCTTATCAAGACGCTGAAAGGCGCGGGGATAGGCACGCGCGGCGTGCTTGTGTCAGATGATGTGTTCACGACGCTTGCATTCGTGACGCTGGACGACAGCGGAGACCGGGAGTTTTCTTTCGCACGTAAGCCCGGAGCCGATACGCAGCTCCGATTTGATGAGATCGATCTCGGCGTTATAGACGCTTCAAAGGCGCTGCACTTCGGCACTCTGTCCATGACGAATGAGCCTGCGCGGGACGCAACGTACAGAGCCGTTGAGTACGCTGCCGGACATGGGAAGCTCGTCAGCTTCGACCCAAATCTCAGAAAGCCCCTGTGGGACGATCTGGAGGAAGCGAAGCGTCAGATGCTGTGGGGACTCCGGCACGCGGACGTAGTCAAGATCAGCGATGAGGAGACGGAATTCCTGTTTGGCCTTGCCCTGGAAGAGGCGGCAAAGCATATCGTAGACAGCTTCGGTGTCAGGCTCGTCTACGTCACCTGCGGTGCAGAGGGCTGCTTTTACAGGACGAAGACGGCGTCCGGCTTCGTCAAGGCACTCAGCGGCATAGCCGTGAAGGACACGACCGGAGCGGGCGATATCTTCGGCGGTTCTGCGATGTACGGGCTGCTGAGAGCGGGCGGTGTACCGGAGAAGCTGACCGCGGAGGAACTTGAAAATATCGTCTTCTTTGCGTGTGCGTCGGCGGGGCTTTCGACCACCAAGGCGGGCGGCATTTCAAGCGTACCGGAACTTGGCGAGGTCGAAGCGGCAATGAGGTAATGACGACTGCTGACGATAAAGTCTAGAGCAGAATATAAAAGCAAAGCACGGAAGAGGAATCATCGTAGTTCCACTTTCGTGCTTTGCTTTTGTTATACGCTTTTGCGGGGGCTGGCCTGCGCGTGACCGGATTCAGCTCTCCCCAAGTGCCGCGCCGGGAATTGTCGAGCTCCCGCTTTTTCTTTTTAGAGAGCTTTTCATAAGGAATGAAATTGTTCATACTGTACCTCCGATTTCAATGTGCCAGTATTATATCAGAAAAGAGAAATAGTGCAAGACGGAAAGCAGACGTATTAAGGTCAGGCTGTATAGAATTAGGACATTCAGTGTCGGAATAAGCTTATCAGGGGTGATGAAATGCTTGAATGCGCGTTTGTGCTTCTGATGAAAACGCTGTTGCTGATGCTGCGCCTGTCACCGACGGACTCCTTCCCGAAGCCGCTGAGCAAGGAAGAAGAGCGCGAGTACCTTGAACGCTGGCAGGCCGGGGACATAGATGCGAGGAACACGCTTGTAGAACACAACCTGCGTCTCGTCGCGCACATAATCAAGAAATACTATCAGAATGAGGACATTGACGATCTTATCTCCATTGGAACGATCGGACTGATAAAGGGCATCAATACCTATAAACCGGATAAGGGCGTCCGCCTTGCGACTTATGCCAGCAGGTGTATTGAAAATGTTATACTATCGCAGCGGAACAAACGACAGTTGAGGTGGCGGAACGGGTGTCTTTTGAGGCAAAATGGCGCCTGCTGGCGAGAGTGGGAGTCCGCTGCTATATTCTGATTTCCAATGTATCAGGTGCGGTAAAAGTAGCCCCGCTGCAAATTCTTCAGTTTCCAGTGGTGCTGCCACACAAGTTTCAGGACGCAGAAAAGTTCAATTTGCAGTTCCCGGACTTCTCAGAAATCACCGAAACAGCGGACAAGCTGCGCTGGCTTCGCTACCAGAAAGGACTGCGGCAGAGAGACGTTGCAGACTACGCCGGGATAGACCGGAGCACCTATGTCCACTATGAGGAATATGGCAAAGACCTCTATCCGCCGGAGCACATGGAGAAAATCGCGCAGCTTTTTGAAGTGCCGGTCGATACGCTTCTGGATGACTACAATCTATTTCTGAGGAATGGTCAGGGCAACCAGATCAAGGCAATCCGAATGAAGCTGGGGCTGACGCAAAAACAATATGCGGACAAGCTGGGCGTCAGCCTTGGAAATCTCAAGCATTGGGAGCAAAGCCGTAAGCAGATTTTCAAATCCACATGGGAGAAGTATTTCAA
>CEAZ01031749.1_pt1 | contig 10446 bp, 5 predicted proteins | sample 557361 | NCBI WGS metagenome assembly CEAZ01 (sample SAMEA3182074, study PRJEB8094) | gut metagenome | biome: human; feature: gut; material: Stool; isolation source: human stools | place: Canada | collected 2012-02-22 | reverse complement strand
CCCTTAAGGCCATGCTGAAGCATGAGTTTAGAAGCAGTTTCACTACAAAAAAGGGTTTTCTGCCCCCTGTCATTACAAGAATAGAAAAAGTTCCGCCCCCATTTCACGGGTTTTGAAAAATAAAACGGTGCGACCTGGGTCTGGTGGAAATATTGATCGAAATCCAGCGGCGGATTGAAATAATTACTTGCGTAACAGCTATGAGAGAAGGTTTTCTCTGGGCAGGAATCCTCCAGCTTTTCGTTTGTTGACCGCATGGTGAACCATTCTGCTTCCTGCATTTCTTTCTCGGAAAATATGTACCATTCGCAAATCGGTGCAAGATCCGGAAATTCTGCTTTAAGACGCTGATGCTGTTCACTGCCATCAAGAATGTCAAAAACTATAAGGTAATTTCCGTTCAGCACTTCAACATTGATTCCAAATGATGCTATTTTTTTCAACTGAGCGAGCGTAACATTCTCTCCATAGTGCAGGTTTATTTCCATGGTTCCCTCCTGAAAAAAATTTTAAGCTATTTAGTAGACTTAAGTAATTTGCCTCAACGCGAATTCCAGAAGCTGAGGATTGTTCTTGTACACTTTGTATGCTATTTCAATTATATACTCTTTACTGTAAGTTCCCCCGTATGGTAGCAATCTGCGCCATTCATTGGTGAAAACTCTGTGCTCTGCCGGTGTAAGAGCAACACTTGCCATTCTACTTTGTGATATAAACTCAGGAAAAACATCTATAAATCTTTTCTCTATTATGTGATGTACTTCGAAACCACTACCTTTGAATATTTTCCTTAAGTCTTTGTACTCACCGGCTAAGCGCGATACTGTTTGCGCGGAGGACGCTACCTCAATAACATCGTCTACTTTGGCCAGTTTTCTTGCTGCACCAATTGCCCTTGTCGTTTCACCTATTCCGCCAACGAACGGTATCAGAAGGTCAACTGTATCGCCTGCAAGACTGGCCCATGCCCAGGGATCGGCAGGTGCAGCACATACCTCGACGATGCTTATACCGAGTGATGCAATGTCCCATGCAGTTTCCCAAAAATACCCATTGGCATCTCTCCTGACAACTGGTCCATTCCCACAATAGACGAATACATTTACACCAACAAAGCCTTGACCGGTGCTAGCTATATCATCGCTATTAATAAAGCGTTGGAGGTTCGGGTCGTAGTATCTGGACTTGAGGTAGTAGAGGCCGGAATCGGAGTCGAAGTAGTAGCCGCGGTAGCGGATCGGGTTTATCGCCGCCATCGTGCCAGTCGCCGACAGCACCTTGCCCCATGCGTTGTAGCTGTATTCCGCTACAGATGTTCCGCCAGCGTTCAGTATGCTTACTACATCGCCCTGCAGGTTCGTCACGTAGTAGTACATGACCGGCGTCGCCGATGCCGTCGCCTTGTACGAGAACGCATACGGCGCTCCGTTCTCATCGTAGAAGAACTCCAGCTCCGTACCGCCGAAGTACTCGGCTACCAGCTTGCTGCCCTGCCATACGTACTTGTGCTCTACGCTGCCGACCGTCTTCGTCAGACGCAGACCGTCCATGTCGTAGGTGTAGCTGTTGTTGAGACCCGTGCTGCTGTTTACCGCACTCGTGAGCCTGCGCCCGTTGGACCACGTGAACGTCGTCCCGTCGTACCAGCTCGTCGGATTGCCTATGCTGTCATAGCTGATGCTCTGACCGTCATACGCCGTCAGCAGATCCAGCCAGCTGCTGTCACCGTAGCTGTACACCTTTGTCGTCGTCCCATCAGATACCGACCGGATGTTTCCGTAGGTGTCATAGGTGTAGGTGTAGGTCTTGCCGCCGTAGGTCTCGGTAAGAAGCTGCCCCTGCGCATCGTAGGTGTACGACGCAGACGTGCTGCCGCTTATTGCCGTGATGTTGCCGGTGTTGTCGTAGGTATAGGTGTAGCTGTTGATGCTCGGGCCATTGGCCTTGCGGTTATTCATGCTCGCGACCAGCATCGTAGTCGCGTTCGTGCCATTGCCGTCCAGATACGTGTAGTTCCGGTTTATGAAGGACGTGCCGTCGAGCGACAGGCTCCTGCCGGTCAGACGCTTCAGAGCATCGTAAGTGTACGCATAGCTGCCGTCTGCCGGAAGCTGCATACCCGTCAGCTTGCCGTCATCGGCATCGTAGGTGTAGCCGTAAGCTCGCCCGTCTCTGAACGTACCGTTCCATGCCGGGCTTACCATGTACCCGATGTCCTTGACGCGGTTCGCGCTGTCATACGATGCCGCATAGAACTGCACCGCATTTGACCCGGACTTCTCGGTCATGGTTATGAGCCTGCCGAGAGAATCGTAGTTGTAATCATTTACACGGTTTGCCGCATGATCCTCGATCTTGCTCACGGAACCGTTGTTGGAGTACGTGTAGCTTACTGCTGCATTGCTGCTGCCATTATAGTATATTTCCGAAACTCTTTCAAGCTCGTCATACTCATAACTCACACTTGCCCCATTGCCGTAGCTCATCTCGGTCATCAGCCCGTTCGCGCTGCCGTAGGTGTAGCTCGCAAGGTTGCGGCTGCCCACGCTGACTCCGGTCATGTTCCCGAAGCCGTTGTAGCTCATCGTGTACACCTGCGTCTGCTCGGTGGTGTTTCCGGGGATGTATCCGCCTCTGGACATGGACGCGAGCTGGCCTCCGGAATAGACATAGTCCAGATGCACATCGTAGCCGAGGCTCGTGTTGGTTATGCGCCCGTTGCTGTTATTGTAGAAATTGAAGACTGTGTTGTTATTCGCATCCGTTATGCTGGAAGGCTGGCCGGTCTGCTTGTTCATGACGTTGTCATAGCTGTAGCTGACCGTTTTGCCTCTGGCGTCCGTCTGGGATGTGACCCTGTTGCCGGTGCTGTCATAGCCCGCGGAAGAGCTTATCTTCTGCGAGGTACCATCGCCGGCAAGCACGGTGCCGGTGGTGTTGCCCTTGCCGTCGTAGCTTACGGACATCGAAACGCCGTCGTTCGTGACGCTGGTCACATTGTGGGCATCATCGTATTCGTAGCTGAAGCTTCCGTTGCCCTTGGTGACCTGGCTGATCAGGTCCGCGCCGCTGTAGGAGAAGCTCTGCTCCGCATTGTCCGAAGAGGTGACGGAAACGAGCTCGCCGTCAGAGTTGTACTTGTAGCTCTGTGCGTCCTCCTTGACGAAGGAGACGTTCGTGAAGTACGCGGTGTTAGGCTCGCGGCAGAAGGTCATGTATACTCGCATGGAGTTGACCGGGAGATTCGGCTGCTTCGGAACTATGGGCAGAATGAGGTACTGCCATTCCGTGGTATCCGGATTGAACTCCGCGCTGTGCTGCTCGACCGTTCCCTCGGAGTCGCCGTAATTCAGCTCTACCCAAAGGCTGAACGATCTGTATCCGGAGCCGTCTATAGGTACCGCTGCAGCCTTTGCCCAGCAGGAGAACAGATAGGTCTGGGTGCCGGGCTGATCCAGATACACATCCTGGAAGATATCTGCGCTGTCGTCAAAGTAGCCGGTGACCTGAAGCGCGTTGCCGAAGGGAGTGCCGCCAATGTAGTCGTTGCCGCTCGACCAGCTGCTCCATGCGCTGTAGTCGTTCATGGAACCGTTGGTTATGAGGCTGACCGTGCCGGGCGTGCCTTTCTCACCGAACAGGCTTATTTCGGCCTGAAGGTCGTCAAGGTATACCGAACCGGAAATGCCGGAGACCTCAAGGCTCAGCGTAAGCTCGCCGGACGAGTTCGGCTGTGCCGTGACGTAAACACGTTCCCATCCGTCGCCGATGCCGTCGGTGCTCCAGTTGATGAAGGTGCCGGAAACAGTTCCCTGAGCTCCTCCGGTGGCCTTCATGGTCACCTTGCCGCTGCTGCCGAAGCTGGTGACGCCGCTGGTATTTACGTATCCGGAGAGGACATACCAGCTGTTCGGGTCAAGCCCGCTGAGACTCTGGCTGAGCGTGGAGGCCGCAGCTCCGGTGCTGGAACGGCTCACGAGCACGGAGCGCATACCGGTGCGCGGTTTGCCGAAGACGATGCTGCCGCTTCCGCCGCCGCTGAATCCCCAGCCCGCCGTATCCATATTCGAGGTACCCTCAACGCTCGGATAGCCCAGAAGGTTCACGGACTGGACACCCGTTTGGGTGCTGATCAGGGCTCTGTTGTTGGTGGCGCTGGTGCCGGTATTTGCGTTGTAAGCGGTAGCGCTCGCACCGTATACGAGCGTCCCGTCATAGTTGGTGGAATAGCTGCTGGTTGTGCGCCCGAAGTAGTCCATGACGCTGTGGCTCACGATGTCGTCAGAATTGCCGAGCACACGGTCAGGACCGCAGTACCGGTAAGTCTGGATGCCGGTGAAGGCTCCTTCGGCTTCCACTATTGCGCCGGTAGTGCCACCGGCGACCTCATAGAACTTCTTTACCTTACCGGTGTTCGCGTCATACTCATAGTTCATGGAGTAGCCGGACTCATTATCTGTCGCCGAGAGCAGCTTGCCGTTGGCGTCATAGGTATAGCTCACAGATGTGCCGTCCGCATGAGTTACGCCGGAAAGTATATCCGTACCGGAATAATTGAAGGTCGTCGTATTGTTGGCGCTGTCAGTTATGGTGCTGACGTTGCCGAAGCTGTCATAGGTGAAGGTCGCTATGGTCTCAACGCTGCCGCCGCTGTTCTGGCGGGTGACGGAGAGAATAACATCGTCACTGTCGCGGACATAGGTGACCTTGTTGCCGTTGGCATCCTGCGTGTAGCTCAGAAGACCATCGGAGAAGTAGCTGATGTTGTCTTTCTTATCCTTGAGGGTGTAGTTCGTGCCGCTCTTGGTTATGGTCAGGCCAAGACCGTCCTCATCGGTGTACTGCGTGCCGGAACCCTGGAAGTAATGCACGGTCCCGTCGCCGTCAAAGTAGATGAGGTAGCCGGTGTTTCCGGGGATGATCGCCTGCTGTATATCCAGCATCCAGCCCCGGCCTACACCCATGCTGCCATAGGTCTCGGTGACGGCGTTGATCGCGCTGGAAGCGGCCTTTGAATAAGCAGAGTTGTAGACATGGTTGATGGCTACGGGATTGCTGGTACTTGCGGAGCTCACATCGTTCTTCACAAGAGTGAGCTGGCCGCTGTAGTCGCCTATGTAGCCGGTACCGGCTCTGTCTATGCTGTGGGTCTGGTAAGTGTAGTAGCTTTCAAGACCGGCGCTGTTGCGGTACTCGACCACGAAGTACGGTCTTGCCCCGGCATTGGTGGTATTGCTGCTGGCAAACCCGGCGTTGGCACAGCTGGAAGAGGTCATGGAGCCTTCAAGCGCCGCGGCAAGGGAAATACCCCAGTTGGAACCCGGATCGTTATACCAGTTTATTACCTCGCGGGTGATGTTCCAGCCATAGAACGCCCTGCCGTTCTGGATATCTGTGAAGTCCAGGACCTCGTTGACCGGGTCGGGAGTGTCGTTCCATGAGTGGTAAAGGCACCAGTAACCCTCGGTAGGATAGTTCCATGAAAGAGCCTGCGCCTTTACGCGCATAGCGCTCATGCCGACATGACTATAAGCCACTTCGTAAAGATAGATGCCGCCGTGGACCACGTAGCTGTTGTCCGGCAGATCGGGGAGGTTATTTACTCGAACCAGAGTACGGCAGTAGCCGCCGTCTGCGGAGTAATAGCCGAGGGCTTCGGTAGCTCTCTGACCGCCGATGTCATCGGGAGAGTAGCCGAAGATGGTACCGGTCTCGATGTTGTAAAAGCCCTGAAGATACACAGGGGGATCGATGGTGACGGGGAACGCTCTCTTGGTGTCGTTCATCCAGTCGGCATCGGCGGAAACGGTGAGGATATATTTGCCGTCGGCAGCGGAAGAGAGGGTGTATTCCACTTCCATGCTGCTCTCGCCATCGGCGTCGATCATGTACCCTGCCGGGATCACGAACACCGCGGTGCCGGAGCCGTCTTTGAGCTCTATGCTGCCGGAGCTGGTAAGCTCGGGAGTAAGTCCGCCGGCATCGAGAGTGAACTCATATACGTATTCCGCAGCTTTTGCTTTTACGATGATGTTTTCCTTGAGAGAGCTTTCGGCGACGATGTACTCAAGGTCAGCGCCGTTGAGTATGCCGCTGTAGGTAAGCGAAGAAGAGAGGTTCTTCGGCGTGATCTTTGCCTGGAAGCTGCCTTTCTCGGCGACGCTCTCAAGCTGTTTTACGTTCGCGGTTATGCTGGCAATGCTTCTGGCGGCAGCCTCTGCCGACTCGCGCATGCTCGCATTGCCGCTGCGGATCCTCGGCGTGAGGGAGACTGTATAGCCGTCATAGCTTATGCTGGCCAGCTGCGCAGAACCGGCTGAAAGTGCGAGCTCAACATCTGCCAGACCGTGCGTGTTCTTATACACGCGGGTGTCTATGGGCAGGCCGCTCATATCCAGAACCTGTGCCTCGTCGTCGATGGTCAGCTCTTCCTCAGGCTCCTCCTCGACCGGAGGCTCGGTAGCTGCCGGAACGTCAAGAGCTGGCTCCGGGTCTACATCGGGAACAACGGGGTCCTCTTCGTCGGCAGGTTCGGGGTCAGCTTCAACAGGTGCATCAGATTCAATTGGGGAAATATCCTCGGACTCAGCAGGTCCGGCTTCATCCAAAACGTCGGATTCGCCGGCGATCTCAGGCTCGTCCGTAATTTCGGGCTCTGCGGGAAGCTCCGCATCTTCGGCGAGCACAGGCTCTTCCAGCTCAAGTTCCGGCGCCGGAGTGGGCTCCGGGGTAGGCTCAACGGTTGGGACCGGAGTCGGCTCAACAGTTGGGATGGGTGTGGGAACAGGTGTAGGTGCAGGAGAAGGAGAAGCCTTGGCTTCAAGCTCATCCTTGCTGTCCTTATCTTTAAGCGAGTCGGTTTTGAGATCACCGTCTTCAAGCAGGCCGCTCTTGACCGGCTCGGTAGACAGTGTACCGTCCTCGTTATACAGTTTTAGTCTATTGTCTATTTCCTTGTACTTACCCTTTTCATCCTGGTAATGTACGGGGAATGAGTATGCGACGGCTATGTTGGAGCCATTGACCAGGCGGAAATGCTTTTCCGTCTCTGTTCGTTCGGACTCTATCTCCCATAGCACATCGTCCGCTTCATATTCGTCTGTCGGTCCTCTGTAATATATGCTGTCGCGGGGGTCGGGTCTCTGGGCCAAGGTGGGGGCAGAACCTTCGGCCAAAATAACACCTTCGGCGAACGCTGATACCGGGAGCATCTGCACGACGAGTACCAGAACGAGCACGAAGGACAGCAGCTTCCTGAGTCTTCCTCTCATGTCTTTGCCTTTCCTTTCTTCTCCCTTAAAAAAGTGGGAGATATCCGCATGACCGTCTTACTTACTTCCGACCGTATTCAATTGTCTGTCAGCCCATCGGTTCCACCTTCCTCCTGACGACATTATTCGACGGGATTCGCATCTATTTTATATATGTCTGCAGCATTTGATTCGGGGACACGCAGTCCCTGCTTTTTTCCAAATTTTGCGCAAAAAAAATGCCTGCTGTGAAGCAGACATTATTAACCGCAGATTTTGCCTATTTAAACACGTCTCTCTGTTCTTATTGCCTATTATGTATAAAGAGAGGCTATAACACCGCAGTGCCATGCGCCTCTCTTTATTAAAGCTGATTTTATCGTTGTCCGCCAACTTACAGCTCCTTCGCGGATAGCCGCTTCTGCTGCATTCCTTTCGGGTTTTATCGTTGCCCGTCAACTTACAGTTCCTTCGTGAAATATCACTTCTCCTGCATTGATTTCGGATTGAAGATGTCAGCTGCACCGATGGGATGACGCCCATCAACCATGTTTATTATATGCGAAATTGACTTGAAGGTCAACTTCTCAAGCTGATATGAACATGAATAACTATTAAATGATTTTATCAAAAGATGGAGTCAACCATCCTATAGATTTCTTTGGGTTTAAGAGAACAGATGATGGAACATTCATTATTGCCATCAGCCCAGGAAACTCTCGTAAATTCGTCATTCTTCATGATATAGAAATCTATTCCGTTGGAAGAATACTTTTCGACACCGTCTTCAAGAATTTCGTACACTCTATGCTTACTATCATAATTATAAAACGCTTTTACTTCAATTTTAATCTCGCCAGAGGCACTTTTGCAGCTGGACGAAATAATTTTGCTGTCAGGTGTTTCAGCAGCCTGGACTGTGTCCTCCCCGTAACCGTCAGGTATCCACTGCGGAACGATAGGTTCATCGATATCGTAAGCGGCAAGCGCATCTCTCAGATTCTCAAACGGATATATTCCATTGCTCTGACTGCTCTGCGTAAATCCAAAAGTATCCCGTGTCCATTCAGCGACAGCACCCCAGAGGTTGTAGCCGAATGCACTTGCAGTTACACTGCCGGAGATAATTACGACTGCGATGACAGCGGCAACGCTCAATGTTTTCATTGCGCGGCTGAGATGGCGCGGCTTTGCCTTCACAACTTCATCTTCCGGAGAATCGAAGCTGTATAGCGGCTCCGGATCAGAGATGTACGGATAGTAGTTCTCCTTGAAGGATTTCCATGCGGTATCTACATCTTTGCTATCATCTGATGAACTTGCTCGGCTGGCAAGCAAGTTGGTTATATATAAGATCGTATCAATATCAGACGAGTCATCATCTAACAACGAATCTTGACGTAGTATTTCCTGCAGCTCTTCGGTGCTGAGCTTATCAAGGTGCGAAAAGTCTCGTGTACTAGTGGACATTTTTTCCTCCTTTACTTACAGACGTATCGGAAGTCAAGCCGGTCAGATGTTTTCATCTAATAACTTTTTCAGCTTTTTCTTTATGCGTTGAACACGTTTCCTGCAAGCCTCGGCCGTGATATCAAATACACGTGCTGCTTCTGCTGTACTGTATCCATGCATTGCTACCAGTGTAAGTAAAAAGTATTCATCTTTTGTAAGCATACCAGAAAAATATAGATTTGTCTCTGTTTTTTCAATGTTTTTATCTGCCGCTGCAGCAATTATGTATGATTCTGAGTATACTTCATCGCCTGAAGACATTGCCTTTACAAACACCCGGTTTAGTTTTGCCTGCTCACGGCGCGTGTTTCTTATTATGTTTCTCAGCGTTATTATAAGCCAGCCCTCCGGATTTGGGCTGCTGATGAATTCATCATATTTTGCGCAGGCAATTCTAAATGTATCCTGTACAGATTCTTCCACGAGGTATTCTTGGTCAAGAGAACTGCGTGCATATGCTAAGAGCTGCTTGTACATTTTATTGTATATTTCTGCAATGACCTGAGCTTGGTGTGTGTCCAGCCTCATAAATTGACCTCGCAATCTCCGTCACAGCTGCTCATGCATCATTTTTGCTTTGTTCAATATCCTCTAGATGCAAGGCAATCATTTTCTCTATCGCTACGACTGTATGGGCAGGTTGCCCTCTAAGTAGGGCTTCTACATTTTTGACTTCATTGCCCGGTCTGTCATCAAACAGCAAATAGTCTGTACTGACTCCCAGTGCATTGGCAAGCTCACGCAGGGAGTATAGGCTCAGTCCTTTTGCACCCCGTTCTATATTCGCATAAAAAGGAGGACTAAGACCAACTATCTCCGCGACCTGTACTTGAGAAAGGTTTCGCTCGCTTCTATATTTGTATAGGTTCTTTCCTACTATTTTTCTGACGTCCGTTTTTGTGCTCAAATAAATCACCCCCTATCGGAATAATTATATTTCCTTTAAGAGATTGTTGGAATAATCCATCGGAGTTGAAATAATATCCCGTGGGGATGGAACGGCAAGAGGCCGACAACAATGTCGACCTCTTGCTTTCTATTTGTCTACAAGTCTGTCCGAAGTGATCCACCCGGCAAGTCCATCATCCACTATAGCCAGAGAATATCCGTTCTCCTCGGCAATCACCCGGACTTCCGTGCCATCAGGGATTGTACATATCCTTATTCTGAGGCTTGTAGGCGCAAGTCTCAGATATACTCCGTTTCCGGAGTGTGATTTCACAACTTTTGTTTCATAGTCAGGCAGGTAACTGCTCGGGAATTGAAGTCGTTCATCGCAGCCCGCAAGATCCGCCTCGCTTGGTTCAGAAGTTGGAGGCTGCGTTGCAGTAGGAGTTGGGTTAGGGGGCTGCGGTGGATCTGGTGGGTCTATTATTGTAAAGTATATAATTGCAACTCCTATAATTGCGACACATACTATACCCGCGCTAACAGCCAATTTGATGCCCTTTGACGTTTTCAAATCGGCTGTGCAGAGGATACCGATGAATGCCAGAAATGCCGCAAGAACAGTAACACAAAACCCGGGATCATTTTTTATTGCAGTAATAATATCAGCCATGTCTTTCTCCTATTCTTTATGTATTTTAGATGCTGCTTTTTATCCCACAATATATATGTCATCAGCACTCGCTCAGGGGACAGGCTTGATAATGTACAATAAGTTGCGCAAATTGAAAACCGC
>CEAZ01060366.1_pt1 | contig 10460 bp, 10 predicted proteins | sample 557361 | NCBI WGS metagenome assembly CEAZ01 (sample SAMEA3182074, study PRJEB8094) | gut metagenome | biome: human; feature: gut; material: Stool; isolation source: human stools | place: Canada | collected 2012-02-22 | reverse complement strand
GATATGTCACGTTTTGGACGTAACAATGCCATGTTCATGTATTATGTGGAAGAAATCTTTCCTAATAATGATATTTTGTTTATTGCTTTGAATGATGATGTCGATACAAGATTTGATGAAAACGAGATGATGCCGTTTAAATCTATTATGAATGAGTATTATGCTCGTGATACATCAAAGAAAATCCGAAGCGTAAAAAAGACAACAGCATTGAGTGGTGGGTTCTGCGGTTCATTTGCACCTTATGGTTATGTGGTGGACCCAGAGAACAAAAGAAAGCTATTGGTTGATCCTGATACAGCACCTATTGTCAAACGAATTTTTGAATTATCGAAACAGGGCAACAGCGTTCATCAGATTGCGAGAACCTTGTGCGAGGATGGTGTTCTGATTCCGAGAGCATACAGGGCAATGAAGAACGGCACTCTGGAAACAAGTACAGGATTTAAGTTTCCAACGGATTGGGTAGCAAAGAATGTGAAGATGATTTTGGAGAATCAAGTGTACCTGGGACATATGGTTTCTCATAAGACACAGACCAAATCATTTAAGAATAAGAAGCCGGTTGCAGTTCCGAAAGAAGAATGGATTATAGTACGGAACACCCACGAAGCGATCATTGATGAAGAAACCTTTGAACTGGTGCAGAAATTCATCAGTGTAAAAAAACAGCCGAATAAAACAGGACGTCCTAATATATTTGTGGGTCTTGTGAAATGCCCGGATTGTGGTCGCAACATGGCGTTTTCTAATCCAAATGGAAGGGAGCCTCGCTTTCGCTGCAGAACTTATGTAAGGAATAGCAATCTTTGTACAACCCATGCCATTTCTTATGAGGCGTTGCAACAGATTGTTATGAGTGATATTCAAAAGCATATTAAGAATATGGAAGCCTTAGGAGATCAGTTTATACAGGAAATGCACGAATTGAGCGAAAAAGGCGGCAGTAAGAAAATCAAACAGTTCGAGAAAGACTTGGAAGTAGCAGAAAAACGGATTGCAGAAATTGATAGTGTGATTATGAAGCTCTTTGAGCAGAATGCACTCGGTAAGATTTCTGATGAACGCTTTGAAAAGATGTCCTCAGCTTATGAAAGTGAGCAGAAAGAACTTGCTCAAAAAAGAGACGAATTAAGAACTAAAATCAGAGCGGAAGAAAAGAAAACACAGAGTACCAATCAATTTTTGGAAACAATTCGTAAGTATGAAACAGTAACAGAACTGAACCGTTCTATGCTGGTGGAGCTGATTGATAGTATTTATGTATATCAGGCAGAGGGAACCGGCAAAGATCGTAAGCAAAGAGTGGAAATTAACTATCGTTTTCTTGCGGGGTCTCAATGTGGTATCGCCTGACGGCAACGGCAGAGTAGGCAGGCTCATCGCGCTGAAGGAATGCCTGCGTTACAATATTGTCCCCTTTATCATTGAGGATTCCAAAAAGGTGTATTACTACCGCGGGCTTTCTGAGTGGGATACTGAAAAGGGATATCTGACAGATACCTGCCTTGACGGGCAGGATACCTTCAAAAAGCTGATGGCCATGTTCGATATCTATCCATAGCGTTAGTAAATCCGTTAGTAAAAATGCGTGTTAAGACAGCGATGAAAACGCCGTATTATAAAAAAGACACTCTCTGCCGTTGGCAGAGAGTGTCTTTTTTATGGCGGAGATGGAGAGATTCGAACTCTCGAAGAGCTTTTGACCCTTACACGATTTCCAATCGTGCGCGCTCGACCAACTACGCGACATCTCCGTGTTTGCTCAAGAAAACAAATTATCAACTTGTCAGCTTGGACATTATAATTCATATGTGCCGTAAAGTCAAGGAATATTTTTCAATTCTTCGGGAAACATTATTTTTGAACAATGATCCCCGAAAAAAGACAGCGGAGGAAGACGCCGTGAAGATGACAAACGACGAGTATAAGGAATTTGCCGTGCAGCACGCGCCGCGCTCAAGGGCTGGACGGAACATACTGCGCGCCTTTGTGAGCGGCGGGGCGATATGCGCCGTCGGTCAGGCGCTGACAGATCTGTACCTCTCTCTCGGCTTGGAGATGGACAGCGCCTGCGCTGCCTGCTCCGTGACGCTGATCTTCATCGGTGCGCTGCTGACCGGGCTCGGCATATATGACGACATGGCGCGCTTTTCCGGTGCGGGCACTCTTGTGCCGATAACGGGCTTTGCAAACTCCGTTGTTGCCCCGGCGATAGAGTATAAGACCGAGGGCATGATCCTCGGTACCGCCGCCAAAATGTTCATCATCTCCGGCCCTGTCATCGTATACGGGATAAGCTCCGGCGTCGTCTACGGCATACTGCTGCTGATATTCGGCGCGGCATAAGAAGCGTTGAAGGAGAAAACCATGGGAAAACACTCAAAGAAGAAAACGAACCGCGCCGATCAGGCGGAAGTCCTGACCGGTCATGACGAAAAAGCGGAAAGGGAAAGCCCGGATCGCCGCCTGTGGGAGCGCGAGTCTGACCGCCCCAACGGAACAAGCGGAAATTACAGCTGAAATACAGGCGCGCTGCACATACGCAGCGCACCTGTAAATTTCAATCCGTCCCGCAGGGACACCATATCCGCATCCAAAGGATGCGATTTGATCCAAGCGCAGCTTGGATTTCATCTGACACAGTCAGATTTCATCCGATCTCTGATCGGATTTTAATTTTATTTCGATCCGTATTTCTTCTCCGCAAGCTCCTTGCTGCATGAGACGAGGCGGCGGATGCTGCGGTCGTTCGCGCTGCGCTCGTTTATGAGTATGCCGAGCGAACGGTGGCAGCGCGGTTCGAGCGGCAGAGTCTTTATGTTGAACTGCATGTCCTTTGTCACCAGTCTTGACAGGACGCTCACGCCAAGTCCGTGCTCGACCATCGACGCAATTGATGCGTCGTCAAGATTCGTGCGCAGAATGTTCGGCGCGACCTTCAGCCCGTTTGCCGTGAAGATCGGCAGAATATCCAGCTCAAAGCCGAGTGAGGGCATGAGAAAGTCCGTCCCCTCGAAAAGCTCGACCGGGTACGCGTCACCGTCGAAGCTGCAGTCGGCGGGCAGGATGGCGACAAGCTCATCCTCCATCAGCGGTATCCATGTAAGTCCCTGGCACAGCTCCGGCTGATAGCTCATCATTGCGCAGTCAAGCTCCTCATTCCTTACCGCCGTGGCCATCTCGTTCATGTCGTTGACCGTGAGCGAGACCTGAGTGTCCGGGCAGAGCAGCCTGAACGCGGAGAGAATGTCCGGGATCCAGTGGCGCGCGATACTCGAAAAAGAGCCGAGCCGCAGCGTCGAGCCGGTCTTGAGCCGCAGCTGATCCGCCTCGCGTTCGAGCGCCGCGGCGGCCTCGGCAAAGCCCTTGAGCTTCGGCAGCAGCTCCTGCCCGGTGGGGGAGAGCCGCACTCCGCCCTTGCTGCGTATCAGCAGCGATACGCCGAGCTCATCCTCAAGGGAATTCATCATGTGCGTGAGCCCTGACTGGGTGTAGCCGAGCTCTGCGGCGGCGGCGGTGAGACTGCCGCGGTCTATCGCGGTAAGAAGTGCGGTTACTTTTTTGCTGTCCATTTCTGCAAATCACTGTCCTTATGCGGTATCTATGAGGAAAACTGATTACATATATAATAATATGGGATTTTACGAATTGCAAGTGAAATGTTATTATCTGTAAAAAACCTTGCACTACAACGAAAAAGTTAGTATAATTTGAAACAAAAGAGCAAAAAACAGCTATATTGTGCAGAGAAAGTCCCGGAAATATTACCGGGACATCCGGAAGTAAAACCGGAATATACTTTGCAGACAGCAGATATGCGGGCAGCACATCCCCTGCATATATCTGTCGGTTTGCCCTGCGGGTGATTCTGCAGGGCAAATTATTTTGTGCAGATATGAGAAAGTGTACAGAAATTAGAGTTAAGACCGCGTTAAGCATATAGAACAGATTTAGACAATTTTGTGAAAAATGAATAGAAACACCAAAAAACACCTGACAAAAAATTTACTAATCTTGCAAAATGCATATAAGTAGAAGTATAATCGCATTAAGAAAACTGGCAATAGAGCGCAGACGCAGTGTGCTGTACCCTCTTGCTAAAAATTCATTCATGTAGTAAAATGAAATTGCTAAAACTTTAACTTAAATATAGCGGGGGATTATCCGGTGCAGAGAGTCTTGATCCACATACACGGTATTGTTCAGGGGGTCGGCTTCCGGCCGTTTATCCATAAGCTTGTCAAGGAGCGCGGACTGAGAGGCTATATAAAAAACACCTCCTCCGGGGTCGAGCTTGAGCTGGAAGGGGAGCATGAAGAGCTTTCCGGCTTCATTGAGGATATCCCGCGCCGCGCGCCAAAGCTTGCCGTTATCGAAGCGATGGAGACGGAGTATCTTCCTGACCTGACAGGCTATGAGGATTTCAAGATTCTGAGCAGCAAAACGGAGGCGTTCCGCAATACGCTCATTTCCCCGGATATATGTATCTGTGATGACTGCCTGCGCGAGCTGAGAACGCCCGGCGACAGGCGCTACCGCTATCCTTTTATAAACTGCACAAACTGCGGCCCGCGGTTCACTATTATAAAGGACGTGCCCTATGACCGGGCAAAGACCTCGATGAGCGCCTTTCCCATGTGCCCGGACTGTGACCGGGAGTATCACGATATTGAGGATCGCCGCTACCATGCCCAGCCGGACTGCTGCCCGGACTGCGGCCCGCAGGTCTTCTTTTTGGACGCTGACGGGAAGCCCGTGGAGGGCGACGCGATAGAGCTTGCCCGGCAGAGCATCAGAGCCGGGAAAATCATCGCCGTCAAGGGTCTTGGCGGGATACACCTTGCCTGCCGCTGTAATGACGCTTCCATCGTCCGTGAGCTGCGCCGCCGCAAGCAGCGCGATGAAAAACCCTTTGCGGTCATGTGCCGCGATGCAGAATGCGCGAGAGAAATTTGCCTCGTCTCTGAGGACGAGGAGAAGATACTTGACGGCTTCCGCCGTCCCATCGTCCTGCTGCGAAAGAAGCGGCAGGGGCTGGAGCATATCAGTGAGAACGGCTTTATCGGCGTTATGCTGCCGTATACCCCGCTGCACTATCTGCTCTTCGGCGACGATATAGATATGCTCATCATGACTAGCGCCAATCTTTCCGACACTCCCATGATGTACCGCAACGACGAAGCGGTCGAAAAGCTGCACGGCATCGCCGACGGTTTCCTGCTGCACAACAGGGATATCCAGACCCGCTGTGATGATTCGCTGTGCTGGGTGCTCGGCGGCGCGGAATATTTTTCCCGCCGTTCAAGGGGCTATGTGCCTTTCCCCATAACCGTCGGGGAGGAGCTTCCGCCGCTGCTTGCCTGCGGCGCGGAGCAGAAGGCTAGCTTCTGCCTGTCAAAGGGAAGCTATGTTTTTCCGAGCCAGCACATCGGTGACCTGAAGAATTTTGAGACGCTGGAAAATTATACCGGACAGATAAAACATTTTCAGCGCCTGTTTGATATAAGACCGCAGGCTGTGGTCTGCGATCTGCACCCGGACTATATGTCCACGGAATATGCTTCCGCGATAGCCGAGGAGGAAGACCTGCCGCTTATAAAGGTGCAGCACCACCATGCGCACATGGCCGCCTGCATGGCCGATAATGGTCAGAATGGGTCAGTGATCGGCCTTGTGTGGGACGGCACCGGACTCGGCACGGACGGCACGATATGGGGCGCGGAGTGCCTCATCGGGGACTATTCCGGATTTGAGCGCTTCGGCAGCATTCTGCCGATCCCCCTCATCGGTGGGGACAGGGCAGTCAAGGAGACTGACCGCGTCGCCTTTGCGCTGCTCGACGCGTCTAACTGCGATACCGGGAGCATTGAAAAGGCGGAAGTCTATAAGGCAGTGCTTGATTCTGGACTCAATTGCCCCGTCTCATCAGGCATGGGACGGCTGTTTGACGGCGTCGCCGCGATCCTTGGGATAAAGACGCTGTGCAGCTATGAGGGGCAGGGGGCTGTTCTGCTCGAAGCCGCCGCTGCGGAGGACAGAGAAGTCTACCCATTTGCCCTTGAGGGGGAGCCGCTGCGCTATGACTGGCGCGGGACGATCCGCGCGATATGCGCCGATATAAAGGCGGGGGTCGACACCGGACGCATGGCCGCCCGATTCATGAACACGCTTATCGAAATGGCGGTATGCCAGTGCCGCGCTGCGAGGGATGCGAGCGGGATAGAAGTGGTCGCACTCTCAGGCGGCAGCTTCCAGAATATGTATATAATGTCGCGCCTGCCGGAAAGGCTGGAAAAAGAGGGCTTCCGCGTGCTGCGGCACAGGCGCGTTTCGGCGAATGACGAGGGGCTTTCGCTCGGCCAGCTTATGATAGCCGCCGCGAAGCTTGGAAAATAAGGAGAAAAAGACATGTGTTTGGCAGTACCGCTGAAGCTTGTTGAAATACACGGAAACTCCGCCATAGGCGAAGCGCTCGGCATGACGCGCGAAATCCAAGTCGACTTCATCCCGGAGCCGAAGGTGGGGGACTATGTGATGGTTCATGCCGGGTTCGCGATAGACCGGCTCGATGAACAGCAGGCGCAGGAGGATATTGACGCGTGGAAAGAGGTGCAGGATGCCCTCGGCTGATATGCACGCAGGTGAGATCATCTCCGCGATAGAGCGTCTGGACTTGGGCGAGATACGACTCATGGAGGTATGCGGGACGCATACGATGTCCATCGCGAAGTCCGGCCTGCGCTCGATGCTCCCGAAAAATATAAAGCTCCTGTCGGGCCCCGGCTGCCCGGTCTGCGTCACGCCCCCGGAGGTCATCGACGCGGTGCTGGAGCTTGCAATGGAGAAGGACGTTATCATCACCACCTACGGCGATATGCTGCGCGTTCCCGGCAGCACTCCGGGCGACAGCCTGCAGCGCCGCCGCGCCATGGGCGCGAGGGTGCAGATGGTCTACTCCCCAGTGGACGCTGTGCAGCTTGCCAAGGAGAACCCGGATAAGCAGGTGGTGTTTCTCGGCGTCGGCTTTGAGACTACCGCGCCGGGGACAGCTGCCGCAGCGCTGACGGCGGCGGAGCAGAGAGTGGAAAATTTCTCTCTCTGGTCGATGCTCAAGACCGTGGAGCCCGCGCTGCGCGCGCTCATGGCGATGCCGGATTTCAATATCGACGGTTTTATCTGTCCGGGTCACGTGGCCACGATAATCGGCGTGAAGGGCTTTCGATTTCTCCCGGAGGAATATTCGATGCCGGCAGTCATTGCAGGCTTTGAACCGGAGGACATTCTCCGCGCGGTGTACAGGCTCGCAAAGCAGATTGCCGAGAAGAGTCCGAAGATAGAAAACGAGTACCGCAGGGCGGGCACTGAAAACGGCAACCCCCTTGCGCAGAACATGATGAACACCTGCCTGCGCCGCCGTGCCGATAACTGGCGCGGCCTTGGGCTCATCCCGGACAGCGGACTTGAACCGGCCGCCGTGCTTGAAATGCTCGACGCGGAAAAGCGCTTCGGCATAAAATATGCGGAAAAGCTGAAGCCGACTGCCTGCTGCTGCGGGGACGTTATCTGCGGGCGCATTGCCCCGGAGCAGTGCCCGATGTTCGGCGGACGCTGCACACCGGAAGATCCGGTGGGGCCGTGCATGGTATCCTCGGAGGGAGCCTGTGCCGCGGCGTATAAATACACGGGGGTGTGAAACTTATGGACGAAATAATTACACTCGATTACGGCAGCGGCGGCAAAAAGACCGCCCGCCTGATAGAAAAGCTTATAGTCCCGGCGCTGTCAAACCCGGCGCTGGACGCCTTGGGCGACGGCGCGATAGTAGAGGGCGCAGAGAAGCTTGCCTTCTCGACTGACAGCTTCGTCGTCGATCCGATATTTTTCCCCGGCGGGGATATCGGCAAGCTCTCCGTCTGCGGCACGGTGAACGACCTTGCAATGTGCGGCGCTGTGCCGAAGTATTTGAGCTGTTCTCTTATTATAGAAGAGGGGCTGCCGGTGGAGGACTTGGAAAAGATAGTCGAGTCCATCAGATGCACGGCTGAGAGAGCCGGTGTGCAGGTTGTGACGGGGGACACAAAGGTCGTCGAGCGCGGCAGGGGAGATAAGATATATATCAACACCGCCGGTATCGGCGTTGTGAAGTATCCCGGTTTAAGCCCGAAAAACCTGAGAGACGGGGACGCTGTCATAGTCTCCGGTATGGTCGGCGACCACGGAACGGCCATCATGCTCGCACGCAGCGGGATGATGCAGGGCGAAATCATGTCCGACTGTGCGCCGCTGAACGGCCTGTGCGAAGCCATCCTTGGCACCGGTGCTGAAGTCCGCGTCCTGCGCGACCCGACGCGCGGCGGAGTCGCCACAACGCTCAATGAGTTCATTGAGGGAACGGCGCTCGGAATAGAGCTGTACGAGGATAAGATACCGGTTCGGGATCAGGTTCGCTCGGCCTGCGATATGCTCGGCCTTGATCCGCTCTACTGCGCGAATGAGGGCAAGCTCCTTGCCGTCGCCGCGGCGGATGACGCGGAGCGGGTGCTGAGTGCGATGCGCGAAACGGAAGAGGGGCGGGACGCTGCAATCATCGGCAGAGTCAGCGCCGGATATCCCGGAAAGCTCGTCATGGATACGGCCTTCGGGGGGAAGCGCATCCTCCAGAAGCTCACGGGAGCACAGCTTCCGAGAATTTGCTGAAAATAAAAAATTAAAATAAAAGGAAAATCAGAGAGGTGAAACGGATGCAGGAGTACAAAAAGACCGTGATCACAAAGGATCAGGTCGTACCCATAGCGGAAAAAATGCGCAAGGCCGGAAACGCCCTTGTGATGATCCACGGCTTCATCGACAACGATGGGCAGATGGACGTCTCATGGGACTATGCCGTAGACCCGGCGATCGAGTCCTATCACGTGATAGGCGAGACGGTGCTTCCGTCGATCGGCGAGATCTACGACACGGCTGCGACATGGCCTGAGCGCGAGCTCAACGAGCTGTTCGCGATAGAGTTCGAGGGACTTGACGTGTCGCAGCGGCTCTTCCTGCCGGAGGACATGCTCGAAACACAGGGTAAGGGTCAGATAATGGTCATGCCGCTTTCGGAGCTTCGGCAGAAAAACATTGAGGAGGGAACGAAATGAGCTACATTGTCCCCATCGGCCCTTACCATCCCGCGCTTGAGGAGCCGATACACGCAAAGCTCTATACAGAGGGCGAGGTCATCAAGGACGCGGAGGTCTTTGTCGGCTATAACCACCGCGGCATAGAGAAGCTCGCCACCGAGCGCAACGCCATCCAGACTCTTGCTCTGGTCGAGCGCGTCTGCGGCATCTGCTCCCACTCCCATGCGCTGACCTACGCCATGTGCGTGGAGAACATCAACGGCATTGAGGTGCCGAAGCGCGGCCAGTATATCCGCGTCATCACCGCGGAGCTGGAGAGGCTGCACTCGCACTTCCTGTGGCTCGGCATCGCCTGCCATATCATCGGGCATGACAGCATGTTCATGCACATCTGGGACGAGCGCGAGCTTGTCATGGATCTGCTGGAGAAGATGACCGGCAACCGCGTGAACTACGCCATGGTCACAGTCGGCGGCGCAAGGCGCGATATAGACGACGAGCTTCGCCGCGAGCTGCTCGAAGCCTGCGATAAGCTCAAGGCTCCGCTCGACCGCATCACCGAGATCGCCCTGACAGATAAGACCATCGCGATGCGTACCAAGGGCGTCGGCGTACTGCCGAAGGAGGACGCGCTGCGTATGGGTGCCGTCGGCCCCCACGCGAGAGCTTCCGGGGTCAAGGTCGATGTCCGCAAGGATGCGCCATATTCCTCCTACGAAGATTTCGATTTCGATGTGCCCGTTGTTGAGAGCGGCGACGTGTTCGCCCGCGTGGTCGTGCGCGCGCTTGAATGCTATGAGAGCATCAAGATCATCCGTCAGGCGCTGGAGAACCTGCCCGCAACGCCCATCAACCTCGGCAATAAGCTCATTAAGATACAGCCGGGTCAGGCGGTATGCCGCCATGAGGCGCCGCGCGGCCAGCTCAGCCACATGGTCGTGGGCGACGGTTCGTTCAACAACCACCGTGTCAGCATCCACGTGCCAAGCTATAAGAACACGCCGACCGTCCCGTTCATGCTCCGCGGCAACACCGTTGCGGATGCGGGACTCATCATCGCAAGCATAGACCCCTGCTTCAGCTGCCTCGACAGATAAGATGCACGAGCTTGCACTGACAGAGGGGATAATCAGCATAGTCGAGTCCGAAAAGAAAAAGCACGGCTTCGAGAGAGTCAGCGAGATAAGCCTGAAGCTCGGCGAATACTCCGGAGTGATACCGGAGTGCATGGGGGAGTTTTTCCCTATCGCCTCAAAGGGTACGGCGGCTGCCGGGGCAAAGCTTGTTTTCGAGAAAGTGCCGGCGCGGTTCGAGTGCCGCGGGTGCGGCTGGCGC
>CEAZ01059912.1_pt1 | contig 10539 bp, 7 predicted proteins | sample 557361 | NCBI WGS metagenome assembly CEAZ01 (sample SAMEA3182074, study PRJEB8094) | gut metagenome | biome: human; feature: gut; material: Stool; isolation source: human stools | place: Canada | collected 2012-02-22 | reverse complement strand
CGGATTTTGGGCATGGTCGTCCGCAGCATGGGCAAGCATGCGTGCAAGGTCTGCGGGCGTAATCATGATTCCAACCATACTCAATTCTGTGTGCAGGTGGGGTAACGGTATGCTGGTAAGGCAGAAACTTGTGGTGCCGGAAAGGGATGGCGTGAACTTCGAAGTGTGGCCAGAGGCCATTGAATTAGGGCGTATGTTCGCCGCGGAAGGCTATGAATTGGCGTTGGTGGGAGGTCCCGTTCGAGACCTGCTGTTGCATCGTAAATCGCATGATTTGGATTTTTGCACATCGGCGCGTCCTGAGCAGTTTGAACACATTTTGCGCCGTTTCGGGCGCGATGGCTTTTGGGATATGGGCCGTAAATTCGGCACGTTGGGCGCCATGCGCAGGCGTGAGGATGGCACGGAAGTGCAGGTTGAGGTAACGACCTACCGTTCCGACACGTATGACCCCGACTCGCGCAAGCCGGAAGTCAATTATGGCGACACGCTGGAAGGCGATCTTTCCCGCCGTGATTTCACGGTGAATGCCATGGCGTTGCGTGTGCCGGAATTGCAATTCGTCGATCCGTTCGGCGGCGCGAACGATTTGGCCAAGGGCGTGTTGCGCACGCCGGTCGATCCTCGCCAGTCGTTTGACGACGATCCGCTGCGCATGATGCGCGCCGTACGTTTCGTGGCGCAACTGGGCTTCCGTATCGAACCGGAAACCGCTGAAGCGCTGACCGACATGGTCGATCGCATTGAAATCGTTTCCGCTGAGCGCGTACGCGACGAACTGGTCAAAATGCTGCTGTCCGATCGCCCGCGCGCAGGTATCGAAGCGCTGGTCGATTCCGGTCTTGCCGATATCGTCTTCCCGGAAATTCCGGCATTGCAGCTCGAAATCGACGAACATCATCGTCATAAGGACGTGTTCGAGCACACCATGATCGTCATTGATCGTGCGGTTGCCCTCGAAACCGGCCCGGACGGCCCTGTGCCGGCACCGGATCTGACGTTGCGTTTGGCCGCGCTGATGCACGATATCGGCAAGCCGAAGACGCGTCGTTTCGAATCGGGTGGCAAGGTGAGCTTCCATCATCATGATGCGGTCGGCGCGAAAATGACCCGCAAGCGCCTTAAGGCATTGCATTTCGACCATCATATGGTCGAGGACGTCAGCGAGCTGGTCAATCTGCACTTGCGCTTCCACGGCTACGTGGAGGAGCCGTGGACGGATTCCGCGGTCCGCCGTTACGTCAAGGATGCGGGTCCGCTGTATGAGCGCCTGAACCGCCTTACGCGTGCCGACGCGACCACGCAGAACAAGCGCAAGGCCATGGTGTTCTCGTCGGCGATGGACGAGATGGAACAGCGCGTGCGCGATCTGAAGGAGAAGGAGGATTTCGACGCGATCCGCCCTGATCTGAACGGTGACGAAATCATGCAGCTGCTCGGCATTGACCCGGGGCCGCTGGTTGGCAAGGCGTACAAGCACATGCTGGAATATCGCCTCGATAACGGCCCGGTCGAGCGTGATGTCGCTGTTGCCGAGTTGAACCGTTGGTATGGGGAACAGCAGGCCGAGTAGTCTGCTTGCTGACCTCACGATTTGGATTCTATGACCGCACGATTCGATTTTTCGGGCAAAAATAGAATCGTGAGGTCAGTCGGTTCCGAAAAGTGCGGTTTCGGGGGTATTCTCTGGAGGATTTCGCCCGCGATTTAACCCACGAATATAAGAATTGACCTCACGATCTTGATTTTCAGTGAAAAATCGAAATCGTGAGGTCAATCCGAAAATCTGCAAATCAAAAAATCTGCAAATCACACGGCGTCGTGTTCGGGGGCCTTCTGTACGTCGGTCATCTTGTCGACGGTAACACATCCCTCGAAGCTGTCGATCTCCTTGCCGGCGGTCGGCACCTTCTTCTGATTCTGCAGATTGTCGAAAGTCGCGCCAACCACAACGTCGATCAGCATATCCTCACGATCGTCCATCACCATCGCCGCGTCGGTGAAGTTGCTGTTCACCGTGTACGCCTGATTGATGGCGTTCTTGCCGAAGATGATCATCGTGCGTTCCACTTTGGAGCTGGTGTAGTTGCCGGCTGCCTGGGTGTTGAACTCGCGGTTCTGCAACGCGCTGCTGACGGCTTGCGCGAAGCCGGCGAATTCAGTGCCGTTGAGCACGCGCACGGTGATGTTGCGGTTTTCCACGTACTTGCCTTTGCTGCCGTTCTGTTCCTGTGCTGCGCAAGGGGCCTGCTGGCCGTAATTCGGCTGTACCGCGGCCGACTTGACATTGCCCAATCCTCCAACATGGAAGAAGAACAGCAGGGAAATCACCAATGCGATCGTCAAAATGGTGCCGGTGATGGTGAACACCACCTTTTGACGGCGGCGAATGTACTGTTTGCGCGCGGCGCGCTCGTCGTTAGCCTGAGTCATGTACGAGTCCTTCTCCAAAAATCGGTTGACTTCAACCTTACTGTTACGCGATGATATGCACAATCGGATGGGCCGGTGCCTTGGTGGCGATGATGCGGTCGACGCAACGGCTTTGTTGCCATGCCGACTGCACGGCGCGTGCCGCATCGTCGGTTGGCACGAATGCGATTACGGAAGGGCCGGATCCGGAGACGAACGCCTGCTTGGCGCCTGCCTGCAACGCTTCGTCGATCGCCTGTCCGCTGCGTGGATGCAGTGAGATCGACGCCTGTTGCAGATGATTGTTGTCGGTTGCGCCGGCGCCGATTTGGTCGAACATGGCATACACTTCCGGCGTGCGCAGTTCCGCCTGATACGCGCCGACCAGCAGACGGCCTGCAAAGCCCTGATCCGTCAGTTCCAGCACGGCGTCGCTGTTTTCGCTGAGTTGTTCGATCTGCTCGCCGAAGCCGGTGCCTCGCGCATAGCCTCCGGTCAGGCAGAACGGCATATCCGCGCCCAATGTGGCGGCAACCTGTTGCAACCGTTCAATGGACCAATCAAGATTCCATAGCGTGTTCAATGCCAGAATCGTGGCGGCCGCATCCGCGGAACCTCCTGCCATGCCCGCGCCAACGGGAATGCGTTTTTCGATGTTCAACGCCACATCCGGTTCATGGCCGCTCGCTTCGGCCATGGCGAACAGGGCGAGCACGGCATGGTTGCGTCGCATGTCGCTGCCGGAGGAGGCCAGATCGCCAAGATAGGCACCTTCAAGATTCAGGGAGAAACCGGATCCGGGCTTTTTGCGACTGGTGGTGACGGTGTCGTACACGCCGACGGCGCAGTAGATGGTGTCGAGCTCGTGTCGGCCACCCCATTCGCTGCGTGGCCTGCCTACGTGCAGGGTCAGATTCGTTTTCGCCGGGCAGTCCACGCTGACCGTGTTGATTGCGGTGTTGGTGTCGCTCATGCTTGCGACACCTCGCCCACGGCTCGTGCCAATGCCACGAATTCGTCGATGGCAAGCGTTTCGCCACGGCGCGTCGGATCGATGCCCGCCTGCTCGAACGCTTCGGAGGGCACGATCTTCTTCAACGCGGCATGCAGGGTTTTGCGCCTCTGGCCGAATGCGGCGTCGATAAGACGGAACACGTTTTCGCGGTCCACTACGGAACCGTCGGGATTGTTGGCCGAAGGCGTGTGCCCGCCCTCATATCGTTTGAACAGCACCAGCGCGGAATCCACATTCGGTGCCGGCCAGAACACATTGCGCCCGATAATGCCCACACGTTCCGCGGTACCATACCAAGCGAGCTTCACGCTTGGAGCGCCGTAGATCTTTGAACCGGGCTTTTCGCTCAGTCGGTCCGCGACTTCCTTCTGCACCATCACGAGGAACGTGCCGAGATTGTCGAAACGTTCCAGCAAGGTCAGCAGAATCGGCGTGGCCACGTTGTATGGCAGATTGGCGACCAGTGTAAATGAATCATCATTTTGGAAATCAGGCAGATTTTCCGGCGTCACGGTCAACGCATCGCGATTGACCACGCGGAAACGATCCACCGCATCCGGCATGAATTCGGCGATGGTGCCGGGCAGTCGTTCCGCAACGGGCGGGTCGATCTCCACGGCGGTCATCGTGGCGCCGGTTTCCAAAATCGCCAATGTCAGTGAACCGAGTCCAGGTCCGACTTCCAGCACATGATCGTCGGCGGTCACACCTGCCTCGCGCACGATACGACGAACCGTGCCCGGGTCGATTACGAAATTCTGCCCGAATTTTTTCGTCGGGCTGATACCGGCCTCGGCCGCGATACGCCGAATGTCGGCAGCCCCCAACAGGCGGCCTTGCGCGGTTTCGTCGGTTGCGTTGGTTTCGTTCGCGTGTTCTGTCATTACCTCATTATCCGTTCAACTGGTATGAAAAGTGTGCGCTGTTGCGTTTGCGTATTGTTGCGATCGGCGTTGTTTAATACCATCCGACCTGCTCGGAATGCTCCCATGCCTTCGACGGGCTGCCGTAGCGTTGCGCGATGTAGCTCAGGCCCCAGTCGATCTGCACGGCCGCATCGTCACGCCAGTTTGCGCCGAATGCCGCCATTTTGCTGCCAGGAAGCGACTGCGGGATGCCGTAGGCTCCGGAAGATGCGTTTTCCGCATACCACAGCCAGCTCGATTCACGCGTCCACAGTTTCACCAGATCGGTCCAGTTTTGCCCGGTCCAGCCATATTGCGCCGCGGCTCCGGCCGCGTAGGCCTGTGCCTGCGCGGGAGAGGGGTGATAGAGGCGGCATCCTGCCGAAGGATCGGAAGGTTGCGGTGTCGGGGTCGGGTCAGGATCCGGCGTGGGGGTCGGGTCAGGATCCGGCGTGGGGGTCGGGTCTGGAGTTGGCGTCGGATCCGGGTCCGTTTTCGATCCGGAATCGTCCTTCTTGTTGTCGTCTGAATTATCCGTATTGCCGGAATTACTGTTCGAATCGTCTTTCTTGTCGGAATTATCGGAATTGTTGTTCTTGTTCGAATTGTCGTTCTTTCCGGAATTATCGGAATTGCCGGTATCTCCGGAATTGCCGGATCCGTCATCCGATCCCGAATCGTCGGAAGATGCTGCCGGTCCTACTGCGATAATCTGATCGAGGGCGATTTTCGTGGTCGTTTCGTTGGTCAGCGTCTCGCTTTCCTTCTCGCCGTCCACATACGTGACGTCGTACGTTTGCTGGATTTCGCCGTCCTCGCCTTCCTGCCTGACTACGACTTCGCCGGGCTGCAGGCTGGGGTCGACGATGGTTTGCGTGCCGAAAGGCACCGCTTTCGTGCGTGTTTCCTCGCCGTGCGTCACGCGGCGGACGCGCAGGATCGTTTCGCCGTTGTCTTTTTCGACGCTGACGCGATCCTCCTTGTTCAGCGTGATGCCTTTGGAGTCAAGAATGGAGGCCGCCGGCAGTTTGCCATTCGGCGATTCGGAGCTTTGCCCGTCTGCGATGACGGTGACCGGCCCGTTTTGGTTGATGATCAGTCCGCCGGTGAGTTTGTTGTACACGTTGTCGATATTGACGGTGACTTTTGCCGCGTCTGCTTCGTTTTGTTCGAAGAATCCGATCAGCTGTTCGGCGCTGGTCGCCACTGTCCAGAAGGGCACTTCCTGCCCGTTGATGGTGATGGTGGTCTGGTAGGCGCTTCGTACCGTCACCACGTCATGGTTGCTCAGCATGCTGGTGGGGCTGGTGGATTCCACGAGATCATGCGTTTTGACCTTCACGCCGCGTTCCTGCAGCAGACGGTCGACGCTCATCGCGTATGTGGTTACGGTGGTGGTTTCGCCATCGATGGTCAGAGCCACGGTTTTGCGCGCGCCTACGCCGAATGCGAGCGTCGAGGCGAGCGTCAACGAGACCACGCATGCCGTCACTCGAACACGCCGAAGTGTCACGAATCTCCGGGGGGTCCACCTTCTTGTCATACGTCCTCTTTCCAGCGACTGCCTACATCGCCGTCATTGTAACGGTCAGATCGGGACGAATGGCATGGTTTCCGCTGGCTTTATCTATACCGCCACATTTTCGAGGAAAAGGAGTAAAGAAAAAAGGGGGCAGGAGAGAAGGGGATGTCCTGCCCCCTGCCCGGACGAGGCAGGTTGGGGGAAGCCTCGTTCGGTCGCCAGAAGCCATAAGTTGGGGGAAGGCTTCTGGATCACTTACCCATGGTAAGAGGTCAAAGCCCGTCAAAACGGGTTTCGAGCCTCCTGTCGGGATCGAACCGACGACCTGCCGCTTACAAGGCGGCCGCTCTGGCCATCTGAGCTAAGGAGGCTTGTGCCGCTTTCTAGCATAATGCATAAAAACGGCAACGATTGAATAGCATAACCAGCGTGCCCGATGCCGTCAACTTGGAACTGCGCTTTGGCTGGCACGCTGGCGAGTAGGGGGGTATAATTTTTCGATTATGAGGATTGCGTAGGGCTGATCACTCGCCAGTGGTGTTGGAGATCGGATCCTTGTCGGAGCCGATGGAGGGCATCACGCCTTCCTTGCCGATGTCGTCGGACTTGATTCCGATGGCCTCCAGCAGGCCTTCCTCAATGGTCTCCTGCGCAGTGCTCAACTGGTTCATATCCCAGAACTTGCCGTTGATGGTCACCGTTGGGGTGGTCATGCTGTCTTTGTAGGTTCCGGACGTGTTCCACAGTTCGGAGCGCTTCGGCGTATAGGTGTCGATGGCGTCAAGCCAATCCTGGTAGTCGCGGCCGAACGCCTTGTCCGCCACATCCTCGGAAATTCCCGAGGCGATCATCTGTTCCTTGATCTGATCGTCGCTGACGGACTTGTAATTCGAGCTTTCCTCAGGCTGGAAATCCTCGGCGTACATTTTTTCGAGGAAGGTGATCAGATGGCTCGGATCGCTGTCATGCTCGGCCAGATAGATCGCGGCATTCGCTGCGCGGCTTGAATAATCGTCGGTGGACCACTTGTCCATAAACGCCATGAAATGCAAATCAAGATTGATCTGACCCGCGTCGACCATCTTCTGCAGATCCTCATCAAGCTGGCGATGCAGATTGCCGCAGCCCGGGCACAGGAAATCCATGTAGATCGCAACAGTCGGTGCGCCTTCGACGGACTTGCCGTAGCCATCCTTCGAAATCAGCAATCCGCCCTTCTTATCGACGAGCTTAGGGGTGTTTTCGACTTGCTGCAGCTTGTCGTACGCTTCTTCCACGGTCTGGGTGGAAGCCTGCGTTTCGGTGTTCTTGTGCATGTTGTGATACACGGTGAACGCGCCGATCGCCACCAGGATCACCAGCACCGCCATCACGATGGCGCCGATGAGGGTCTGCTGCTTGCGCTCCTTCTCCATCTGTTCGGCGCGAGCCTTCATCTCCGCGGCCTCAGCGGCCCTACGCTCGGCGCGGCTGGCGCGCTTCTGCGCATCCTTACTGTTCTGGGCCATCCACATTCCTTTCGATGTTCACATCACGATGCTGTGCACCATAGTAGTGTGGGCACGCTATTGCTGAATGAAGTATTTCGTAAAAGCTCACGTTGCCATACTACGTGCGATTATCTGATGTTTTTCTGATGATTGCAAACGTTTGCCGATTTTTGATTTTCGCTGCGTATTTCGTGAGATGGCGTCACTACATATCGTACGATTCGGCAGTGGTGCCGGATTTCGGGCGGCCGCGCAATGCGCCGGCACCCAATCGCAGCACCAATGCTCCCGGAGCGAGGGCGCATACCAGCCAGCCGATGGCGCAGCAACCGGCCTGGGCGACGCCGCTTTGCGAAACCGGCCCTTCAATCCAGGTCGGCAGCGGAATCGTGAATCCGAATATCGACGTATCAACCATGGCAAACGGCAGTTGCAGCGTGACTGTGGCAATCGTCAATCCTAATGCGGCGATGACCGCCATGATCAGTGCGCGTGGCACCGCATAACCCAGCCCCTTGAGCACATGCCAAGGCAGCGTGGCGGCGCGGGCGAACCAGTCGGAAGCCCTGCGGCTGCCCCCACGGCGGCCTTCGCGTTCCAGCTGCGCCTCCATATTGAATCCAATGGTGGCGAGCAACCAGGCCAGCAGCGCCCCCGCGATCAGGGCGATCCATGGCGAGAACAGGCCGCATGCGGCCACAGGAATCGCCATCAGCACGCAGAGGGGCACGCCTCTGCCTAGCAGTTCGCCGCGTTGCACGTCGGCCGGATTCGGCGGCTGCAGTACACTCTGCGGCACGTTCGGGTTGAGCGGCGCGGCCGGAGTGACCGGTGCGGTTGGCACGGCAGATGTTTGCATGTCTTGTGGCTGCGCACTTTGCGCCATTTCAACCGATGCGTTCGGTATTACGGCAGGAGGCCGCTGGTTGGCGATGCGCTGCAATGCAGGTTTGATGGCCGGGTCGATCTGTGCGGCCTCTTGAGCGGGATTCCAAGCGTCCTGGACCGGCATCACCCGCGTGGATTGCGGTGTATCTTGCGGCAGCACACTGGTATCCCCACTATTGACAGGCAGCACGCGCGTGCCGGTGCCAAGAGGAATGGTTGCGGTATGCGCGTTGATATCCATGACCGAGGTGCCGACATCGGGCGCATCGGCAATAACGGTATCGGTTATGTCAGCAATAACGGTTGCGCCGATTGCCTGCGTGGCCTCAACGAATTGCGGCAAGGTGCGCGTGCCGATGGCGTCTTCTCCCGTCACATGGTCTAACGCCCGCCAAAGCATTCGTGGATTGTCGGGCGATCCATCAAAAGGGAGCATCGCCTCCGACCCGGCACTATCGGCGGCATCCGAAGTATTCCCCGAAATCCAAGCTTGCGGATTCAACGCATCCAACGCAATCGCCTGCAACAACTCGTCTGGAGTGCAACGTTTCGTACGATCCGGATCCAACGCCGAACGGAACGCGGCCATGGTCCCAGCCGGCAATCCCGCCAAATTCGCGTTTCCCGCGGCAGCACGCTCCAATACCGCCATCATCGGTTTCGTGCCGAACACCGGCTCGCCAGTGGCGGCAAATGCCAGCACGCTCGCCACCGACCACCAATCGCTCATCTCATCGGATTCGGCACCGTCGATGATTTCCGGCGCGATGAATCCAGGCGTGCCCATCACCAATCCGGTACGAGTCACATGACTTTCGCCCTCGCCCATGGCAATGCCGAAATCCACCAATACCGGTCCGGTATTCGACACCATCACATTCGTCGGTTTGATATCGCGGTGCACAATCCCGGCCGCATGCACAGCCTTCACCGCCTCGATCAGCTTGCGTCCCAACCGTTCCAAATCATCGCCCACATACCGGCCGTTGGCGCGCACATCTTCACGTAGATTCTTGCCCTCGATCAGCTCGGTCACAATGAAGGCCAGAGCATCATCCAATTCCATATCCACAATGCCGCACACGCCCGGATGACGCACTTTCTGCAGCGCCATAGCCTCCCTACGCAGGCGCTCGCGTGCGGTCAGCTGATCGCGGGAGCGTTCGCTGGACGCATCGTCCTCGGCAAGGGAATCGCGCAAAATTTTCATCGCATACTGGTGTCCGCCGTCATCGCGCACGCGCCAGACCGATCCCATCGCCCCCGATCCAAGCCGGGAAATCAACGTGTATCCGCCAACGAGGTTGCCTGCCTCCAGATTCAATGCGCTTAAGTCGCTCATGGCACCCATGGTACTTGCCTTACGTAAGTTGCCGCTGGAACAGCTCGCTGTAGTGTGCCGAAAATATCGCAGGAATTGCGATTATGGAGTTGGAAGCGCAATGAAGATCGATGATTTCCGCAATCAAGGCAAGGATGTTGCAACAATCTGCGGATGAGCGCACATTGTGCCAGATGCATGCGTGCAACGGGATTATATGTGCACGAATGGTAGTTTTACATGCGCAGGTGGTATGCAGATTATGCACGCGAAACGACAGGCTGGGAAAAATCAGGGTGCTTTTTTCGCGGATTTTGGTGAAATCGAAACATCGACATGAAGAAGTGTCTTCACTTCTGGAAATTGCGTGACGCGGGGCAGCGTTGCATGATTTCTGGTTTCGATGAGGAAATCGGAGCCTGCATGTCGTTTGGTTATGAGAATCAAGGAGGAGGCAGACCATGCTGCAAATCAACATGGCTGACGTCATGAACGTTATCGGTTCGTTGACGCCGTACCTGATTGCGATTGGCGTGCTATTTGTGCTCGCGCTGATCATTACTTTTGCCGTCAACAAGAAGACGGTGAAGGAAGTGGCGACCCGTAAGATCATCCACTCCGAGTCTTGGCTTGTGGCTTTGGTCGGCATTGTCGTCGCGGTTTCCATGATGCTGTCCGGTCCGCTGTCGACGCTGCTCAACAACGCGACCATCACCAAGTACATGCTGTCTGACACCACTGTTTCCAAGGCCAACGAGCTGGCCAAGGAAGTGCAGTCGGAAGCCATCACCATGCTGAAGAACGATGATTCCAACCTGCCGCTGGCTAACAAGAAGGTCAACGTGTTTGGTTGGGGCTCCACCAACCCGGTATACGGCGGCACCGGCTCCGGCTCCATGTCTGACCAGTATGACACCGTTTCCCTGCTTGATGGCATGAAGGAAGCCGGCATCGAGACCAACGCCGACCTGACCAAGCTGTACACC
>CEAZ01044445.1_pt1 | contig 10600 bp, 9 predicted proteins | sample 557361 | NCBI WGS metagenome assembly CEAZ01 (sample SAMEA3182074, study PRJEB8094) | gut metagenome | biome: human; feature: gut; material: Stool; isolation source: human stools | place: Canada | collected 2012-02-22 | reverse complement strand
GCCTGCGGTGCGGTTGCGGTTGTCGGTCATCGACTCGACAATGACGGCGACGCCCTGAGGGCCGTAGCCTTCGTAGACGACCTTTTCGTAGTTCTCGGTATTGCCCGCGCCGAGCGCCTTATCGATAGTGCGCTTGATATTATCGTTCGGCATATTGGCAGCCTTTGCCTTGGCAATGACAGCCGCAAGTCTGGAGTTGCTGCGCGGATCACCACCGCCGCCCTCCTTGACAGCCACGATCATTTCTCTGGCTATCTTGGTGAAGGCCTGTGCGCGCTTGGCGTCAGCCGCTCCCTTGGTCTTTTGTATGTTGTGCCACTTGGAATGTCCTGACATATAAACAACTCCTCTTGTATCTTGTGAATAAACGCATAGCAGCATTAACGGCAAATATTTTATCACATCGCCCGCGCTATGACAAGTAGTTTTTTACACGCATTTCGGAATAAGCAGAAGTCCCGCGCCGGCAGCATCCTCGGCCGGGTTCGCGGCGCTGATCTTTTCAACGCTCGAATGGTACTCCTTTGCAAGCTCCCACATCGTCTCATCCCCTGCTCTGACGAGCGTGACCGCCGGGTACTGCGAAAGGTCGAAGCCGTTCTCCTCGTCGAGCTCTATCGAGTCCACTCTCCTGACCTCGACGCTGCCCACGGAGACGCAGTTCAGCTCCAGCGCCATGTGCCCGTCGACATACTGCCCGTCGGGACGCAGGTAGACGTCCGTCAGGCGCGCCGAGCTGATCCTCATATTAGCGCTCCCCTCGCCCTCCATGCCGATGCTGCGCCGCACCGCCGCAAGCTGTCCCTGCGTGCTGCGGTACACAACGTCGACATTCACTGCCGCGCTTATCTTCGTCTGCTCCTGCGAGATATGCGCCACCGACACAAACGCGCTGAGCACATCCGCGCAGTCCTCGACGATGCTTATCCTCTCGTCGGCGGCGAGCTTGAGCTTCTGTACCTCGGAGCCCGCGTCGTAGCGGCATGACTGCCTGCGGCACTCCGCCGGCATGAGGTTGCTATATGCGTCGGCGATATATGTCATGCGCTTTCTGCTGCGGCACACGAGCTGCATAACCGCGTGAAGCTCCGCGTCGAGCGCCTTGTCGCCGTTCACAGTGTCTATAATGTCAAAGTACGCGCCCGTAAGCTCTATCGATACGCAGCAGCTATCCATGCACTCCTCGCCGATATCGATTATCTGCGAGAACGGGGTGCAGAACTCCGTCCGCACGGAGTAGTTCACCTCGTCGGAAAGATAGCAGACGGCAAGCTCCGCGCTGCCCTTGACTATCACCTTCGTGCCAATGAGCTGGCTGTCGCTCACGACGAACTCCGCCCTGCCCGACACGAGCCGCGACGGTTTAGGCTTGCCGCCGGGGAACGCGAACTGCTCGTTTACCGCGAATGTCTTTTCGCAGACGGCATCGGTGAACATGAGTTCGGCACTTTCATAGCGCGCGTGCAGGCCGCGGCAGGCGTTCTCCGGCAGACGTGACTCTATGCTTATGCTCTCTTGCTTATAGCAGCTCAGCTCTCCGGATATCTCGAATGTCACAGACACCTTGCGCGGGTTTATCACTCTCGCTTCCGTGCTGAGTATCGAGAGCTTTATCTGCGCCGCGGCGTCCGACTCGATATCCGGGACTTCATACTCTACTGAAAAGCTCTTGCTGAGCCTGACGAAGGACAGGCTCTCCTGACTTTCGGTTATGTACAGCAGCGATGCCACCGCCTCGCCCGATATCAGTACGCCGCGGCTCGTGATGTCCTTGCTCTTGAGCATGACATAGCTCTGCACCGTCGCGATGCGGCCGATGTCGTCGTCCGTATCCGGTACGACGCTCTCCGCGCTCTCCTGCACCTTCTTTGTCTGGCGGCTTATTTCCCGGTACATACTCACGTTTTTATTCTCAAATTTGATTTCCATATTCTTCTGCTCCTTGCTGCACAGTTTGTACAGGATATGCCCGCCGCGGCAGCTTTATTACTTACGGGTAAATCTCGCTATCAGATCGGAAATGAATTTCGGCAGCTTGAATATAAATACTCTCATGTCTGCTCCTTTCCCCGGCACACTACTATTATTTCAGCGGCAGCGTATATACCATACGCCAAGACCGATAAGGGCTGCGGCGAGAACGAACCACCAGAACTCCGTCGGCAGGACAAGGGACAGTATTATCACCACGCCCGCGGCTATCGCCGTGCAGCCCCATATACTGTGGTTACCTCTGCGCATAAAATGACCGCCCCCCGCGAAATGTATTCTCTGCATTCTACGCGGCGGACGGTCGTTTTATGTGCCCGCTATTCAGTTTTCCCATGACTTGCGCTGCGCGACTATTTCATACAGCCGCTGATATGAGCTGTACCGGCTGGGGGCTATCTCCCCCGCCGCGACTGCCGCCGTCACGGCGCAGCCCGGCTCTTTAAGATGCGCGCAGTCATTGAACCTGCACTTGCCTATGTACGGGGCGAAATCGATAAAGTCGTGCTGCAGGCCCTCCTTGCTGATCTCGCATATCATCTCCACGTCAAGCGAGGCGAAACCCGGAGTATCGGCTATAAATGTGCCCTCGCCCAGGTCGTAGAGCTCGACATGCCTTGTCGTGTGCTTCCCGCGTCCAAGACGCTCGCTCACCTCGCCCGTCTCGATGTTTATCCCCGGAATGAGCGCGTTGAGTATGCTCGACTTGCCGACGCCGGAGTTGCCGGTAAAGGCGCAGACCTGCCCTTTCAGCGCCCGGCGCAGCTCATCTATGCCCTCGCCGGTCTCCGCGCTCGTGCGCAGGACTCGGAAGCCCGCCTTCGTGAAGGCCGTATACAGCGCGTCGCCGGGGTCGATGTCCGTTTTGTTTATGCACAGCACGAACTCGCAGTCCGCTTCGGCCGCGATAACGGAGATCCTGTCGGCAAGGAAGGGATCGGTCACGGGGTTTGCGTTCGCGGCGACGAACACGAGCGTGTCGACATTCGCAACAGCGGGACGGATGAACCAATTGCGCCGCTCGCGCACGGAGTCTATACGTCCCTTGCCGTTTGTCTCAGGGCTGCACAGCACCCTGTCGCCGACGAGCGGGGACGTGCCGTCAAGGCGAAAGCGCCCGCGCGCGCGGCATTCGAGCGTACCAAGCTCTGTCTCCACATAATAAAAGCCGCTGAGCGCTTTTATAATAATTCCCTCAGTCATTGCTCACCTGTAATTATCCGGGCCGGAGGACACCTTGAGCTGTATCTTGGAGTGCTCCTCCACCTCGGTGAATGCGTTGATGCTCTGGCCGATGACCGTGCCCGCGTCAAGGTCGCTCGATACCCTGTCGGAGCCGCCGTAGCTCAGCCCGACGCTCTCAAGCTTCGATATAGCGGCGTCCTCGGTAAGCCCCACAAGGTTCGGCATCTCGACGTGGCCTATCTCAGGCCCGGAGCTGACGGTCACATACACGGTCGAGCCCGCACTGAGCTGGTCGTTCGCGGCGGGGCTCGTGCTTATCACATAGTCCTTTGTGACGGAGTCCGAGGTCGCGTTCTCGATCTCGACCTGAAAGCCCGCCTGCTGGAGGCGGTTCTTCGCCTCGCGGTAGTCGATGTTCACCACATCAGGGACAGATGTGAAGATCGTCCCCGTGCTGACAGTGAGCTCCACGCGGATGCCCTCAGGCGTTACCATCATGCTCCTGCCGGGGCTCGGATCCTGCCCAAGTATCGTGCCGCTCTCGGTGTTCGTATCGACAACGTAGACCACATTGAAGCTGTACATTGCTGCAAGGTCGGCATTTTCAACGACTGCCTGATAGTTGCTGCCGATGAAGTTCGGCAGGCTTATGCGCTCCGCCGGGGAGAATATCTCGCCGAGCCAGAAGTCCCACAGGAACGCAAACAGCAGTATGCTCAACACGATCGCACCAAACACGCCCGTAAGGAAGCTCACGCTCTGCGCGCGGCGATGCCGCACGGCGTAGCGCTCCTTGTCCATCTCGCTCACGGAGCGGATGGGCACGACCGCCGGGTTCTCGAAGCTCTCCTCCTGCTCCTCGTTCTCGGCCTCCTCGGCCTTGAGCTGCGCCTGAGTAAAGGCGTCGAGGTCGGCAAGCAGTTCGTTTGCAGACTGGTAGCGCTCGTTTATCGGCGCGCTCATAGCCTTGAGCGTGATGCGCTCAAGCTCCGGCGGGATATCCGGGACAAGCTCATGCGGCGGCTCAGGGTCGGCGTTCATGTGCTTTACGGCGATCTCAACTATCGTGTCGCCCTCATAGGGCTTGTGCCCAGTGAGCATTTCATACATGACGACGCCCAGAGAATACACATCGCTGCGCGCATCCGGGCATTCGCCGCGCGCCTGTTCTGGCGCTATATAATGTATCGAGCCTACGGCCTGACCGTTGTTTTCGTATATCTCGTTTTCAAGCGCGGCAATGCCGAAGTCCGCGACCTTGACAGTGCCGTCGCGCAGCATCATGACGTTCTGCGGCTTTATATCGCGGTGGATTATCCCGCGCTCATGGGCATGGGCTATCGCCTTTGCGATCTGCTTTGTGAAATGCAGCACCTCGCGCCACGCAAGCGCGCCGCGCCTGTCCATATACTGCCGCAGCGTTATGCCCTCCACCAGCTCCATGACTATGTATTCCATAGCGTCGCTGTGGCTGACGTCGTACACCGCCACGATATTCGGATGAGACAGCATCGCGACGGCGTGTGCCTCGGCACAGAAGCGGCTCCGGAACTCCTCGTCCGCCAGCATGTCCTCGCGCATGATCTTCACTGCGACATTGCGGTTGAGCCTGTGGTCGAGCGCCTTATATACGATGGCCATGCCGCCCTCGCCGATGACCTGCAATATCTCGTACCGGTCGTCAAGCAGCGTGCCTATATATTTGTCGTTGTTTTCCATATATTATACTCCACGATACTCCATGGGAAACTTCATCTCATTACCGCGACGACCGTGACATTGTCCCTCGCGCCGCGGATAAGCGCCTTGCTCATCAATGCCCGGCAGATAAGCTCCGGATCCTGATATTCCTTTGCGTATTCGAGCATTTCAAGATCTGTCACCATATTGGAAAGGCCGTCCGAGCACAGCAGCAGGATATCTCCGGGCTGGAGCGTGAATTCAAAATAGTCCGGTCTGACCTCAGGCTCCGAGCCGAGCGCCCGCGTGATGACGTTTTTCTGCGGGTGGAGCCTTGCCTGCTCCTTCGTTATCGCGCCCGCCTCCACAAGCTCCTCGACGAGCGAATGATCCCGCGTGATCTGGTATATGCTGTTTGCGCGCCTGGAGATGTGATATGCGCGGCTGTCGCCGACATTGATAATATACCCATTCCCGCCGGACTTAATCACTCCGCCGACAAGGGTCGTGCCCATGCCGCTGTATGCCTTGTCAAACAGCGAATACTCATACGCAACGCCGTTTGCCTCGGCGCAGGCGTTGGTCAGGGCTTCTTTATAGTTGACGTTTTTGACCGTTCTGGACGTGAGCCGATCATATATATACGAAACGAAAGCCTTGTTCGCGACCGCGCTTGCGATCTCCCCCGCGTTCTCTCCGCCCATGCCGTCGCAAAGTGCGGCGATAAGGCAGCTGCGCGCGGGGCAGCTCTCAATGATAAAGCAGTCCTGATTGTCTTTCCTGACTTTTCCCTTGTCGGTAAGGCCAAAGCTTTTCATATCGTCCTCATTTTCTCCCGGTGTCCCTGCCGGGGATCACTGCTTCTTCTGCATCTTCCTGCGCAGCTGGCCGCAGGAAGCGTCCACATCCCCGCCGAGCTTGCGCCTGACGGTGACGTTCACGCCGTTATCCTCAAGTATTTTTATAAACGCTTTCATGTGTTCCGGCGTCGACGGCTGGAACTGGCGCTCCTCAACATGGTTGAGCGGGATAAGGTTCACGTGCGCGGCGACGGCTCTCGCGTGCTTTGCAAGGAGCCGCGCGTGGTGCTCCGTGTCATTCACGCCGTCTATCATCGCGTATTCAAAGGATATCCGCCGCCCGGTCTTTTCATAATACCTGCGGCAGGCGGCGATAAGCGCGTCGACACCGCGGCCGCGGTTTGCCGGCATGATTTTCGAGCGCGTCTCATCATCCGGCGCGTGCAGCGATACCGAAAGCGTCAGCTGCATATCACGCCCGGCGAGATCGTCAAAGCGCTCGATGAGCCCGCAGGTCGAAAGCGAAATATGGCGCATGCCGATGTTCGCGCCGTCCGGTCTGTTCACAAGCTCCAGAAAGCGCATGACGTTATCGAAATTATCAAGCGGCTCGCCTATGCCCATGAGCACGATGTTTGATATCGTCTTTCCGGAATCAAGCTGTGAAAATAAGACCTCGTCCAGTATCTCGGACGGTTCAAGGTTTCGCACAAGGCCGCCTATCGTCGAGGCGCAGAACGCGCAGCCCTGACGGCAGCCGACCTGTGACGAGACGCACACGGTGTTGCCGTGCTTATAGCTCATTACAACTGTTTCGACGGCGTTGCCGTCCTTAAGTTCCCATAAATACTTAATTGTTCCGTCAATGGCCGAGACCTGCTTGCCGATGACCTTCGGCTCATAGAGCTCATATTCGCCCTTGAGCTTTTCGCGCAGCGGCTTTGAGAGATTGGTCATCTTATCAAAGTCGCGCACACCGCGGCTGAGCCACTGGAACACCTGCTTTGCCCTGAACCTCTGCTCGCCCAGAAGCACGAAGTCCTCTTCAAGCTCCTCCGGCAGCATTGAAACCATATCTTTTTTCATAATATCACTGCCGCCTTCTCAGCTTCGCGGCAAAGAACCCGTCTGTCCCGTCGACATTCGGCCAGAAGGTGTACATTCCCTCCGATGTGCTGATGCCGCAGACCTCAAACGGCTCCGCCGTATATTCCCCGTTTCTCTCAAGAAACGCTTTTACCGTATTTTCGTTTTCCTCAGCCGTCACGGTGCAGGTCGAGTACAGCAGCACGCCGCCCGGACGCACGTATTTTGAGACGTTGTCGAGTATCCTGCCCTGTATCTTCGGAAGCTCCGCGATGCTCTCAGGAGTCTTGGAGCGTATCTCAGGTTTCTTCGCGATAACACCGAAGCCTGAGCACGGCACATCCGCAATGACGACGTCAAAGCTCTCCGCAAGCTCTGCCCGGAAAGCCCTCGCATCCATTGCGGCTGTCTCTATAATGTCTATACCGAGCCGCTGCGCACCATCTCTCACAAGGCGCAGCTTCTTCTCGTGAATGTCGCAGGCGAGTATGCTGCCGCGGTTTCCCATAGCTATCGCCGCGGCAAAGGATTTTCCGCCGGGGCAGGAGCAGGCATCTAACACACGCATCCCGGCTTTCGGCACGGCGATCTCCACCGCCATTCGCGCGGCGCGATCCTGCACATAGAACAGTCCCTCATCAAAGCCCGGAAGATCCGTCGCAGAGCCGCCTTGGAGCGTGATACAGCCCACCGGCTCATCGCAGCACTCATACTCAAGCTCCGCCCTCGCAAGCGCCCGCGCGTAATCCGCCGCACTGACCTTCAGTGTATTCACCTGAATACTCAGCGGTGCGGGGCTGTTGCAGCAGCGCAGAAATGCTTCCGTGAACTCATAGCCCTTGCAGTCTATAAGATACTGCACCAGCCATTCGGGATGGCTGTATTTTACCGAGAGGTAACCCGCCGTGCCCTCGCCGGGTATCGGCGGCAGTGAGTTTATATTATCGGCGATCCTGCGCAGCACAGCATTTACAAGCCCCGCCGCTCTCGCACAGCCCTGACTCTTACACAGCGCGACTGCCTCGCTGACTGCGGCTCTGGCCGGTATTCTGTCCAGAAACAGCAGCTGGTATACTCCCATGCGCAGTATGTCGCGCACCTTCGGTTCAAGCTTCGCGCCGCAATAGCAGCCGATATAATAATCGCAGAGACTGCTGTTCTGGATAACGCCCAGACACAGCCGTGACGCCAGTGCCGCATCCCGGCGGCTGAGTTCATATTTTTTTATTCCAGCGTCAATCGACGCGCCCGACCACGCGCCGTCACGGCGGCAGCGCATAAGCGTCTCAAGCGCGGCTTCCCTTGCCCCTGTCTGCATATTCCTTACTCTACCTTGATCTGATGTCCTCTGAGATAATCCTCAGCGCCCATGCGCTTCTTTCCGGAAGCCTGAAGCTCGGTTATGAGCAGCGTCTCCCCATTGGCGCAGGCGATCTCAAGCCCGCCCCTATCCGTGCTGACCACGGCTCCGGGCGTTTTTTCGGTTTTCCCATCGGTGTACTTCGCGGCAAAAACGCGCACGGTCTTGCCCTCAAGCTCCATCGTGGCCACCGGCCAGGGCTGGAGCCCGTATATGTGCTTGAGCACCTCACGCGGCGTTTTGTTCCAGTCTATCGGGCAGATGCTCTTATCAAGCATCGTGACATAGCTTGCCTTGCTGTGATCCTGCGGCGTGCGCGGCGCAGTGCCGACGTCGATATCGCGCAGGGTCTTCACAAGCAGCTCCGCGCCCATGTCCTTGAGCCTGTCGAAAAGCTCACCGGAGGTCTCGTACTCGCCGATCTCCGTCTCCGCGGTATAGATAATGTCCCCGGTGTCCATCTCGCTTGCGAGATACATCGTCGTCACGCCGGTCACCTTATCGCCGTTGAGCACCGCCCACTGTATGGGAGCCGCTCCCCTGTACTTCGGCAGGAGCGAGCCATGGACGTTTATCGCGCCGTATTTCGGCACGGCGAGAATATCATCCGGCAGGATGCGCCCGTAGGCAACGACAACAAGGATATCAGGCTCCAGCGCCTTTATCTGCGCAAGCGCCGTACCGTCGCGCATCTTCACCGGCTGGAATACCGGCAGACCGTTCTCCAGCGCAAGCTCCTTGACCGGCGACGCGCACAGCTCCATGCCGCGGCCCTTGGGCTTGTCCGGCTGGGTGAACACGCCGACAACGTCAAACTTTTCGTCTATCAGTTTTTTCAGTGAGGCCGACGCGAAATCCGGCGTCCCCATAAAAACAATGCGCATATTCTCAGTATTCTCCGTTGCTCATTTCTTCCTCTGTCAGCATACGTTCGCACTTCTCGGTGAACAGAATGCCCTCCAGATGGTCTATCTCATGGCAGAAGCAGCGCGCGGTAAGCCCCGTGCCCTCGACCTCGAACCATTCGCCGAAGCGATCCTGCGCCCTGACCCTGACGTTCATCGGGCGCTTCACGAGCCCATACTCTCCCGGTACGCTCAGGCAGCCCTCAGGGCCGTCCTGCTCGCCTGAGGTTTCGATTATCTCTGGGTTAATAAGCTCGATGACGTACTCGTCCTCGCCCTCAGGGACGTTGGTTTCGAGCACAAGCACCGCCCTGCGCAGTATGCCGACCTGCGGTGCTGCAAGGCCGACGCCGTTTGACTCGGCAAGCGTATCCGTCATATCGTCAAGCAGCTGATGCAGCCGCGCGTTGAAGTCCGTCACCGGGCGGCACTTTTTGTTCAGCGTCGGGTCGCCCTGCGTAAGTATATGTCTGAGTGCCATTCTGTCCTCCAGTTGAATATATAGATCCCGGTCTATTCCGCGGGATCGTTATCCGCGTAAACCGAAACATCCGAAAATCTCTTGTCCGTGCAGCATTCGATCACAAGACCGGAAACAATGCCGCGCAGCCCGGAGAGCTTCTTTCCGTAAATTATGACTCTGTAACGGTACCTGTTGTTCACCTTGACTACCGCCAGCGGAGCCGGGCCGAGCACCACGGCGCTGCCGTCACGCCCGATGATATTATCGAGCCTGTCCCGCACATAGCGGCAGGCCTGAAAAACGTGCGCCTCGTTCAGTCCCGAAGCCGTCACCGTCAGCATCTCTGAAAACGGCGGTGTGTTCTGTATCCGCCGCAGCTGGATCTCCGACTCATAAAAGTCCTCATAATCCTGCCGCGAAGCCTGAAGTATCGTTTCGTTCTCCGGTGTGAAGGTCTGGATGATCGCCCGGCCGGGCTTGCTGCCTCGCCCGCTGCGTCCGACGACCTGCGTCAGCAGCGAGAAGGTGCACTCACCCGCGCGGAAGCTTCCGGCGTAAAGGCTCTGGTCGGCGCTTATCACACCGACAAGGGTGACGTTCTCAAAATTCAGTCCCTTGGTCACCATCTGCGTGCCGACCATGATAGGGATCTTCTCATTTCTGAACCGCTCGAACAACGCCTCATGCGAGCCCGCGGCGGTCACGGTATCGGTATCGAGCCGTATGACCTCCGTATCCGGGAAAAGCTCCTTAAGCTCGGTTTCTATCATCTGCGTGCCAGCACCGACGTGCTTGAGTTCTCCGCCGCACTCCGGGCAGCTGTCGTCCAGCCATTGCGAATATCCGCAGTAGTGGCACATGAGTCGCCGGTTCGCGCTGTGATAGGTCAATGAAACGCTGCACCGCGGGCATTTATATGTATACCCGCACTCGCCGCAGCTTATAAGCTTGTTCGCCCCGCGGCGGTTTATGAACAGTATGCTCTGCTCGCCGCGGCTGATGTTCTCTTCCAGCTCCTCGCGCAGCTTTTCGCTTATGTCCGTGCCGTTGCCGCGCCGAAGTTCACGCTTCATGTCGACTATCTCCACCTGCGGCAGCTGCATATCGTTATACCTGCCGCGCAGCGTGAAGA
>CEAZ01020549.1_pt1 | contig 10610 bp, 10 predicted proteins | sample 557361 | NCBI WGS metagenome assembly CEAZ01 (sample SAMEA3182074, study PRJEB8094) | gut metagenome | biome: human; feature: gut; material: Stool; isolation source: human stools | place: Canada | collected 2012-02-22 | reverse complement strand
TTTCTGCTCCGGCAAAACTGCTGCGCACCTGACAGTGATGGATTTTCGCGTGATTTTTGGTTTTTGAGTCGCAGATGTGTCGTAACCCATCAAGACGAAAAGGACAAAAAGCGCCGGAAAGACACACTGTCAGGCGTGTGTGCTCTTGCCAATTGATGGTACCAGTTCCGTGACGACGTGCTGGCACAGCAGCAGTCCCGCCGAGGCCGGCACCCATACGAGCGAACCGGGAACACTTCGCCGTCCGGGGGGCGGAGCCTCCAGCTGCTCCGGTTCCATCGGCTCCTCCGGGCTGAACACGACGGTGTGGTGCGTCACGCCGCGCTGCCGCAGCTCCCGCCGCACGACACGCGCAAGCGCGCAGCCGCTGGTCTTGGAAATGTCGGCGATCCGCAATAGCGACGCGTCCTTCTTGTTCCCCGTGCCGAGGGCGGAGACGATCGGTATCCCGCGCTCCATGCAGCTCATTATCAGATCGACCTTGCAGGAGACGAGGTCGATCGCATCGACGACATAGTCATAGTCGCCGAAGAAGCGCTCCCTGTCCGCTGCCTCATAGTGCCCCTCGATGCACTTCACGTCAATATCCGGGTTAATGTCCAGCACGCGCTGCGCCATGACGGAGGCCTTGCCCATGCCGACGGTGGAGCCGAGGGCGCAGAGCTGACGGTTTATGTTGCTCTCGCCGACGGTGTCCTGATCGATAAGGGTCATGCGGCCAACGCCCGCTCTCGCCAGCGCTTCGGCACACCATGAGCCGACGCCGCCGAGCCCGAACACGGCCACATGGCTCCCGGCGAGCTTCTCCATCGCCTCTTCGCCAAGCAGCATCCGCGCGCGCAGAGTTCTTTCATTCATAGTCTATCCTCCGAAAAAAGGCCGCCGATCAACGGCGGCCTTTTGGTTTGCCTTATGTGTGATACGTGCTTTATTTGCCGACGAAGCTGATGCCGCTGCCGACGGAGGTCTCGTAAGCGGAGGTGAGCTCTTCGAGCCATGCGTTCATATCGGTGGTGAGCAGGCTGTTCTTGGCGAGATAGTCGCTGTACTGCTCGCCCTCGCCGACGAAGTACATCACATGGTACCCGGCGTAGCTGCCGTTGTCGCCGTAGACGATGCCGGTGTCACCGGCCTTGTGTCCGGCAAAGCAGAAGTCGTTGAACTCCTGAACCATCTGACCCTTGGCGATGTCCTCGTACAGGCCGCCGTTGGTGTTGGAGCCGTCGTCCTCGGAATACTCGTTTGCGAGTGCGGCGAAGCTGTCCTCGGTCTTATCGCCGGAGTTGAACTCGGCGAGGATCTCCTCGGCGCGCGCCTTGGCTGCTGCCTTGGCCTCATCGGTGTAGGTGCCGTCCTCGGACGCTTCGGCCTTTATGAGGATGTGGCGCACGGAAACGGTGTTGTAGTGGTTGTCATCACGGCTGAGGAACACGACGACGTTATAGCCGGTCTCGCCGCTGTTTACTTCGGCGGTGATGTCACCGGCCTTGCGGCTGGAGTCCTTGAGCCAGTCGGCCGCGATGCTGATGCTGCTGCCGGAGACGGAGGAAGCGGACTGAGCGGTGCCGTCGATCCCGGCTTCGGTGAGCGCGGCGTTGAGCTTCTCTTCGCCCTCAAGCTCGGAGTCAGCCTTGCTGTAGGCTGCGACTATCGCATCGGCCTTGGCCTTCGCGGCGTCAAGCGCTTCGGGGGTGACGGTCTGGGTATCGTTGCCGTCAGCGTCCTTGGTCGTGGTCTTCTCAGCCTCTACAAAGTAATAGACATAGCTGAACTTATCCCAGGAGTCCTTGTTCTCGGCGTACTTTGCTTCAAGCTCATCGGAGCTGTATTCCAGAGAATTCTGCTTCTCGGTGCTGGCCTTGTTGGCAAGAGCCGCGTCCAAGGCGGCGCTGCGCGCCATCTCGACCGTCACGCCCTGACCGTAGTTTGCGGCGAGCATCTTATCGGCGCTGGCATAGCCCTGAAGCTTTGCCATAGAGTCGAGATTTTCAAAGTTTGCGTCTACCTCGGCTATCTCATCCTCGGTGAGCTCAATGCCGTTTGCCTTGGCGTAATCGCACAGAGCCTTGACCTGAAGCAGCTCATTCTCAGCCGCAGTCAGGAACTGCTCTTTCCATGTGCCGCCGTAGGGGCTGGTCTGCTTGTCGAGACCTCTGATGCCCGTGGAGGTATCAAGGCCGAGCAGCGAGGCATAGCTGCCGTACTGGTTGGCGGTGTTGTAATACTGAGTTGCGTAATGGTAGCTGAGCTCGGAGGCGGAATAGCTCCTGTCGCCTACGGTATAGGCCGTGGTCTTATACAGGACTCCGGAGTCAAGGAAAATAATAAGCGCGATCAGCAGCACGACGCCGATGGTACCCAGCGTCCAGCGTCTCTTGCTCTGCGCCTTTTTGCGGGCCTCTTCCTGGGCGGCCAGCATCTTCTTGTCAGTACCGGCCTCGCGGGCGGCCTGACGGTTCTTCTTCTCGGTCGATGCACTCATCTTATGTCATCTCATCCTTTGCGTAATTTTCGCGTAATGCGTAAGCTGTAACAAGCTATCTGAACAGACTAAGGTATTATAACGCAAGTCTCCCCGCGATTCAAGCCATATTGCGACTATTCTCAAATTATTAAAATAAGTTTTATAATATAATGCTGTTTTCGACACAAAGCTGTGTTAAAATAAATGCGATTCATCACGGAGGTGCCAATGAACCGTAAGCTCACCGCGGCGGCTGCGGCAGTTATGCTGACTGCCTGCATCGTTCTGGACAGCCGCTTCACCCTCGAAACAACCGAATACAGCGCGCGGTTCGACGATCTCCCACCGGAGTTTGACGGCTTCCGCATCGCCGTCCTCTCCGACCTGCATGGCATGAGCTTCGGAGAAGGCAACAGCCGCCTCATCCGTGCCGTGTCGGACGCAAAGCCCGACATGATCGCCATCCTCGGGGACATGATAACCTACCCCGCCGACCTGCCCGCATTTGAAAGCCTGCTCGACGGCATTGAGGGCATCGCGCCCATATACTGTATAAACGGCAACCATGAGTGGGCGGCGCACTGCGTGAATAAGGTGAGGGAGCTTGCGCTCAGCCACGGCGCACACTTTCTGAGCAACGCCTATGAGCCTTTATACTGCGGCTCCTCGCGCATCATCGTCTGCGGTGCGGAGGATAAAAACGGCCGCGCCGATATGGAGACGCCGCCGGAGCTTGCCGCAAGGCTGCGCGGGGAGTATCCGGACGATTTCGTCCTCTGGCTCTATCACCGCAATGATACGCTCACAGGATTTCCCGGCCTGCCGGTCGATCTTGTGCTCAGCGGCCACGCCCACGGCGGCATAGTCCGCCTGCCGTTTATCGGCGGTCTGCTCGATGTTCACCGCCGTCTCGGCGCGGAATACGAAAAGGGCGTATATGAAGAGGGGAGTACCGTGATGATCGTTTCGCGCGGGCTTGGGAACTCGATCGTTGTCCCGCGCTTTCTCAACCGTCCGGAGCTTGTGTGCGTGACCTTGTCAATTGATAGTAAAGCTTCGGACTGATATGCAGTCATATATTTACCGCAAGGTGCATATATTGGTTGTATGCTGACTAAACAGGAGGTACACCATGGATATAGATGATCTGATTTTCGGTGACTATAACCCCGGCCCCAGCCAGAAGTAATAAGGCTGGGCAATAACAAAATTACGGACAGCGCTGTTTGATATAATTCCAGCGCTGTCTGAAAACAAAAGAGAAAGAGAGAAGAGACATGAAGGTACTGATGCTCAACGGAAGCAGCAAGGCAAACGGCAACACCTATCACGCGCTTGAGGAGGCAGGCAGACAGTTCAAGGCCGAGGGGATCGATTACGAGATATTCCAGATCGGCCCCGCCCCAGTGCGCGACTGCATCGGCTGCAACAGGTGTACGGATGAGGGCTGCGTCTTCACGGACGACGGCGTGAACGAGTTCATCGCCAAGGCGAAGGAAGCCGACGGCTTCATCTTCGGCACGCCCGTGTACTACGCCCATCCGAGCGGACGCATTCTTTCCTTCCTTGACCGCGTGTTTTACAGCAGCGCGGAAGCCCTCGCCTTCAAGCCCGGCGCGGCGGTCGCGATAGCGCGGCGCGGCGGCACGACCGCTTCGTTTGACGCGGTGAACAAATACTTCGGCATATCGAATATGCCGGTAGTATCGTCGAGCTACTGGAACATTGCCCACGGCGCCGCTCCCGGCGAGGTCACGCAGGACGCCGAGGGCATGCAGACGATGCGCAACCTTGCGCGGAACATGGCATGGATGCTCAAGTGCTTCGAGGCAGGAAAGGCCTCAGGAGTTTCCCTCCCTGCCATCGAGCACGGGAACAGGACGAATTTCATTAGGTAACAATTCAGTCCCACCGCATTGCGGTGGGACTGATGTTTCCTTTATTCCTCCGCCGGTTCGGCGGGCTTTTTCTTTGCCACAAGGCCGATAAGCTGGCCTGACAGGATGACTGTCAGAAGCGAATAGGCGATGCGTCTGAGCGGGATATAGCTCAGCGACAGGGTCAGCACGATAAGATCCTCCACGAGGTACACCCACTGGATACCGATACCTGTGAGCTTTTCAATGGACATCGCAAGCGCATCGTCCCCGCCGGAGGCTCCGCCCATGCGCACGCCAAGCCCGACACCGATGCCGATGAACAGCGCGCCGATGAGCGCCGCGACGAGCGGCATATCCGCGATGCCCGGCCAGAGCGGCGGGAACTGCTCAAACACCCAGTAGAACGCCGAGAAGCTGCTCCCGGCGACCACAGACATGATAACAAAGCTCCTGCCCAGAACTGCCGCACCGAGGATATAGCAGGCAGCGTTGAGCACCAGCGATGAGAGTGCCGGTGAAATGCCGAACCAGTGGTGCAGCAGCAGGGTCAGGCCGAGGATGCCGCCCTCCGTAACGCCGGAGATGGAGTGGATATTATACAGCCCGAAAGCCTGTATCGCGCTGCCGAGAGCGGCGATCGCGCAGGCCTTCGCACTAACGCGGGAATTCAATTTAACAAAACCTTTCCTGTGAATTTACGCGTCCGCCTTCATGGACAGATACGCGTTTATGAAGCCGTCAAGATCGCCGTTCATGACGTTGTCGATATTGCCGTTTTCATAGTTCGTGCGGTGATCCTTGACGAGCTGATAGGGCATGAACACGTAGGAACGTATCTGGCTGCCCCATTCGATCTTCATCTGCACACCCTTGATATCGCTGATCTTTTCGAGATGCTCGCGCTCCTTTATCTCGGCGAGCCTTGCGCGCAGCATGTTGCGGCAGTTTTCAAGGTTCTGGAAATGGCTGCGCTCCACCTGACTGGACACGACTATGCCCGTCGGGATATGGGTAAGGCGCACTGCCGAGGAGGTCTTGTTGACCTTCTGGCCGCCTGCGCCGGAGGAGCGGAACACGTCCATCTTGATATCCTCGTCGCGCAGCTCGATCTCGTTATCATCGTCGCTTATCTCAGGCATGACCTCGACCGCAGCAAAGGAGGTGTGGCGGCGTCCGGCAGCGTCAAACGGGGAAACGCGCACGAGCCTGTGTATGCCGTGCTCACTCTTGAGGAAGCCGTAGGCATTTTCGCCCTCGATCATTATCGTCGCGCTCTTGATTCCGGCTTCGTCCCCGTCGAGATAGTCCATGACCCTGACCTTGTAGCCATGGCGGTCTGCCCACATATTGTACATACGGTAGAGCATCGAGGCCCAGTCCTGCGCCTCGGTGCCGCCGGCACCGGCATGGAAGGTGAGGATGGCGTTGTTCGCGTCATACTCGCCGGTCAGCAGGGTGCCGAGCCGGGTCTCCTCGACCCTCTCGGAAAACTGCTTATACTCGCTCTCCAGCTCTTCGAGCATCGAGTCGTCGTTCTCCTCGATAGCCATCTCGCATATGGTGTACATATCGTCCCACGCGGCGCAGAGCTTCTGGAAATTCTCGACCTTATTCTTGAGCGTCTTGAGCCGCTTCTGTACCTTCTGGGATTTCTCAACATCGTTCCAGAAGCCCTCGCGCTCCGAGGCCGCTTCGAGCTCCTCGATCTCCTTCTGCGCGCTTTCGAGCTTCAGCGCGCCGCGCAGATCCTCAAGACCGGGCTTGGCGTTATTGAGCTTTACCTTATATTCTTCAAATTCAAGCATTGTTCCAACCACTTTCAAATGATTTATTTCATAGATTTCTATTATACACAAAAAACGAGGGCTTGTAAATTGCTTTTTTTATACGCAATTTGAGCGCTGTTACCGCGGCTTTGCTCTTCCAATTTTGCGCTATAGGTGTTATAATCAACATGACTGATTATGCGCCCGGAAACGGGACAGACTAAAATGAATAACGACGATTACGGAGGAAAAAGAGAAATGATCTCACACGGCAAGGAAATCAAGGTCTTCGCAGGCAATTCCAATCCCGAACTGGCCGAGCATATCTGCTCTGAGCTTTACAGGACGCTCGGCAAGGCGGACGTTGCACAGTTTGCCGACGGCGAATGCTCCGTTTCCGTGTTTGAGCCGGTGCGCGGTAAGGACGTTTTCATTGTTCAGTCCACCTGCAACCACGTCAACGACAACCTCATGGAGCTGCTCATCATGATCGACGCGATGCGCAGAGCTTCCGCAGGCCGTATCACCGCGGTCATTCCCTACTTCGGCTATGCCCGTCAGGACAGAAAGGCCAAGAGCCGCGATCCCATCTCCGCAAAGCTCGTCGCAAACCTTATCACCACCGCCGGCGCGGACAGAGTGCTGACGATGGATCTCCACGCCGCGCAGATCCAGGGCTTCTTCGATATCCCCGTGGACAATCTTCTCGGCTCCCACCTGTTTGTAAAGCACTTTGTCAATATGTTCGGCAAGGGCAATGAGGACATTATGGTCGTCTCTCCCGACGTCGGCAGCACCGCGCGCGTGCGCGCCTTCTCCATGAAGCTCGGCGTCAACATGGCCATCGTCGACAAGCGCCGCGAAAAGGCCAACCAGTCCGAGGTCATGAACATCATCGGCAACGTCGAGGGCAAGACCTGCATCCTGCTTGACGATATCGTCGATACCGCCGGTTCCCTCTGCGGCGCGGCCAAGGCCATAAGCGAAATAGGCGGCGCGAAGAAGGTCTACGCCTGCGCGACCCACGGCGTGCTCTCAGGCCCCGCGATCGAGCGCATCGAGAACAGCTGCATTGAAGAACTGCTCCTGCTCGACACGATCCCTTATCCCTCCGACAAGCCCGCTTGCAGCAAGATCAAGTACATCTCCACCGCACCGGTCTTCGCCGAGGCTATCAGAAGAATTTACGAGGAAGTCTCCATTTCTAATCTGTTTGATTGAGGCAGAAGCCTTCCCCTCAAGGGGAAGCCATAAATTGCAACCGTTCCCGCAGCGTCGGTTTGCCCGGCGCTGACGGGACACGGCGTATCACTGCGTTGAGTATGTAAACCGATTACCCGAATGGTAATTATCATATTCAGTAACGTTCTCCAGCATTGGGGTGAAAACAAATGTTTTTCAAAAAGCCCGGCGGGGTAAGCTGGCTCATCGTGTTTCTCGGCAACCCCGGGCTTAAATACGAGGGCACCCGCCACAACGCGGGCTTCATGGCGGCGGACGCCATGGCCAGAGAAAAGAACATCAGCATCAACCGCGCGCGCTTCAAGGCGCTCACAGCAACGGTCGATATAGGCGGCGAGAGCGTCATGCTCATGAAGCCGCAGACCTTTATGAACCTCTCCGGCGAGGCCGTCATCCAGGCGGTGCGGTTCTACAAAATACCGCCGGAGCACGTCATCGTCGTGTCGGACGAGATAAGCCTGCCAATCGGCAAGCTGCGCATCCGTGTCAAGGGCAGCGCCGGCGGGCACAACGGATTAAAAAATATCATTGCCCAGCTCGGCACCGACGCTTTCCCGCGCATCCGCATCGGCGTCGGCGCGCCCCCGCACCCGGACTATGATATGGCCGATTGGGTGCTCTCCGCATTCAAGGATCAGGACGCCGTCGATATGGGCGACGCTGCGCTCCGTGCCGCCCATGCCGCCGAGTGCTATATAACCGACGGGGCAGACCGTGCAATGAACCGATACAACTAAATGCAATAGCCAAACGCCGTGCCGCATTAATAATTCCTAAGTCTTTTATTGGAAATTTTCCAGATAAATATATTGCACTCAGGAGGTTGACAATGAAAAAAAGCTGCATCGCAATGCTCCTGGCGGGAGGACAGGGCTCCCGTCTGTATGCCTTGACTCAGAATGTAGCCAAGCCCAGTGTTCCGTTCGGCGGAAAGTACAGAATAATCGACTTCCCGCTCTCCAACTGCGCAAACTCCGGTATCGACACCGTGGGCGTTCTGACGCAGTACCGCCCGCTCCAGCTCAACAGCTATATCGGCAGCGGCCAGCCGTGGGATCTCGACGTATCCGACGGCGGCGTTTACATCCTGCCGCCGTACCAGAGCGCCGGCGAGCGCGGCTCGTGGTTCTCCGGCACTGCGAACGCGATCTATCAGAATATCGGCTTCATCGAGAGCTACGATCCAGACAATGTGCTGATCCTCTCTGGCGACCACATATACAAGATGGACTATTCCGACATGCTGCGTGAGCATATTGAAAAAGACGCCGCCTGCACGATCTCTGTGCTTCAGGTCTCGATGGAGGAAGCCACCCGCTTCGGCATCATGAACGTCGGTCCGGACGGGTACATAAACGAGTTTGAGGAGAAGCCCAAGCAGCCGAAGAGCGACCTTGCCTCCATGGGCATATACATCTTCAACTGGAAGAAGCTGCGCGAATACCTCATCGCCGATGAAAACGACCCGAACTCCGACAAGGACTTCGGCAAGAACATAATCCCCAATATGCTCGCCGCGGGCGAAAAGCTCTGGCCGTACCGCTTCAGCGGCTACTGGCGCGACGTCGGCACCATCACGAGTCTCTGGGACGCGAACATGGATATGCTCTCCCCCACGCTCATTAACCTCTACGATCCCGACTGGCCGATCAGCGCGCGCAGTCCTATCTGCCCGCCGCACTACACCGGCAAGCATGCCGAGATCATCCACTCGATAGTCACCGAGGGCTGCGAAATCGACGGGCATGTCGAGAACTCCGTGCTCTCGCCCTCCGTCAAGGTGCAGACCGGGGCGAACGTATGCTACAGCGTGCTCATGCCCGGCGCAGTCGTCGAGTCCGGTGCGACTGTTGAATACGCCATTATCGGTGAGAACACCGTTATCCACTCCGGCGCGCATGTCGGCTCCGCGCCAGACGGCTCGGACGACTGGGGCGTCGCCACCTGCGGCCCGAAAATCGAGATCGGCTCCGGCGCGCGCGTGCCTGCCGGCGCAATGATCTATACCGGTGAGGAGGTTTGAGCAATGAAGGATTTTCACGGAATTATCTTTGCATACAACACTTTCCCTGAGCTGCGCGAGCTTGTTAAATCCCGCACGGCAGCATCGCTCCCGTTCTGCGGCCGCTACCGCCTTATAGACTTCCCGCTCTCGTCCATGCGCAACGCGGGCATCCTCGATGTCGGCGTCATCGTCCAGCGTGACTATCAGTCCCTGCTCGACCATATCGGCAGCGGCAAGCCTTGGGACATGAGCCGACGCGACAACGGCCTGCGCATGCTCCCGCCCTTCGGCCTGCCCGAGTACCACAAGGGCAACTACACCGGTACGATGGAGGCGCTCAACGCCGTCTCTACCTACATAAGAGACATCAAGAGCAAGTATATCGTGCTCATGCTCGGCAATCTCTACGCGAACATCGACCTTACCGTCCCCATGAAGCAGCATATGCGCTCCGGCGCGGAGATCACCGCGATCTGCTCCGACCTCAGCGTTGACGGCAGCCGCCTGCGCTACGTCGCTGGTGAGGACGGCCTCGTGAAGCATATGCTCGTCAAGCCGCGCGATGAGAGTCAGGGCGTCGCCTCGCTCGAAGCGTACATCATCAACCGCGATGTGCTCCTGCGCCTGATGGACTATTCTCACGAGCATAACCTTTACCGCTTCCACAAGGACGCGATAGACTACTATCTTGCAAACGGGGGTAAAATGGGGATATACGTCCACCATGGCTACTCCGCCATTATCCACAGCGTCGACAGCTACTATCACGCCAACATGGATATGCTCGACGCGGCAAAACGCGGCGACATTTTCCCCGTCGACCGCCCCGTGCGCACAAAGATACGCGAGGAGGTCAGCACCTATTACGGTGAACACTCCTCCTCTCTCAACTGCCTTGTCGCCGACAACTGCATCATCGAGGGCGATATCGAAAACTGCATCGTCTTCTCCGGCGCGCGCATCGGCGCGGGCGCAAAGCTCAAGGACTGTATCATCATGCGCCGCTGCACAGTCGGCGAAAACTCGGAGCTGAACCATGTCATCGCCGATAAGGCCGTCGTGTTCTCCACCGGTACGGTGCTGACCGGAAGCGATAAGCTGCCCATCGTCGTACCGAAAGGCATCGAGATCTGAAGCAGCCACTACTCAATTTGCCATAAAACAATGCGACCTCTGGCCGCATTGTTTTTCCCGCTTGTCAAAACAGTCCTGTAAGGACTCTTTTGACCGCGCTTTCCGCCGAGCATTTTGAA
>CEAZ01028221.1_pt1 | contig 10648 bp, 9 predicted proteins | sample 557361 | NCBI WGS metagenome assembly CEAZ01 (sample SAMEA3182074, study PRJEB8094) | gut metagenome | biome: human; feature: gut; material: Stool; isolation source: human stools | place: Canada | collected 2012-02-22 | reverse complement strand
ACCAAGGCCGTGGCCGCGCAGAACATGATGCGTCGTGCGGAGAAACTTCTCGAGACCACGTCCGAAGCGCAAAAGCAGGAGAAAGTGGCGGATATCCGGTTCCCGGAGCCGGCTCCGTGCGGTCGCACGCCGATCATGGCGAAGGATGTGTCGAAAGCGTATGGTTCGAACATTGTATTCGCCGGCGTGAATCTGGCTATTGACAAGGGCTCGCGTGTGGTGATTTTGGGATACAACGGTGCTGGTAAGACCACCACCCTGCGTCTGCTCGCGCATTTGGAAGAGCCGGACACCGGTTCCGTGGACTACGGTCACGGCTGCAAAATCGGCTATTTCGCGCAGGAACATGACACGCTTGACCTGAATGCCACAGTGTTGGAAAACCTCATTCATGTGGCTCCGGAACTGAATGATACGCAGGCGCGTTCGATTCTCGGCTCGTTCCTGTTTTCGGGCGATGATGCGTTGAAGCCGGCTCGCGTGCTTTCCGGTGGTGAGAAAACTCGACTGGCGTTGGCTACTTTGGTGACCAGCCGTGCGAACGTGCTGCTGCTCGACGAACCGACCAACAATCTTGATCCGGCCTCACGAGATGAGATCCTCAAGGCTATCGCCAAGTATGAAGGTGCCATTGTGCTCGTCACCCACGATGAGGGTGCGGTGCAGGCATTGAACCCTGAACGTGTGCTGCTCATGCCCGACGGCGACGAAGACCTATGGAACGATTCCTATCTGGAATTGGTCGCCGAAGAGTAAGCCGAGTAATTCGAGTTTTATTCGGATTGTATTTATGCCGGACGCGAAAACGTCCGGCTTTTTCTTTCCACATGCGTTTCGAGCACGTTCGGTATTTCCGTATTTGTCTTGGGGTCTGCGAACAATCTGTGATTTGCAAGCGGCCCCGACTCATGAATCGCATCTTGCATGCCCATTGAGGGCTTGAGTCGATTCGTTTGCCAGGAAGTCGCCATTGCGATCGTCCGAACCTTTTCGGATTTCGTTATGCGCCCCCTAGCCTTCCGCGCTCCTGTTGGAACATGACGTGCGGAACAGACCAGAGGGGCCGATGCAGCAACACATCGAACGCATAGCGAAAGGAAGTTCCATGCCACGTAACGGCAAGGAGGGCATTCTCTTCAGTTTCATCATGTCCGCGATCATGATTTATGTGATGGCGGCACTCAATTACGGCGTACGTATCGGTGACGTCGGTGCGGCGGCGTGGAGCTACGCATTGTTCGACTGGCCGTTGGCCTACGTGGCCGACATGATTTGCGATTTGTGCATCTGCACGCCAAGCTCCCGCGCGATTATGAATACATTCGGCGCGGCAACCGACCGTGCGGTATGGAAAGGCATCACGGTCAAATTCCTCATGGTGGCGCTGATGACCGTGTTCATGACCGTATTCGGCGCCATCATGGCATTCGGTTTCACATTCGGCGCGTTCACGGGATTCTGGCGCATGTTCCCCTACAATTTCACCATCGCGTTGCCGATTCAGATGCTGATCGTCGCGCCATTGTCCGGCAAGATAGTTCACGCCATCGGCGATGCTGCCGGATGGAACAAGTCCGCGCAACAGCATGTTCCCGCTTTGGATGTCAAGACCGTTGCCGATGTGATGCAGCATGACGTTTACACGGTAGCCTCGGATGCCACGGTACGTGACGCAGTGCGCATGATGTTGGAAAAGAACATCAGCGGCATGCCTATCGTCGATGACGAACGCCACGTGGTCGGCTTCATCTCCGATAGCGACGTACTGCGCCGCTTCGCACAAGACAACGCGCCGGTTTCCGACATTTCCACGCTGGTCACTGGCATGGCCCGCGGCGAATTCCCGGAACTGTCTCACGCAGAACTGCTTGATATGAACGTCATGGTTATTGCCGCAAAGCCGGCCGTCACCGTGCAATCGGATGCCAATATCGCGCAAGTCTGCCAAATGTTCGGCTATCAACAGTACAAGAAAGTGCCGGTGGTTGAACAAGGCAAGCTCGTGGGCGTCGTCAACCGTGGACGCCTCACCCGCCGTTCCTTCGAAGCATGCCTTGGTACTGCCGAATAGCAATTAAATAATAACTAAATACTGCAATAAGTGGAGGGCGCCGAATCTGTCAATCGACGCCCTCCACTGTTTATCTCATTCCTTATTGCAATCAAACCGAATCATGCGCGATATGCGCAAGCCTTCACCGGCTTCGCTTGGTGAGCGGCTCCCAAGGTTCAAGCTCGACCGGCTGATCGGCCAGTATTTCGCGTGTGGTCTCATCGAGATACTCCTTGCGAATGATCAGTTCGGTAACATAACGGTCGAACCAAGCATCGGACGCCACATAATAGCCATCCTGACCATTATCCTTGCCCCAACTGTTCTCCACCTTCCAACGGTTCGGACGCCCGTCAGCATCCAAATTCACGCCAGTCAACGTCATGGCATGATTGCTTGGGCAATCACCATACTCCAATCCCTTGGCCTTGTCGAACGTGAATTTCGTACCGAAAAGCTGGTCAACGCGCACGGTATCGCAATCAAAATAGCCATCGCCACGCAACGAGAACTGCATGCAATCACAAGCGAACCAAATCGGATGACCACCACTGATCTGGTCCACAGCAGCCTTCTTGAACACGTCAAGAGGCACGTTCACAAACTCCATATCACCCGCTTCCGCCACATTGGCGGAAAAACGAATACGATACCGCTTGCCAAACGGACGACTCTCCATCGGCACATTGCATAACGTGACCAGATCGTTCACATCCACCGGCACGTACTTCTTATAAAACTCCATCGGAGTGATACCGAATTCACGAATCTGCGGACGCTCATCCTTACCGGTTTTCGCAGCCTTTTCAGACGGCCCCTCCCCCGTGGTTTTCTTCTTGCCGTCATCCTTGTCATCGCTCGTACGCGCAAGAAAATCAAAACGCTCCGGAGGCTCACCCAATGCAATCGCACACATGCGATACACCGTAGCCATATCCGCATTCTTCAACGCACGCAACTCATCCAACGACGTTCCAGCCGCATGACGGTCACGCAAATCGGACGCGAACTCACGTAGCTTCGTATTCAAATACTGCTTGAACGCATCCGAACTCTTCGAATTAGTCGACTCCGGATAAGCACTCTTCGGCACCAAACCATACTTGTTCACCAAATCAGCGAACATCTGCCACCAACCACCATCATCGGCCGGACCATAATTAATCGCCTCGAACACACGACTATCCAACGGCTCATCCAACGTGGCAAGCACATTCTCCAAATACGTGTTCGACTTCTCCATCGTATCCCAGAAAAACAGGTAGGTTTCCGAAAACTCGAAATCCTCCAAATTCCAACGATGCATCAACTCATAACGCAACGTATTAAGCGCCGCAAACATCCAACAACGCCCCGAACTACGCTGATTGGTGATACTCCCCTGCTTCAGCTCGATGGAGAAATCATTCTGCAGCACGCGCTCGCCCTTATAGTCGGTGGCTGCGGCGAGCACACCGGATGATACTGCCGCGTTGGCTGCCACCAGATTGGCGCGGTCAGCGTTGAAGTCTGTGGAATACTGTTTGAGCAGCGCAGGGTCGAGTGCTTTGACGTCACTCATGGTTCATGGTCCTTTCGATATGTTCGATTTCGGATTCTATGTCGCGCAGGCGGCAACGCAGGTCGGATTCCACGTCTACGCCGTCACGTTGCGCTTTGCGGATGATGGCGATGATTTCGTCAGCGTAAGGATGATCGCCATCATGCTGTTCGTCCATTTGACTTGCGCTTGTTGTGAATGCTGTTTCAAGCTGATCGCAATACTGCGATTTGTGTACTCTCGATACGATTTTTGTGGCACGCGGCAATGCGCCTTGCGCATGGGAGATGCCTTCGAGCACAGACTTGCGATGCTTTTCCTTCTGCTTCATCGCTTCCCACAATTTCAACGTATCTTGCGCATTTTCCGGTGCCGGTACGGAATCGTCGGCAGCATCGTCCGTTTGAAAGACGTGCGGATGGCGGGTGATGAGCTTGTCGACGAGACGGTTGCACACTTCGTCGATATTGAATGGATCCTGCGCATCCACGGCGCACACTTGCGCTTGGAAAACGGATTGCAGCAGCATGTCGCCGAGTTCTTCACGCATGTTGTCGCGATCGTTCGTTTCCACGGCGTCGATGTATTCGTAGGTTTCTTCCAACAGTGGTTTAAGCAGGCTTGTATTGGTCTGCTCGCCGTCCCAAGGGCATCCGCCTGGTTCGTGCAGAATGCGTACGACCTGCTTGACACGGTCCAACGCGCTAGGCGCATCGCGTACAGGGGCAAGTTTCAAACAGTGTTCGAATTCTTCGGGCAACTGATAATCATCATGTGCGGCTTCAGTCATGCCACTGATTCTTCTCGCATGTGCCGACCATGCGATCGTAACCGTTAATGGGCAGATTCCTCCACCCACTGGAGAATTTGGTGCGCTCATGTGCTCGTCAGCGGGAAGAATCTTCCAGTAGCTGGAAGATTCGGGACGTTCACAGTCACCTCAGCGTGCTGGTGATCTGGTCGACGGTTTCGCCGTCTTTGCGTGCGACGGGCTGGAGGATGGTTTCGTCCTCGGATGCGTAGTAGTAGCCTTCGGCGGTGACTTCGGTATCACCGTTCCATGTGTTGTGGGTGGTGCCGTCCACGCCGGTCCAGCGGAGCGTGCTGGTGCCGGTCACGTTCTCGCTGATCGAGCTGCCGTTACGGCTGGTGGTGACCGTGTCCGCCACGTTCTGCGTGTCGCCGGCCTTGGTGGTCGTGCCGGATGCCTTCGTGGCCACGCTCAGCGTGTAGTCCGGCGGGGCGAGCTGGTATTTGTCGAGCACGATCACGACGATGCTGCGGGTCGAGTCGACATGGCGTTCCATGATCTTGTCGACGCTGTTCGACGGATCGTCGCTGAAGCCATCGCCGGTATGGTAGTGCTGAGAGCCTGCATAAAGGTATTCATTTGGCGCGATGTTCTTGTACCAGTTGTCCTTCCATATCTTCGCGTCGTAGACGCCGGACCCGTTCCACACGCTGGTGGTGGACCCGTTGCCGGACGCCGCGCCCACGGCCACGACGCGGCAGTCGCCGTCGCTCTCGCCCGGATGCCTCTGGCGGAAGCCGGCCACGCATTCCGCGTTCGCGTCGCTCAACGCCTTGGCGGCCTTGCCGGCCGAATCGTCCATGGTCACGCCTTTCCAGGCCATGGCGCGGCTCACGCTGTTCAGGTCGGTCGCGGAACCCCACGAGCCCGTCGCGTCGTCCTTGTAGGCCCAGAACTGCGCGGCCGAGCCGCCTCCGCCGGTGCCTCCCTGGTCTCCGCCGCCGCCCGCCCAGGCGGTGCCGGCGGTCAGGCCTCCGGCCAATGTCGCCGTGGCGGCGAGCAGGGCCAGCGTCTTTCGCCTTCCGTTACTGTTCTTGGAACCCAATGTTCCGTCTCCTTTCAGAGATTCATCTGCAGATGTTCACCCCACTCCCGGTGGGGTCGGACAGGAGAACAAATCCCGTCCGAACACTTCACATGCCCGGCCGTCGACAAACGTCGATATCGGATTCGTTTCCGTCATCCACCTGCTATGCAACCCGGTTTCGGGCGTGTCGGGTTGGACATTTTCCCGGAAGGCTGCGGATACGAAAAAGGGACCCCGAAGGGTCCCTTGAGAAGAAGAGTCATCTAAATCAGTGGTGAATCAATCCATCGCTTGAGGACGGAGGGCAGTCTGTCGTGCATCCGAGACCTCCGCTGCTTGGAACGAAGTCCGGCACGCTGCTGGAACCGCCGCCACTCGATGTCGAACCGCCTGAATACGAGGGCGTGTACGACTGTTGCGGCGCCGAATACGACTGCTGCGTCTGGGCCTGTGCGGCGGCCTGTGCGGCGGCCTCCTCCTCGGCCTTGCGCTGCGCCTCCTCGTCCGCCTTCGTCTTCGCCGTCACCGAGTCGTTGACCTTCTTCGACGCGGCCGCGATCTTGTCCGCATCCCTGGCCTTGACTGCCTTGGACAGTTCGTCGCGCGTCGCCGCATCGGCGACCTTGCCGTCCGAATTCTTCAACAACCGTTCCGCATCGGAAACGGTCTTCTCCAGTTTCGAATCGTTCACGGCCCTGACCGCGTTTTCCAAGCTCTTCTCGTGTTTCCCGTACCAGCCGGTGTTCTTTTCAATCAGGCTGGTCTTCGACTCGTAATCCGCCTTCGAATCGGCCACGCAGGCGACCACGTCAGGCTCGTTCGCCTTCAACGCTTCGGCCAACGCATCCACGGTCTTCGCATCCGCCACCTGCTTCACGGTGATCTGGGAGGCTGTGGCCGCGTCGCCATCCACCAGCCCGGAATACGAGTCCGCCGCCTTGCGGTAGCTTTCCGACGCTTCCACACACGCCTGTCTCGCCTCGGCCAGCTCATGGTTCGCGTAGGTCTTCCAAACGAACCAGCCGCCACCAGCCAGCACAGCCACGGCCGCGACCGAAGCCACGGCGATCACAGCAGGCTTTCTGCTCTTCTTCTTGTTTTCAGTTACATTCTTTGACCCGGCATCGCTTATATTCGGGTTGGAAACTTCAGATAGTTTTCCCTGCATACTTGTGCTTTCGATGAGTTATGTCACATACGTTTTAGGAAAAAGCGGATGGGAATCGTTCGTTCCCATCCGCACATCATTTTCTAGGATTTTATGGCAAAAACCTACTTGGCGTGGCGCGCCATAAGACCGTAACGGCCGTCACCACGACGCTTCAGCATGAGCGTGGCTCCGGCGGTACCGGCGGCCATAATGGTAAACACGGCGGTCTCCATCACGTCCACGCCCGTGTCGCCAAGCTTGGCCTGCGTGGAGGTCTTCACGGCCGCCCTGTTCGCACTGTTCGCACTGTCCGGAGTATCAACCGTGATGGTCGTATCCTTCGACGGGGTGACAACCTTGTGGGCCTTGTCGTACGCGTCCTGCGCGGATTCCGCGTCGGACTTCGCCGTGGCCAATGCGGTTTCGGCTGTCTTCAGCGTGGCGTTCACTTCAGCCAGAGCAGCCTGGGCGGCATCCACATCGGCCTGCGCGTCAGCCGCCGACTGGTCGGCATCCTTCTTAGCCGACTGGGCGGCATCCAGTTCGGACTGCGCCGCATTCGTGGCCGGGTCGGAAGCATACGCATCATCCACCTTGGATTGAGCGTCCTGCACATTCTGCTGGGCATTATCATAAGCGGTCTGGGATTCGGATACGGCCGTGTTGGCCTTGTCGAGCGCATCCTTCGTCGGATCGGCCGACTGGGTCTGGCCCACCATCGGATCGGCGGCCGTCTCATCTGCCATGGCGGGCGCGGCCATACCGGCCACCTCGGTCAAGCCTGCGATGGTCGCAACGGCCAGTTTCTTCGGATTCTCCATATTCTCCATTTTCTCCATCCTGTCTCCCGGAGCGTTATGACAGGGGCGCATGCGTCCCCGAATGCACCGCCCACCCTACCACTTTAGGGGGGGGGTAAGTGTGTCTCGCATCTCGAGATAAACAAACCAATCGCATCCGAGACATACCTCCACCTAGACGCCTTTGCTTCAAGAAAACGGGTTTTACGATCTATTAGATATGGGGGTAATCCATTAGATTAGAGGAATCATACGAAAGGAAATGTAATGAGCTATAGCATTGAGCAGTTCATACTGGATAGCGGCATTACTCGCGCCGAGGTTGATGAGGCTAAAGCTCGGATGTTGGAAAGGATGCATATGTATGGGCTCAAGGAGACGCATAACAAGAAAGCACATGAAAAGGAGGAGCTGGCACTCCGAACTCATCGGAATGCCAGCTCCTCCTGAAAACCGTATCGTCGCCTCATACTCTACGTCTCATAACCATAGGTACACCGCACACCACTACGAGACGATTTTGTGGTCGGCGCGGTAGAGGTCGGGCTCTACGTAGATTTCGAAACGGAACCACGGCAGCGCGGTACGCACGCTTCGTTCGATTTTGTTCACGGTTTCAACATCGTAATCGCGGTCGAGCTTGCTGGTCTGCACCTTGACGCACAGCAGAATGTCATCCTCGGACATATGCACGGTCTGCATATTCAGCAGTCGTTCCACACCAGGCGTTGAAATAACAGCCTGCTCAATCTTCTTGCGCGTATCCGAATCGACGGCCTCACCAATCAACAGCGAACCGGATTTGAACATGAGCAGCAACGATCCCGCAATCAATACAAGACCAACCATCAAACCGCCGAATGCATCAAATATCTCATTATCAAACAGAATCGCAAGACCGATGCCAGCCCCTGCGAATGCCAAGCCGATCAAAGCAAGCGTGTCTTCCATAATGACGGACGCAAGCTCCGCCGACTTGGTACGCCTCCAAAAACGGAACACACCCATATGGGCCACACCCGTGCGCTCCATACGCTCGTTCGCTTCCTTGATGCTTTGATGCAGGCCGTAGCCTTCCAAACAAGCGCTGATAAACACCACGATAAACGCCACCAGCAGTTCCATCTGGTTGGCGTCACGCAGTGCGGGGTCTTCGGCAATGGCGAACAATTTCTTCACCGCCTCCGAAGTGGAGAAGAAACCACCGACGAAAAACAGCAGCGTCGCCACTACGAACGAAGCGAGATATTTGGCGCGGTACAGACCGAACGGATGATCGCCGTCCGTCTTATGCTTGGAGAAGCGACCGCCTGCCATGAGCACGATTTCGTTGGAACAGTCGGCGATGGAATGCACCGATTCGGAAAGCATCGCGGACGATCCGGTAAAGAACGCCGCAGCGAGCTTGGCGATGGCCACACCAATGTTGGCTCCGAGCGCCGCTTTTACGGCCGCTCCTTGATGTTCTGCCTCCTGTTGGCGAATATCGTTCGGATTGCTCGTACTACTGTCGTTGGAATCTTGCGATTCGTTCATTGCCTTTCCATTTCTTTCTGGAGTTAATACAAGACATATTCAATCATACATAGGGTGCTGTCATAGGGTGCCACCCGGATTGACACGCTTGCAGGTTCAGCGAAAAATCACTTCCTTGCACAGCGGATAGCCCCACGCGAACTGACATGCCATAGTCAGGAACTTCACCAACACCGCATTCCATCCGAATGCGGAAGACAGCCATGCCAGCATGATCGAACCGAACAGGTAATTCCAAACCCACAGCAGCATGAACAAAGCCACGCTACGGCCGAAATTGCTGGACGATTTGAACGTGACATTGCGGTTCATCAGGAAGTTGTACGAAGCCGACAGCACGATGGCCACGCCGTTCGCGATGGCGGATGGTACGGAAAGCACATGCAGCAAGGTGAACGATCCGAATTCCACAATGGTTTGCGTTGCCGACACCAACAGATATTTGCCGAGCGTTTTCGGCTTTTCGATGATTCCTGATTGGAGGATTTCGGATTATCCGACGTACCACTTTGCGCTGCCATTGCCTGCCGCCCGGTCCCATCACTCATATCAACCCCCCCCACCGAATCATATGTCGTTCAATCGCAAAACACTATAATGCGCCCGTCTCATATTCCCGACGTAATCGTGCATTTTTCTGAAGGATTGACTAGTCTTCCCTAGGTATTTTCACTGACAGCACAACAAGGAGCATCCAATGACGTATTCCCAGAACGCGCCGTTCCGCGCCGACGTGGTCGGCTCATACCTGCGTCCGGCAGAACTCAAGCAGGCTCGCGCCGATTTCGCAGCAGGCAAGATTGACGAGGCCGCACTCAAGGCCGTGGAAGATAATGCCATTACCGAACTGGTCGCCAAGCAGAAGGCCGCCGGTCTGCACGTCATCACCGACGGTGAATTCCGCCGTGGCTGGTGGCATCTCGACTGCATGTGGGGCTTCGCCGGCGTGGAAAAGGTGTCGATGGACAAGGGCTATTTCTTCCACGATGAGGAGACCCGCGCCGAATCCGCACGCCTGACCAGCAAGATCGCCTTCGACCCGGCCCACCCGTTCGTTGAGCATTTCAAGTTCATCAAGCAGTTCGAAGACGACACCGCCATTGCACGCCAGACCATTCCGGCTCCGGCACAGCTGTATGCGGAGCTGTTCCGCCCGGAGAACATCGCTTCCGTGCACGAGTTCTACGGCGACACCCAGAAGGATTACGACGAGCTTGCCGACGACAACGCCAAGGCCTTCCATGGTCTGATCATGGCATTGTATGAGGCCGGCTGCCGCAATGTTCAGCTGGATGACTGCACGTGGGGCATGTTCTGTGATCCGAACTTCAACCAGCATTACACCGCCGATGAGTTCGCCGCCATGCAGGAACAGTATGCCGCCATGAACAACGCCGCCATCGAGGATCTGCCAGAGGATCTGGTGATCACCACGCACGACTGCCGTGGCAATTACCACTCCACGTGGGCTTCCGCCGGCGGATACGCCACTGTGGCCGACGTGCTTTTCGGCAAGGAAAACGTCGCCGCCTACTACCTGGAGTTCGACGATGATCGTTCCGGCGACTTCGAGCCGCTCGCCAAGGTTTCCGGAGATAAGAAGGTTGTGCTCGGTCTGATCACTTCCAAGAAGCCGGAACTTGAGGATCCGGAAGTGATCAAGGCTCGCATTGCCGAAGCGGCCCAGTATGTGCCGCTTGACCGCTTGTGCCTGTCCACCCAGTGCGGTTT
>CEAZ01024422.1_pt1 | contig 10831 bp, 7 predicted proteins | sample 557361 | NCBI WGS metagenome assembly CEAZ01 (sample SAMEA3182074, study PRJEB8094) | gut metagenome | biome: human; feature: gut; material: Stool; isolation source: human stools | place: Canada | collected 2012-02-22 | reverse complement strand
ACCTTCCACCGACAATATTCGAGAACATCGTCAGTACCGGTAAACCTCAATCGACAGAGACAACCCGTCAAGCCTACGATCTTTGGCAAGCCTGGCAATATTGTGAAAAACAAGCAGCCCTTCGCCAGCCTTTAGACCTTTCGTTTGTCAGAACGGTTTCTGCCCGTATCATGAAGCATACCGGTGGCGAAACGACTACTTCTGTGGGACGTTACGATACTTCGTTAGGAGATTTCCGCCTCGGCGAGGATTATGACGAAGTATACCCTTTGGCTGATTTCCGTAAAATCCCCCTCCTGCTCGACAATCTGTGCCGGACTACCGATGTACAACTAACCGAAGCCGGTGTAAGCGAGAACATTAAAATTGTGGCCAACTTCATGTACGATTTTATGCATATCAAGCCATTCGGTTATTGCAATCTGGAAACCGGTATCCTGCTCATCAACTTTTTGGAACTGAAAGAAGAGCATCCCCTGCTCATCCTGTTTGCCGACGACCGGGCAGAATTACTCAATGCCCTGAAACGGGGAAAAATCAGTGAGACACCGGAAACCCTCGAAGCATTTATCCTGCATGAACAGATTAAATTCTTCAATAGGGAAATTTAAAAGTAACTCATTCAAAACCAGCATCGAAAAAAAGTCTTCATTTTTCTTTGTAATTAATAATAGATGAGCTATCTTTGCCGTCCGATAATAGAAAGAATAATTATAAAATTTTACATACAATGAAAAAGGGCATACATCCTGAAAATTACAGACTGGTAGTATTTAAAGATATGTCTAATGGCACGACTACCATTACTAAATCAACTGCAGCAACAAAAGAAACCATCGAGATCGATGGTGTAGAATATCCGTTGGTAAAAATGGAAATCTCCAACACTTCACACCCGTTCTATACCGGTAAAGTGAAATTGGTGGATACTGCCGGTCGTGTAGATAAATTCATGAACCGTTACAAGGACCACATGGAAAAAAGAAAAAAATAATCGTTTCTTTCTAAGAAATAAAAGATAAAGGGACTGTCTGAATATTTAGACAGTTCTTTTTTTTATCAAAAAGAAATAAGGCTTTCGAACTGATTTTTCAGCAAGAAAGCCTTTTAGATTTCAGATTGATTCATTATCTATCTGAACAATATCTACTCCTCCCGTAAGATCGAACATCCTTTTCAGGAACACATTTTATACGTGGTACCCTCTTTTGACACATTGCCCTAAGTCTCCTCCTGAGTACCACATGTTCCAGCCCGTTGTGTACCCCTTTCCGTCGGAACCAAGGACCGTTCCTGCCCTTGGTTCTTGCCGAAACGATAGAATATGCCATAATTCCTCCTCTTAAGTGGATTCCTGCAAAATCTATGTCTATTTGCAACGCGCTGGTCAACTATCACTTTTCAGTATTCAGATTTTTCCCCCAGGTCGGGTATCCATACACGCATAGTCTGGTTGTCACCGCGGTTATTCCATGTATAATAGGGGATCAGCGTGATTTCAGTCGGAGTCCGGTCGCCCGCATCGGTGCGAACACCCCGAATCTTGATCTGCGTTATGTTTTCGAGAGGACCTTCCGTGATAAGTTGTGTGCGTGTCTCATCCGAAATCAGGTTCAGCTGCTGCACGACACCGTTATCGGTTCCTTCTGCGCAATAGACCAGCGGTCCGCGGGTGACGGCCGTTGTTCCCACATTTTCCTTTACACGAGGATCACAGGAGGTCCGGCGAACCGGCATAGGAAGTTCCAATTCCACGATATCCCCGTTTTTCCACATGCGTTTGACGACAGCAAAGCCATTGTCCATGTCGTAATCCACAGTCTTGCCGTTTACCCGGATCGTTACGGAATATTTCTCTGTATTGCGGTATGGGTACAGCCCGCCGGGCATAAATTCCCGGCCTGTGCTCCAAGTCGGGATACGCAGGCAAAGGCCGAATGTCGTGCGTTTTTCAGGCGTAAGCGTCATACGGACTTTCCCGTCGAACGGATAATCCGAGGTCTGGTCTATACCGACACGGATACCGTCCATAGATACGGTTGTCCGGCTATTGCCGTAGAGTGTCAGATAGAGACGATTTTTACTGTAAGCATACATGTAACCCGGGACTTGCAGGATCATACGCGATATATTGGGCGGACAACAAGCACAACCGAACCATGGAGCACGACCGCCCAGACCGTGGTTGAAACGATGCTCGCCGTCGGCCTCCAGCGGATTGACATAAAAAAAACGGTCGCCTGTAAGGCTGATTCCGGCCAGTGCGTTGTTGAACAGTGAAATTTCGGCGATATCGAGATATCGGGCGTCACCGCTACCGAGAAACATGCCCTGATTGAAGAAAACGTTACCTACGGCAGCACAGGTCTCACTGTAGGCGGTTTTGTTCGGCAATTCGTATGCAGGCCCGAAGCCTTCGATTGAAGCCTGCGCACCCAATCCACCCGTGATGTAAATGCGGGTAGAAACGAGGTTGTTCCAGATCGCGTCGAGTGCTTTAGCATAATGCCGCTCACCGGTCAGGGCATCCACCATTGCCATGGCAGTGTAGAGATAGACAGCACGTACGGCGTGCCCTACGGGTTCGGTTTGCTCGGCGACAGGAGCGTGTTGCTGGGCATAAAACGGCGACATAAAACCGTCGCCTTCAGGACGATAGGTTACCCCCCGGATGTCGAGGAATTTTTTCGCCATATCCAAATAGAGTCGGTCACCCGTTACGCGGTAGAGTTTACAGAGTGCCAGTTCGATCTCCTCATGTCCCGGCGCCTGCATGACCGGTTTGCCGTCGTTATAGGCCGGATCGCCTTCGAAAAAGACCCTATTGACGTGTCGGGCGTTTTTAATGGCTATATCCAGGAGAGTTCGTTTGCCCGTGGCCTGATAATAAGCTGCCGCAGCCTCGTAAAGGTGCCCAACGTTGTAAAGTTCATGGCTATATACGACCTTCGAATAGGGCTTGTCGCCTACCCAGAATGGATCGAAACAACCACAGGTGTGGCATACGAAGAGGTACCCGTCTTTCTGCTGAGCCCGGCCGATGATATCAATCAATGAATCCATTTTGGCTTCCAGTTCCGGATCAGGCCTGAGCATCAACGAATAGGCCGCTCCTTCCATGATTTTGTAGAGATCCGAACTAAGCGGGCCGTTATTGGATATGGACTGTCCACCGCGGCCTTCCAGAAAATCCGCACCGCCTTGAAGCTGTTCGATAGCCGGACCGGCCTGAACCAGCGAAAACGGTAAGGTAACATCGAGTTCGGTCTGCATCCGCTCTCCCCAGAATCCTCCGGTCAGCGTCACTTCATTGAATGGAACAGGGATAATTTGTTCCGGCTGTTTCGTTGCCGCCGAGAGACAATATGTCCACAGCACCGCAGCAATAAAAAAAATATTTTTCATCGTATTGTATTGTGTTATAATGAGACTTAGAGTCCGTACCGTCTGATACCATTGGCAGTGGTGCGGTTATCGTTTGTTTGTTTCGAATGCATAAAACATGTGTTGTGTGGGGTACCCGAACGCAACACCGACGACAGGAAATTGTCATGGTGGAGCATCAGGGAAGGGCATGAGCCGGATATCACCCAGGTCGGTACAGCCTGTGCTGCTGAGGTGGGTGTGCAAAAACCCGATCAGCACGTTGTCCGAATAGTTGTAGCCGGAATACCACCCCCACCCTTTGAAGATGTTTTGTAATCCGGTCTGCACCGTACCGAAAGGCACGCAAACCCCGATATACGGGTCCACATACCGAAGGTTGTTTTTCTTCCCGGCTGAGACCGTCAATGCGGTGGGTGCGGACAGCGGTGTAAAGAGAATCTTCTTCATACAGGTTTATTGCTGAGTTTTATTGTTTTCAGGAGTGAACGGCTGCTTTATCTTCGTCCTGATTCGCAGTACGGTAAGCGACCACGGCTCGAACACATAGTTGAACTTTTCGGCGAAGCCGTCATAACAGTTCTCTACGGGGAATACTTTGCGCGGGTCGTCGAGCGAGTTCTCGTCGGTCGGGTTCTGTGACGACAGGGTGACGACCCGGCCCAACCGTTCCACGTTCGACACATGAGCAAGATCGATGGTTGCAGAGAATCTGTCCGGAGCGGCGTTCACGAATTTGACGATCAGTTCGCCCGTGCGGTCGTCGTAACCCGTGGCGATAAAGCGCCGGGTGGTATCAGCATAGACTTCGAGCGATTTCTTGCCGTCGAGGTAATAAGTGAAATGCCCGCCCTCGATATCGATGCGGATGTCGTACCAGCGTCCGGTTTCGATCTGCTGTGCAGTGTAATTGGCTATGATCGGCGTGTCGTTGTCCGATACACGCTGGAATGCGGTGGAACGGTTATTCCAGCCGCCGATGTTGAGTACATAGCCGTGCTGTTCGTCCTGCATCCCGAAGTAGACGAGGAAACCCTCGGCCCCGGCGGTCTTACGGGCTTTGAGCGTGATGGTACAGTCACCGAACGGTTCCGCCGTATTCCACAGGTTGCGGCGCACCACGTCGGGACCGCTCCCCTTCAGCGAACCATCCGAGGTGGTCCAGGTGCCCGACTGCGGTTTCCAGCCCTGCGACATGTCGGCTTCGACGGTCCGTCCGTCGGCAAGGGTGATTTTCAGGTCTCTGTATTCGTTGTCCGTGTTCCAGCCGCCCAACGCAATCCGTCCTCTGACCTCGACGGATACAGAGGGCTGCCCGAACACGTTTTTTACATTGTAGGACGGACGGTTATGGGCGAACAACTGCTGCACGTAATACGACGAACGTCCGGTTATGCGGTGTGCATCCAGCTGAATCAGCGTCGGTGACCAGGCCCGGTCGTCGACATGGGTCAACAGCGGCGCATAGGATGTCATCCGCACAAGGTCGCAATTACGTTCCGCCCCCGTAAGAAAAGCCGCTTCGGCCAGCGCACCAAGCAGGTTACCGTCGCCGACGTTTTGTGTAACGGCGTATTCGCCGACATAAATCCCGTACTGGCCACGCTCCATTCCGTCGAACATGCGGGCCCCTTCGAAAAAGAATTCGGGCGATACGTACATGTGGGGATCGATGAGGTCTACCTTTTCATGGCGGTGCTGCTCACCGAATCCGAGCGTCGAAATAATCGTCAGTTGCGGGTATTTTGTTTTGATAGCTTTGTAAAACCTGTCGTAACGCTTTTCATAGACGGGGCCCCAGTTTTCGTTGCCGATTTCGACGTATTTCAGCGGAAAAGGCCCCGGGTGTCCGTTTTCAACACGCCTGCGGCTCCAGTCGGTCGTGCCATCGCCCAATGCATAATCGATGGCGTCGAGCGCATCGGCGATGAAGAGATCCAGTTCTTCTTCCGGACACGCATCGCCCACGGCAGCCTGGCCACCCAGTCCGGCGTTGCAGACGAACATGGCATCGGCCCCGATGTCTTCGCAGAACTGGAGAAATTCGTAGTATCCGAATCCGTAGGTACTCCGGTAACCCCAAAGGTTGTATTGTCCGGGCCGCTTTACGGGATCACCTATGGTCTCTTTCCATTTAACACGGTTGGAGAGCGTGATGCCCTCGACGATGCCGCCGCCCGGCCAGCGGATAAAAGCCGGATGCAGCGCTTCGAGTGTCTCGGCAACGTCACGCCGCAGGCCGTTTTCCCGGTTGCGGAAAGTCTCCTGTGGGAAAAGCGAAACGTAATCCAGCAGGAGTGTACCCTGTCCGTCGAGTTCGATGACAAACCGTGCACGGCTGTCCGAATCCGTCGGGGTCAGCGTCGCGTCGTGGCGTTTCCAGGCCTTGCCGGTCCCTGCGTCGATTCGGTGGGAACACAATTCCGATCCGTTTTCACTGATCAGCCGGACAGTTACGTCGCCCTTGAATCGGCCAATGTTCGAAGTGTATAAAACGAGACGGTAGTTTTTACCCTTTTCAATATGTATACCCCAGTAACCGGAATTAGTGACTGTCGTTCGGCTTTGGGTCGGCAATGCGACGCAGAGAGCCGTAGGGGTTGCCGGATCTAGCGGATATTCCCGGTTCAAGTACATGGATGCACCTGAACCTGCAGTCTGTTGCAGAGTCCAAGCGGGAATCTCCGCCGTATTCCAGCGTAATTTCATATCCGGGGAAGGCAGGGCTCCCGTCAGGTGGTTGGGAAGGGCCGGCGGCCGGAGTTCCCCTCCTTCAAGCCGGTAACCTTCGGGAACAGTCGAATCCTCGAAACCGCGATTCTGGATCAGCTCGGCATACAATCCACCGTCACCAGCATGGTTTATCTCTTCGAAAAAAATGCCGTACATCGATTCAGGCACAGCGTGTCCCCGTTCAGCAAGGTCGATCTGGATACGGCCCGTGTCACCTTCTCCGGGATTCCCCGTAGCGCACGCCGTCAAGACGACCGACAGTATGGTGAGTATCTTTTTCATGTTTTGTTGTTGAAAGGGATAACCCGCCGGTCATACGGTAGATTATCCTTCTTTATGCAGGGTTATTATATCTCGGCCTTGATGCGTAGTACGGTGAACGACCACGGTTCGAACGTATAATCGAATTGCCCGGAGAATTTATTGAAGGTACTTTCTCTGGGGAATACCCGCTTCGGATCGTCGAGCGTGTTCTCATCCTTAGGATCGGCCGACGTCAGAGTGACGACTTTGCCCTTACGTTTCACAGAGGTCACGTTTTGCAGGTTGACCGATGTGCTGAACGGCTCTTTAGTGGCATTTACGAATTTGACGATCAGTTCGCCCGTGTTCTCATCATACCCCGAAACAACATAACGTTGTATGTTCTCGATCGCTGTTTCGAGCATCTGTTTACCGTCGAGGCTGTAGGTGAATTTGCCGTCCTTGATGTCAATGCGAATGTCATACCAGCGCCCCTCCTCCACATACTGCGAGATGTTGTTGGGAATCTGCGGCATGTCGTTGCCGTTGATGCGCTGGAAAGCCGTAGTCTGGTTTCCCCAGCCGCCGATATTAAGTACGTAGCCGTTCTTTCCGTCGTGCATACCGAAGTAAATGAGAAATCCTTCCGCTCCGGCAATCTTGCGGGCTTTGAGCGAGATCGAGCAATCGCCGAATGCTTCCGGAACACTCCAGAGGTTCCAACGCATCACTCCGGGCCCGGAGCCTTTCAGTGTTCCGCCCTCTGCGTTCCATGTACCCTCTTGGGGTGTCCACCCCTGCGACATGTCGGCCTCGACGGTGCGTCCGTCGGCCAGGGTGACCTTCAGGTCCTTGTATTCGTTATCGGTGTTCCAACCGCCCACAGCGATCTGTCCTTTGACCCCGACGGGGATGACGGGCTGTTCGAACGACGTAGCAACGTTAAACGACGGGCGGTTCTCGGCATACATCTTCTGCACCTGATACGACGAGCGTCCCATAACGCGGTACGAGTCGAACCAAATGAGATTTGTAGGCCATACGCGATCGTTAACATTCTCGAAAAGAGGTGCATACGAAGCCATTTTCACTAAATCGGAGTTACGTTCCACGCCCGTCAAGAAAGCCGCTTCAGCCAACGCTCCGAGCAAATTGCCGCCACCGACGTTCTGGTTGACGGCATATTCGCCGATGTAGATTTCGTAATCACCGCGTTCCTGCTGATCAAAGAGCTTGTCGCTGGCGAAGAAGAATTCGGGCGATACGTACCAGTGGGGATCTATCATATCGACCCTTTCATGACGGTGCTGACCACCCAGTCCGAGTGTCGAGATGAGTTTCAACTGCGGATATTTTTCCTTGATGGCTTTATAGAATTTATCGTAACGCTTTTCATAGACAGGACCCCAGTTTTCGTTGCCGATCTCGACATATTTCAGCGGGAAAGGTGCCGGATGCCCGTTTTCGACGCGCTTGCGGCTCCATTCGGTCGTGCCGTCGCCCAGCGCATAGTCGATGGCATCGAGTACATCCTCGATGAAGGAATCGACCTCATCTTCCTTGCAAGCGTCGCCTACACGGCCTTGACAGCCCAAACCGACATTGCAGACGAACATGCCCCCGGCACCGATATCCTCGCAGAACTGCAGAAATTCATGATAGCCGAAGCCCATCGTGGTACGATACCCCCAAGTGTCGTAAACACCCGGACGGGTCACCGGATCGCCAATGGTTTCCTTCCATTTGATGCGATTCGAAAGGGTAATACCCTCGACTACACAACCGCCCGGCCAACGGACGAATGCCGGCCGCATGGCTTCGAGCGTTTCGGCGATATCTTTACGCAGTCCGTTTGCGCGGTTACGAAACGTTTCGAAGGGGAACAACGAAACATAATCCAGCAGCAGCGTGCCTTTACCTTCAAGTTCGATAACGAGATGAGCGCGGGAATCACTGCCCGTGGCAGTCAGGTGTCCGGTGTATTCGCTCCATGCTTTGGCCATGTCGATGGCCAGTGGACAGTTACAGAGTTCCTGACCATCTTCTCCGACGAGCCTGATGACAGCTTTACCGTCGAAGCGTTTACCGTTCGAGGTGTACAAACGCAGGTAATAATCTTTACCTTCCTCGATATTCATGCCCCAGAATCCGGTGTTGCCGATCGCCACCCGTCCCTCAGCGGGAAGCGTGACTTTGAGCGCCGTGGGAGTAGCGCTGTTGAGCGGGTATTCGGTCGTGAGCTTCATCGAAGCCCCCTCGCCTTCGAGCTGTGTCAGTGACCAGGCCGGAATCTCCTCTGTGGGCCAGCGATAACACATATCGGGATGGGGCTTGGCGCAGGTGAGATGGTTACAACTGTTGGCCGGCGGGTAGAGTTTACCGTCCTTGACACGGTAGCCTTCGGGGACCGAAGTGTCCTCAAAACCGCGGTTTTGAACCAGCTCGGCATACAGTCCGCCGTCACCCGCATGGTTAATCTCTTCGAAGAAGATGCCGTACATGGATGAGGGAATATCCGCACCGTGTTGTGCAACATCGATGGTTATCTCCGCTTGGGGCTGCGAGCAGGCCGCAAGCAACAGGGCGAACGCCGGCAGGACGAGAATCTGGTGTAGGGTTTTCATGGTCGGTTTCATTTGGGTTGATAGATTTTTAACATTCGACGGAACAGTATTCCGGGGTAGCTCCGAATGCTTTGTTGGGTATAAATTCGAGCATCGTATTGACCGGATCGGGCGCGCATTCGGTTTGCAACAGCGTGTAGAGCGGATACGCAGTACGATAGGTGTCACATAATGAAAATATAGTGCAGGTATCGCGACCAAGGGCCTCGTAGTTTTTACCGTCGGCACCGCGGTAGGTTCCGTAACAATCGTTGAAGAGATTGGGTTGGAGAAAAACATGGTAAAGCCCCGAATAGAGAATACGACGGACCGGATCGTGATAGCCCGAACACCAGCCCCACCCCTTGTTGAAATTGTCGGGAACGAACGGTAGGACTCCGAACGGTACTGCGACACCCATAAAGGAACAGCCGTGTCCCGACATGCCGATCCGTGTGTTCACCCATTGCATGACGCCTTCCTGCCGTGTAAGCGACAGATTAGAAGTCCGGGCTTGTGCGGCTATACCGGCGAGAACCAGCAACGGAATAATCGTGCGTCTGAGCATGGCCGGATTACTTGTTCTGGGGTTTATTTTTCCACGGAATATGCTCGGGGTGTGCCTCGTAATACTTACGGGCCGTAGCAACGTTATCCTTGGGCATTAGAAATACGAAACGTCCGGGGAAATCCTTTTCCAAGCGTTCGGCTTCGCGTTTCAGGCGCGCTATGCCGTGATAACCATAAGTGGCCGCCGTGGGGTAAACGTTCAGAAAGTGCGGACGCGAAGGATCTAGCTGTGCCTGCCGGTGCGCGAGGTTATTGTAAAGATCGCCTTCGGCAACCAAATGGTCTCCCTGGTTCATAATGATTACCCCATCATGGTAGTCCAGTATCACGTCGTCATCGCCATTGAAGACGCCTTCAAGCCCCGCCGTTTCCACATAGCGATAGAAACGGTCTGTGCCGTAAGAGGTGTGCCAAAAACAGGCCGTCTTGAATCCGGCCGACGCAAGCCACTGGCGGTTCAGTTCGAGCCACTTCTCATACCCCTCTTCGCTGTAATCGCGGCCGTAGATGAATTGGTAACCCGAGGGACCGGCCATCAGTTCGTCATTGGGACTCATATGATCGTAGTACCATTCCAACAGGAAGGGATTCAGCTCTTGCATACCGGCACATAAGGTAGTTCCGACGGGGAAAGCCCCGCGGTCGGTGTCATCGGTCCAGATGGCGTAGAGTGCATTTTGGTCGAACTGCACATTGTCACCGTCACTGAACACGACACTGACGTAAATTTTACCGTTCTCAGCCTTGACGGCCCTACCCGGTCGCTGTTTGAAAGATTTGTTGGGATAACTGCACCAGAAACTGCCGTTGGCGTAGTAATCGCTCACGACATAACCTATATTGTAACGGTTGGTGACATATAGCAGGTCATCGCCGCTCTTGGCATAGCCCATGACAATAGCTCCCGGCTTGAAGTCACCCTTCCGGCAGATTTCCTCGATGATCGAACGTTCCTCGGGATCGGCATCGTCGAGCCAGAATGCGAATCCGCGCGACGCCACGGCGTAATCGTAGAGCGTCCATGGATTACCCATCCAGTCACTACGTAGTCCCAGCGAGAAGAGTATGTTCGGATGGCATGCCGGCTGAATAGTTTTCATGGCCCATTCATAAGCGTCGCGTTTGGATGCCCAACGGCCATATAGACGCACGACGTTACCTTTCCACGGGGTCTCGGCCGTCAGGCGGGCATAGAGTTCCTCAGTCAGCGGCAATCCCCGGTGTTGAGCCGAGAGCATGACGGCCATATTCCACGACCAGTCTTCCTCCGGACTCCAAATGTAAATGTTACGCACACG
>CEAZ01001549.1_pt1 | contig 10875 bp, 12 predicted proteins | sample 557361 | NCBI WGS metagenome assembly CEAZ01 (sample SAMEA3182074, study PRJEB8094) | gut metagenome | biome: human; feature: gut; material: Stool; isolation source: human stools | place: Canada | collected 2012-02-22 | reverse complement strand
TGCAGCTCCGCAATTACCGTTCGGCCGCACAGATCGCCCAGAGCCAGCACAGCGGCACGCAGCGCCGGAAACGTCGGCGCGCCATGCAGATAATAGAACGCCGCATCATCGTGCAGCAGAGGACGGAAGACCTCCTTGCACTGCTCAATGTAATGCATGGTGATCGGGCGTTCGCAGTGCTCCGCATCGGGTTCTGGCGGACACTCGAGCGCCAGGCCGACCGGCAGCGGCGCCAGCTCTTCAGCCCATGCATCGCACAGTTCAGCATTCGGTGCAAGCGCGCCTGCAAACTTCTCGGGCGCGGTATGATACAGCGAAATTGCCGCCGGATCGTTCAGCAAAAGCTGCGGTTTATGCTCGGATTGACATAAAGGAATATCCAAGGTTGTTCTTCCTCCTAAGAAGATGAAAAATATTCATATTTCAGTTGATAAAGTTTACTTTTTCGTCCAGCTGCCGTCACTCTTAACGGTATACTGCTGCGGTTTTGCCGCCGCCAGCCTGCACATTTCCAGTGCGCTCTGCAGCTGATCGTCCACCAGATAGGTCTGGCCGTTCAGCGCAGTAACCGCTTCGTCCAGTGCGCTCAGCATCTCCGGAGACGCATACAGCGCCGCAGGCAGATCGTAAGCCGCCCGGAAGGACGCTACAGCGTCCGCTACGTCGCCGTCATACCTGCCGGTTGCTTCGGTAAGCAGTCCCAGCAGCGACAGGCGCTCGGTCATGGCGTAAACCGCGTCCGAGCTGTCGCCAAAACGCAGGGCTGTGCTCGTATCGAGCGGTTTGAGATCCTTGGTATTGACCGTAACCTTGCGGTTTTCCAGCTGGATATCCGGCGTCAGGCCGACACCTTCCCAGCAGCCCTGCTTGGGCAGCTCGAGCTCCAGCGTGGTGATGACCAGCTTGTCGCCGTTTACCAGATCAATGTGGAACTGCCCCTGTCCCTTGCCGTAGGTCTTGCTGCCGATGAGCGTCGCCGAGCCGGTATCCTGCAGGCTGCCTGCCAGCAGCTCCGCCGCGGAAGCCGTGCCGCCGTCCACCAGAACGACAATCTTGCCCAGCGGCAGCGCATTGCCGGTCGAATAGGTCTGCTCCAGACCGCCCATATCATCGCGGTAGCGCACGCCGGCAAGCTCTGCATCCTTGACCGGTGTCATAACATTGGCCATTTTGAGCGCCGCGTCGATCAGGCCGCCGCCGTTGCCGCGCAGGTCGAGAATGACCGCACGGGTGTTCTTGGACGGCAGGCTGTCCCAAATCTCCGAAAACGCCGACCAGTCGTTCTGCGAGCCGATGGCGCTGACCTTGATGTACTCCACACCGTCCGCCATCGTCTTGTTGGAAACGTACACGCGGTTGACCTGACGGCGCTCACAGGTAACGGTAATGTCCCGTCCGTAGCGGCGCACGGTCAGCTTGACCGACGTACCTTCCTCGCCGCGCAGCTTAGATGCTACATCGGCATTTTTCAGCTTGGTCGCGTCCTCACCGTTGATTTTCACGATAAGATCGCCAATCTGCAGACCGGCTTCCTCCGCCGCTGAATAGCGCATGACCTCAGCGATCTGTACGCCGTTTTCTGTCTCCTGCAGGCCGACACCGATGCCGACAAAGCCCTCAAGCGTCGAAAAGCCCTGCGAATACTCCTCGCTCGACAGATACATGGAATGCGTATCGAGCAGCGAGAGAATGTCGTTGAGCACGTCATACATCTCATCCGGATGCTTTTCCAGATATTTATTGATATAGTTCTGCAGAACGTACGGATCATGCTCCGCCTTGAGGCCGAAAGCATCAATGAGCGCCCAAACGCCGTCAAACCACGTTTCGCTCTGTCCGTCCTGCGTGATCGCACCGGCGGAGGCGGTCATCATCGCCGCCGTCATCGCCAGTGCCGCTATTCTTTTCGCTAATTTTTTCATTCAGAGGCTCTCCTCCGTGCGGAGCACGGTAAAAATCCGTTTTGCTTGCAAAACGCAACCACATGGCAGGTTTTTCATCGAGAAAAGCCGAGCCATTGGCCCGCCGCAGCGACCGCCGCCGTGCGGCGGCATTCAATCAGCGGTGCATTGCGCCGCACAAAAAGTGCGAGCTTTGCCCGTGCTTTTTGTCCCCCGACCCAGCCGCCTTGGGCGGCGTCATTCGGGTATCGAAGTGTGGTTTCCCCGGAACCACACTTCGTATATAGGGGACTTTTGAAGTCCCCTATAAATTTTACATGGATTCCGGTGCGTCTACGCCGATGAGCTTCAGCACGTTCTCAATGGTCTGCTTTGCCGCCAGACACAGGGTCAGACGCGCATCGCGGACAGCCGGCTCGGCATCCTTGATGCGGCAGGCGTTGTAGAAGTGATGGAACTGCTGCGCCAGTGCAACGGCGTACTTGTTGAGACGCGACGGATCGCGGCTGACAGCAGACTGCACGATCTCCTCGGGCAGCAGAGCAACCTGCTTGATGAGCTGACGCTCATCTGCGCCGGTCAGCACGGACAGGTCGGTCTTGCCGGTATCCGGCAGCGCGATGCCGCTCTCCTGTGCGTTCTTGAGCACAGAGCAGATACGCGCGTGCGCGTACTGCACATAGTACAGCGGGTTATCGGAATCCTGCTTAATAGCAAGGTCAAGGTCGAACTCCATCTGGGTCTCAGCGGCGCGGCTGTTGAAGAAGAAACGCGCTGCATCGACCGGAATCTCGTCGAGCAGGTCGGTCAGCGTCAGGCTCTTGCCGGTACGCTTGGACATGCGGACAACCTCGCCGCCCTGCATCATGCGGACAAGCTGCATGAGCACGATCTCCAGACGGTGCGAGCCGTCCAGACCGAGTGCATCCAGAGCGCACTGCAGACGCTTTACATGGCCGTGATGGTCAGCGCCCCAGATGTTGATAACACGGTCAAAGCCGCGCTTCTCGAACTTGTTGCGATGGTAAGCGATATCGGCCGCAAAGTAGGTATAGAAACCGTTTGCACGGCGCAGAACGTCGTCCTTGTCGCAGCCGAAGTCGGTCGAACGGAGCCACAGTGCGCCGTCCTCGGTCTCGTAGGTTGCGCCCTTGGCGGTCAGCATGTCGATGGTCTCCTTGACGTAGCCGCTCTCGTGCAGAGTGGACTCACGGAACCATACGTCGTAGTTGATCTTGTAACGCTTGAGGTCGCGCTCCATGCGGGCAATGTTGGTCGGCAAACCGTAGCCCTCGATAATGGCAAAGCGCTCCTCCGGGGTCTTTTCGAGCAGGCTGTCGCCGTACTGCTCTACCAGATCATGCGCCAGAGCCTTAATGTCATCGCCCTGATACCAGGAAGCGTCAAACTCGATAGCGTCCTCGCCCTTGATCTCCTGGATATAGCGGCCCTCGACCGAGTGCGCGAACTTGTCTACCTGATTGCCTGCATCGTTGATGTAGAACTCACGGGTAACGTCGTTGCCGGACCAGTCCAGAACCGAGGACAGGCAGTCGCCCAGAACACCGCCGCGTGCATTGCCCATGTGCATCGGGCCGGTCGGGTTGGCGGAAACGAACTCTACCATGACCTTTTCCGGCTTTTTGCTCTCGGTACGGCCGTAATTCTCACCCATGGCGAATACACCGCGGACAGCCTGCTCGTACCAGCCCTGATTCAGCGTGAAATTCATAAAGCCGGGGCCTGCGATGGTCACGGTGTCAAAGCAGCTGCCCTCGAGGTCGAGGTTGGCTACGATGCTCTCCGCGATCTTGCGCGGCGCCATATGCAGCGGCTTTGCGCACTGCATAGCAAAGGTGGATGCCCAGTCGCCGTTGGAGGAATCCTTCGGGGTCTCTACCGCAACCGGAGGAATGGTGCCCTCAGGCAGCTCGCCTGCGGCTACAGCCTTGCGGTACGCCGCTTCTACAACGCGGGTTGCTTCGGCGCGTGCGATCTCATATGCGTTCATGTGTACACTCCTATATCTAAAATCTCTTATTTTTACTTTGTTAAACGACCTGAATGTTCGGTTTGGTCGATACCGTCATCTCAAAGTGGTGTTCTCCCATGAGAGAGTTGTCCACCTCGACCGTGTAGTCGATGATGAGGTGTCCGCCGTCCTCGCCGATGGTGTTGTGCACCCGCGAGGTGTGGGTGGCGATAGCCATTTCGCTGCCGACCGGCGTCTGATACAGACCGACATGGCGCTCGTCCTCGGCGAACAGCATATGCGAGGGAAACGTACCTGTGCGGATGAGGGCAACCGTTTTGCCGTCCAGCTTGACGGTGGTCTTGGTGCCTTCGAGTCCGGTCAGCTCACTTTCCTCGTATGCGATGTAATATTTTCCGCCGCGCTCGTACAGCGTGGCAGCGGTTTGCAGGTCGATGTTCTCCTCGTCACAGCCCGCAAACTGCTGCTGGGAGGAAATCGTCAGCCAAACGTCCTTCTTCATATTTCTATGCTCCTTAGCCGTAAAACAGCTTTAATAACGGGAAATATCCACAAGCTCCGCACCGACATCGACCTTTTCCTGCAGGAACAGCTCGGCGAGCTGGTCAAAGCCCTGCGGATCGTCCGAAACGAAATACTGCGTTGTACCCGTGCCCTCGTTCGGGTCAAACTGCGTGGAAGCGAGGTTTGCCGCCTCGGCGCCCGAGTCTATGAGCGTCACATCCGGACCCATAAAGTCGCCGATGACCTCCTCAAGCAGCGGATAGTGCGTGCAGCCGAGAATCAGCGTATCCACACCTGCGTCCTTCAGCGGCGTGAGATATTCCTTCACCACAGTCTCGATGACCACATCGCCGCGGTGCACGCGGCCGTTCTCGACCAGCGGCACGAACAGCGGACACGCCTGCGTGAACAGGTCGAGCGTGCCGTCCTTTTTGTGCAGATACTTCTCGTATGCACCCGAACGGATGGTGGCCGCCGTGCCGATCACGCCGACTCTGCCGGTCTGCGTCATGGTCATGGCGCGGCGGCAGGCAGGCTCGACCGTGCCGATGATTGGAATGTCGTTCTCCTCGGAAAGCAGGTCAAGCGCGATAGCGGACACGGTGTTGCAGGCAATGATGATGGATTTCAGGTCATACTGGCGCAGAAACGCCACATCCTGCCGGGCATACTTGGTGATGATATCGCGGCCGCGCGTACCGTACGGCACACGGCCGGTATCGCCGAAATAGATGATATTTTCCTGCGGCATCAGGGCGTGCAGACGGCGCACGGCGGTCAGACCGCCCAAGCCGGAGTCAAATACGCCAATCGCACGCTTATCCATTGTGCTCCTCCAGTGCCAGAGAGATCAGGCGGTCGAGCAGCTCGGCATAGCCGATGCCCTCGTAATCAAACAGCTTGGGGTACATGCTGATCGAGGTAAAGCCCGGAATCGCGTTCAGCTCGTTGAAAACGACCTCGCCGCTGTCGTGGGTGACAAAGAAGTCTACGCGCGACAGGCCGCGGCAGCCGAGTGCGGTGTAAACGCGGACAGCGTCCTGACGGACGGTCGCAAGCTGCTCCTCGGTGATATGTGCCGGAATGTACAGACGCGAGCTTTCGTCCTTGTACTTGGCGTCAAAGGTGTAAAACTCCTGCGTCGGAGCGATCTCGCCGACCGTGGAGGCCTGCGGTTCGAGGTTGCCGAGCACCGCGCACTCGACCTCGTGACCGTCGATGAACTCCTCGACGAGCACCTTGGTATCCAGCTTAAATGCTTCGGTCAGGCCCTCGGCCAGCTCGAGCAGATTGTTCGCCTTGGCAACGCCCACGGACGAGCCCTGCGAGCACGGCTTGACGAATACCGGGAACGCGCCCAGCGTTTCCGCTGCCGCGGCGACAACCGCCTCGGCATTGCGCTCAAAGTCATATCTCAGCGCCAGATAGTAGCGTGCCTGACGGACGCCGGTGCCCTCAACGACCTTTTTGGTCAGTGCCTTATCCATCGTGTTCGCGCTTGCAGCTACGCCGCAGCCGACGTACGGAATGCCGGCCAGTTCGAGCAGACCCTGCATCGTGCCGTCCTCGCCGCCGACGCCGTGCAGCACCGGAAATACGCAGTCCAGACGGACAATCTCGATTTCTCCCTCACGGAGCAGCACCATGCCATGCATGCCGCGGTCGGGTGCCAGAACGACCTTGACCTTGCCGGTCATGCGCTCCCACGCACCGCTCTCTACGCGGTCCGGATCGCAGTCCGGGCAGTAGAACCACTCGCCATCGCGGGTGATGCCGACCGGATAGATTTCATATTTATCTTTATTCAGGTTTCGCAAAATAGAAGCGGCAGACAGGCACGAGATGTCGTGCTCACTCGAAATACCGCCGAATAATACAGCCAGTTTCATTTATTAGATTCGCCCTTTCGTTCGTTTCCTCTGCCCATACTTATACAGATACCATTATACGCTATCTTTTCCGCGAATACAATGTGAAAACAGTGTTTTTCCTGCACTGATCCCACAAAATTTACAATTCCTTCATAGTTATTTTTGATATACCTGTTGACGGACTATATTATATTCCATATAATATTATTAGAAACACAGGAGAGGAGGATTCCATATGTCCTATCCCATCTCGTCCTCCCTGCTGGACGGCATCGTGCTTGCCGTAGTCGAGCGAGAGAGCACCTACGGCTACCGTATCACGCAGGACGTACAAAAGGTACTGGATATTTCCGAATCTACGCTGTATCCGGTACTTCGGCGGCTGATGAAGGACGGCTGCCTGACCACCTACGATCAAGCCTATGCGGGCCGCAACCGACGCTACTACCAGATCACCGAGCACGGCAGAGCCGCTCTGCGGCAGCACCGCATCGACTGGCAGAACTACCGCAGCGGGATCGACACGATCTTTTTTGGAGGGGTGAACGAATGAACAGAGCAGATTACATGGCAGCGCTGCGGCGTGCGCTTTCGGTTTTGCCGGAGGAGGAACGCGCGAACGCTCTGCGCTATTACGAAGAATATTTTGATGACGCAGGCCCGGAAAACGAGGCGAAGGCCATCGAGGAACTCGGCGAGCCGGCAAAAGTTGCGGCGCAGATCCTGGCGGACTACCGCGAACTGACCGCTGTACCGCATGCACAGCCGATAAAAGAGAAGCGCCGCTGGCGCGGTATCAGTCCGCTGCTGCTGATTGTGCTGGTGCTGCTCGCCATCCCGATCGGATTGCCGCTCGTATTCGGCGCAGGTGCAACCGTGCTTGGCGTGCTTCTGGCGATCGTTGTGACCGTGCTCGCGGTGATTTTCGCTGTACTGCTCATTCTGTACGGCATTCCGCTTGCGCTGATTTGCGGCGGAGCCGTGATTGCCCTGCTGTCCTGCACACTGTGGGCGACACCGGCGAACGCGCTCGTCACACTCGGCAACGGACTGGCTGCCTTTGCCGCCGGTATCCTGCTCGGACTGCTGTCCATCAAGCTGAGCATTCTGTTTGTGCCGCCGGTGTTCCGCGCCTTTGTCGCCGTGCTGCGTGCGCCGTTTAACTGGATTCGCAACAGATGCCGCCGTACAGGAGGTGGAAATGTATGAAAAAGCTCATTATTGCCTGCGCTGCCGTGCTGGTGCTCGGACTCGGACTGACAACGGTCGGTCATGTGCTCGGCGGACAGTTTTACAGCGTGTACTATAATGGTGCGCTGCATCCGTTCAGCGATGCCGCACAAAATTTTTCCGATAAGTTTGTGAACATCAGCGACCACATTGTCACCGCCGATGACGATGATGACAGCGATTTTGACACTGACTGGGTGCAGGATTACCTCGAAACCCGCAGGAATGCCATCGAAGGTTACAGCCTGCCCAAGCAGTCGCTCGACCATATCACCAGCATCGACCTGACGCTCAAGGGCGGCGATTTTGAGATACTGTATGTATCCGGCGCGGGCACGGACTTTACGCTGGACGGCGATTACAGCGTTGCGACCAGCTCTTTTACCCAAAACGGCAAATGGACAGCAAACATCTGGGCGAACAGCGGCACTGTCACCCTCATTATCCCGCGGGACAGCACATCGTTCCGTGAGATAGACATTGCCTGCACGCAGTCCGCAAACCTGTTCATCGAGGATAACCTCAGCGCAGACAGCATCAAGCTCTCCACGCAGGACGGCACGCTGACGACCAACGGGCTGTATGCACAGAACATCAGTCTTCACACCAACACCGGAAACATTTCGGCATCCCTGCTGGAATCCAATCTGGGCCAGTGCCATATACAGGCACACACAAACGGCGGTCCAGTCACGCTGAACGGCACTTCTCTGGTGCAGCTCAACGAGGACGGCAGCGGCACGGCGCTGTATGACAACCGCTACGATACCGAAACGCAGTCCTATCGGCTCGACTTCTCGCTCGACCTGAACGCGACCGTCGGCGGCAGCGGCCGCATCGACCTGCTGAGCAAATACGAGGTCGGCCTTGTTCCTCAAGATACACAGGGTCAAGATGTAACTTGACGAAATCCGCAAAACAACGTATGATAAAAGAAAAGGAGACTTTACGATGAATGGCAAGAAATTGTATCGCAGTGAATCCAACCGCATGCTGTGCGGTGTCTGTGCCGGCATCGCGGAATATTTTGATCTCGACCCGACTTTGATCCGTCTGGCATGGGCGCTTGTATGCTTCCTCGGCGGTTCGGGTATCCTGGCGTATATCGTCGCCGCGATCATCATTCCGTCCGAGAGCACGCGCAATAACAATATGATGTGACCCATCGCCGTTTCTCCGGAAAAGAGAGGAAGTACTCGCTATGAGCGAAAATCAGCAGCCGCTGGACGAAGAACAGGCGGTTTCCGATGTGCAGGAGCAGGAAACCCTGCCTGCCGCAGCCGAAGATACCCTGCCCGCTGCGCAGGACGAAAATGCACCCGCCATCCTTGACGCAGAACCCGAAGAGGAAGAAGAAGATATTGATCCTGCCGATGTGAAGATTTTCGGCATGAAGCGCCATGTGTTCCAGCTGACCTGTCTGGGCGCCGCTGCCGGCTATATCCTGTGCGGACTGGTCGGTATTCTCGGTGAGAAGATGCAGGGTACCGGTCTGGGCGATATTCTGGCGAAATCCCCGAGCGCAACCGTCTGGGCGGTCGCTGTAGCCGCTGTCGGCTACTTTATCGGCTCGCGTCTGGAGAAAAAGCGCGAAGCTGCTCTTGCGGACAAACAGGCCGCACTCGAGCAGCCCAATGATACAAATGCATAATTTTCCTTTTGGAGCTGTCTGGAAAGAGAGTCTGTGTAAGCAGGCTCTCTTTTCGCGTTTGCGCAACAAAAAAGAACCCCGAAGGGTTCTTTTTACCGCTCATCGCTGTTAATTTTATCGAGAATCTTCTTATCCCGCTTATCCTGCGGCTGAAACCGCGCAAACAGGTCGGGCCGATCCTTTTTCGTGCGGCGCAGGCTCATTTCGCGCCGCCATGCTTCAATATTGGCATGGTGCCCGGAGAGCAGCACCTCCGGCACTTCTCTGCCGCGCCAGTTTTCCGGACGGGTGTACTGCGGATGCTCGAGCAGGCCGTCCCAGTGGCTTTCCGCCGTGAACGCTTCCTCGTCCGGCAGAACGCCCGGCACCATGCGGCATACTGCGTCCGCAACTGCCATCGCGGGAATCTCCCCGCCGGTCAGCACAAAGTCACCGATGGAAATCTCCTCGTCCACGCACTCGTCGATAAACCGCTGGTCAATGCCCTCATAATGGCCGCAGACCAGAATAAAGTGCTCCTTTGCGAGCAGCTCACGCGCTTTCTGCTGATTAAACGGCTGTCCCTGTGCAGAGAGGAACACCGTGTGCACATGCTCGCCGGCACTCAGCGCCTGATGGCACAGATACAGCGGCTCAGCCAGCATGACCTGTCCGCGTCCGCCGCCATAGGGCGCGTCATCCGCCTTGTGGTGCTTGTCAAGCGCATAATCGCGGATGTTGGTTGCCTTGACCTCGACAACACCCTTGTCCTGTGCGCGTCCGATGATGCTTTCGCGCATAACCGCGTTGATCATCTCCGGAAACAGCGTCATAATGTCGATTTTCATTCGATCAGGCCCTCGATGCTCTCAACGTAGATCACGCCGGCTTCCATATCGATCTCCTTGAGGAACGGCTTGATGGCCGGAATGTAGATCAGGCGGCCGTCCTCACCGGCGATTTCGTACATATCATGCGCCGGATTACTGGTCAGTACGTCACGGATGCGGCCGATTACGCGGTCAACGCGCAGATCGAACACCTTGAAGCCCAGAATATCCTGAATGAACACGAGATCCTCGGGCAGCTCTACGTCCTCACGGTCAAGGTGAAGCACCTTGTTTCGCATTGCCTCGGCGGCTTCGACCGTGTCAATTCCCTTGATGTGCATGAGCACAACATTCTTGTGAACCTGCGCCTTTTCGACGGTCACAGGCGTTTTTTCGTCCAGATAGAGCGTGTCAAAGTCACACAGCACCTCAGGGCTGTCGCACCAGCTCTGCACCTTCAGGTCGCCGCGCACGCCGTGCGTGCCGACGATCTTGCCGGCCTCTAAAAATTTCTTCGGCATATTCGTTCTTTCCTCCTGCCTGTGAGCGTTTTTATTCCTGCGATGTTTGATTGATGGTGATTCGTTTATCTGTCGAGGATCTCACCGTCTGCGGACGGGGCGCGCAATTCTTTAGCCCGTTACTACGCACGGCACCTGCGAATTTAGGCATTCACCACCACTGAACTGCGTAGGTGCCTTCCAACACAACACGTTAAGAGTTTGTGCGGCACTGTTATGCCGCACCCAGCGCTGATTAACCCGCCTGTGTAGCAGTCCGGTATCTGGCACTGCAAAACGGTTGAGAAAGACACGGAAGGAAAAATCCTCTGCCGCTCCTTTGCAAGTCTCGACTCTGCAAATTTCGCCGCGCCCTCTAAGGGAAAAGGGGAGATTCACAAGAGGGTGGAAAACCG
>CEAZ01029806.1_pt1 | contig 10880 bp, 17 predicted proteins | sample 557361 | NCBI WGS metagenome assembly CEAZ01 (sample SAMEA3182074, study PRJEB8094) | gut metagenome | biome: human; feature: gut; material: Stool; isolation source: human stools | place: Canada | collected 2012-02-22 | reverse complement strand
GAGCCACGCGAGCGTCCTCAGTTTTTTGGGGTCGCCGCCATCACTGCTCGGGACAGCACGTCCATGACCGCATCGGCAGGCTTGCCCGCCATTGCATCGGATACGTCGTCGAGGTTGGCGATCGCGCGCTCGTAGTACTCGAACATCGCGACGCCCTTCTCCTCGTCGGTTCGCTCGGAAGAGACCATGCGGGCCGCCTTGCGCATACTGTCCCAGGATTGGGTGTAGGCGGTGTCAACTCGAACCTCGATGCCGTCTACCTCGACGGCCTTGATGGTGTCGGCAACCTCTGCCTTGTTCTTGGAAGTTGCCATGTCCTACTCCTCGTCCGTGACGGGCGGCGTGATTGCGTTGTTCTGCACGCTCGCGACCTGGGGCGTGGTGAACGCGATGTACTCCGTCATGGTCACGCCGTTGACGCCCAGGCAGTCGAGAGTGAGTTCGCGTCCGGCGTAGTCCTCGCCGTTGCCCGCGACATCGCCGCGCTCGGTGAGCTGCGTCTTGGCGCAGTAGCGTGCGACGGCACCGGCGAAGGGAACGGCCTCGATTACGGTGTGAACCGGCACCATGGTCTGGCCGTGGTGCTTGATGGTGAGGTTTCCGCTCGTATCGACGGATACCTTGTCATCTCCCCAGGTGAACTTCGCCACGTCCTCGCTGCACTCGACTGGGGTGAACTTGATCTGCTCGTTGTACTCGGTCTTCTGGGTGCGCGCCACCGTGTTGCCCTCCCAGACGCGCAGCTGCTTGGTGGAGCCGTCCTCGGTGATGACGATGCCATCGTCACTCGTGAATCCGAGGCACTTGTACGCCGTAGGAAGGGCGGTCGTCGCGTCTGTCGGCAGCGGCGTGGTCGCCGGCGCCACGAAGATGGCACCCGTCACCTTGCCCTCGAGCACGGCGACCTTGGTGATGTCCGGTGTTCCCATTTGGTTTCTCCTAGATCTCTAGCTGGCAGGTCACGTTCAGCACGAGCTGGTGTCGCGCCTTGCCGGTGTTTTCGTCGTAGAACTGGTACGGGCCTGTCTCGACCCTGATTGAGTGGACTCCCGCAGGGGGCGGGTTGACGAGCAGGGCGACCTTGACGGCGTTGCCCATCTCCTCGGCCCTGGCGTCGCTGTCGGCCCACGTCTGGATGGCCATCGAAGGATGGTCAACCTTGCTCGCGGAGCCGCCGCCGACGCGCTCGACGGTGACGAACTCCTCCGGCTTCTTGCGGGGCACCCGACTGCTTGCCGCGTAGCCCATGGACTTCAGGTGCTCGACGAGCGCCTGTGTGACGCTGAAAGCGGCCATGGTCACCCCCTCGCCTTGAGAAGTGTGTTGTTGAGCGTGTTGTCCTTCATGGCCGAGTAGTTGCCCGTGTAGACGATGCCGACGGGAAGCCCGTTGAACTTCTTCACGCTCGACTTGTACTTCGGCTTGGTGTTGCCCACCGCAGGCGACTCGTGGTCGCGGTGGTACAGTCCTGTGCGAAAGCCCGCGCTCATGGAGTCTGCCGCTGCCTTTATCTCGGCGGTCTTGGCCTTTACATGCGGCTCTGCTGCCTCGCCCACGAGCTTCCTGAGCTCCTTGTCGTTCCACTTGAGCTTAGCCATGGTCGTCCTCCACCTCGACGGGCCGGTTCCACGGCCCCGGCGACCTCATGTAGGGCAAGGGATTGCCGATGACGCGGTAGGTACCGGCCCATGGCTCGGGAAGCTCGACGGAGCATCCCTCGAGCGATGCCGTGTACGCCTTGGGGAAGTGCAGCGTGAGCGCCACGGTCACGCCATCGGGGCGAGATGCCTCCATGTCGGCCGTCTGCCCTGGAGCCACGAGCACGTTTTCAACGGTCTCACGCTTCGGTTTTCCGTCCACCTCGTTGCCGAGGCGGTCGGTCGTCCTCGTCGGGCGAAGCACGGTGACTGGTATTCCCCTCATTCCCATCACATCCGCCCCCATCCGGCCCTGCCGCCGCCGAGGCCGAGCATGGAGAGCTCGCTCGGCAGCAGCTTGGGAAGCCCGTAGGACGGCGCGTAGCTCACGGTGCGCGAGTACGGGCCGTCCGTCTCGGCGACCGATGACGCGCCCAGGGGAACGTCCACGCCGCTAGGCATGATGCGGTTCGCGACCGAGCGGCACACGCGCATGCACGCGTCGGCGAACAGCTCGTCCTTGAGCCTTTCTGAAATGTCCACGTGGCGCCTTGCGAACTCGGCCCTGATGGCCGCCGTCGCGTCTTCGAGGCACTGCCCCAACATGGACTTGTCATCCACCTCGCCGAAGCGAGCCTCGTGCTGCTCTGCTGTCGCGAACGGCTCCATGGCTAGGCCCCCTTGCTCTTCGCGGCGGTCTTCCTGGCCGCAGGTTTTGGCTTCGTCTCGGGTTTCGCTTCCGCCTCGGCGAACCCGCCGGCGAGGAGGCGGGGGGCCGCCTCATCGCTTGCGAGCACTTCTATGCCGCCGGGGCTTACCAGGCGCATCATCGCCTAGGCCGTCAGACGCACGAAGGTGACGATGTCGCGCACCATGAACGTCAGCTCGAAGGTGAACTTGACGGCGAACATGCCACGCTGCCAGAGGTTGAGCGTGACGGTCTCGCTGCCATCGGTGTAGGAGAGCGTCGCCTCCTCGGACACCGAACCCTTGATGGACTCGACGCAGCCCCACGCGCAGTTCTCGAAGTCACCGGCGAGGCCGAGCGTTGCCGGGACGGCGGGCTTGGCGTTCTCGCCGGAGCCGGATGCGGCCTGGCCTGGTACGTAGACGCCCTTGCGGGTGCTGGTCTTCGCGCCGAGGATGTCGCCCAGCGTGCCGGAGCCGACGCCCGCCGTGAACAGCGGGTGGCCGTTGCCGTCAACCGCCGCGAGCACCTTTGAGCGTCCCTGCGGGGAGAACGCGATGGCGCTCATGATGCCGCCCGCGCCGCTGATGACCTCGTCAACGCCGACGAACGTGTCGTAGAGCGTCTTGCCCGATGCCGGGGTCATGCTCACTGCGCTGGCACCGCCAAGCACGTCGAAGTTCTCGCCGGGAGCGGTCTCGCTCATGACGGTCTTGTCGAGCTTGCGGCCGAAGAGCTTGGGGATGCGGCGTGCGCACTCGTCGTACAGGCCCTTCTTGTCGCGCTTGAACTCGTTGGAGAACGGAACGATGAGGTCCATGCTGTAGGGTTCGACCGTCTTCTTGCCGAAGCTGAACTTGCCGACAACGGCCGGGTCGGTCTCGCCTCGCCACTCGGGCTCGGGGTCGCCGGTGATGGTCTGGTACTTCTTGCCGCTACCGGGGATGGTGATGCGCGGCGCGAGCTGCATGAACGCCGACTCCTCGATTGCCTTGCTGATGATCTCTGAGGAGATCTCGGGGTCGAGGATTACGTTCGCGCTCTCCCTGCTGGTGTCAATTGCCATTTCCTATTCCTTTCACTCGCCGAACAGTCCGTCAAAGAGCTTGTCGGCCTTGTCCTTCTTCTTCGCGGCACCGCCCGTGCCGCCGTCGTCCGTCCTCGTGGGATACGCCGGTAGGATTTCGAGCGCCCGCTTGACCTGTGCCGAAAGCTCGTCTGCGTCCTTGCCCGAGAGCATGGACACGAACTCGACGGGCACGTTGGACTCGTCCGCGACGCCTGAGACGGCTTCCGCCCTCTCCCGGTCCGCCTTGAGTCGCGCCGCCTCGTCCTCGGCCGCCTTGGCGCGCTGCTGCGCCTTTTCAAGCTCGCTCAGGTTCTCGGCCTTGAGCTTTTCCAGCTCGTCTGCCGCGCCCTGGTTCTCCTTGGCCTTGCGCTCCCACTCGCGCGAGTGGGTCTTCATGGCCTCGTACTTGGCCTTGTAGTCGATGGGCTCGGGCTGGCCGCCCTGCCCCTCCTGGCCGTTCTTGCCGTCTTCGGCCTCTGCCATAACCGGCTCCCTTCCGCCCTTTCCGGGCATGGACTAAAAAGGCCCCTTTCCGGGGCCGCGAAACGAAAAGGGCCGCCCTTTCCGGATGGCCCGATATGAAAGAAGCCGCCCTGGAAAGGACGGCTAGATTCCCGATATGAAAAAGGCGCCCCGATACGGGACGCCGGATGGGCAAAAGAAAAGCCGCCTAGAGGCGGCTGGACGGAAAACGTGGTATAATTTATTCAAGCAAATTTGCTTAAATGAAAGCCAATGGCGGACTGACCTGTGTGACAGCCAACGCGTTGGCTTTCATCTTTTTATTCTCCTTACTCCGTCTTCCGTTACGAGAAGGACTTCAACGATTTCTGGGAACGTGTCTTTGAAATCGTTGCTTACCTCGATGACATGGTTTTCCATTTCGTCAAGGGTCATGCCACTACGATTTCCAGAAATCACCAATCTATCGCTTTGCGGATTCCTAACTTTTGACTTTCCGTGGCCAAACACCGCCGTCTTAAACTGGTTCCATACCGGCATGTATCCCTTGTTTTCTGGATTCTTCATTTCCCACTTAACGCCATTAAGGTAAAAGTCCGGTCTTCGCTCCGCATTAGATCGCTCAATGTAGTCAACAGCAAATCCATTGCTTCCGAGTAAGACAGCGGTATCTTTTTCGTAATCAGCCCACTCAGGATCGTATCGACCTTTCGGAGCTTTGCCGGTATAGAGCCAATGCCAGTCACGCTTCGCAACCTCGTTTTTTATGCGATTCCTCTCGAAGTCCCTGAATGCATCTGATTTGTCACCTTCGGCACGCTCGATGTATTCGTTCCTTTTAGCTTCGTCAAGCGCCTCCCATTCGACTTTCGCTTGTTTGCTCCCGCCGATGGTCTTTTCACATGATTTCCAGCGGCCATACATCCCGTCAGGATCGTAACCGTCTATCTTCGTGCGACCGTAGGCGCCGGGAACCACGATGCAATCGCAGTCCGGATGGAACTTGTGCGTAGCACCGGCCTTTTCCTCGTCACCGTAGACAAAGCCACGTGAAGCAAGCATGAAGCAAAAGGAACATGTTTCGAATCCGGACGGCACCCTCGCATAGCGGACGCTGGCATCAATGCAGTTGCGGATCATGTTCTCCTGCGCCGAGCGCTTGACGTAGAACTTCGTCACGTCGGTGACGCTGCGCTTGAAGCCATCCAGGTCACCCTCGTTCAGGAGGTCGGCAAGGTAGTGCAGCTTCCTGTCCACGAGCTTGTAATCGGTCGAGCCGGTTATGACGGGGTTCACGTCATCCCAGCCGTACTTTTCTGCCAGATTGCTCATGAACTCGCAGGAGAGCGTTTCGGCGAGGTCTGTGAAGTTCGGCAGCGCGGCCTGCATCGTCTCGTACGTGAACTTGCGAATCTGCGCGGTCGAGGCATCAGGATACTTCCCGACATATGTCGCAATCGCCTTGTCCATGTAGTCGGCGGCGGCATCGCCCTGCCTGTCCACCTGCTCGCGATATCCGTCAATCAGGCTCTGGCTAACCCTCGCTTGCCTCGTCTTGCGCTCGCGTCTTTCCTTTGCCATGTGACCTTCCGTCTTGGATTGCCGATGATTGCACCTAATCGAGCTTCCCGTTCAACAGGTCGCGCGCATCCTGCTTGCTCATTCCGATTGACGTTGCAATGAGGTTCACGGCCTGTCCCTCGGTCATCTGGCCTCCCGAGAACTGCGTCATGATCGCTATGAGGCTCTGCGTCTGCGCGCCATTGAGCGCCTTGCCGACTACGGTCTCATCGACCTCCCCCCCCCGTCGCGTCATCCGCTTCCTGGGTGCCTTGTGTTTCGTCATCGGACTTTTCTGATTTCATCTCGCCGAATATCGCCTCGCGCGCCGCAATCTGGCGCTCTTCCATCTCCAACTCGGCAAGCGTCGCATCGTCCAGCCCGAGCATGCGCGCCGCGACCCTCGTCTTGCCGAAGCCCTCGCGAAGAGACGCGACCTTGACGGCCCAATCGGCGCGTGCGGCGAGCGAGTTGAGCATGGGGCTGGCGAACTTCGCCTTGATGTCCACTTCGGCAAGGTCGTCTGTGGTGGCGTTCGCGTCGATTGCCAGCGCCGCTCGACACACCCTCTCGATTGTGGACTTGTCGGCCTCGATGTCGCGCTCGGCGATGAGGCATATGTCCTCGCGGGACGCGCCGATTGCCTCGGCGCTTGACGGGTTGTCCTGCACGATGCCCAGGCTGTTGAGCGGCACACCCGTGGCCCCTGACAGCTGGCATGCCAGCGCCCTTAGTTCTGATATGAACGGCTCCGGGCTGTTACCGGACAGCTGGCCCACGTTGGGATGCGGCTCGCCCTCGGAACCCGTGAGCGCTAGGATGCGCGACAGCTGGTGCTCGGTTTTCTTCTCCATGATGGCATCGAACTGCTCGTCCGTGAGTCCGGTCATGTAGAGCTTTGCCATGGAATAGAACGCACCTGACACCTGCATGTGCCACATACAGCGTATGGCGTCGTCCACGAGGTTTCGAACGAAGCGCGTGATGCGCGTCCGCCCGAATGGGTTGAGCGTGCCGGTGCCGTCATGCGAGAACACGTAGAGCGTCGGCAGCTTCTCGCGAACGTCCCCGCGCTCGTACGTCCACTTACCAGCATCGACTTGCCTGAACTCGCCGATGTTGCCGGGAAGGTGGACGTTCACCACCGTGGGAACCATCTTGCCGTTCGACCATGACACGATCTCGCGCCTCGCTATCACCAGACCACCCGCGACCACGCCATCCGTGAAGTCGGGCGACGGAATCGCCGTGAAGGTTTCGGCCGAGTGGAAGCGCACGCGTGAATGCCCGTCATCGGATTTGGTGACGGCCGCCGCCATGCACCCGTAGCGCAGCTTCGCCGGGAGGTGCCTGTTGTAGTTGCTCACGAGGTTGTTGCGCTTCGCCATCGCGTCGAGCGCGACCTGGTCGCCGTTTTCCGTCACGAGCGATTCGAGCCTGATGCGGTCTGCGAGCGCGTCCACGGCCTCTGCCGCCCAGTGGCACCTCTGGTCGTTGGGGATGTCGGCGGTGACGCCGTAGTCATTGACCTTGTTCGTGCCCTCGTAGTATTTCTTCAGCGTCTCGTTGTGGTCAACGTGGCTGTCGTATTCGTCAGTGAGCCTGCTGACCCACGCTCGGGTCTCGTCGTCGAGTCCGGCTGCGTCCTTGATGCCATCAAACGCCGTCTCCGCCTCTATCGCATGCCAGGTGTTGGGCTGCTCGTCTAGCATCCGGCCCTCGCTTTCCTCTTGGGATTTCGCTTGTTCGTCATGGCGGCCTGGTACGCGAGCGCCATCGCCTCGAGCAAGGTCGCGTCGGCGTCCTCGGTCGCGGCCTCGAAGCCGAAGCCGCCGCCGTTTCCTATCTTTCTCTTGGTCGTGTTGTCCACCGCGTATGCGACGGCCTGCTGCCTACCATGCGCGAGCGTCCCCTCGTCAATCGCGGTGACGAACGAAGAGCACGCGCCGGCTACCCATGACGGCGCGGGCGTGTCGAGGCACGACTTCGGAACCTTCTTGTCGCGCAGCCTCCTGTAGAGGTCATCGGCGTGCGACTTGCCGTCTATGACGATCTTTCCGGCCCCGCCCGCGACCGATGCGGCGAAGTCCTCGACCCACCTGATGCCCCTCGCGCAACTCGCGTTGCATCCGCTCGGCACCTCGACGTACACGCGGCCGTCGTCCGTCTTCGCGGCAGCCGCGATGGACGCCCTTTTGCCGTCGAGCGAGAACTTGACCGCGAAGCACGGTGCGTTCCCATCGTCAAGGCTTGGCGCGTCTTCGATGGCGCAGCGCTCCCAGTCGTCGGCCCCTATCACCGAATCGACGTGCTGCCTGCTCCACCAGTTCAGGTACTCGCGATTGAAGCCGGCTGCGTCCGTTGCGGTTCGTATGGCATCTGCCATGACCCTTTCGCGGATGCGGTAGCCCATGGCCGGGTTGGTCATGTACGCGGCCTCGAGCGCGGCTTCGAAGTCCGAGATGTCCACCATCTCCTCGACCGACCACTCGAGCCACCATATGCCCGGTTCGCCCGCGCGGGCCTTGGATCTCAGCTTCTTGAACACCGTTCCGGGGCATGCTGGCCCCGGCGGGGTGCCGAGGTATATCATCTGCGGGTCGCCGGACTCGGATGCTATCGTCGTCGGCTTCATGGCATCGGCCTGGTCCTGCGTGAGCTCCTGGGCCTCGTCTACGATGATGATGTCGTAGGTCTCGCCGCGGGCGCCGGACGTCGTGCGCGTCTGGAACTCGATCATGCCGCCGTTGGCGAAGTAGATGCCCTCTGACCCTGCTGCCTTGTATATGCCGCCGCCGTTCGGCACGAGCTCGCGGGAGATGTCCGGGTTTTTCTCGACCACATCCTTGATCGCCTTGAACATCTTTCGCACCGTCTTGCCGTGGTGCGCCGAGTAGAGCACATTCTTTCCCTCGATGAGTGCCGCCCACAGCGCGTACCATCTGGCCCCGTAGGACTTGCCGTTTTGCCTCGGCTTCGAGATGCCTATGGTGAGCGTCGCGTAGCTTCCGCTCGCGTCGCGGGCCAAGAACAGCTCCATCTCGCGTTCCTGGCACGGGTAGAAGGTCGCCCGGTAGTTCTCGAACAGCCGCACGGCATCCGGGCCGTCGGTGTAGGCGTAGTCACCGACGAGCTCGAAGGTCGGCTGCTGGCTTCCGTACCTACGTGCCGCCATCGCGCGCCCTCACCTTCGCGCGCGCCGCGTGCACTGGATTGAGCTCGTTTTCGTCCGGATTCGGCAGGGTTTCCAGCTCGTCCATGATCTCCATGAGGCGCTTGGAAAGCGCCGCCGAATCACGCCCGGATTCGCATTCGTCGATGCGCTTTGCGATGTGGTTGCGCAGGGCGATTAGCGTCTCGCGCCTGTCCCCAGTCCTCGCGGCTGTGGAAACCTTTTTCGTCCTCGCCACGTCACGCCTCCTGTGGAAATCGCGTCAATCTAAAAAGGCCCTATGCCAAGGGGGCGGGCCTAGACGGCATGGGGAGGGGATACCCCCACCCCGTCAAACCCCATGGTGCAAGCCGTCATCCGCTCCCTACTTCGCCTTGCCGCACAATGCGACCCAGTCGACCAGTCCGATGCACGGCGAGGTGGCCCGGTCGTCCCTCTCGCCGTCTCCCGGCATGCGGTTGCCCCGCCTCTGGTTGCATATGCGGTGCGCCGGCGCCACGTTGTCCGGATCGTACGGGTCGCCGCCGCGACTCACCGGCACCAGCTCGTCGAGCTCGTAGGACATGGGATGACCTGCTGGCAGGTCATAGTCGATTGCCTGGCCGCATATGTGGCATGGCAGGCCCATGGCCTTCACCCTGTTGCGCAGCCTCGTGCGCCTGCTGCCGTTTGAGCGGCGCGGGTTGGGCTTGGAGCTCATGCGGAGTCCATGTCCATGGGGCTCTGCTCGTTGGCGAAGCACTCCATGAGCAGCGTGCCGGTGCGAGGCACCCTCGGCCTGCGCGACCTATCCATGACAGGCGGCAGTGGCATCCCGAGGAACACGAGCGTCGCCCTGGCGATTGCCGTACCCTTTGCGCGGTAGGCGTTCGTTGCGGAACGCCCGATGTACTCGATGGTGACCATTTCGATTGTCCCTTTTCGGTCTGGTGCCCCATGGACGCGCCACTATGGCTGATGGAGGATTTCACGCGTCCCTGGGGCATAGAAAAAGCCGCCCATTCAGGACGGCTCCGCGTGTCTGGGTCTGTGCCCAGATTTCACTGGTTACACGATATAGGATTTTCAGGTGCCTTTGGGTGCCTTTTGGTGCCCGGTTTCATGCTGCTGCGTTCGGAATGTGAACCCTCCGCTCCGATTCGGGCATCAGGTCGTACACCTCATCGACGGCCTTGCGACGAAGTTTCATCATGCCGTCCTTCGTGTATCCCATCACCTTGCACACGGCATTCCACGGCTTGCCATCAATGTAGTGCATCTCGATGGCCATGCGGTACTCGGGCCTCGACAGTCTCCTAGTCACGCCGTAGGCCACGTGCTGTTCCTCGGCGAACTCGGCTATCTCGGTGCAATAGTCGGCGATGAGGTCTTGAAGGCGTATCACCGCATCCTCGAACGCCTTGGGGTTCGGCGAAGCAGACACGCGCTCGCGGTAGTCCATCGTGTTGCCAATCGCCTCGCGCAACGGCTCTATCCTTTCCTGCAGCGAGTCGATGCGCGTCTTGAGCGAGCGGACGTGCTCGAGGTAGGCGGTTGCGCAGATGCGCCTGACTTCCTGGTCGTGTTGCAAGGCTTGGCTCCAACGGACGATGACGACATGCAAGGACCTTACCGCACTACGCCATCTCAATCACATCTCGATTCGGTCTCGTCGGTATCCGCTCCCCCTGATTTCTTGCACTACCTTTCCAAGGCGAGGGGCATGCGCGATGCACCGCGAATCCGCAGGACAGACGATGATTCGTAGCCGTCTTGCCGGTACCGTCCGCTACACCGCCGCTTCATTATGCCTTGCGTGGAATGTTCTCTTGAAAACATGAAAGACGATGCTTCGCCGGTTTCCTACAAACATTCCGCATCCACGACGACGAGGTCAAGCTTGTAGTAGGTCTGCCTCCCGACATGCGATGACCTGACCCATCCCATCTCCTTCATGGGTTCCATCCTCTTGTATATCGTCTGCCTCGACTTGCCGAACGTGTCGACGAGCTCTGCCACCGTGACGCCGTCGAACGAGAACAGCGTGGCGGTCAGGAGCGCCTCTGCGACTCTCCTGCTCTCCTCCGGAACGGCCGGGAGGATGATGTCGAGATAGTCGCCGAACACCTTCTCGCGCTCGACGAGCGAATCCCTCAGCCTGGTCATGGCGTCGACGATGATTTCCGAGAAGGTTATGACGAATGGCGTTATGTCCCCCCTGTTGAGGGGATGCTCGCACACCGTATAGGCCTTGTAGTACCTGTCGATGCTCTCCTTGACGGCATACGAGAGGACGAGTGCCGACATCGGCTC
>CEAZ01010829.1_pt1 | contig 10906 bp, 8 predicted proteins | sample 557361 | NCBI WGS metagenome assembly CEAZ01 (sample SAMEA3182074, study PRJEB8094) | gut metagenome | biome: human; feature: gut; material: Stool; isolation source: human stools | place: Canada | collected 2012-02-22 | reverse complement strand
TCGGTTTTTATCGCCGCCAGGGGGGGAAGCGCATTGCAAGGCGCATAGGATTGTGATATAATCCAATCGTATTTTTTAAATAGGCGGGAAAGGATGGCGACACGGGAGACTAGGCGGGTAGGCGAATTTGGGCCGCCCCGAGGGTCTCGATCTGCAGGCTGTTTTGTTGGGACGCAGCGCTTGGAGCGACATGCGTCCTGCATATGCCGTCCGAAATCCGTTCCATTTTTATGTTTAGGGGGAGTAATTGTCTATGATGGAACCCACCATGATCCTGCGTCGCATGGAAGAGCAGCTGCGCAGCGATTATCAGATCGATCTGTGCGAAGCCAATACCATACAGCTGCATAAAGCCTTGGCGGATGCGGTGATGTACGGCATGTCGGACGATTGGCGCAGGTCCCGCCGCGCCCATGAAATGGTGCGCCGGGCGTATTATTTCAGCGCCGAATATTTGATGGGCCGTATGGTGTTCAATAACCTATATTGTCTGGGCTTGCTGGATGAGATGCGCAAGCTCTTGCGAGCCCGGGGCGCGGATCTGTCCGTAATGGAGGATATCGAGGACGCGGCGCTGGGCAATGGCGGCTTGGGCCGCCTTGCCGCCTGTTTCCTGGATAGCGCGGCCACATTGGATCTTCCCATGGACGGCTACGGTATCCGGTACAAATTCGGCCTGTTTAAGCAGACCATTGAAAACGGTTTCCAGGTGGAAAAGGCGGACGACTGGCAGCGTTATGGGGACCCCTGGTCCCGCCGGCGGGATGACAAAACCATTTCCGTTACCTTTGCGGATCAGACCGTCCTTGCCGTGCCCTACGATATGCCCATCGTCGGGTATCATACCCGCAACGTAGGCACCCTCCGGCTCTGGCAGAGCGAACCGGTGGAGGAGTTTGACTTCGCCCTGTTCAACAACCAGGAATACGACCTGGCGGTCCGGGAAAAGAACAAGGTGGAGGATATCACCAGGGTGCTCTATCCCAATGATTCCACCTATGAGGGTAAACGGCTGCGGCTCAAGCAGCAGTATTTCCTCTCCAGCGCCAGCTTGCAGGATATCATCCGGCGTTATAAGCGGGTGCGGGGCAACGACCTGAGCGGGTTTGCCGCCCATTGCGCCATCCAGCTCAACGATACCCATCCCACCATCTCCATCCCGGAATTGACCCGGCTGTTGATGAAGGAGGGGATGGACTTTGACGCGGCCTTTGACATCACCCGCAAGACCTTCAATTACACCAACCACACCCTGATGAGCGAAGCCTTGGAGAAGTGGGGCTATGACCTGATGCGCTCCGTGGTGCCGGAGATCACCGAGCTGATCAGCCGGATCAACGATAAGATGAACGGTGAGCTGCGGGCCAAGGGGGCGGATGAAGCCCGGATCTCCCGTATGCAGATCGCTACCGATGGCCAGATCCATATGGCCCGGCTGGCGGTATACGGCAGCACCTATGTGAACGGCGTGGCCAAGATCCATAGCGAGCTGATCAAGCGGGAGCTGCTGCCGGATTGGTACGCCCTGTATCCGGAGAAATTCTGCAACAAGACCAACGGCATCACCCAGCGCCGCTGGCTAGGCTTGTGCAATCCGGAACTGACCGAGCTGATCGAGGACCGGCTGGGCAGCCGGGATTTCCTGCTGGATCTGGATCTGCTCCAGGGGCTTAAAAACCACATGGACGACGCCACCATCGCCCGGTTCAACGCCATCAAGCAGCAGAAAAAAGAACAGCTTTCCGCCATCATCCGGGAGCGGGAAGGGGTAAACATCCCTTCGAATTTCCTCTTCGATATCCAGGTGAAGCGGATGCACGAATATAAGCGGCAGCTGCTTAATGCCTTGAGCATTGTGGATATTTACTATTCCCTCAAGGATGGGAGCCTGCAAAACTTTACGCCCACGGCATTTATTTTCGGGGCCAAGGCAGCCCCTGGCTATGCCCGGGCGAAGAGCATCATCAAGTATATCAACGAGATCGCCAAGCTGGTCAACAACGACCCTGCGGTACAGGATAAGCTGCGGGTGGTCTTTGTGCAGAATTACAATTGCTCCTATGCGGAGCATATCATTCCCGCGGCGGACGTATCCGAGCAGATCTCCCCGGCGGGTACCGAGGCCAGCGGCACGGGCAACATGAAGTTCATGCTCAACGGCACGGTGACCCTGGGCACCTATGACGGGGCCAATATCGAGATCGTAGCCGAGGCGGGGGAGGAGAACAACTATATCTTCGGCGCCCGGGTGGAGGATATCGAGGCCATTCGGGATACCTACAATCCCCGGGCCATCTACGACCGGGAATACCGGGTGCGCCGGGCGTTGGATACCCTGGTGAACGGCACGGTACAGGACGACAATACCGGCATGTTCCGGGAACTGTATGACGCTATCCTCAACGGGGCCAGCTGGCACCGGGCGGATCATTATTATCACCTGCTGGACTTCCTGCCCTATGTGGAAGCCAAGCTCCGGGCCAATCGGGATTATCAGGACCGGATGGCCTTTGGCCGCAAGTGCCTGATGAACACCGCCAGCGCGGGCAAGTTCTCCAGCGACCGTACCATCCGGGAATATGCCAGCGAACTTTGGCATATCCTGCCGGTGAGCCGGCTGCGGTGACTCTCCATTCGGGACGGGCGCGGGGCCTTTAGTGCCCTGCTGCGCCATGTGGCCCGTTGGGCCAGCCGGCTGGGATGGGGCGCAGCCAGATAAACGGCGCCATCCTGAATGAAAGGAGAACGTTCAGAATGCATCCGGTGGTATTGGGCTTGTTTATACTGGAGGCGATCCTGTATGGACTGATCGGCTATGCCCTTTGGCGAACGCATACCGCCTTTCCGGATACCCGCCTGGGCTATCATATGGAGGCGGCCATGGCCAGCCAGTCGGCCTGGGAATATGCCAACCGGGCTGCAGGGGCGGTTTGCGGCGGCGTAGGGACGGTACTCCTGGCGGCGGGGCTGCTCCTGTGGCGGCTGGAGGCCGGCCTGGGCCTGGCCATAGGGGCATTGCTCCTGCTGTCCATATTGGGGGCGGTTGCCGGGGTATTTTTGCCCTTGGGGCTGCTGCGCCGAAAGGGACTCTAACCTGCGTCCAGGATCGTAGGCGGACATGCCGGAACCGGTATGTCCGCCTGCTTTTTTGCCCGCTTACCCCAGCTGGAACAGGCCGGAGGGCCAGCCCTTTTTTTACGGAGGGAAATAGGGTATAATGCTGCTATGAATCAGGTGATCCAAGAAAAATTAAAATTGCTGCCCGATGCGCCGGGGGTATATAGGATGTATGACGCCGCCGGACAGGTGATCTATGTGGGTAAGGCGGTCAACCTGAAAAACCGGGTGCGCCAGTATTTTCAAAATGGCCCTAAGCCCCCAAAGGTGGCGGCCATGGTGGCACACATCCAGGATTTTGAGTATATCCTCACCGCCAATGAGACCGAGGCGTTGACCCTGGAAAGCAACCTGATCAAATCCCTACAACCCCGCTACAATGTGCTGCTGAAGGACGACAAGCATTTCCCCTATGTGCGGCTGGATATCCGGCAGGATTTCCCTCGCTTTGAGGTGGTGCGCAAGATCCAAAAGGACGGGGCCCGCTATTTTGGGCCGTATCTGTCCGCGCTAAGCCTGCGGGATGCCCTGAATATGATTCGGGATTCCTTTCCCGTGCGGCATTGTAAAAAGGATATCCATAAGGCCATCGCCCGGGGGGAACGGCCCTGCCTAATGTATCATCTAGGGAAATGCTGCGCCCCCTGTTCCGGCAAGGTGAGCCGGGCGGAATACCATGCCCTGCTGGAGAGCGTATGCCGCTTTCTGGAAGGGCATACCCAGCCGATCATCGAAAAGCTCACCCAGGACATGGTCCGGGCGTCGGAAGCCATGGAATTTGAGCGGGCGGCCCAGATCCGGGATCAGATCCAGGCGGTACGCAGCTTGGGGGAAAAGCAGCAGGCCATCTCCACCGCCGGGGCCATGCGGGACGTGTTCGCCCTGGCCCGGGACGATTTGGATGCGGTGGTATTTGCCCTGTTCGTCCGGGGAGGGAAGATCGTAGGCACCGAGCGGCTGCGCATGGCATGCGGACAGGAGAGCGGGCCGGAGGTGATGGGGGAATTCCTCAAACAGTATTATGCGGAAGGGGTGCCCATTCCCCCGGAGATCGTGGTACACGAGCTGCCCGAGGACGCGGCGGCCATAGAGGCGTGGCTTACGGAAAAGCGGGGCCATAAGGCGGCGTTGATTTGTCCCCAGCGGGGAGAAAAGCGCAAGCAGGCGGACATGGCCTATCAAAACGGCATGGACGCCATCGAAAAAGCCCGGGAATTGGAGCACCGGGCCTGGGAAAAGGGAGAAGGCGCCCTGGCGGCCCTGTGCGGGGCCATTGGGCTGGAGGTGCTGCCCGTGCGGATGGAGTGCTACGACAACTCCCACATCCAGGGCCGGGATACGGTATCTGGCATGGTGGTGTTCCGTAACGGCCAGCCTGCGCCAAAGGAATACCGCCGCTTCCGCATCAAGGAGGAAGCGGGAGGCAACGACCTGGTGGCCATGGAGGAGGTATTGACCCGCCGGTTCCAACGGGCCCAGGATGGAGACGAAAAGTTTGGGGAGCTGCCGGACCTGGTGGTGGTGGACGGCGGCGCGGAGCAGCTGAAGGTGGCCCTGGCGGTGCTGGAGCGGTTTGGCCTGGATATTCCGGCCATCGGCTTAGCAGAGCGCAGCGAGACCATCCTGTTGCCGGGGAACCCGGAGCCGTTGGTATTATCCAGGCGGGACCCAGCCCTGCATCTGTTGCAGCGGATCCGGGACGAGGCCCACCGGTTTGCCATCACCTATCACCGGAGCCTAAGGGGGAAAAACGCCTTGATGAGCCAGCTGGATCAGATCCAAGGCATCGGCCCAAAGCGCAAGCGGGCCCTGTTCAACCACTTCCTGACCCTGGACGCCATCAAACAGGCGGACGTGGAGGCCCTGCGCCAGGCGCCAGGGATGAACCTGCCGGCGGCGGAGCAGGTATACCGGCATTTCCATATGGAAAATTCTTCGGATGCGTGATATATTGAATGCAGAAAGATGTAAATTTTTGCGAAAGGAACTCCAGACGATCTATGTATAAGCTTTTGGTCCTGGACATCGACGATACGCTGACCCCATCCGGCGCCCGGGAGGTGCCGGCCCGCAATCTGGCCGCCATACAAAGGGCCAGGGAAGCCGGGATATTCGTGACCGTATCCACGGGCAGGGGCTATTTTGCTTCCTCTTATATATGGAAGCAGTTGAAGATCCAAGGACCGGTGATCATCTATGGCGGGGCTATCATCATGGACACCCGGACGGATCAGCCCATCCATACCACCGCCATTCCCCCGGAATTGGTGCGGGAGCTGCTGGAGCGGGCCAACGAGTTGGGGATTCACGCCCATATTTACCAGGGGGATTGGGTGATCTGGGAAAAGCCCTCCTTGTTCGGCGAAAAATATTGCGAACGGCTGGGCCTGCCCCATCGGGCGGACCCGGAGATCCGCAGCCGGACGTGGACCGATGTGCCGAAGGTTTTGTTCATTGGGGAGGATACCCAGGCAAAGGCCCTGATCCCAAAGTTTCAGGCGGAATACCAGGGCCGGCTCAAGGTGTCCGGCTCCAGCAAAGGCTTCATCGAATTCAACCACCCCAGCGCCCATAAGGGCAGCGCCACCGCTTTGTTGGCGGACCATCTTGGAATCTCCCAGGAAGAGACCGTGGCAGTAGGCGATAATTCCCTGGATACGGAAATGATCCAGTGGGCGGGATTGGGCTGCGCCGTTGGGAATGCCCTGCCCCAGATCAAGGCCGTAGCGGATCTGGTATTGCCGGCTTGCGAGGATATGGCGATCGAACACCTCATCGACCAGGTGCTGCTGAAAGGATAAGCATATGACCACTGTAAACATTCGCATTGAGGAGCTGGCCCAGCAGCTGGATCTGGAGATCCTGGAGCGAGGCAAGGGCATCATCTGCTTCCGTTCGTCGGAGATCAGCCGGCCAGGCTTGCAGTTTGCCGGGTTTTACGACCACTTTGACCCCCACCGGGTACAGGTGATCGGCAACGCGGAAATGAATTACCTATACAGCCTGCCCGAAGGGGAATTGGAAGAGCGTATGCGCCGGTTCATGGGGCTGGAGATCCCCTGCGTGGTGTGCGCCAGGGGGAAAATGCCGCCAGAGGCCCTTTTGCACAGCGCCCGGGAGCATCAGATCCCCGTATTCCGGGCGGCATGCAATACGGATCAGGCAGGCCATGCCATCAGCAATTATGTGGAACGGCGGCTGTCCAGACACATCCTTACCCACGGCGTGCTCATGGATATTTTTGGCGTCGGCGTCCTTTTACGGGGCGAAAGCGGCATGGGCAAAAGCGAAGTGGCCCTGGAAATGATCCGGGCCGGCCAGCGCCTGGTAGCGGACGATGTGGTGGAGGTAAGCCGGATCGGGGACAAGCTGGTAGGCCGGGCGCCGGAGCAAACCCGCTATTTCATGGAGGTACGGGGCATCGGCATCGTGGATGTGCGCTATCTGTACGGCGTGGGCGCGGTGCTGCCGGAAAAGACCATTGAATTGGTGGTGGATCTTGAATATTATAATGAAAAGCAAGAATATATACGGATCGGGGCGGAAGAAGCCCGAACTGTGGAAATACTGGGGGTACCGTTGCCCAATTCGGTGATCCCGGTGAGCCCAGGGCGAAATTTGGCCATTGTCATCGAGGTGGTGGCCAGGAATTTCCGGTTAAAACGGCTGGGCTACGACCCTGGCGCCCAATTTGACGCCGGGTTGCTGCGGGGCGAATGAAGGCCCATGGAAGATATTTAAAAGGGTTGGAACCAGGAAAGGATAACAAGAAGGAGCAAAGCATTATGTATCGGATCGGGGTGGACATTGGGGGAACCAATATCGCATTGGGAATATTGGATGAAGGTTGGGAGCTGCTGGCGCAAAAAAGCGTCCCGTTCCAGCGAGGCGGGGAGATCGTTGCGGCCATCATCGCCCAACAGATCCGTGCCATGCTGGCGGAAACCGGCATTGCAGAGTCTATGCTGGAGTGCATTGGGATCGCGGTGCCCGGCAGTATCACACCGGACGGCCAGCTGGTGCTGGACGCCTATAACCTGGGATTTCACAACGAGCCCCTAAAGGAGCGGATCCAGGCCCATTTTCCCGGCATACCGGTAGCCCTGGGCAACGACGCGGACGCCGCCGTGCTGGCGGAGCTCCACAAGGGCGCCCTGCAAGGCTGCAAGACCGCGGCCCTCTATACCCTGGGAACGGGGATCGGCGGCGGCTTCATCCTGAACGGCAAGATGTTCCGAGGCGGCCGGGGCAACGGCATCGAGCCGGGGCACGGGGTGCTGGTGGACGGCGGGGAAGCCTGTACCTGCGGGGTAAAGGGCTGTATCGAAGCCTATTGTTCCGCCACGGCGCTGATCCGGGAGGCCCGCAAGGCCATGGCCGTCCGTCCGGACAGCCTGCTCTATAAAAAGACCCAGGGCGATCCTGTGGCCATGACCGCCAAGGTGGCCATCGACTGCGCCAAGGCGGGGGACCCTACCGCCATGGCGGTATTCCAGGCCTACGTGGGCCATTTGGGCTCTGCCATTGCGTCCATCATGAACCTGCTGGATATGGAGGTAGTGGCCATTGGCGGCGGGGTGAGCGGTGCTGGAGAGTTTCTGTTCGAGCCCCTGCGGCGGGATGTGGATACCAAGTGCTTCTTCCAGAACCATGGGGATGTGGTGCCCGCCCAGATGGGCAACGCCGCCGGCATGGTGGGAGCGGCCATGTTTTACCAGAACCAGCAATAACCCATGAAACTGCAGGTTGGAACAGAACGCCCCGGCCATTTCCAGCCGGGGTATCCGGAGCAGTGGGACATCGTGTCCCATTTGGAATGCGCGGCGGGCATTCCCCAGGCCCTATTTGCCATCACCACCCGCAAGGAAAATGGCCGGCCCAACGTATGCTTTCACAGCTGGAGCTGTTTCCACGGGGATAAGACCGCCTTTTTCGCGGTGCTGGGCGGGCTGTTCCAGCATACCCACACCTATGCCAACATCCTGCGGGAGGGGGTATTCTGCCTGAACTTCCTTCCTCTTTCCGCTTACGAAGGCCTGTGCAAGACCATTCTGAACAACCAGGAAGACCTGGATGAGATCCAGGCGGGGGGCTTCACCCTGGAGCCTGCCGCCACCATGGACGTGCCCTGCATCCGGGAGAGCTTTTTACAGCTGGAATGTACCCTGGAGGAAGCTAAGGATCTGAGCGGGGCGGGGATCACCGCCATGGTGACCGGCCGGGTGCGGCAGGTCCGGGTGGAGGAGGCGTACGCCAAGGCATTGGACCGGCGGTATGGCCCGGCGGGGTTCATGCTGCTGGCTTCGGCGCCCCAAAACCTACAAACGGGCCAGGCGTCCCCTTCCAGGATCCTGACCCTGAACATCGCCCGGTACGATTAGCCGTCTGGGCGCTCCTGCGCCAGCTGGATGCCGATGTCCACGTTTACCAGCCGGCCGGAGACCTCCGGTCCCCGGCCCCGGAACATGCCCAGCTTATAAAAGCCGATGGATACCGTAAGGTCTGCTTGGACCGCCAGCTCCGCCTGGCCGGTATCCCCGTTGAGCCCGCTGCTGATATCCGCGCTGACCACATACGCCCCGCTGCGGTTGATGGCCATAATGGCCTCCCGCAGGGGGCTTCTTACATTCCCCTGGAAGCCGGTGCCCAGGAGGGCGTCCACCAGGATGGCATAGGCGGAAAGGTCGACATCCTCCCGCCAGGGCTGGATAGGTACCTCCAGGGATAGGGCCTTGTCTCGGTAATGGCGGCCGTCGGGAGAGAGCTTATCCGATAGGGCATAGACGCGGGTTTGGATGCCCGCCGCCGCCAGGAGGCAGGCCAGGGCATAACCGTCCCCACCGTTGTTGCCGCCTCCTGCCAGGATGGCCACCGGGGCGCGCCAGGCCACCGCGTCGAAGATGCCCTGGGCCGCCCGGCCCATCAGCTCTAGGCTGGGGACGCCCCCGGCGATGGTCATGGCGTCGCTGCGCCGCATGGTATCCACGCTGACCAGGGTTTCCATGCGGCCGTTTATCATGCGTTGTTCCTGCATAGGGATCGCCTGCCTTTCCAATAGATGGATTCGGTTGGACTGGCTAGAACAGGCCGGTCACCTGGCCGGTGCTGGTATCCACATCCACCCGGCGGTAGGCGGGGTCGGAGCCGGTGCCGGGCATCATGCTGATGGCGCCCGCCATGGGGCAAAGGAATTGGGCGCCGCCGTATTCCAGGATATCCCGGATGGGGAGCCGCCAGCCTTTGGGCACCCCCTTCCATGTGGGCTCATGGGACAGGCTCAGGTGGGTCTTTACCATCATGGTGGCGTATTGGGCGTATTTGGGGTCGGATTCAAAGCCCTGGGCCTTCTCCAGGGCCAGGGGCGCCCAATCCACCCCGTCCGCCCCATAGACTTCCCGGGCGATGGCTTCTACCCGCTCCCGAAGGGGCATGTCCAGGGGATAGAGATAGCGCAGGGAAGAAGGCTCCTCGCAGGCTTCTACCACCGCCTGGGCCAGCTCCAGGGCCCCTTGGCCGCCGTATTGCCAATGCTCGGATAGGGCGCAGCGCACCCCGTATTGGGCGCAGAGCCGCCGCAGCAGCTGGATCTCCGCCGGGGTGTCCGTATGGAAGCGGTTGATGCAGACCACGGGGACGATGCCGCTTTTGCGGACGGTATTCACATGGTGGAACAGGTTTTCACAGCCCCGCTCCAGCAGCGCGAGATCCTCTCGGGTATAGGCTTCGGGCAAAGGCCGGCCGGGGACCACGGCCGGGCCGCCCCCATGCATTTTTAGGGCCCGGATGGTGGCTACGATCACGGATACATTGGGTTGCAAGCCGGAGAGGCGGCATTTTACGTTCCAAAACTTTTCAAAGCCAATGTCCGCGGCAAAGCCGGATTCCGTCACATGGTAATCGAACAGCTTTAGCCCCAGCCGGTCCCCGATGATAGAGGATTGGCCGATGGCGATGTTGGCAAAGGGGCCGGCGTGGACCAGGCAAGGTTGGTGTTCCACGGTATAGCAAAGGGTGGGGTTGATGCAATTGCGCATCCAGGCGGTCATGGCGCCGGCCACCTCCAGGTCCTCGGCGGTGACCGGACGGCCGGACCGGTCGTAGGCCAGCACCATGTTGCCGATCCGGGCGCGCATGTCCTGTAGATCCCGGGAGACGGACAGGATGGCCATCAACTCGCTGCTCACCGTGATATCCGCCCGGGAATCCATCTCATAGCCGTTCATCTTGCCTTCCCCCAGGCCGATGCGGATCTTGCGGAGGCATTGGGCGCAGAAGTCCAGCACAAAGCCGATCTGCACCCGTTCCGGATCGATATCCAGCCGCTTGAGCCCCCGCTGGGCCAGGGCTGCGTCATCGTAATTGCGCTCATGCTGCATCCGGGCGTTCAGGGCTACCATGGCCAGGTTGTGGGCGTTGGAGATGTCGTTGATGTCCCCGGTAAGCCCCAGGGAAAAGGCGGTCATGGGGATCAGCAGGGCGTTGCCGCCGCCGGCGGCGGAGCCCTTTACGTTCATGGTGGGTCCGCCGGAGGGCTGCCGCAGGCAGCCGCCCACCCGTTTGCCCAGCTTGCCCAGGCCTTCGATCAGGCCCAAAGAGGTGGTGGATTTCCCTTCTCCCAGAGGGGTGGGGGTGATGGCGGTCACCTCGATGTACTTCCCATCGGGTTTGCCTGAAAGCCGGGCCATGATCTTCATGAAATCCAGCTTTGGGGTGTTGCCATAGGGGATGATCTCTTGGGGCAGCAATCCCAATTGTTCTTGAAAATAGGATACGGGAGGCAACCCTTTTT
>CEAZ01001071.1_pt1 | contig 10924 bp, 8 predicted proteins | sample 557361 | NCBI WGS metagenome assembly CEAZ01 (sample SAMEA3182074, study PRJEB8094) | gut metagenome | biome: human; feature: gut; material: Stool; isolation source: human stools | place: Canada | collected 2012-02-22 | reverse complement strand
GTCATCGGCGCGCTGCATTATGAGACGCAGGTCGCGCAGGCGGCGGCTGAGGCCGTCGGAATCGGCGGGCTCTCCGCGGCGGACATGACCGCGCAGGCCTTTTCCACCATTGCGCTCCTGATGAGCGTGTGCATCATGTGGGGGATGGTGCTGTCGGTGTTCTTCAACAAGCGCTATCTCGGCCGTCTCGGCGGCAAAAAGACCGGTACAGGCGGCGCGGGCTTCGGCGATATCGCTATGACCGCGATGTTCATCGGCCTTGTCTCGGCGTACATAGGCAGCTATATCGGCACCATTGTTTCGGGCAGCGGCCTGTTCACGTTTACCGGCAACGTCATGCCGCTTATCGTCGCGGTCGTCTCGGGCGCGGTGATGGCGCTTTTCGTGTACCTTGCGGAAAAGAAAAAGCAGGGCTGGGTCGACAGTTTCTCCGTTGCCGGCAGCATGCTCATCGGCATGGCGGCTGCCGTGCTCATAAAGCTTTAAGGAGGTGCGGATATGGATAAAAATTACTTTGAGCGCTACAATTCCCGCACGCATACCATCGGGCGGGTAAGCTCCGTTATCGTACTCATAATGCTCGTCGGCGCGCCGTTTCTCATCGGCGCTTACCTCGGTGCGATGCCCGACCTCGGCGCGGCAGCCAAGGCCTTTATCTCCGTCGGCCTTGTGTGGACGGTGAGCAGCGTTGTGGAGTTCCTCGTCTACACGCCGATGCTCGGCGCGGGCGGCGGATACCTCGCGTTCATTACCGGCAACCTCATAAACATGAAGATACCCTGCGCTGTCAATGCGCGCGATATTGTCGGCGCGAAGACCGGTACGCCGGAGAATGAAATTATCTCCACGCTCTCGATCGCGACATCCTCGCTCGTGACGATAGTTGTGCTCGCGCTCGGCGTGCTGCTGCTCGTGCCGCTCCAGCCGGTGCTCCAGAGCCCGGCGCTCCAGCCCGCGTTTGAAAACGTAGTCCCCGCGCTTTTCGGCGCGATGGCGTATAAATATTTCCGCGGCAACATGAAGATCGCGGCGGCGCCGCTGTTTATCATGAGTATGCTGTTCGTGTTCGTCCCGTCGCTCACCGCGTCGACGAGCTTCATGATAATCCCGTCCGGCGCGATGGCCATCGGCATCGCGTACCTGCTCTATAAGAAGGGGGCGAAGGCATGAAATATCTTCTGCTGATCCCGGCGCTGCTGGTGCTGCTTTTGCTCATTGCCGTTGTGCGCACACTGCTCATGCCCAATAAGCGCTCCGACTACGCCGCCCCGGAAGCGGACGACAAGGCGCTGCTCCTTGCGCAGAAGCTCTCGAAGATGATCCGGTATGACACGACATCGCACGCGAACGTCCACGAGGAAGAGAAGTTCCTCGGCTTTCATAAGGTGCTCGAAGAGCTGTTCCCGCTGGTGCATGAAAAGCTTGAGCGCACCGTAATTGACGGAAACCTCCTGTACTATTGGAAGGGGAAGAGCAGCGAAAAGCCCATCCTTCTCATGAGCCATCAGGACGTTGTCCCCGCCGAGGGCGAGTGGCTGCACGAGCCGTTCTCCGGCGACATTGCCGACGGCAAGGTCTGGGGGCGCGGCGCGTCCGACACCAAATGCTCGGTCATGGCCTTTTTCGAGGCGGTCGAGGAACTGCTGCGCGAGGGCTATACCCCAGAGTGCGACGTGTACCTTGCCTCCTCCTGCACCGAGGAGTGGGCGGGGGACGGCGCGCCGAAGATCGTCGAGGAACTCAAGCGCCGCGGCGTTGAGCTGTTCATCGTCTGCGACGAGGGCGGCGGCATAATTTCCGAGCCCATCGGCGGCATAAAGGGAAATTTCGCCATGGTCGGCGTGTTCGAGAAGGGCAAGGCCGATGTGAAGTTCACCGCGCGCTCCACCGGCGGGCATGCCAGCGCCCCGGCGAAGAACACGCCTATCGCGCGCCTTGCCGCGTTCGTGAACGAGGTCGAGACGCACACGCCGTTTAGAAGAAAGTTCCTGCCTGAGGTGAGCGCGATGTTTGCGCGCCTTGCGCCCTACGCTCCGTTCGGGCTCAAGCTCGTCATGGGGAACCTCTGGCTGTTCGCCCCGATAATGAAGCCTGTCCTCGGCAGGATAAGCGCGCAGGCCGGCGCGATGCTCCAGACGACCATCGCCTTTACCATGCAGTCCGGCTCAGACGCTTATAACGTCCTCCCGCAGGAGGCGACGCTCGGCGCAAATATGCGCTTCATCCCGCACCAGGGCGAAAAGGAGAGCCTTGAGATTATCAAAGCGCTTGCCGCAAAGCACGGCCTTGAGACGGAGATAGTCCACTCCAACGACTATACCGAGCCTGTCGACATAAACGGCGAGGCTTTCAGGCTCGTCGAAAAGGTCATCGGCGAGACTTTCACCGGTCTGCCTGTCAGCCCCTACGTCATGACCGGCGCGACCGACGCGCAGTTCTATCAGCCGATATGCCCAAGCTGCATCCGCTTCGCACCCGTTATCTACGGCCCTGAGCAGATGAAGGGTATGCACGGCCTGAACGAGAACATCGAATACAACTGCCTGCCCGGCGCGGTGAGCTTCTATCAGAACCTCATCAAAGCGCAGAAGCGGTAAAGAAAAACGACGAAAGGCTCACCGTCCGGTGAGCCTTTGTTATTTAAGGTTCGTTATTCTGCATATATTGGACACAACACATATTTGATGAACGCGGTATTGAACATAAGAACGGCACCCCGCCTGTCAGCCTGACAGATGGGGTGCCGTTTATTGCGGTATATCCGGTTTCGGTTCGTATTATCAGCCGTTGAGGATGCTCATGAACTCCTCGCCGGTGATGGTCTCTTTCTCGTAGAGGTGCTTTGCAAGCTCGTCGAGCTTTTCGCGGTTGTCGGTGAGGATCTTCAGCGCCTTTTCGTGCTGGCTCTTTACCAGCTCCACGACCTTGCGGTCGATCTCGCGCTGGGTATCCGCGGAGCAGGCGAGCGAGGTGTCCCCGCCGAGGTACTGGTTTGTCACCGTTTCGAGCGCGACCATGTCGAATTCATCGCTCATGCCGTAGCGTGTAATCATCGCACGGGCAAGCTTCGTGGCCTGCTCAATGTCGTTCGACGCGCCGGTCGTAATGGAGCCGAAGATAAGCTCCTCCGCCGCGCGGCCGCCGGTGAGCGTTGCGATTTTGTTTATAAGCTCGTCCTTCGTCATGAGGTAGTGATTGCCCTCGTCGACCTGCATCGTGTAGCCGAGAGCGCCGGAGGTCCTCGGGACGATGGTTATCTTCTGCACGGGAGCGGAGTTTGTCTGCTTTGCCGCGACAAGCGCGTGGCCTATCTCATGGTAGGCGACGATGTGCTTTTCATGGTCGGTGAGTATCGCGTTCTTCTTCTGGTAGCCCGCGATGACAACCTCGATGCTCTCCTCAAGGTCGGCCTCCTCGACTATCTTGCGCCCGTTTCTGACAGCGCGCAGCGCTGCTTCGTTCACGATGTTCGCAAGCTCCGCGCCGGAAGCGCCGGAGGCCATGCGCGCGATCTTGTTGAAGTCGACATTGTCGGCAAGCTTTATCTTCTTTGCGTGGACTTTGAGTATCTCCTCTCTGCCCTTGAGGTCAGGCAGCTCGACCGGTACGCGGCGGTCGAAACGGCCGGGACGCGTCAGCGCCGGGTCGAGGGCGTCGGGCTGGTTCGTCGCGGCAAGGATGATAACGCCGTTGTTGCCCTCAAAGCCGTCCATTTCGGTCAGCAGCTGGTTGAGGGTCTGCTCACGCTCGTCGTTGCCCATGACGTTGCCCTGGCGCTTCTTGCCTATCGCGTCTATCTCGTCGATGAACACAATGCAGGGCGCCTTTTCCTTGGCCTGCTTGAACAGGTCGCGCACCTTGCTTGCGCCCATGCCGACGAACATCTCCACAAACTCGGAGCCCGACATGGAGAAGAACGGCACGTTCGCTTCGCCCGCGACGGCCTTTGCCAGCATCGTCTTACCGGTTCCCGGAGGGCCTACGAGCAGCACGCCCTTGGGCATGTTCGCGCCGACCTCGCGGTACTTTTCGGGGTTGTGCAGGTATTCGACGATCTCGGCGAGGTTCTCCTTGGCTTCCTCCTCACCGGCAACATCGTCAAACCTTATGCCGTCTGCGGACTTGACATAGACCTTTGCGTTCGAACCGCCCATGTTGAACATCAGGGAGTTCGGCCCGCCGTTCATCATCTTCTTGCTCATCACGTCGCCTATCCAGACGAAGATAAGTATCGGCAGCACCCATGTCAGCACGAAGCTCAGGAGCGGGGAGGTCTGCTCGACGATCTCGCTGGAGAACTCCGCCCCGGCTTTATACAGGCGCTCGGTGCGGTCGGGGTCGTCCATGAGGCCGGTCTTATAGAAGTTCTGCCCTGCCTTGTCGGTGAAGATGATCTGGTTAGTCTCGATCTCGACCTTGCCGATATCGCCCTTTTCGGTCATGTCCATGAAGGTACCGTAGTCGACTTCCTTGACTGCCGCGTTCACCATCGCGGGCACGGCGAGGAGGTTAAACAGCAGCACCGCCAGCATGGCGACGATGGCATAGTATACAAGCGGTCTTTTGGGGTTTTTGATCTCTTTCATGTTGATTTCTCCTTTACAGGAAGAATTTCTTGTGCAGCGACTCTCTGAGCGGGCGGCAGATGCCGATGACTATCAGCATCACGCCGAGGATGAAGCTCACCGAGAACGGATAGAACGACCAGATAAACTCATCGTGTACGTGGAAGTTCAGGTTCAGCAGGAACTCCACCAGCACCGTGTACGCGCCGGAGAGGATTATCGTCCCGCCGAAGATGAACAGGTAGCCCTTGCGCAGGTACTTGAGCAGCGTGACCGCCGCGGTGAGGATGAGCCCGGCCGCCGCCGTCACGGGCAGGGCGAAGCTCAAAAACCAGTGCCCGCCGGTCGCACAATTTATATACAGCAGGTACAGCGCCGTCATCGCGAAATCTATCGGGATGAATATAGCGGGGTTCGGGTGCCGGAACCAGAGCGGCAGGACTACCAGCGTATAGAGCAGGATCACCGCGCCGACGGCGTAGCCCGACCAGATTATTTTCCCGTTTATCTGCCAGTCGCACAGGAGCGTGGTGACTATCGGCAGCAGAAACAGCATCGTCACGACGAACATTATGCCCGAGTGGTTCACCTTTTCAGGCTCAGCCGCGTGCAGGCGCGGATACTGGGGCTCGCCGTCCGGACGGCTCAGCTCCGGGTTAAAAACAACAGTCCCGCACAGGGGGCATTTTTTCTCGCTGTCAGCCAGCTCGACTCCGCATTTTATACAGTACATCTATCTCTCATTCCTTTCCGCGCGTCAGCGTTCGTTGCTCTCGACCTTGACGTGAACGCCAAGCTCGCGCAGCACCTTGTAGAAGTGCATCTCAAGCTCCGGCTCGATGATCGAGCGCACGAGATTGAGGTATATCGTCCCGCCGTAGGACAGCAGCGCACAGTTATACGCCGTCTTTGACGGCACGCCTATGATGAAGTCCATGCGCGTAACATACTGCCGCATGATCTCCGGCAGCTTCACAAGGCCGAGGTTCGACATACACAGGCAGGACTTGCATTCGCCCACCGCATCGAACACCGCCTTCATTGCCGCGTTCTTTACCACCAGCGGCATCACCTTGAGTATCGGCGACTTTTCGCTGTTGACGTTCGTGGCGATCTTGGTGCTCATCTGCTTTGCCGTGACCTCCATGCCCATGCGGTGATGGACATTGTTGCATATCTCCGCAAAGCTGTATTCGCCGAGCTTGGGGTCTATCTCCGGAGTTACGTAGAGCGCAAAGTTGCGCATGGTCTTGCTTGGGAACAGGCTGCGCAGATTGACCGGCACCAGCACCTTGACCGGCCTGCGCAGCCGGCGGAAGGGGACGCGCTCGGCCTGTAAGCGGAGTATCGCCTGCATCATCGCCGCGGTCAGAAACTCCGTGACCGTCGCGTTATACTCGTGCGCCTTTTTGCGCACGGCGTCGGAATCGAGCATAAAGGTCGTCAGGTGTACAAAGCCGTCAGGCTCCGTCTCGCCCTTGAGCGTGTAGGCGGTGGCCTCCTTGCGGCTCGCGGCGTAAGGGCCGCAGTTCTTGAGAAAGCTGTCCTCCAGCTCCTCAGGTGACGGCTCTTCAAGTCTGCCGAGCACGCCGTTTTCCGCCGGGATGCTGATGCCGTACTTGCGCGTCAGGTACTCGGCGACGAGGGTCTTGAGGAATATCATCCCGCCCGTGCCGTCGGTGAGCGCGTGGAATATCTCCACGGCTATGCGGTTCTTATAGGCTATCACGCGGAAGGCGCACTGGCTTATATCCTTATGCGACATATGCGCGAGGGGATAGGCCTGCTCGTTCTGTATCTCCGGGACCTCCGGCACACGCTCGAGATAGAACCAGAACAGCCCGCGCCGCAGCCGCACGCCGATGGACGGGAAGCGGCGCAGCGTGACGTCAAGCGCCGTGCGCAGAACCTCCTTGTCGACAGGCTCCGTGAGCGTTGCGGACAGGCGGAAGACGTTGCTCCATTTCTTGCGCCGCGCGGCGGGGTATATCTTCGCCGCGTTATCGAGCCGCAGCCATTTCTGCTTCTGCTCCGCGGCCATGACCTTTGTGAGGAACTTGTTCATCTCCTCAAAGTCGGACATGTTCTCATTGAGCATATAGAGCACATAGGCATGCCAGCGCTCAGGCGCTATGAGCATCTGGCTTGAGCACCCGGCCTCCAGCAGCTTCTCGTGCATCCTGCGTGAGTCGTCCAGCAGTATCTCGTCCCCGCCGACGAATATCAGCGACGGCGGCAGACCCGTGAGCTCGCCGAAGAGCGGCGATACCTCCGGCGCGTCCTTCGGCGTTACGCCGCCGGTGTAGCACCCGGAATAGAAATTCAGCAGCTCCTCGGTGAGCGAGGGGTCGTTGTCGCGGTTAATTCCGTAGCTTTCGCCGGAGCAGGTGAGATCCGTCCACGGCGAGATGGCGATGATGCCGCAGGGCAGCGTCATGCGCTTTGACTTCAGGCGCAGGCACAGCGCGTAGATGAGCCCGCCGCCCGCGCTCTCGCCGCACAGGCATATCTGCCCCGGCGTGTAGCCCTTGGACAGCAGATAGCGGTAGCTCTCCTCCGCGTCGTCAACTGCGGCGGGGTAAGGGGCTTCGGGCGCGAGACGGTATGCCGCGCAGAACACGCGCACTCCGCACTCCGCCGCGAGCGTCGAGCCGAAGCCCTTGGCATATTCAAGGTCGCCGCAGGTGTACCCGCCGCCGTGCAGGTAGAGCACGACACCGGAGCGCCGCTCCTCCTTGGGGATTATCCACGCGCCCTCGAAGCCCTCAAAGGGGTGATCCTTCACGATGACGTTGTGCCGGTGGATGACCTCCATAAGCTCGCCGAGCTTGTCCTGCCCCTTGCGCGTCACCTCAAGCGAGCATGAGGCGACAAAGGGTTTGAAGAAATTGAGCTGCGACCTGACAAGTTTTGCAGAAAGTCCCATTTATCCATCCTTTACCCCGGCGTGTGCCGGGGATGATTGTTAGTCTCAATTCATATATTATACCAGAAATTTGCAGCCTTATCAAGACAGACTATTACCACCGACTGCCTAACACATGTCATATACAAGATGGCCTTTTGTGCAAGATTTTGTTGGCAAAGGCGGCGGCGCATGGTATAATACCATAATTACTTATACAACGGAGGAGCGGCGCGGTACGCGCAGCGCATTTGAGATATGGAGAAACGTGAATTTATCGACGCGGGACGCATCGTGAACACGCACGGCGTCGCGGGCGAGGTGAAGATAGAGGTCTGGCTGGATTCGCCGAAGTTCTTCCGGAGCTTCAAGCGCATATACCTCGGCGAGCGGGAGATGAAGGTCGTCTCCGCAAGGACGCATAAGGACTTCGTCATCGCGAAGCTTGAGGGCATCGACGATATAAACGCCGCGATGGCGCTCAAGGGACGCGAGGTAACAGTCCGCCGCGAGGACGCGGCGCTGCCGCACGGGGCGTTCTTCCTTCAGGATATCCTCGGCGCGCGTGTAGTGGACGAGGATGGGAACGAGATAGGCGAGCTGGTCGAGATAATGGAGCGCCCGGCGTCGAATGTGTACGTCGTGAAAGGGGAGACGGAGCACCTGATCCCCGCGGTGCCGGAGTTCGTGCTGGCGACGGATGCGGATAACGGCGTCATAACCGTAAGGCTCATCGAGGGGATGTAAGGCAATGCGCATAGATATAATGACGCTTTTCCCCGCAACGGTCGATGCAGTGCTCCATGAGAGCATAATAGGCCGCGCGGCGAAGAAGGGCATAGTTGAAATAAACTGCGTGCAGATACGCGACTATACCGAGAACAAGCAGAACCAGGTGGACGATTACCCCTACGGCGGCGGCTTCGGCTGCGTGATGATGGCGCAGCCGCTCAAGAGCTGTCTCGACGCGATAAAGGCGCAGACGGAGGGTATGCGCCGCCGCGTGATATATATGTCCCCGCAGGGCAAGCCCTACACTCAGGAGACGGCAAAGCGCCTCAAGTGTGATTACGATCATCTCGTGCTCGTCTGCGGGCACTATGAGGGCGTGGACGAGCGCTTCATCGAGGAGTGCGTCGACGAGGAGATATCGCTCGGTGACTTCGTCCTCACCGGCGGCGAGATCGCGGCGATGGCCGTGGCCGATTCGGTGTGCCGCCTTGTGCCGGGCGTGCTTGCCGATGAGCAGTGCTACACCGGCGAGAGCCACTGGGACGGGCTGCTGGAGTACCCGCAGTATACGCGCCCGGAGGTCTGGGAGGGGCGCACCGTGCCGGAGGTGCTGCTGAACGGAGATCACAGCCGGGTAGAGCTGTGGCGCCGCCGCCAGCAGTTGGAGAGAACAAAGGAGAAAAGACCGGATATGTACGAAAAATTCGAGCCGCAGGACGAGACGGACAGAAAGCTTATGAAGGACGTCGAGCGCAGCGACGGGCGCATAAAGCTCACGGAGAAACTGGCGTGCATTCCGGCGGAAAAAGAGGACGTCGACCGCATCATGGAGATCGTCGCCTACGCGCGCAGGTCGCTCAGGGCGCTGCATGTCGACCAGTGGCAGGGCGACTATCCTGACAGGGCGACCTTCGAGGGCGATATAGAACGCGGCGAGCTCTATAAGCTCATGCACGGGGACGACCTCGCGGGCTTCTTCATGCTCTCCGACCGCGAGGAGCCGACCTATGCCGATATCACCGACGGCAAGTGGAGCTCCGACGCGCCCTACTGCGTAATGCACCGCAGCGCCATAGCCGAGGAGTACCGCGGCAGCGGCCTGTCGGGCTACCTTATTAAATGTGTTGAGGAGCTGACGCGCAGCCATGGGCGGCGCTATATCAGGATCGACACGCACCGCAACAACAAGCCCATGCAGAAGCTGCTGCGCAGCAGCGGCTACCGTTACCGGGGAAATATCCTCATCACCGGCGAGCCGGGGCACGACCCGCACCGGCAGGCCTTTGAAAAAATGCTGAAGGACAAGAAATGAATCTGCTGACGGACATCAATTATATACATGACCTGCTCGCGCGGCACGGCTTCCGCTTCTCAAAGTCGCTTGGGCAGAACTTCCTCACGGCCTCATGGGTGCCGGAGGACATTGCCGAGTCTGCGGGGCTTAATGAGAATACAGGCGTGCTGGAGATCGGCGCGGGCGTCGGCTGCCTTACGCGCGAGCTTTCGGCGAGAGCGGGAAAGGTAGTGTGCGTCGAGCTTGACCGCGCGCTCGAACCGATTCTTGCCGAGACGCTCATCGGCTGCAAAAACGTCGAGATGGTCTACGGGGACATTCTCAAGCAGGATATCCCGGCGCTCGTCGCGGAAAAGCTCGATGGGCTGCGCCCCGTGGTGTGTGCAAATCTGCCGTATAACGTCACCTCCCCGCTCCTCACGGCGCTTATCGAGGCCGGCTGCTTTGAGAGCATCACGGTCATGATCCAGCGCGAGGTCGCGCGGCGCATCTGCTCAAAGCCCGGCACGGCGGATTACGGCGCGTTCGGCATCTTCGTGCAGTGGTACGAGGAGCCGGAGCTGCTGTTCGATGTGCCGCCGTCCTGCTTCGTCCCGCAGCCGAAGGTGACATCGAGCGTCATCCGCCTGAGGAGACGTGAGGAGCACCCCGCCGCGGTCATGGATAAAAAGCTCATGTTCCGCATCATCCGCGCCGCATTCAACCAGAGACGCAAGACCCTTGTGAATGCGATAAGCTCTCAGTTAGGCGAAATCACCAAGGAACAGGCCGAGCGCGCGCTCACCGAATGCGGATACGATACGCGGATCCGCGGAGAGGTATTGGATATTAGTGGTTTTGCGAAAATCTCAGACAAAATATTGGCTATAATAAATACAGATTTGTGATTAAAATGTATTGAAAAAATGGCGCTTTATGTGATATCCTAAGGAGTGCAGAAGATACTGCATTCACTGTTATCTGCCAAATCTTAATTTACCATAGAAAGGATAAAAAAGATGAGCAAGAAATACGTCTACCTGTTTTCCGAAGGCAACGCAAATATGCGTGAGCTGCTGGGCGGCAAGGGTGCAAACCTGGCCGAGATGACCAACATCGGTCTGCCTGTCCCCCAGGGCTTCACCATCACCACCGAAGCCTGCACCCAGTACTATGAGGACGGCCGTCAGATCAATGATGAGATCATGGCCGAGATCATGCAGTACGTCGCAAAGATGGAGGAAATGAACGGCAAGAAGTTCGGCGACCTCCAGAACCCCATGCTCGTCTCCGTGCGTTCCGGCGCCCGCGCCTCCATGCCCGGCATGATGGACACTATCCTGAACCTCGGCCTGAATGACGACGTCGTCGCCGCCATGATCAAGGGCAACCCCGATCCCAAGTTCGAGCGTTTCGTTTACGACTCCTACCGCCGCTTCATCCAGATGT
>CEAZ01033491.1_pt1 | contig 10962 bp, 12 predicted proteins | sample 557361 | NCBI WGS metagenome assembly CEAZ01 (sample SAMEA3182074, study PRJEB8094) | gut metagenome | biome: human; feature: gut; material: Stool; isolation source: human stools | place: Canada | collected 2012-02-22 | reverse complement strand
TTTCCGAGCGTGGACGGGAGGGGCGGGCCGGGAGGCGGGGGAATGGCAGGAAGATGCTGTGCAGCCCGGTTTTACTCAGCTACTTGGTCGTCAGGCGGGTAAGGGTGGCGGATGTGTTGGCCCTGTCTCTGCCAGTGGTGGGGTAACGCTGACAACAAAAGACACTGCGATACAATATGGACTCGTTAGTGAAGTAAGTGAACTAGCGATGCAATATGCATGGAAAAGCACACAGCGAACTGCTGACGAAACCCACCCGGTCAACGTTGCGTTACCCGTGGTCTTATATCTCGGTCTCCGCACTTAGGCCGGGAGGCCGAGATAGAGAATGGTCGGAACAGAGATATTGACCGGGCGGCTTTCGGCTGCAATGCTCCCCGAAGGGCCAGTCGGGTATGTATAGAATCTCCCTACATCGAGAGTTGTATTTGACTGGTTTAGATTCCCTTTATCATCAATCAAAGTAGCTCTTGTACCGGAAATTCCTGCGTAAGTTGGTATGTCGTGCTCGTGGCTCTGTAGCGCATCACTCTGCCAGCTCCCCGCTTCCCGGCCCGCCCCTCCCGTCCACGCTCGGAAAAGCTTTTACTACTATAAAATATCTAACCACAGGAGATTGTTATGACCATCCCTCAGCTTCATATGTATGATTTGAAGACTGGCGAGTACACTGGCAGCCGTGATGCCACTCGGCGTCCCAATGGCGAGTATATGCTGGAGGCGACCGGTGCGACGCCCGTTGCTTTGCCTGCCGACATTCCTGCGGGGCACATTGCCCGCTGGACCGGGGACGCGTGGGAGGCGGTGGAAGACCATCGCCAGCATATGGACGAGCGCGGCCGCAAGGAAGGCGGGACGCCTTACTGGCTTCCCGGCGACACGTGGCGTTCCGAGCCCCGGTATACGGAGGAGCTTGGCCCGCTCCCTACGGAGGCGCTTTTGGCGAAGCCGGAAAAGTCGGCCGAGGAGCTGGCGCAAGAAGCGCAGGCGAAGATCAAGGGGCGGCTTGCGGCGCTTGACGCAAAGTACCTGACTCCCCGCACCCTTGCGGGCCTGGCCGTCGGCGACGAGTACGCCCTTGAGCAGTGGCGGGCGCATGAGGCCGAGGCCGAACCGTTCCGGATCCAGCTCGCGGCGCTGTAGACCTGCCTTCCTCCTGTACTGTATGCATTCCGTAAACAATACAGGAGGATCGCAATGGGTTTGCGTTTCGTGGAATATCGCCGTCGGCAATGGGTTCTCAGGTACCGTGATCCGTGGAGCGGCAAGCAGCGCATCAAGAGCTTTTCGACTGAAGGCGAGGCGCGGCAGTTCGAATCCGTACAGGCCGAGATGCATATCCGCGAGCGGGAGCTGATGCGCCGGGCGAAGCGGCGCATGTCCTCGGCATCGGCGACAAAGGCCACGGTCGCGGAGCTCCTTGAGCGGTATGCGGGGACACTGGAAAACCCCACCACAAGGAGCACGACGACGCAGCATGCCGAACCGCTGACGGCCATTTTCGGCCACCGCCGGGCGCACTGCGTCACTTGCGACGATGTGCTGGCCTGGTGCGAAGTGCAGCGCCAGCGCGGGGTGGGGCAGTCCACCGTGCACCGCCGCGTGAGCATCCTGCGGGCGGCGTACGGCTGGGCGGTACGGGCGCGTCTGCTGCTTTCCAACCCGTTGGTATCGCTGCGTATCGCCAAGCCCAAAGCCCAGCGCATCGCGCCGCCGTCCGTCAAGGAGGCGCACCTGCTGTACGACGCGGCGGCCCCGCATATCCAGCGGGTCATCGTGCTCGGCATGGCGACCGGGGCGCGCATAGGCCCGAGCGAGCTTTTCCGGCTCCGCTGGTCCGATGTGGACGTCGGAACGGGCGTGATCAGGATGCCGAACGCGCACAAGGGGGCGGGGGAGGAATCCCGCGACGTGCCGATCCGGGACGACGTGCTTGGCCTGCTCAGGCGGTGGCACGAGGAGGACAGGCAGACCGGGTGCGCCTATGTCATTGCCTATAAAGGGCGCCCCGTCCGGAGCATTTCCAGCGGCTGGCACAACGCCCTGCGCCGGGCGGGCATCGCGCGGCGCATCAGGCCGTATGACTTGCGGCACGCCTTCGCCTCGCTGGCGCTTGTGTACGGGGCGGACATCAAATGTGTGGCGGAGACTATGGGGCACAAGAACATCACGATGCTCCTGAGCGTCTATCAGCATACCCTTTTCGAACAGCGCAGGCGGGCCGTCAACGCCGCGCCGGGGCTCTTTTCGGGCACGGGCGCGAAACGGGGCAAGAAAAAACGCCTCCCGCCTGGCAGGGGGAAGGAGGCCAGCGCGTTCTTCGAACCGGCCCTGGAGCGCCGGGCGGCGCCTCCGCACGACGCGGCGGCCTCATGGGGCGTTGCCGCTTGCGTTTGCGTTGGAACCCGCGCGGCGGACAGGACGGATGCCGGGATTCCGGACGCACGGCAGCCGGACGGAAGCGGGGCGGGATGAGCGGGGATTCCCGGCGGGGTGGCCGTTTTGGCGCGTTGCCCCGCTTGCCTGAAGGTCTTTTGATGCCGGGGAAGCTTGCGGCGGCAGGGGCGGCTTGGGGCTGAACAGCCGCACGCCACATCTTGGAAGCACCCGGGGCCTCCCGCTCAGGGGCCGCATTCGCCTCTTGCCGGGCTTTTCGGCCCCAAGCCGAGCCCTCACGCGGCGGGCCGTATGCCGGAATCCCCACGGCGGCCCGCTCCGCCAATGCGTTCATGCGGTCTTGGTTCGGACAGGGCGGGGCGTCAGCGCCGGGCCGGGGGACAAAGGAGATAGGCAGCCCTCCCCATGCGGGGTCCCCCTCATGCCCCGGCTGGTTTCGCTTGATCCCGCAAGGAGGCGATCAGCACCTGATACAGGCATTCGGGGTCGATCGGTTTGGAGATGTGGCTGTTCATGCCCGCCGACAAGGCCGAAACAACATCTTCATGGAAGGCGTTGGCGGTCATGGCGATGATGGGGATCGCCTGCGATTCCGGCGAATGGGACGCGCGGATGGCGGCCGTGGCCGCGTAGCCGTCCAGCACAGGCATCTGGATATCCATGAGTATGGCGTCGAATGTTCCGGGGGCGGACGCCGTGAAGATGTCCACCGCTATCTGCCCGTTCTCGGCGCATGTGAAGGACACTCCCTTCATTTTGAGGATTTCCTCAGTGATTTCGCGGTTCAGATCGTTGTCTTCCACCAGCAGCACGTGACGGCCGCGCAAACTGGGCGCTTGGCCCTCCGTGCCCGGTTCCAGTTCCGCCGCGGCGGAGGCGGGTTTCTTTTGCGATACGGCGGAGAGCGTATGATAGAGGGCCGAAGAGAAGAGGGGCTTGGAAAGGAACGCGTTTGCCCCGGCCTCGCGCGCCCGCTGTTCGATGGACGTCCAGTCGTAGGCCGTAATAATGATGATCAGGGTTTCCGGCCCAACCACCTCGCGGATGCGGCGCGTGGCCTCGATGCCGTCCATCTCCGGCATTTTCCAGTCGATGAGGCAGACGTCATAGCCGTTGCCCCGTTCGTGGGCGTCCACGACCTGATCGAGCGCCTCCCGCGCCGTCAGGACCCACTTGGCCGCAATGCCCATCCGCCGCAGGATGAGGGCCGCATATTCGCAGGTGTCGAGGTCGTCGTCGACGACGAGCACTTTCATATCCCGCGCTATCTGCTCTTTTTTCTGGATATGGCCGTTTTGGGGGAGCGCAAGCGGGAGCTCGACGGTGAAGCACGAGCCTTCGTGCTCCTTGCTCCGTACCCCGATGGTGCCGTTCATGAGCGTGACAAGGTTGTGCGTGATGGCGAGCCCAAGCCCCGTCCCCCCGTACTTTTGCGAAATGGAACTGTCCGCCTGCTCAAAGGGTTTGAAGAGCCGCTTTTGGAAGGCTTCGCTCAACCCGATGCCGGTATCGCTTACGGTGAAGCGCATCAGCACGCCGCCGTTTTTGCGTTTCTGGCTGACCTCAAGCTTGATGGAGCCGCCTTCAGGCGTGAATTTCCTGGCGTTTGAGAGCAGGTTCAGCAGGATCTGGTTGATGCGCAGGGGGTCCCCCACCAGCTTTTCCTCTTCGATGCCGGACAGCGCCACGCTGAAGTGCTGCCCCTGCGATTCCGTCTGGGGATACATGATGGAGACGATGGAGTCGATCAGATTGGGGAGATCGAATTCCTCGTGGTGGACGGCGAGTTTCCCGCTTTCTATCTTGGACATGTCCAAAACGTCGTTGAGCAGCGACATGAGGTGCTTGGAGGAAAAGCTGATCTTATGGAGGCAGTCGGCCACCCGCCCGTGGTTCTGGATATGGGCGGCGGCGATGGTCGCCATCCCGATGATGGCGTTCATGGGGGTGCGGATTTCGTGGCTCATGCGGGAAAGGAAGTCGCGCTTGGCGGTGTTGGCCTGCTGCGCGCTCGCCAGCGCGTCCTTGAGCGTTTGCCGCGTCTTCACCTCGTGGGTGCGATCCGACAGGGACACGACGTACCGGATGGTGCCCGCGTTTTCCTTTACGGGGTACAGGTGAAGGTGCATGAAGCGGTCTTCGCCGGTCAGGGTATCCTTCATCGAAAAGTCGCATCCCTTCGGCGCGTCGAACGGTGCCTGTTTGGAGAAGTCGTCAAGCACTTTCTCATTCGCTGCCGAAAGCCGGGAATACAGGATGCTGATATCGTTGTTTCCAAGGCCGAGTATGCGGTCGGCGTTTCCGCTGACATACTCTATGCGTTTGTCCCGCACATGATAAATGACGAAGACGTCATCTATACTGCTGCACAGGATATCGAACAGCTTTTCCCGGTATGCGATGGCCTGTTCGGCCTTTTTTTGAAGCCGGTAGAAAAAGAACGCCACGGTCAGGACAACGAGGATGAGGAAAAAGGAACCGGCCGTCGCCATGTTGACGGTAAAGGAAGACTGCCCTACGAATTCACGCATCTTGCCGTTGGAAAAAGCGATAACCGTTTTGAGCGAATCCTCAAGCTCGATATAGGCGGGCTCCACATTGGCATCAATATAGGAAAGGATCTCCGTTTTCGAGTGTGAAGGGGAATAGGAAAGCCCTTCCAGCAAGGCATTGTGGAAGGCGTCCGTGGCATCGAAAAGCCTTTCTATATCTTTTTCAGGCCCCAGATACTTTTTTTTTATTTTATCCCTGTCCATATTCATTTTGAGGAAGCGCTCATGGATGATAAGGGCAAGTTTTTTCTTGTCGCTCGTTTCGCTGCTCAGAAGTTTCCGATAAAAGAACTTCGTATCAAGGGCTCGTGAATGTATTTCGCGGGCGGTATTGGATACGGTATAAGGATGTTTGTATGCGGTAGAAACTTTTTCTTTTGTCTGATAGAGCAGGAATGTACTCACTAAACAAAAAATGATAGATACTGTACATATTATCATTATTCCCAGGAATGAATGACGCGTATTTTGCATAGAGTCCCCTTCACATTCCCCTCGTCTTATGACCAATTATCAAAAGTATCATAGATTTACCTTTGATACATACACCGTAGCCATGATTCGTGCAACTCGTGAAATAATAAATGTATGAAACATTCCTGAAAAGAATAAAATAGCTTTAACGATAGTAACTTGTTCTCTTTTTGGGGAAAGAGGCTGTTTGCCGCACCCAAAGATGCTATGAAATGAAAAACATACTATCCTGATAATGTGATATTTACTGTTTTTGGATAATAGATATGAAATGGCGGATCATGTTCTGTCAGCGTGTCTTATTTCCGATATCCGGCAGGAGGTGATTGGGTAGAGGGCAAGTTGCCGGGTGCGCGGGGGCCGGGATAGGCCGGAGAGAGGGCCTCCCCCTAGGCCGTGGGGAGTAGGCATGGGATTGCGGATGTATCTCCGCAAAAGCGCTTGAATGGGGCCGCCCCCGGCGGGGGACGGATGCGGGCCGTGCCCCTGTTCCGGCTTCTTGAGGCTACCCCGGCACGTGGGGACTGATGGCCGGCGGGTGTACGCCATGCCGCCGTTCCTGGGGGGCACTCCCGCCGTGGGTCCGGACGGGCGGAGTTTGCCCGCTGTCCGGGGAGGACAGAGAGGGGCTGGCTGCGATCGCCGAAGTGCATCATGCCGCGCACGTCAGCCGTCGGCGTCCACTCTTCCCAGACGTGCTCGATGGCGTCTTGCAGCTCCAAGAAAAAGGAAGCGCCCGCAAGTTCCCTAGGCCGTGGGGTGCGGAGGCTGCATGAGCCTCGCCCTGAGCAAGGGAACGTGCGGGCGCACATTCGGGATGGCAAACCAGAGTGGCGGCAGGGCCATTCTGTGCCGAAAAAGGGCCTCGGGACGCCATCATATGGATAAGACTGGCCGCAAAACGGGTAACCAGTGGTTGACCAAGGCCGGAAACGACAAAGAGGATACATACACTATGGCATGTATCCTCTTGAAATCTATTGGTGCGCCAGGGAGGAATCGAACCCACGGCCCGCAGCTTAGAAGTTTTTTGAATGTCGTTGTTTGGATACCAAACAACAACGCATTATCATTGTATTGCGCATGGATAGTAAAAAATGTAGAAGTCTGGTAACCAAACAAATACCGGAAGGCGATTGACCAATGATTGACCAAGATTCTTCTAAGAAGCGCGTATGGAAGACCCATCCCGGCAAGAAAGGGGTGATTTACCGAGAACATCCTACCCGCAAGCATGGAAAGAAGCCAGATCGCTTTTGGGGCATTCTGCACCGCGTCAATGGAAAACAGCTGTGGGAGACGTTGGGATGGTCTTCCGACGGCTGGACGGCGGATATGGCGCAGAATCTGTATCTTGAGTTCGAGAAGAATGTTAAGCTTGGTGAACATCCGCAGTCGCTGAAAGAAAAGCGGGAGATGTCCGCTGCCTCCCGTGCTGAGGAAGCACGCAGGGCCAGCCTTGAGGGATTGAAGCGTATCTCTTTTGGCGAACTTGCGGAATACTATCGGGAGTGGGTGAAGGCGAACCGGCGAAGCGGCGCATTCGTGTGCGGGATGCTCGACAGGCATGTCTTGCCTGAGCTTGGAGGCATGTGCGCGGCGGACATGACACCCGCCGACATCAACGCCTTCCGGGAACGTTTGGAAAGGAAACATCCCGCCAGCGGTCGGGGCATGTGCGATCCCAATGCCACGCTGAGCCCGCAGACGGTACTTCATGCGCTCAAAACCGTTCGGGAAGTCTTCAATTTTGCGTTGGAAACGCCACATCCTGAACTCCGTGAGATGCTGTTTTCGGGAAAGAACCCCGCAGTCCTGAGCCGACGGGGAAGGGGAGTCCGCGCGCCGCAGTTCGATGCGCGGCGTTTGCGCATCCTGAAAGATCCGGAGATCGAAGCCATTTTGTCCTACGAGTGCGAAAACCCTGCGTTCACTACAGACTTGCATGATATGATCCTGCTTTCTCTGGACACGGGCGTCCGGGTGGGAGAGCTGATCCGCATCCGGTGCGAGGATATTTATCCGGACACTGGAGAGGTCCGCGTCTTCTCTGGTTCCGATTCCGGTTTGACCAAAGGGGGCCGTACCCGCATCGTACATGCCGGGCATCTTTTTCCAGAGTCGTTGGACATGCTGAGGAGAAGACTCGCCTCTTCCGGGGAGTCCGCCTTTCTCTTTCCAGGCCGTTCGGGAGCAATGCGGGAAAGTACGGCAGTGAGTCGCTCGATGAAACGCATAGCCGCCTCTCTCGGGCTGAACGACGGCGTCAGCGATACCCGGAATCAGGTAGTCTGGCATACGTTGCGGCATACCTTTGCAACCCGTATGCTTGAATCCGGGGTCGATATCTATACGCTGAAAGAGCTTCTTGGGCATTCTTCCGTATCCGTAACTGAAGGTTATCTGCACTTGTGCGACCGGGCCAAACGGGAAAAGTCGCTGGCCCGTATCGCACTTGGACGGGGAATCACAGTTCAGGGACGCTGATTTCCCTTACGCCTTTGCGTTCGAGATATTCGACGAAATCCTCGCGCGGGTAGTAGACCTGTTCCCCGATGACCTTCCGGGAGCGGGGGCCTTTCCCGGTGCGGTCGTCGTTAGCCAGGCACTTTGGCGTAAGCCCGCCTCCGGTAAACCATTTCACGGCCTTTCTGGCGATAAGAGGAGGGAAAAGGGGAACGAGATCCGCAAGTATGGAAGGCTGTACACCGGACATGTTTTTCTCCTTTATTCGTTGATGGGGATGCCGTGTTTCCTGCGAAATTCGGCGTTGCACTGGTGGCATCGGTAATTGATGGCGGGCTTCCCGCAGTCGTGGCACTTCCTGACGTTGACGTACTTTTTCCTGAGATACTTTTCGAGCGGCATTTCGTTGCGAAATGCCCGTTCACAGTCCTTTGAGCAGAAGGTGCCGTCTTGGCTCTGAAGTCGATGGCCTTAAAAGGGTATTTGCAACAGGGACATATTTTCGTCACGGACATGACTTTCCCCCTTATGCCGTTAACCTTCCGTATTCCTTAAGCTGGTTGTATCGGGCGCAGATGCTGGGGAGGTCATGAGCTGGCGCGTATGCCGGGCATCCTTCAAGCTGAATCCCCGTAGCTTTATAGGGGCAGTCCGCAAACCGGAACCCCTCTCCGTCGCTGTATTCGCAGGTCGTGCACCTTCCGATCACACTGTCGAGCCTGCTCCGTGAACAGGCAGTTATATCCATTTCGTCCTCTTCAACCGATAGGCGGCCCTTGCACTCATCAAGACAATCTTCCGCCTCAGACTCCGATGTGTATTCGCTTCGACAGACAGGGCAAATATAGATTAATTCAATGTCTTCTTTACATTTTGTCAGACATAGTTCAGCCTCTGACTTTGTATCAAACTCTTCCTCGCATATCGGGCAGACATATTTTTTGATTTTCATTGTTCACCCCGCGTTCCGTCCGTGATGCTCTGATAACCGTCGATGGTTTTCTTGAGGAGATTGGCTATCCCGGCGCTCTCAACCTTTCCGTTTTGCTGCGCGATACGCAGGGCGCGCCGCATACTCAATTCCGGTGCCGAGTATGGGCCTGTAAGGGAAGCCTGTGTCATGTTCCAGGCGAACGCGGCCTTTTTTTCCGTCTCTTCCCACGTCCCGGACAGGCCGCATTCGCAGGTGACTCTGAACAGGCCGTCCTCATTTTCCTCTTGCGAGATGCCGAGAACGCTCCGGCCACAGATGCACCCCCATACGTCGCTTTCCAGTGACCTGTCGGGGTAGGCCAGCGGTTTGCTCTGGATACCCTCACGGTCGGGGGAGGGGATGAGGAACGGTTCGCCGATCCCTGTCCTGATGAAATCGGGGTTGGCTCCGTAGCGTTCGAGCAGCGTGAGCAGCCAACCACCGGGAAGCGCGCCCCGGTGCATGGCGTCGGAAATGGATGACTGGCGGACGCCAAGGATTTCCGCCAATTGAGTTTGCGTTTTGGCACCCGTGAATTCGAGCATACGCCGGTAAGCTTCGGTATATTCCATGACGTTTTCTCCTTACGCCAGCAGTTCGCGGAGTTTTCCGCCGGGACAAGCCGCCCTGAGCGCGTCCATGATTTCGTTGAAGTTTCCGGCCATGCGGAAGCGTTTCCCGTTGCCCTTCAGGATGAAGGTCAGCGTCTTTTGCTTGACAGGGCTGGCCTCTGCCGGGTAGTTTTTCAGCACGTACATTGTTCACCTCGGTGGACTTGGCCCGGAGTTGCTGGAACAACTTCGGGCTTTTTTGTTTTCTAGAGTGACGCATTGAATACTGGATTCATTTCACATCCTACGTGTATTACGTTGACCAATTCGCTGTTGATGTAGATCTCGAAATAGAGCGGCCATGTGCACTCCCATCCGCCATGGTTATCGAAAAAATCCATGGCGGCTGTCTCAGCAACCCACATCAGATCCTTTTCCCTTCTCTCTGGAGGTATGCGAACTTCCAGCGGGATACGTTCCGAGTCGTGTTCAGGAACGCGGTATTCGATTTTCATATCCTTCTCCCTACTTGATGGCGTCGAGTTCGTTGATGATTTGGGATGCCGTGGCCATGAGGGTTTCGACGCGTTTTCTGAGCCGGCGGGCTTCGGCGACGTCGATTTCGCCGTCGTCATCCAGCGCCTTTTTCCCTTCGGAAGCGACTCTGCCGAGGTTGTCGAACAGTTCCGCCAGCCGGACGATCATGCGCTCGGCATTGAGGGGGAGGACGTCAAACGTCATCGGGTAGTTTGCCTGGCTGGAGATGATGATCCAGCGGGGGATGACGAAATTCTGGAGCACGCCGCAGAGCCGGGGGAGCGAGGGGAGGCTCGGCCAATAATCATCCTGCGGGTTCAGAATGCGGTAGCCGATTTTCGGGCTCCAGTTCATGGCGGCGCAGATTGCGTCGGCGTCCTTTCCCGACATGCTGACCGCCACGGAGAGGGCGGCGGGGAGCGACATCAGCGACAGGCGGCGGTCGTTCAATACATCATCAGGCATGATAATTCCTTTGTTTTCCACATTGTTTGGCGAACAGGCCTTGTCGGATATCCTGCCGCCGGAAAGGGTACGCGTCCTTGTAAACCTTTCCGGCGGCGCTCAGGACCGCCCTGAACTAGGCTTCGACCAGCGGGGGGACGTATTCGCCGCGCTTGGGCGGGCGTCCCTTGGGGCCGAGAAAAGCGGGAGGGATGAGCCTTTCGGGAAAGCCGATGGCAATGAGCTGGCGGTGGCGCTTTTCGGGGATGGTTTCACGCTTGAGCATGAGGGTAACAAAAGTCTGTGAGACTCCCATCAGGTCGGCCAACGCATAGGTGGAGATCATCCTCTCCTCCATCCACAATTTTAGTTCCTCAATGCGCTGTTCGTTTGACATGGCTTGCCTCTTCTGTATTGTTCGAAAAAAGGTTATCGAATTTGCAATTTGTTGTTGAAGTACGTTTGCCCAAAAATTGACTTAAAGTCAAGTCATAAACAAACTAAAAATACAAAAAATAACTTATATGATTTCAGAAAGATTAAAGCATGTTGCGGATACAAAGTGTGG